>Ga0129352_10365022_pt1 | contig 9547 bp, 5 predicted proteins | sample CPBNA1_6_FD_105429 | JGI IMG/M metagenome (GOLD analysis project Ga0129352, IMG submission 105429) | Freshwater to marine salinity gradient microbial communities from Chesapeake Bay, USA - CPBay_Sum_27_0.2_RNA1 (Metagenome Metatranscriptome) | ecosystem: Environmental > Aquatic > Marine > Coastal... | reverse complement strand
CTCTGGTGCTCCATAAAAAAACCCCTGAGTATTGCTCAGGGGTTTTATTTTTATAAAAATGAGGCTTTTATTAGTATCCTTTGTTCTGAACCATCTGTGGATTTGAATCCATTTCATTTTGTGGGATTGGGAATGCATATCTAAAGTCACCAAATTCAATATCACCAGTGTTGTTATTGAATCTATTACCAGCAATTATTGAAGGGATAGGAACATTACGTATATCTAAGCCATGTCTTGCAAGATCATAGAAGCGATGTCCTTCAAGGGCTAATTCCAAGCGACGCTCTTCTAAAACCTCAAGTGCTGAACCAGATGTATAATTATTTGTTGCATTTCGAGCAGAGGATAAAGTCTGGATCATTTCAAGCGCTTGGGCATTTTGACCACTTTTAGCAAGTGCTTCAGCTTTATTTAGCCACACTTCTGCATACCGTAGCATTGGTATAGCATCGGTACCATCTTCTAAGTTGAACTTATGCACCATTCTATATCTACCTACAGGATCTTCTACAAGTAGTTCTTTTCTAACATCAGTATCACTGTAGCTATCATATAAGTCTTTTGTCACCTCAATATCACCATAGTTTGTATTTCTCATCATTCTGGCTAGGTTTTCAAAAGCGTTACGATCAGTTGAAGTAAAAACTAACTCCTTCATTGCTCCTGGTGATGTCGTAGATTGCCAAATTGGGACTACATTCTCAGCTGGCACTATACTGTATAATCCGCTGTTTATGACAATATCAGCTGCTGCAATAGCTCTTGAATAATTACCGGAGAAGTTAAAAAATCTTGACATGAACCCAGCGGTTGAGTAATAGCTTATTAGATTTGTTGTCTCTTTAGCTGGATCAAGTAACGACATTGCTTGGTCGAAGTCTTGTTCAATTGCGCTAAGTACAGCAGAATAAGAATCTCTAGCAGGAAATAAATTTCCATCGGCGTATGTGGTAACAATTGGAATGCCTAATGATGCATCCCCACCATCCACGTATTGCTGTCCAAAGTTTTTTAAGAGAAAAAAGTGCATGAACGCTCTAATCGAGTAGGCTTGTCCTAGGTAGTGATCTGCTTCTCCACCAGAAAGCCCTGAATTGATGACTATGTTAGCTTGTGCAATTACTGCATACGCCCCAGACCATATTGCAGACGGATAGCCGTTTGTGGTCACAATCGTAAATAAAGACTGTGTAGCATAGCGCCCTGAATTCGTGTTAGCAAAAGCATTGTCTGACATAACTTCAGGTGTACCAATCGCATCTTCTCCGAATGTTCCAGCACCATTGGCTAAGTCGTGTGCTCCGTTGATAACAGATGCCATATCAGCAGCTGAAGTGATAGCAGTAGATGTAGGTACTGCATAATCAACAGTAGGCTCGAGTAGATTATCACATGACACCACTCCAAGAGCAATAAGTGCTACTGTAGTAAGTTTTATATAATTTTTCATGATAAATAAATGATCTGTTTTGATTACAAAAAACGTTTAAAAGTCTAGTTGTATACCAAAAGTAAATGTTTTGAGTGGGGGTAATGATAAGTCTTGTTGGCCATTTGGTCCAAACGCATCTGGATCATAATCTAAATCCTCATCGAAAACATGAGTCCATAGATTAGTACCTGAGACATACACATTGGCATTTTTCAATCCAATTGACTCAATATACTTTGTAGGTATGTCATAACCAGCACGTAGTTCACTTAGTCTCAAATGGTCTCCGTCATAGAGAAATCTAGAAGAAGTATTATAAGAGCTTAAGCTACTGGCACCAAGTCTAGGCACGTCCGTTACATCTCCAGGCGCTTGCCATCTTTCAAGTGACTTTGCATAATAATTATATGTAGAAAGAAGTGAACCATCTCGCATTTGGTAACTAGCCCAGTCGTCATAAACCATATAATCAAATGCATAGTATAATGTAGCTAGCGCATATAGACCTTTGTAGGATACATTTGCTGTAAATGATCCAAATATGTTAGGATCAGCATTTTTCTTAAAAGGATACAATGTTGCGCTATTGTAATTATTCGTCGTAGTTCTGTTTCCATTTTCATCAGTTTTATACCACAGTGGATCACCATTATTTGGATCAGCACCAGCCCATTCGCGAGTGTAGAAAGATCCAACAGCATATCCTTCGACAGCAGTGTAATAGAGTGAACTTGTAATCTCAATAACGTCACCATTACCATCCACCGGAAGGTCTGTAATTTGATTACGTACTGTCGTGACATTTCCAGATAAACTTAAGTTAAAGTCTTGAGTTCGTACAATATCCCCCTCTAACTCGAGTTCTATCCCATCATTAAATAACTCACCAATATTTCTCTCTTGAGCAGAGTGTCCAGTTGTTCGACTTAGTGGAACGTTGAAAAGTAGATCTGTTGAATTTTTTCTGTAATATGTGAAAGAACCACTCACTCTGTTAAAGAGCTCGAAATCGAGGCTTGCATCATACGCAAGAGCTTTTTCCCATGTCAATACATTATTACCAAGCTGTCCAATATTTATACTTGGTGTATCGTTGTAAGCACCAAAACCAACAAATGCTTGGTATTGGTTTACACCCACATTGGCATTACCAGTTTGACCGATTGAGAACTTGACTCTTAGATAGTTAAGAAAGTCGAGTGATTCAAAGAATTGTTCGTTGGATAGCACGTACGCCACACCACCAGAGAAAAACGAGCCAAATCTATTTTCTTCATCGAATCTCGAATTACCCTCATAGACACTATTAAAATCAACAAATAATTTGTCGTTAAAATTATAGTTAAACGTCGCTGAGAATCTTGCAAGCATGTAGTCATAATACGTCCCATCTACAAAGTCTGGTTCAGCTGTTGAACCTAGGTTATACAGACCATCCGCCGCCAACCCAAGACCACCTGCTAGTACGCTGTATCTCCAGTTCTTCTGTATATCTGCTAAAACAGTAGAGGTTAAAGTGTGGTTTGAGTTAATAGAATAAACATGTGATAGCGATGTCAAAGATGTTAGTCGAGAGTTATTGTTCACATAATCGTAAACACGACCTAAGTCATCGTCTCCATCTCCATAGAAGCGATCGTCAAAGTATTTTTCTTTAGCTAGTAAGTAGTCAATACCAATTCTTTGTTGAAGATTCAAATTTGGAGCTATCTGTACTTTAATATTAGTACTGTTGATTAATCGAGCGTATCTCTTTTGATCAATAGACTCTTCTGCAATTTTAAGTGGATTATGAAGTCCAGGAAGTGCAGCTGGGTTGCCATCAGCATCATACGCATTTTTCATTGGCGTCATGAAGTTTCTGGCTAGCGCTGGGTTACCGAAATACCCTGCTCCTTCTAAGGCACCATCTTGCTCAGTAAAAGAAAGATTTAATGAATTTTGAATATTAACTCTTTCACTAAACTGGTGTCTCACATCAAATTTTGATGAATACCGCTCCAAACCACTACCTATGATAATTCCATCTTGTTCAAAGAAAGACCCAGATAAATAAAATGATGTTGTTGCGTTACCACCTCTAGCTGATAAACTGAAATTTTGAGTGATGTTATCATCATTGGTAACAACATCGTCCCAATCAGTATCAGTTATTCCATCCCATATACCATAGTCCATCATGCTGGCACCGTAGTATTCTTGAAACAGAACTTCTGTTTCGCTGGATGTTAACATTCTTGGTCCCTCTACTGCTTTCTGTGAGGTACCACGACTATAATTTGCTGAATATGAAGTACTACCAGCAAGCCCTGACTTAGTTGTTATAACAATCACACCATTTGAGCCATTACCAGCATACGGAGCTGTTGAAACAGCATCTTTGAGAACTGTAACTGATGCAATGTCGTTTGGATCAAGACCGGCAATAGAACTCAGATCACTGGTAGATCCAGAACTCGCGATCCCGCCTCTAATTACTTGTACTCCATCAATGACAAGAAGTGGAGAAACTCCGGCATTGATTGAGCTAATTCCTCGTATTCTTATGGTTTTACCGGCACCAGGTGTCCCTGATGATGAGGTAATAGCAACTCCTGTAGCTTTACCGTATAGGGCTTGTTCAAAAGAAACGACGGGGATTTTTTCGAACTTATCACCTGCAACTACTGATGCTGTACCTGTAAAAGATAGTCTATCAATTTCAGAAACACCTGTGACTACGACGTCTTCCAGATTTGCTATATCTGATTCTAGTCGAAAACTTAACGATTCAGTAGGATCATCAATTGTAATTGTTTCTTCCAGAGTGACATAGCCTATAGAACTAATACGGAATGTATATGTGCCGTATGGAACATCGTTAATTGTAAAATTTCCATCAAAATCAGCTGCGTCTCCTTTAAGCAATTCAACAACAAATACATTGGCTTGAGGGACACCATCATTAGATTCAGCATCTACAACAACACCTCGAATGGTTGAATTTTGAGCTGCTGCTGCACTATATGTCAATAGAAATAGCCCAATAAAAGTTAGAATCTTCTTCATTTTGGTAAGTGTTAAGTGGGTTTGACTTTTTAAAAAAAGTAAATATAAACTCAATATGAATAATGATATTAAGTTTTTGTTATCAAAAATCAAAACAATAAAAGCTTTTTTTATGCGTTATACGGTGTTAAAACGGTTAAAAGCGCTTTTCCAATCATTAATCTTTTCATTTGGACAAAAAAAAAGCCCCTGCATTTCTGAAGGGGCTTAAATACATTAGCTTTTAAGCTTTCTTTCCTTAGTCAACATCCCAGAATATACGAGTAGTCTCGTCATCAGGTCCACCGAGTAGCCCTAATGCTGCATTGTAACTGTCAGCATTTAATGATAGTTCTGATGCAGGGTATGCATGACGTAGTGGGATTTGTCCACTTGGATTAAGCGCATACTCATGAGCCTCCAATTGTGGATACCCAATTCGTCTCCACTCAGCCCAAGCTTCATAACCTAATGGAAATAGAGCCACCCATTTTTGCTCTCCAATAGACTTTTTGTAATTCGTTGCATCATAAACTACGTCAGCGTGTGCCATATACGATGTGTATGCAGCTTCATCATAAACACCCCATTGCTCCCAAGAAGCCTTTATAGCTAATCCGTAATGAGTAGGTGCATCACCTGTGACATTCCATCCACGTGCAGCAGCCTCAGCTAGCATAAAATGAACTTCTGATTTTGTAACTATTGGAAGTGGCGCATCTTGTTGTCCAACGCCAGGGCCTCCAGCACCAATAGCTGCACCTGGAAATGAAATTTCAGCATTGGGGATATCACCTGGATTAGCCATGGAATACGGATGTCCTACAATTTCCTCAATTTGCGTAATACCATCTCCATTGTCTTGTAATGGAGCAGGATTTGCATACTTAGTCAATCGCATATCTCCTTTTGGAGTCATGAATTCATCCATCAATTCACTAATTGCGTAGTCTGCGCGCGTCTGAAATGCACCATACCAAGGATTTTGATTAGCGGTCTCAGCTAAATAAGGATAGAATACATCAGTGTCGAGAAGTGATCCAGCGACACTTTCAAATTCAGATTTAGCTAAGGATGATGATTTATCAGCTAATCGTAATGCGAGACGAGCTCTCAATGTGTTGGCAAATTTTATCCACTGAGTCATATCACCGTCAAATATAATATCCCCATTCACCCCTGTGGATCCAACCTTTATTTGAGTTGTAGCAGATTTTAACTCATTAATAAGATCAGCGTAAATTGCATCTGCTGAGTCATATTTGGGCTTATAGTTCTCATTACCTTTCAGAGCTTCAGAATACGGAAGAGGGCCCCATCGGTCAACCATCATTTGCATAAAGTATACTTTCATTATGCGAGCAACAGCAATTTGATTATCGGTATTCCCACCACCAATAAAGGCTTCTGGATCTAGTTCGTTCAATCTTATGATTTCATTAAGATCTTTTAGTACTCCAGAGTACCAGCCGTTAAAGTCAAATTTCACAGCTTGATAGCGGGAATCCTCATCATACTGTGTCTCAGCAAAGTATTGAACATATAGTCCAGGTGTTACAGCCCCCACCACAGAACTAATACTTTTTTGTGAGTTAGTCAGTAGTAGATTTGTTTGCGCACTTGATACGTTATTTGGATCTATGTTCAATGTTCCGAACTCATTGCAACCTGCTGCAAAGATGAATCCGAATAAAACTAAACAAACTTGTTTGATTCTGTTTTTCATTTCTTTCTGAATTTAGAATTAAGTAATCAATTCGGGTTTAGAAGCTCAAATTTATATTGAATCCAACGCCTCTAGTGTTCGGTGTTGACCCACCTTCCCAGAAAGAGAATCCATTTGTACCGTTTTGTACATTAGATGGATCAATTCCGCTAGTGGAAGCATAGAGTAGCAATGGATTAATAAAGTCTACAGAGACTGTTGCTCGCTTTATTGGTGTAGCAGAGAGCACATCTGTAGGTAAGTTGTACGAGAATTTTACTTCGCGGAGTTTGATATAACTTGCGTCAAAGATGTTTGCTTCTTTCACGTAAAACTCATAGAGAAAATGCGTGTGTTGATCTGTTAGATACTCAACAGGGTTACCATTTTCATCAACACCTTTCACATTTATACCACCTGAATTAGCAGCTGCATTACCTATTAAAACAGCACCGACTACATTTCCATTTTTATCTATAATTGGATCTCGGTAACGATTACCTAGACTATTAATTCCAACAGTAGCTGTACCTAAGCCTGAGTAGTTAGCAAACTGCTTAGAAATCGAATGAAATAATCCCCCTTTTTGGAAATCTATTGCAGCAGATACAGCGAAGTTTTTATAACTCAAGTCTGCAATTAATCCACCATTCCAATCTGGACTTATTGTTCCAAAATCTGCGTTAGGTTCTAGTGCCCAAGTACCATTTGAACCAACAACTTTCTGGCCATTCACACGCTTGAATCCATAGTAACCATCTGTCTTCAGCTGTCCCCACTCTTGTCCGGCAACTGCAAACAGATCAAGCCCGAAGTATGCATCTTCGAGTTCGAATGCATCTAATCCATCAGCGAGTTCATTTACCATCGCTTCGTATGCGTGGAAATTTACAGTCAAATCAAGAATCAAGTCATTCGTTTGGATTGGAGTACCTCCCAATACTACTTCCCATCCAGTCGTGGTAAATTTACCAGCATTGAGTGTTGCAGAAGTGTATCCACTTGAGCCAGGCACAGTTAGTGAGAGGATTTGATCTTCGTCAACTTCTTTGTAGTAGTTTACATCAGTACGCAAACGACCTTCTAGAAATCTCAAATCAAGACCAAATTCTACTGTAGTTTTAATTGCTGCCGTAAGATCAGGATTACTTAGGCTATTTGGTACAAACTGCGTAGGTGATGAGCCATAAGGAGTACCAGTACCGTAGGTTGTAAAGACTTGGTAGGTACCAACGTCAGCACCTACTTGACCGTATGATGCTCTTAGTTTACCAAATGAAAGGAATCCAAGATTATCAAAAACATCAAATTCAGTGAATACCAAACTTGTTGATGCAGACCAGTAAAAATAAGAATTATTATCCTCTGGAAGAGTCGATGACCAATCGTTTCTCGCTGTCGCGTCTAAATATAGTTTGTCTTGGTATCCAAAGACAGCATTAGCATAAACAGATCTGACCTTTTTCTCTGATACTGCTGAACTTGTATTAGGTCTGTCTATTGATGCAGCAATGTTGAAGTAATTTGGTGTAGAGAGCCCTCCAGCTGTTGACTGAGATACAATACTAAACTTTTCCTGCCTGATGTTACCTCCTGCTAGTCCACTCACTGAAAAATCTCCAAATTGCTCTTCAAAATTTGCTGTGAGTTCATAATTCATTTCTCTAAATGTTCTTTGAGAAATTGAATAACTGTCAAGCTCAAGTCCGCCAGACCCTCTTCCTGATTGGATTGTCATGTCATACGTGTCTATACCAACTCTACCTGTTACACTCAAATTATCAAAGACATTATATGCGAGAGTGTAATTACCAAAGACACGATCACGATCGTCACTACTAAAGTTCTCATTTACAGTAAAGTAAGGTGAGTCCCAGAATAGTGGTCTTAAATCGGTATGAGAGCGGATATTCCAGGATGCCATTCCTTGAGGTGTTCGATATGTTCTTAATTTATCAATATCAAGCTGACGCTGGAACCACTGGTTGAAAGACTGAGATGAGTTACCATCTATAGGAGAATATCCCTGAGGTGGTCTATTTTCTGCTTGTGTATTGGAATAGTTAAAAGAAATAGATGACGTGAAGCGATCATTATGACTAAGTGAACCATTAAATCCGAGTTTTGTAGTTCCTAACTCAGAATTTGGCATTACACCATTTACCATAGAGTTGCTCAAGGCTACTCGGTATGAAAGATTCGATGAACCACCCGTAATTGAGAGATTGTTTGTTATTCTAGAACCTGTCTCATAAAAATCACGAACGTTATCTGGGTTTGCAGTCAATGGAATCTCTTTTCCATAGTCACTTTGACCATCGCCGTCAAAATCCGCATCAAACCAAGACCACCATGGACGGTACATTGTACCATCAATACGTGGACCGCGAGACTCATCAGCCGAATAGTTCAAACAGTTATATGTTTGACCGTCTGCTGGATCTGTACAACGGATAAAATCTAGGTTATAACCACCAGCGTATTCATTTTGGTATTCGGGAAGGTTGGTAACTGTTTCAAAGGTTGTTCTATTAGAGTAGTCAACACGAATTGGTTGCTCACCCATTTTTCCAGTTGAGGTAGTTACGACGATAACACCGTTAGCTGCACGATTTCCGTATAGTGCAGACGCTGCTGCACCTTTAAGGACAGATATACTTTCGACATTATCAAGATTCAAATCTTGAGCTAAATTTCCATAATCGCGACCACGTGTTGCAATAGATAAATTTGCATTAGAAATTGGTGTTCCATCAACAACAAATAATGGTTGACCGTCGCTAAGTCCGTTTGACCCACGTATACGAATTTTCTCAGAACCACCAATGTTGGAGCCAGGAGTACCTATAACTTGTACACCTGCAACCTTACCAGCAAGAGCAGAAACAATATTGGGATTTCCTACCTTTGTCACCGCATCACCACTAATGGATTGTACGTTGTAACCGAGTGATTTTTCTTCACGAGAAATACCGAAGGCAGTTACAACAACGTCTTCAAGCTGAGCAAGATCAGGTGCCAAGGCAAGGTTTAAAATTGTTGAAGGCTGATCGACTACAACTGATTGCTCACGTGTGACATATCCTACTGAACTCACACGAATCGTGTATTGTCCATAAGGTACATCTGTGATTTCATATTGTCCGTTTAGGTCAGCTGCATCCCCTTTAAGTAACTCAACGATGAACACGTTGGCTGAAGGAACTGGGTCTGTTGTTTGTTGATCAGAAATTGTACCTGTAATAGTACCAGACTGTGCAAACGCCGCAGAGGCAAACACAAACATCCCGATAAACATAACGCGTATTGATTTACTCATTGAACCACCGATTTAGATTAGTTTGATATAATGAAAGAGCTAGGAATATAGATACTCTACG
>Ga0129352_10045923_pt1 | contig 9556 bp, 6 predicted proteins | sample CPBNA1_6_FD_105429 | JGI IMG/M metagenome (GOLD analysis project Ga0129352, IMG submission 105429) | Freshwater to marine salinity gradient microbial communities from Chesapeake Bay, USA - CPBay_Sum_27_0.2_RNA1 (Metagenome Metatranscriptome) | ecosystem: Environmental > Aquatic > Marine > Coastal... | reverse complement strand
GACGTATTGTGCTTGGATCTGGAGGGAGTGCTGGTGCCTGAGGTGTGGCAGGCGGTAGCGCGAGAAACGCAAATACCCGAACTGCTCAAGACCACACGAGACATTCCCAACTACGACGAATTGATGAACTATCGGTTGGGGATCATTGAAGAACACGGTATTACGTTAAGCCAAATTCAGGCTGAGATTGCTAAATTGAGTCCTCTCTCTGGAGCGGCTGACTTCCTGGGCTGGGCGCGCCTACATTTTCAGGTCGCCATCATCTCGGATACATTTTACGAATTCGCGGCACCCTTGATGGCCCAGCTGAACGAACCGTTTTTGCTGTGCCACAAGCTGCAGGTGCGAGACGATCGTATCGTGGGGTACAAGCTTAGGCAGCCGGACCCAAAACGTTGTTCGGTCAAAGCCTTCAAGTCCCTTGAGCTGAATGTTCTCGCGGCAGGTGATTCGTTTAATGATGTTTCTATGTTGGAAGAGGCTCATGCCGGGATCTTCTTTCAGGCCCCGGACAATGTGCGCGAGCAATTCCCGCAATACCCATTGGCGGCAGATTACCAACAACTGCAGCAGCTGATTCTCGAGGCACAGGCCAAGTTTTAGCTCAACTGCTGCGCAGCTGAAGAACCGCTGTCTCCAGGGTCGTTGAAGCACAGATCGCGTTGAACATTTCATTGGGTCAAGAGCGCCGGTTTGAGCAGGATCTAGTCGGCCAATTCAGTTATTATGTTGTGCCCCATTGCGGGGGTAGATTCAATTCAGGGAGGGTGTTTTATGAGCCAAGGCAAAAAGTTTCGAGCGGCGATTGACGCGGCTGCGCCAGCGCCACTGCAGATTCCAGGCACTATCAATGCCTACACGGCATTGATGGCGGAACGGGTAGGGCACCAGGCCATTTACCTTTCAGGTGGTGGGGTAGCGAATGCCTCCTACGGCCTGCCAGATTTAGGTATGACTTCTCTAAACGATGTGCTTGAAGATGTTCGCCGTATCACTGGGGCAACAGATTTGCCCTTGCTAGTAGACATTGATACAGGTTGGGGTGGCGCTTTCAATATTTCGAAAACCATCAAAGACATGACCGCCGCTGGGGCAGCCGCTGTGCATATTGAAGATCAAGTATCTCAAAAGCGCTGTGGTCACCGTCCTAACAAAGCCATTGTCTCGGTGCAGGAAATGGTTGATCGCATCAAAGCAGCAGTGGACGCAAAAACCGATCCGGATTTCGTGGTTATGGCTCGTACCGACGCGCTATCAGTGGATGGCCTCAACGCCGTCATCGATCGCTCTGGGGCTTTCGCGGAAGCCGGTGCAGACGCCATATTCGCAGAAGCGATGACAGAAATAGACATGTATCGCCCTATCATCGAAGCCGCGGGCGTGCCCGTGCTGGCCAACCTTACCGAGTTTGGTCAAACGCCGTTGTATCACGTTGATGAGTTAGCGGCGGTGGGTATCGCTATGGCTCTGTATCCGCTGTCAGCGTTTAGAGCGATGAATAAGGCCGCGTTGAACGTTTACCAAGCGTTGAAGAATGAGGGTAGTCAAGCAAGCGTCGTGGACACCATGCAAACCCGTATGGAGCTTTACGATTTCTTGGGCTATCACGCCTATGAAGAAAAATTGGACGAACTTTTTGCTGATCAAGCAAAGTCGGCTTAGAACGTCGACTTGATTGGTGATTGGGATTTAGTAGGAAAGGAGAATTTTGATGGCTGAGAAAAAACTTGGTGGAGCTGGACTCCGCGGACAAAGCGCTGGTAGCACAGAGTTGTGCACGGTGGGTAAAAGCGGAACAGGGTTAACCTATCGTGGCTACGACATCACTGATTTGGCGGATAATGCGACGTTTGAAGAGGTTGCATACCTGATCTTCTACGGTGAACTGCCAAATGTTAGCCAGTTGGATGACTATCAGAAGGTGTTGAAGGCCAATCGCAAGCTTCCGGCAACCCTGCTGGAGGTCTTAGAGCGTATTCCTGCGTCAGCTCATCCAATGGATGTCATGCGAACGGGTTGCTCTATGTTAGGGAACCTTGAGCCTGAGGGCGACTTTGCCAATCAGCAGACCGTTGCCAATCGCCTTCTTGGTGCGTTACCGGGCATCATCAACTACTGGTATCGTTTCAGTCACGACGGTGTGCGAATCGATACCGACTCAGATGCGGATTCTCTGGCAGGGCATTTTCTGCAAACTCTGACGGGCAAAAAGCCCAGTGATCTGCATCAGCGGGTGATGGATGTATCGTTGATCCTATATGCCGAGCATGAATTCAATGCCTCGACTTTTACAGCGCGTGTTTGCGCATCCACTCTCTCGGATATGCATTCTTGCGTTACCGGCGCGATTGGGTCTCTGCGTGGCCCGCTGCATGGCGGGGCTAATGAAGCGGCGATGGAACTGATTGAGAAGTTCTCGAGCGCCGAGGAAGCGACCACTGGTCTGTTAGGGATGCTGGAGCGCAAAGAAAAAATTATGGGGTTCGGGCATGCCATCTACAGCACCTCAGATCCTCGTAACGTGATCATTAAGCAATGGGCTGAAAAGTTGGCCACCGAAGTAGGTGACTCGGTTTTGTATCCGGTGTCCTGTGCCATTGAAAAGGTCATGTGGGACGAAAAAGAGCTCTTCGCTAACGCGGATTTTTTCCACGCTTCTGCCTACAATTTTATGGGTATTCCTACCAAGCTCTTTACGCCAATCTTTGTTTGCTCGCGAGTCTCAGGTTGGAGTGCGCATGTCATGGAGCAGCGAGAAAACAATCGTATCATTCGCCCGAGTGCAGACTACGTCGGTCCAGAGCCACGAGTGCTTAAGCCACTGGCTGAGCGCTAAGGTAGCGTCAGCGCGGGGGATAGAGCGTTGATCGGGATGCCTTGAGAAACTCAGGGCATCCCTGGTGATGGGAGAGCGAACGACTGTTGCAGAGGAACTGGGTTTGCAGCTCTGCTCTAAAGAGATTGGGCGGGAACGCGAACCCAGCCTTCCATCAGTATTCTAGCGCTGCGGCTCATGCTGGCCGATTTCACTTGCCAGATACCATCGCTAAGGGTCGCTTGGGCACCTACTTTAAGGGTGCCCGAAGGGTGGCCAAAAGTTACATGATTGCGTTCACCGCCACCGGCTGCCAGATTCACTAGGGTACCGGGAATTGCTGCGGCGGTGCCGATAGCGACGGCGGCTGTCCCCATCATGGCGTGATGGAGTTTGCCCATGGAAAGCGCCCGCACGACTAGGTCGATAGCCGACGCTTCAACTTTTTTTCCACTGGACGCCAGGTAGGTGGCAGCGGGCCCTACGAAGGCTACCTTGGGGGTGTGCTGTCGCCCCTTGGCTTCGTCTAGGCTTTCGATCAATCCCATTTTGATGGCGCCTTGGGCGCGGATGTTCTCAAACAATGCCAGCGCCTCGGTAGAGCCGTTAATGTCATCTTGAAGTTCGCACCCGGTATAGCCCAGCTCAGAAGCGTTTAGAAAAATCGTTGGAATGCCTGCGTTGATTAACGTCGCTTGCAACGTACCAACGCCAGGTATTTCCAGATCGTCAACGAGGCTACCGGTAGGAAACATCGCACCCCCATCCGAATCGGCCGGATCCAGAAAATCCACAGCAATTTCTGCCGCCGGGAAGGTCACCCCATCCAGTTCAAAGTCGCCAATTTCTTGCACTTGTCCACCAACCACGGGCACTTTGTTTATGATGGTTTTGCCGATATTGGCCTGCCAGATACGAACCTCGACAAAACCGTCCCGAGGAATACGGTCTGCTGGCAGCATGCCTTGGGCGATGGCATAGGGGCCTACGGCAGCGGAAAGGTTGCCGCAATTGCCGCTCCAGTCGACGAAGGGCTGATCGATGGAAACCTGACCGAACAGATAGTCCACATCGTGATCGGATTGTTCGCTGGGGCTTACGATGACGGTTTTACTCGTACTAGAGGTTGCTCCCCCCATACCGTCTGTGTGCTTACCGTAGGGGTCTGGACTACCAATGACCCGCAGCAGCAATGCATCTCGAGCGGCACCCGGTACCTGGGCTGCCTTTGGCAATTCCCTTAGGTTAAAGAATACGCCCTTGCTTGTGCCACCGCGGATGTAGGTGGCGGGAACTCGAACTTGCCTGGCATTCAGACCTGAATTCATAGTGTTATCCTCGCTAGACCGCTGATACTACTAGCCTGTCTTTTCTAAAAAATCTTGGGCGAAGCGTTGGAGCACGCCACCTGCGGCGTAGATTGAAACCTCTTCGGCGGTGTCCAGTCGGCAGGTTGTGGGTATTTCTACCTGCTCACCATTGCTGCGGGTCATGACGACAGTAAGGTCTGTCCCCGGCGCGGGTTCACCAACAACACTGAATGTCTCGGTGCCATCGATCGCGTAGGTCTGTCGCGTATCAGGGGCTTTGAATTCCAAGGGCAAAACTCCCATGCCGACCAGATTCGTTCGGTGAATTCGCTCAAATCCTTCTGCCACGATCGCCTCTACGCCAGCTAGCCGAACGCCTTTCGCTGCCCAGTCCCGGGACGATCCCTGACCGTAGTCAGCACCAGCGATGATGATTAAGGGCTGCTTGCGATCCATGTAGGTTTCAATCGCTTCCCACATACGAACCACTTGACCTTCTGGCTCGATACGAGCCAAGGATCCTTGCTTGATGTCACCGTTTTCATGAACCATTTCATTGAGCAGCTTGGGGTTGGCGAAGGTGGCGCGCTGGGCGGTTAAGTGGTCACCCCGATGGGTGGCGTAAGAGTTAAAGTCTTCCTCTGGTAAACCCATCTTGTGAAGGTATTCACCGGCAGCGCTGTCCATCAGGATCGCATTTGAGGGCGACAGGTGGTCGGTTGTGATGTTGTCACCCAACACCGCCAAGGGGCGCATATCCCTTAAAGATCGTGTACCCGCCAAGGCACCCTCCCAATAGGGAGGTCGCCGGATGTAGGTGCTTTGTGGGCGCCAGTCGTACAGCGGGTCAGTTGCGTCAGTCACATCTTTCACGTTTAGAAACATGGGTTCATAAACCGCAGTAAATTGCTCAGGCTTGACGCTCTGGGCTACGATGGCGTCGATTTCTTTATCTGATGGCCAAATGTCGATGAGGCGAACCGGATTCCCCGACTGATCGGTGCCTAGAACGTCTTTTTCGATATCAAACCGAATGGTGCCGGCAATGGCATAAGCTACGACCAAGGGCGGTGATGCCAAAAACGCCTGTTTGGCGTATGGATGAATACGTCCATCAAAATTACGATTGCCGGACAGAACCGCTGTGGTGTAGAGGTCCCGGTCAATAACCTCTTGCTGAATGACCGGATCCAGAGCGCCGCTCATCCCGTTGCAGGTAGTGCACGCGAAAGCCACGATGCCAAAGCCCAATTGTTCCAACTCGCCCAACAATGCTGCATCTTCCAAATAAAGTTGTACCGCCTTGGAGCCCGGCGCTAGGGAGCTTTTTACCCACGGTTTACGCGTTAGGCCCCTGGCATTGGCATTGCGCGCCAGCAGACCCGCGGCGATGACATTGCGCGGATTGCTGGTATTGGTGCAACTGGTGATGGCGGCGATGATGATCGCTCCGTCGGGCATCAAGCCGTCTTCGGTTTCAACCGTACCCGCGATGCCTTGAGATGCTAGGTCCTTGGTTGCAACCCGTCTATGAGGATTGGAGGGCCCGGCAATATTTCGTCCTACGCTGGACAAGTCAAAACGCAGTACGCGCTCGTACTCCGCCGCCCGCATGTGATCGGCCCAAAGGCCTGTTGTTTTGGCATAGTTCTCTACTAGCGCTACTTGCTCATCGCTGCGACCCGTCAGGCGGAGGTAATCGGTGGTTTTGTCGTCAATGTAAAACATCGCGGCGCTGGCACCGAATTCCGGTGTCATGTTGGAAATAGTCGCTCGGTCACCCAAGGTTAAAGCCGCCGCACCCTCGCCAAAAAACTCTAGGTAGCATGAGACTACCCGTTGCTCGCGCAAAAACTCGGTAATGGCAAGCACGATGTCGGTAGCAGTAATTCCTTCTTGCCGTTTGCCTACCAACTCTACTCCAACGATGTCAGGCAATCGCATGTAGGAGGCCCTGCCCAGCATGACGCTTTCTGCTTCCAGACCGCCGACACCGATGGCGATCACGCCCAAGGCATCCACGTGAGGCGTGTGGCTGTCCGTACCAACCAGTGTGTCAGGGAAGGCAACACCATCCCGGTCATGGATGACGGGGGACATTCGCTCTAGGTTGATTTGGTGCATGATGCCGTTGCCCGGTGGGATGACATCGACGTTTTCAAAGGCGGTTTTAGTCCAGTTAATGAAGTGGAAACGGTCATCGTTGCGGCGATCCTCGATGGCGCGGTTTTTTTCGAATGCATCTTCCTCAAAACCGGCGTGCTCGACGGCTAATGAATGGTCTACGATTAATTGGGTCGGCACGACCGGATTGACCTTGGCCGGGTCACCGCCCTTGGCTGCAATGGCATCCCGCAAACCAGCCAGATCCACGAGAGCCGTTTGGCCTAAGATATCGTGGCAAACCACCCTAGCGGGAAACCAAGGAAAGTCGATTTCGCGCTTACGCTCAATGATTTGCCCCAAGGCATCATTCAAGTCCTCAGGGGCGCAACGCCGAACCAGATTTTCCGCCAGCACTTTAGATGTGTAGGGCAAGCCGGCGTATGCACCAGGCTTGATGGCTTCGATGGCTTCTTCGGTATCGAAATAGTCTAGCGAGGTGCCGTTCAGAGGTTTTCGGAACTTGTGATTCATTTTATTTTCTTCGTTATAACTGTCTAGTAATTCGGTATCTCTGGGGGAGGGCATTGTGCCGTGATTCCCCCACAGGCTCCAGCGGTGACGTGACTAGAGCGAGCCTTGCGCGGCTCCACGTCGGACGCCTCGATATGGTCGGTCACGGTCGCCATGTCCGGGAACATGTTTTCAGGGTTACTCTGGGAGCGGCTTTCCCACCAGGGTCGCTGCGATACCAGTGTAACGGGCAGGAGTCAGGTCCCTGAGTTCCTGCATCGCTGCCTCAGGCAAATGCAGCTCCTGCAGAATCTCTTGATACACCTGGGCAGACAGTCGGCGTCCCCGAGTGGCAGCCTTAAGTTGCTCGTAGGGCTCAGGCATGGCGTACTTTCGCATGACGGTTTGTACCGCTTCAGCTAACACTTCCCAGCTATTGTCCAGATCCTGGGCAATGGCCTCAGGGTTTACATCGAGTCTGGACAACCCCTTCATGGTTGCTTGATAGGCAATGCTGCAATGCGCAAACGCGGTGCCCAGATTGCGCAGAACCGTAGAGTCAGATAAATCACGCTGCCAGCGGGAAACAGTCAACTTGCTGGCCATGTGGTCGAGAAGGGCATTGGCGACACCAATATTGCCCTCTGAATTCTCAAAATCGATTGGGTTAATTTTGTGCGGCATTGTAGAGGAGCCTGTTTCACCTTCCACTTTGCGTTGCTTGAAGTAGTCAATGGAGATGTAGCTCCAGATGTCCCGGTCGAAGTCCAACAGAATCTGGTTAAAGCGCATCAAACAGTGAGCGACTTCGGCAATGTAGTCGTGGGGCTCGATTTGGGTCGTCCAGGGGTTGTTGCTGAGCCCCAAGCTTCCGATAAATTGTCCAGACAAGGTCGCCCAATCTACCTCTGGGTAAGCCACCAAATGGGCATTGAAGTTGCCTACGGCGCCGTTAAATTTACCAAGGATCTCTAAAGTCTGCAGCTGTGCTCGTTGGCGCTGCAAACGTGCGGCGACGTTTTTGATTTCCTTACCCAGGGTAGTGGGAGATGCGGTCTGACCGTGAGTTCTAGACAGCATGGGCAAGTCTGCGTTGGCACGGGCTAGTTGCTCCAGGGTCTCTATTAATCTGTGCATGTGGGGCAGCAAGACGCTGTCCCGAGCGTTTTTAACCATGAGTCCGTAGGCGGTATTGTTGATGTCCTCGGAAGTGCAGCCGAAGTGAATCCACTCATTAACATCCTTGAGTTTCGGGCGTTCGGCAAAGGCCTCCTTAAGGAAGTATTCAACCGCTTTGACGTCGTGATTGGTCGTTGCTTCCAGGCTCTTGATACGGTTGGCTGATTGCTCGTTGAAGTTTTCTGCGATGTTGCGGACATACTGGGCATCGTCCGGATCCAGCGCATCAAATTCTTTGATGTCCGAGCACTGGGAAAGAAACAATACCCAGGCGCATTCGACTTCCACCCGATACCTCATCAGGCCAAATTCGCTGACAATTGGGGCTAAGTCCCGAACTTTGGAACGATATCGGCCATCAGCAGCACCAATGGCAAAAACCGGATCTGAATCAGACATGTGTGTTCTCTCCAAGAAGTATTAGCGGGGATTGTTCGCGGGGCAAATGGGCAGCTTAGGCTCGTCGCGACAAATAATATTGGCTCCGCCGAGTAGTCGCTCATCGTCGTAAAAAGCCACGTATTGGCCTGTGGTTATTGCGCGCTGTCGCTCATCGAAATGTACCAGCAACGTGCCGTCTGCCGCGGGTTTCACTGTGCAGGATTGATCCTGCTGCCGGTAGCGGATTTTGGCGCTGCACCGCAGGGGTAGCGCTGTATCAGAAAGCCAATTTACATCTGTTGCGCGTAGCCAGACGCCGCCAAGGTCGCTGTTGTTCTGAGTAATGAACAGGGTGTTTGTCAGAGGCTGCTTAGCCATCACATACCAAGGTGCTTCCGGTCGGCCCGGCAAGCCGCCCAAATTGATCCCTTGGCGCTGACCGATCGTGTATTGGTGAAGCCCACGGTGCTCACCCAAGTAACGACCCTGCGTATCTCGCATGGGCCCAGGCGTGTCGGCTATGTACTGGGACAAAAAGTCGGCAAAACGGCGTTCACCGATAAAGCAGATCCCCGTGCTGTCTTTCTTGCGGTGATTGGCAAGACCGAGGGATTTGGCCAATTCACGAATAGCGGTTTTCTGCCAATCGCCAAGAGGAAACAGGCAGCGCTCAAGCTTGTGTTGAGGGACAGCTTGCAAAAAATAGCTTTGATCCTTGTTCGCGTCCCGGCCTTTTAGGAAAGTCACTGCTAAGTGGCTTGAGCTATGCACGCCAGTGGATACCTGAGGAATAGGTGTTCGGCGGACATAGTGGCCGGTTGCAATGTAGTCTGCGCCTAAGGTTTCCGCATAGCGCACGAATTGTTCAAACTTGATTTCGCGGTTGCACAAGATGTCTGGATTCGGTGTACGCCAGTTTTGATACTCGTGCAGAAAAGAGCTGAACACATTGTCCCAGTATTCGGCAGCGAAATTGGCGGTATGCAGTTGAATGCCTAGGCGCTCACAGACTTGTTGCGCATCGGCCAGGTCGGTTATCGCCGTGCAATACTCGGTGCCGTCGTCTTCGTCCCAGTTTTTCATAAACAGGCCTTCAACTCGAAAACCCTGATGTAACAGTAAATGCGCTGCTACGGCGGAATCTACGCCGCCCGACATGCCGACAATGACTTTTGGGGCGTCGTTAGCATGCGTAGGCGCATGGCCCAAGGTGGTGATGGATTCTTTGATCGGCATTTAACGCGTCGAGGTCACT
>Ga0129352_10415315_pt1 | contig 9569 bp, 18 predicted proteins | sample CPBNA1_6_FD_105429 | JGI IMG/M metagenome (GOLD analysis project Ga0129352, IMG submission 105429) | Freshwater to marine salinity gradient microbial communities from Chesapeake Bay, USA - CPBay_Sum_27_0.2_RNA1 (Metagenome Metatranscriptome) | ecosystem: Environmental > Aquatic > Marine >... | reverse complement strand
AAGGCTTTTCTTTTTTCAGCATATTTGGCTGCAAGTTTCTCGCGTTTTCTCTCACGAGCTTTCATTGATTCTTTTGCCATAATTACTTCTTTTTAAAGGGTAGCCCCAATTGAGTTAATAATGATTTTGCTTCTTTATCTGTTTCCGCAGAAGTTTCAAAGGTAATATTCATTCCTTCAATTTTACGTACTTTATCAATATCAATTTCAGGAAAAATAATTTGCTCCTCAATACCAAGGTTATAGTTCCCGCGACCGTCAAAACCAGTTGCGTTGATACCGTTAAAATCTCTAACTCGTGGTAATGCTGAAGTGATCAAACGATCTAAAAATTCATACATACGCTCTCCACGAAGGGTAACTTTAGCACCAATAGGCATACCCTTTCTAAGTTTAAAGGCTGCAACGTCTTTTTTAGACATTGTAGCTACAGCACGTTGACCAGAAATAGTAGATAATTCTTCTACAGAATAATCAATTAATTTCTTATCAGCTACAGCAGCACCAACCCCTCTAGAGATTACAATCTTTCTTAATTTAGGTACCTGCATAACATTTTGATACCCAAATTCTTCAGTAAGAGCAGCTATCACACGCTCTTTATATTCTGTCTTTAGTCTTGAAATGTAAGCCATAACTAAATTACTTCATTTGATTTTTTAGAAAAACGCACTTTCTTGTCACCTTCAATTCGGTATCCTACTTTAGTAGCATCACCGTTACCATCAATTAATGATAAATTTGAGATGTGAATAGGCGCCTCTTTCTTAGCAATACCACCTTGAGGATTAGAAGCACTTGGCTTCTCGTGCTTAGACACTAGGTTAATTCCCTCAACGATTGCTTTATTCTTATCTTTAATAACACGTTGCACCTTACCCTCTTGACCTTTATGATCTCCAGCAGTTACACGTACATTATCTCCAACTTTTATCTTAAGCTTTGTCATCTTAATACTGTATTAAAGCACCTCTGGCGCTAATGATACAATCTTCATGAATTGTTTCTCACGAAGCTCTCTCGCTACAGGGCCAAATACACGAGTACCGCGCATCTCTCCTTGAGCATTTAAAAGTACACAAGCGTTATCATCAAAACGGATATAAGATCCATCTGGACGACGCACTTCTTTACGTGTACGCACTACTACTGCAGTAGAAACGGCTCCTTTTTTAACCTGACCGTTAGGTGTTGCATCTTTTACAGAAACAACAATCTTATCACCTACTGAAGCATATCTTCTTTTTGTACCTCCTAACACACGAATGGTCAAAACTTCTTTTGCACCAGTGTTGTCAGCAACTCTTAATCTTGATTCTTGTTGTAACATAATTACTTAGCTCTTTCAATGATTTCTACAAGTCTCCAACTTTTAGATTTACTTAAAGGTCGTGTTTCCATAATCTTTACAGTATCTCCAATATTGCAGTCATTTTGCTCGTCGTGCGCTACGTATTTTTTCGTTTTCAAAACGAATTTTCCATACATAGGGTGCTTTACTTTCTTAACCTCAGAAACCACAATAGATTTCTGCATTTTATTACTTGTAACGACACCTATACGTTCTTTTCTTAAATTTCTTTTTTCCATCTTAAGCAGCATTATTGTAATTCTCGTTTTGTAAGCTCAGTAGCAATACGCGCTACAGATCTTCTTAGACCTCTAAGCTGAATGGGATTTTCCAAAGGAGAAATAGCGTGAGCCATTTTTAAGTCAGAATAAGCTCTTTTAGCTTTTACTAACTCTTCCTGTAATTCTGCTACAGATAGTTCTTTTACTTCTGATTGTTTCATTTTTCTAGAATTTAGTCAGCTTGATAATCCCTAGCCACTACATATTTTGTTCTCACTGGAAGCTTTTGCGCTGCCAAACGTAACGCCTCACGCGCTACAGGCTCAGCAACTCCTCCGATTTCAAAAAGCATTCTGCCAGGTTTAACGACAGCTGCCCAGTATTCAACAGCACCTTTACCTTTACCCATACGTACTTCAAGAGGCTTTTTTTGTGATAGGCTTATCTGGAAAAATTCTGATCCATAAAGAACCTTCACGCTTCATAAAACGTGTGGCAGCAATACGTGCAGCTTCTATTTGTCTAGACGTAAGAAAGTTTGAGTCTAATGATTTGATACCAAAAGTACCATTTGAAAGCTGATGCCCTCTTCCGGCATTACCCTTCATGCGACCCTTCTGTTGCTTACGGAATTTTGTCTTTTTAGGCTGTAACATCTTGTTTTACTTTAAAAAATTACTTTCTACGACGTGATTTTGGAGCACCAGATCCACGACCGCCCTTTCCTTGCTTCTTAGCAAGACCTACTAGAGGAGACAATTCTCTCTTCCCATAAACCTCACCTTTCATGATCCAAACTTTGATACCCAATCTACCGTAAGTAGTATGAGCTTCTACCAAAGCGTAATCAATATCAGCTCTGAATGTTGATAAAGGAATACGACCTTCTTTGTAAGCTTCTGAACGTGCCATTTCAGCACCATTCAAACGACCTGAAATCTGTATCTTAATACCCTCTGCGTTCATACGCATTGCAGCCGCGATAGCCATTTTAGTAGCACGACGGTAAGAGATACGGTTTTCAATTTGACGGGCTACTGAGGAAGCAACCAAAAATGCGTCAAGCTCAGGACGTTTAATCTCAAAAATATTGATCTGAACTTCCTTGTTAGTAATTTGTTTAAGTTCTTCTTTCAACTTGTCTACCTCTTGACCACCTTTACCGATAATAATACCAGGTCTAGCAGTAGTGATAGTAACGGTTACAAGCTTAAGCGTACGCTCAATAATTACTCTAGACACACTAGCTTTTGATAAACGAGCGTGAATATACTTTCTAATCTTATCGTCTTCGGCAAGTTTATCACCGTAGTCGTTACCACCATACCAGTTAGATTCCCATCCTCTGATAATACCTAGGCGATTCCCGATTGGATTTGTCTTCTGTCCCATTTATTACTTGCTTTGTGTGTTATCTTTAGCACCAAGCACAACTGTAACGTGATTGCTGCGTTTTCTTATTCTGTGTGCGCGACCTTGTGGTGCAGGACGAAGTCTTTTTAACATACTTCCTCCATCAACACGAATCTCTTTAATAAATAAGTCTGCATCTTCAATACTAGCATCTTCGTTTTTCTCTTGCCAGTTTGAAATGGCAGAAAGAACCAACTTTTCTACACGACGAGAAGCTTCTTTATTACTAAATTTTAATATTTGAAGCGCTTTCTCTACTTTCTGACCACGCACAAGATCTGCAACTAAGCGCATCTTACGAGGTGAAGTAGGGCAGTTGTTCAGTTTTGCAAAGGCTAAACTTTTTTTAGCCTCTTTTATCTGCTCTGCTCTTTCCTTTTTACGAACTCCCATAGCTTCAATTATTTTTTACCTTTATTTTTTGACCCAACGTGACCTCTAAAAGATCGTGTAGGTGAAAATTCTCCTAATTTATGACCCACCATGTTCTCAGTTACATAAACAGGAACAAACTGGCGACCGTTATGAACAGCTATTGTTTGACCAACAAAATCTGGAGTAATCATTGAGGCTCTTGACCAAGTTTTGATTACCGTCTTTTTGTTAGACTCTACATTAGCAGCAACTTTTTGCTCTAATTTATAGTGAACGTAAGGTCCTTTTTTTAATGAACGTGCCATATCTTATTATTTCTTTCTACGTTCTACAATATATTTATTACTCGCTTTCGTCTTAGTACGGGTTCTATAACCTTTAGCAGGCACACCGTTTCTATTACGTGGGTGACCTCCAGAAGCACGACCTTCACCACCACCCATTGGGTGATCAACAGGGTTCATTACTACTGGTCTTGTACGTGGACGTCTACCTAACCAGCGTTTTCTACCAGCCTTACCAGAAACGATAAGCTGATGATCACTGTTAGAAACCGCTCCTATTGTAGCCATACAATTCACCAGAATCAATCTAGTTTCACCTGATGGTAATTTTACAGTTGCAAATTTACCATCACGAGCCATAAGCTGCGCAAAAGCACCAGCACTACGAGCCATAATAGCTCCTTGCCCTGGACGTAACTCAATACAAGAAATAATAGTACCTAATGGAATATCAGACAAAGGCATCGCGTTTCCTATTTCAGGAGCAACACCAGAACCAGAAACTACATTCTGATCCACCTGTAAACCATTTGGCGCAATAATGTAACACTTCTCTCCGTCTTGATAATTTAAAAGCGCAATAAAAGCAGTACGATTAGGATCATACTCGATGCTCGCAACTGTAGCAGGAACACCCTCTTTATTTCTTTTAAAATCAATAACGCGATAACGCTTCTTATGACCACCACCCTTGTAGCGCATGGTCATTTTACCTTGACTGTTTCTCCCTCCAGACTTTTTAATCGGAGCCAAAAGGCTTTTTTCCGGCTTATCAGTAGTGATGGCGTCAAACCCATTTACTACTCTAAATCGCTGTCCTGGAGTGATCGGTTTTAATTTTCTTACTGACATTTTTTAGTCTTAAATGTTACTATAAAAATCAATCACATCACCTTCCGCCACCTGTACAATTGCTTTTTTAAAGCCTTTTGTTTTACCAGTGATCATACCAGATTTTGTAAACTTGGTATTACGATCTGGGCGAACGTTCATTGTTCTAACTTTAATTACCGAAACACCATAAGTTGCCTCTACAGCATTTTTAATTTCGATCTTATTCGAACCGGGATTTACTTCAAATGTATAACGGCTATTTAGCTCACTATCCATTGTAGCTTTTTCGGTAATCACGGGTTTTATTAAAATACTCATGTTGTTACTTACTTAAAGTTTGCTCAATTTCTTCTAGAGATCCTTCTAAAAACACTACATTATTTGCATTCATAATTTTGTAAGTGCTTAATTCTGAACTCGTTATAACCTCAGAGGTCTTTAAATTGCGTGACGACAAATATACATTATTATTTGAAGCCCCCAACACAAACAAAGACTTTTTATTATCTAAGCCTAAAGCCTTTACAACGTCAACGAAATTTTTGGTTTTTGGAGTTTCAAAATTGAAATCCTCAATTACCGTAATCGCCTTGTCATTTGCTTTAAGAGTTAGCGCAGAACGTCTTGCTAATCGCTTAAGACCTTTATTCAGTTTAAATGAATAATTACGTGGTCTAGGACCAAACATTCTACCCCCACCTTTGAATACACCAGACTTGATACTACCAGCACGAGCGGTACCCGTACCTTTTTGTTTTTTAATCTTACGTGTACTACCTGCAATCTCAGCACGCTCTTTAGATTTGTGCGTACCCTGTCTTTTATTAGCAAGGTGCTGCTTTACATCTAAATAGATAGCGTGATCGTTAGGCTCTATAGCAAAAACAGAATCAGAAAGGTTTGCCTCTCTACCTGTTTCTTTTCCTTTAATATCAACTACTGCTACTTTCATTATCTTTCAATAATTACATAAGAGTTTTTGTGACCAGGTACACAACCTTTAACCACAAGTAGATTCTTTTCAGCAACTACTTTCAATACTCTTAAATTTTGAACTTTTACTCGCTCATTCCCCATTTGACCAGCCATACGCATACCTTTAAATACACGAGCTGGATAAGACGCCGCACCAATAGAACCTGGAGCTCTTAATCGGTTATGCTGTCCGTGGGTAGACTGCCCTACACCACCAAATCCGTGACGCTTAACAACACCTTGAAAACCTTTACCTTTAGAAGTACCAGCTACATCAACGAACTGACCTTCTTTAAAGACTTCAACAGTTACTGCATCACCTAATTTGTACTCACCTTCAAAATCTTGGAACTCGACAACTTTACGCTTTGCAACTGTACCTGCTTTCTTGGCGTGGCCTTGAGCAGCTTTATTTGCAGTCTTTGCGTCATCGAAACCTAATTGAAGAGCACTATACCCGTCAACCTCTTCGGTTCTGACTTGGGTAACAACGCAGGGACCTGCTTCGATAACGGTACAAGGAATATTCTTCCCATTCTCATCAAAGATGCTGGTCATACCTACTTTTTTTCCAATTAACCCAGACATATTAATTATTATTGATTATTACTATTTTACTTATTTAAACTTCGATCTTCATCGAAATAAAACAGGGTCAAAATACCTCCGACCCTGAATGTATTTTTATCCGTTTTTCCCTCGCTCGCAGCTCAGGACATGTTATTCCGCTATACGGAATGGTAATTATACCTTGATCTCTACTTCAACCCCACTTGGCAATTCAAGCTTCATTAACGCATCGATGGTTTTTGAAGATGAACTGTAGATATCAAGTAAACGCTTGTAAGAGCTAAGCTCAAACTGCTCACGAGATTTCTTGTTTACGTGTGGAGAACGCAATACAGTAAAGATTTTTTTGTGAGTAGGAAGTGGGATTGGCCCAGTTACTACAGCACCGGTACTTTTTACCGTTTTTACGATTTTCTCAGCAGACTTATCTACTAAGTTATGATCGTAAGATTTAAGTTTTATTCTGATTTTCTGACTCATTTCCTAGTAAATTAAGCGTTAGCAGTTCCTTTTGCTGCAGCAATAACTTCTTCAGATACGTTAGAAGGAGTTTCTGCATAGTGTGAAAATTCCATTGTAGAAGTTGCACGACCAGAAGAAAGCGTACGTAAAGTAGTTACATAACCAAACATCTCAGAAAGCGGTACGATTGCTTTCACAACTTTCGCTCCAGCACGGTCACCCATACTACTCATTTGTCCTCGACGACGGTTAAGGTCACCTACAATATCACCCATATTTTCTTCAGGAGTGATAACCTCTACTTTCATCATTGGCTCAAGAACCACAGCTCCAGCGGCTTTAGCAGCTGCTTTAAATCCTAGTTTTGCAGCAAGTTCAAAAGATAATGCATCAGAATCCACAGGGTGGAAAGAACCATCCTTAAGTGTAACTTTCATAGCATCAACTTCAAACCCAGCTAATGGACCATTGATCATTGCAGTCTTAAATCCTTTTTCAACAGCAGGAATATATTCTTTAGGAACGTTACCACCTTTTACTTCGTTAACGAACTCCAAACCAACTTTACCTTCTTCAGCAGGCTCTAAAGTAAATACGATATCTGCGAATTTACCACGACCACCCGACTGCTTCTTGTAAACCTCTCTGTGATCTGCAACACGAGTGATAGCCTCTTTATATTCAACCTGTGGTTGACCTTGGCTAACCTCTACCTTAAACTCACGCTTAAGACGATCTACAATAATATCTAAGTGAAGCTCACCCATACCAGAAATAATAGTCTGACCTGAAGCCTCATCTGTACGCACTTGGAATGTTGGATCTTCTTCTGCCAACTTAGCCAAAGCCATACCTAATTTATCAACATCAGCCTTAGTTTTAGGCTCAACAGCGATACCAATTACCGGATCAGGAAACTCCATACTCTCAAGTACGATTGGGTGTTTCTCATCTGATAATGTATCACCAGTCTTAATATCTTTAAATCCTACAGCCGCACCAATATCACCAGCCTCGATAAAATCAATAGCATTTTGCTTATTAGAGTGCATTTGATAGATACGCGAGATACGTTCTTTGTTACCTGAACGATTGTTCAATACATAAGAACCTGCATCTAGACGACCTGAATAGGTACGGAAGAACGCTAAACGACCAACAAATGGGTCTGTAGCAATTTTAAACGCTAATGCTGCGAAAGGTGCAGTTACATCAGGCTTACGTAATTCTTCTTTCTCAGTATCTGGATTAATACCTTTAATACCTTCCTTATCTACAGGAGAAGGCAAGTAACGACATACAGCATCTAATAAGAACTGAACACCTTTATTTTTAAAAGCAGAACCACAGATCATAGGAATGATAGACATATCCATTACAGCAGCACGAAGTGCAGCGTGCACCTCATCTTCAGTAATAGAATCTTCATCTTCCATAAATTTCTCAAGCAAGTTCTCATCGTAAGCAGCAACCTCTTCGATCAACATACCACGATACATTTTTGCTTCTTCTTTCAACTCCTCTGGAATCTCAACAACATCGAAAGTTGAACCTTGAGTTTCATCGTGCCATACAACCGCACGGTTTTTCACAAGATCGATAATCCCTCTAAAGTCTGCTTCTTCACCAATAGGAAGAACGATAGGCACTGCATTAGAACCTAGCATCTCCTTAACCTGCTTACAAACCTCCAAGAAGTTTGAACCTTGACGGTCCATTTTGTTCACAAAGCCCATACGTGGCACTTTGTAGTTATCAGCAAGCCTCCAGTTAGTTTCAGACTGAGGCTCAACACCATCAACTGCACTAAACAAGAACACAAGACCATCAAGAACACGCAATGAACGGTTTACCTCAACAGTAAAGTCAACGTGTCCCGGAGTATCAATTATATTGAAGTTATAATCTTTTGTATCAGGAAGTGGCTGAGCATTTTCCATAGGAAACTTCCAAGTACAAGTAGTAGCAGCAGAAGTAATAGTAATACCACGCTCTTGCTCTTGCTCCATCCAGTCCATAGTAGCCGCACCATCGTGCACCTCACCTATTTTATGGCTCACACCAGTATAATAAAGTATACGCTCAGTAGTTGTAGTTTTACCCGCATCAATGTGAGCCGCAATACCTATATTTCTTGTAAATTTTAAATCTCTTTGTGCCATTTTTATTAGAATCTAAAGTGAGAGAATGCTTTATTTGCTTCTGCCATCTTATGAGTATCTGTACGTTTTTTAACAGCAGCACCTTCTTCTTTAGCAGCAGCTAAAATTTCCGCAGCTAACTTAGAAGCCATTGATTTTTCATTACGCTTTCTAGCGAAACTAATCAACCATTTCATCGCAGTAGAAATCTTGCGATCTGGTCTGATCTGCATAGGGATCTGAAAGGTTGCACCACCTACTCTACGGCTACGCACTTCAACGTGAGGCATAACATTAGACAATGCATCTTTCCAAACTTCTAAAGCAGTTTTTTCTTCGTTGTTTTTCTTCTCTTCTACGATATCCATTGCATCGTAAAAGATTTTAAAGGCTACCGACTTCTTACCGTCCCACATCATCATGTTAACGAAACGCGTAACCAGCTGATCGTTAAAACGAGGATCTGGTAAAAGTGGTCTTTTTTTGGCCTGTCTTTTTCTCATTTCTTCTCTTTAAAAGTTTTTAATTACTTCTTAGGGCGTTTTGCTCCATACTTAGAACGACGCTGTAGTCTTCCTTGAACACCTGCTGTATCCAAAGCTCCACGTACAATGTGATATCTAACACCTGGCAAATCTTTTACCCTTCCACCTCTAACCAATACTATCGAGTGCTCTTGTAAATTGTGTCCTTCACCACCAATGTATGCGTTCACCTCTTTACCGTTAGTTAATCTAACACGCGCTACTTTACGCATCGCTGAGTTAGGTTTCTTAGGCGTAGTGGTGTACACACGGGTACAAACCCCGCGGCGTTGTGGGCACGAATCCAAAGCAGCCGATTTACTCTTCTTGGTTATTTTGGCTCTTCCTTTTCGTACTAATTGTGAAATTGTTGGCATAATTTCCTTTTACCTAAATTATAGTTATTATAATAGCCCTTTT
>Ga0129352_10050402_pt1 | contig 9570 bp, 8 predicted proteins | sample CPBNA1_6_FD_105429 | JGI IMG/M metagenome (GOLD analysis project Ga0129352, IMG submission 105429) | Freshwater to marine salinity gradient microbial communities from Chesapeake Bay, USA - CPBay_Sum_27_0.2_RNA1 (Metagenome Metatranscriptome) | ecosystem: Environmental > Aquatic > Marine > Coastal... | reverse complement strand
GAACGATTTATGATGAAATCTTTACATAGTAAGTTACTTCTTTTAACTGCTATATTATTTTCCTTACAAAATATATCCTTCTCTCAGGAGGTAGTAGATTCTCTTGCAGTTCAAAAAGGTGAGCAGATTTACAAGGCTAATTGTACATCATGTCACATGATGACAGATAAAGTTTTGATCGGACCCGGACTACAAGGAGTTACTGATAGAAGATCTAAGGACTGGTTAAAGAAATGGATAAATAGTTCATCTGATTTTATTGCTTCTGGAGATGCAGATGCCATTGCTATTTATGAAGAATACAATAAAGTGGCAATGCCTTCTTATTATTTTGAAGACGCTGATTTTGAGGCATTATTTGCATATCTTAAAAATCCTCCTATAGTTGAGGAAGTAGTGACTGCGGATTTATCTGTTACAGAAGATGAAGGAATAAAAACATCAACTATTTTAATGATAATAGCTTTGTTTTTATTGACACTAGTATATCTACTAACCTCATTAAAGAACAAGCTTAAAGAAAGTATTGGTCAGGAAACAGAAACAATTCCTGAGACACTAATTAATCAATTTAATTTATTTGTTTCTGAGAACAAAAATGTAGTTTTTGTATCTGTTGCTACATTAATAGTGGTATTAAAATTTACTTATGATGCTATGCTCGGAGTAGGAGTATATACTAATTATATGCCTGAACAACCAATTGCATTCTCTCACAAAGTACATGCTGGAGAAAATGGAGTGGATTGTAATTATTGCCACTCATCTGCTAGACATAGTAAACATTCAGGAATACCATCTGCTAATGTTTGTATGAATTGTCATACCTACATCAACGAAGGTAAAATTACCGGAACCACAGAAATTTCAAAGATTTACGATGCAGTTGGTTTTGATCCTGACTCAAAAACTTATATAGAGGGGTATGAGCAAAAACCAATTAAATGGGTGAGGATACATAATCTTCCGGATCTATCATACTTCAATCATTCTCAACACGTAGTTGCTGGAAAAGTTGAATGTCAAACTTGTCACGGACCTGTTGAAGAGATGGAAGTTCTGTATCAACATGCATCTCTAACAATGGGGTGGTGTATTGATTGTCATAGAGAAACTGAGGTAGTGATGGAAGGAAATGAGTATTATACAGAGTTACACGACCAGTTAAAAGAAAAGTATAAGGGAGAAAAAATTACAGTAGATAAAATTGGTGGTATAGAATGTGCAAAATGCCATTATTAATAAAAGAATGAGTAAAATGAAGACAACTAAAAAATACTGGAAAGGTTTAGCTCAGCTAAATAATGATCCTATAGTTGATAAACTTGCTCAAAATGAGTTTGTTGAAGAATTACCTGTTGATCAGTTCCTTGGTAATGAAGAAAATTTATCATCAACAAATAATAGTAGAAGAGATTTTTTAAAATTTCTTGGATTCAGTACTGCTGCAGCAACACTTGCCGCTTGTGAAACTCCAGTAGTAAAATCAATTCCTTATTTAATTAAACCAGATGAGATAATTCCTGGTGTTGCGAATTATTATGCATCAACTTATTATGATGGAAGAGATTATGCAAGTATTTTAGTTAAAACAAGAGAAGGTAGGCCAATAAAGATTGAAAACAATGGAACATCATCTAACGCTAGAGTTCAAGCATCTGTTCTTTCCCTTTACGATTCTGCCAGACTAAAATATCCTCTAAAAAATCAACAAGAAACTGATTGGAGAACAGTAGATTCTGAAATTAAAGAAAAATTGTCGAGTTTAAATGGTGAAGTTATTGCTTTACTTACTTCATCAATAATTAGTCCATCTACTCAGCAAATTATTAATGAATTTTCCAAAAAATATAGAAATGTTAGGCACGTAATGGTTGATTCAACTCCTTATGATGGTCTTTTAAATGCTAATTTGGATTCATTTGGGGTTAGATATGCACCAGATTATAGCTTTGACAAGGCCAATGTTATTGTATCATTTGGAGCAGATTTTCTAGCAAATTGGATGGCAAATGATTATGCTTCAGATTATATTAAAGGAAGAAATCCTAAGTCAGGAAAAATGTCTAAGCACTATCAAATTGAATCTAATATGTCTCTTTCTGGTGCAAATGCTGACAAAAGAATACAGATCAAACCTTCTGAACAAGCATACCTAATCTCAAGTCTATTGGATGGAATTAATGGCAAGAAGTATGATGAGAGGTTAAAAAACGTTGTTAAAACTTTAAAAGCTAATAAATCAAAATCTATTGTAATATGTAATAGTAATGATAAAAATGTTCAGTTACTAGTTAATGCTGTAAATTATTCATTAGGTAATTATGATAATACTATCTCAATTAAAAAGCCTTCTTATTTAAAACAAGGAAGTTCTGAAGATTTACAAACTTTAGTTGCAGATATGAAGTCAGGAAAAGTTGGTGCATTAATAACTTATAATGTTAACCCATCATATTCTTTACCAAATTCTGATGAATTTAATGCGGCATTAAAAAATGTAAGTTTAAAGATTTCTAGTTCAATGTATAATGATGAGACTGCATCTCTTATGGATTATGTATGTCCAGATCATCATAACTTAGAAAGCTGGGGAGATGCTAATCCAAAGCATGGTTCTTATTCATTTATGCAGCCTACAATTTCTCCTCTATTTAATACAAGACAATTCCAAGAAAGTTTATTATCATGGATTGATAAAAGCGATTACAGAAGTTATTTACAAAATTATTGGTCGAAAAAAGGAATTGATTGGAATAAATCGTTGCATGATGGTTATATTTCGATAAATGACGGAGCTTTAAAAACAAAAACTTTTAAAAATTTAGCTAAGTCAGTTTCAAAAAAAGAAAGTAATTCAATAGAGCTTGAGGTCTATGAGACTGTGGCTCTTGGTGATGGTAAATTAGCAAATAATCCTTGGCTTCAAGAATTACCTGATCCTTTGACAAGAGCATGTTGGGATAATTATTTAACTATCTCAGCTACAACTGCCGAAGGTTTAGGACTATCCAATTGGAATGTTTCAAATGGGGCATTAAATGGAAGCTTAGTTAATATTACTGGTGGAGGTAAGACATTAAAAAATGTTCCTGTTTTAATTAATCCAGGTCAAGCTCAATCTACTGTTGGAATGGCTTTAGGTTATGGTAGGACAAAAGCCGGTAAAGCAGGAGATAATGTTGGGTTTAATGCTTTTCCATTTTTGAATGTTAAAGAAGTTGAAATTACAAAGGTTGATGGAGAGTATGAGTTTGCATCTATCCAACTTCATCATACTATGATGGGTAGAGATATTGTAAAAGAAACATCACTTGCTGAGTATGTAAAAAATCCATCTGCAGGTAACTACAGAGAAAAGTATTATACATATAAAGGGAAACTCCCTTCTGATCAGGTCTCATTATATGAAAAGCACGACTTAGAAACTGGTCATTTTTGGAATCTATCAATAGATCTTTCTTCTTGTATTGGATGTGGTGAATGTGTAATTGCATGTCAATCAGAAAATAATATCCCAGTTGTAGGTAAGGAAGAGATGAGAAAAAGTAGGGATATGCATTGGTTAAGGATTGATCGTTACTTCTCATCAGATATGACCAAAGAACTTTCAAAAGAAGAAAAAATATCTCCGATTACTATGTACAGTGAAATGGAGATACCTTCAGAAAACCCTGAGGTTGTTTTCCAACCTGTAATGTGTATGCATTGTAATAATGCACCATGTGAAAATGTATGTCCTGTAGCTGCTACTACTCATAGTAATGAGGGGTTAAATCAAATGACATATAATAGATGTATTGGAACTAGATACTGTGCAAATAACTGTCCTTACAAAGTAAGAAGATTCAATTGGTTCAAGTATTCTGAGAATGAAAAGTTTGATTTTCATATGAATGATGAATTAGGAAAGATGGTTTTAAATCCTGATGTTGTTGTTAGAGGTAGAGGTGTTATTGAAAAATGTAGTATGTGTATCCAAAAAAATTCAAGAAGTTAAGTTGACTGCTAAAAGAGAAGGAAGACCGGTAAGAGATGGAGAAGCTCAGACAGCTTGTTCCTCTTCATGTTCAACTAATGCTTTAGTATTTGGAGATTCCAACAACAAAGAAAGTGAAGTTTGGAAGTTAAGAAATGATGAGAGAGCTTATGATCTACTAGATCATTTGAATGTAAACCCATCAGTTTTTTATCAAACTAAAATTAGAAATAAATCGTAATGCATCAAGAATCAGAAATTAGAGATCCGTTAATACTTGGTAAGAAAACTTATCATGATATAACTAAAGAAATTGCATTACCAGTTGAAGGTAAGGCAAACAAATATTGGTGGATTTTATTTGGCCTTTCTGTCGTATTATTTTTGTGGGGTATTGGATGTATTGCTTATACAATAGGAACAGGAATTGGTGTATGGGGACTTAATAAAACAGTAAATTGGGCTTGGGATATTACTAATTTTGTTTGGTGGATTGGAATAGGTCATGCAGGAACTTTAATTTCTGCAGTTTTACTGTTGTTTAGACAGAAATGGAGAATGGCAATTAATAGATCTGCTGAAGCTATGACAATTTTTGGGGTTGTTCAAGCAGGACTATTCCCATTAATACACATGGGAAGACCATGGCTTGCGTATTGGGTTTTCCCAATACCAAATACTTTCGGATCATTATGGCAAAACTTTAACTCACCGCTTCTTTGGGATGTGTTTGCTATCTCAACTTATCTTACAGTATCAACAGTTTTTTGGTACATAGGGCTTATACCTGATTTTGCAATGATTAGAGATAGAATGAGTAAAACTATAAGTCCAATGAAAAAGAAATTATATACACTTCTTGCATTTGGATGGAGCGGTAGAGCAAAACATTGGCAAAGATTTGAGGAAGTTTCACTAGTGTTAGCAGGACTTGCAACACCACTGGTTTTTTCTGTACACTCTATTGTAAGTATGGATTTTGCAACTTCAGTTATTCCAGGATGGCATACAACAATTTTTCCACCATACTTTGTACTTGGAGCTCTCTTCTCAGGATTTGCAATGGTAGAGACCCTCTTAATTATCGTAAGAAAAGTTGTAAAAATGGAGGCGTACATTACAATAAAGCATATTGAGTATATGAATATCATTATCCTTTTTACTGGTTCAATGGTTGGCATTGCATATTTAACTGAATTATTTATGGCTTGGTATTCTGGAGTTGAGTTTGAACAATATGCATTTTTAAACCGAGCAACAGGTCCATATTGGTGGGCTTATGCATCAATGATGTCATGTAATGTAATTATTCCTCAGTTATATTGGATTAAAAAAATAAGAACATCTTTTATAGCAACATTTATACTTTCAATTTTTGTAAATATTGGTATGTGGTTTGAGCGATTTGTAATTATTGTAACATCATTACACAGAGACTTTTTACCATCCGCTTGGACAATGTTCTCTCCATCATTTGTAGATATTGGTATATTTTTAGGGACTATAGGATTCTTCTTTGTACTGTTTTTAATGTATGCAAGAACTTTCCCAGTGGTTGCTCAGGCCGAGTTAAAGACAATTTTAAAATCATCTGGATCTGAATATAAAACAAGAAGTCATGAGTAAAAAATTAATACATGCTATTTTTGACGATGAAGAGATTTTATTAAGCTCTGTGAAAGAGCTACGTTCAAAAAACATTGAAATAGAAGAGGTATACAGTCCTTTCCCTATTCATGGACTTGATAAGGCTTTAGGCTTAAAAGAAACAAGAATGGCTATTACTGCATTTATATATGGATGTATTGGCCTAACTTTTGGCGGTCTTTTAATTTATTATATTATGATTTCAGGTGTTGGAAAAAGTTGGCCTATGAATATTGGAGGAAAACCAAATTTTACATTTTACCAAAATATGCCAGCATTTGTGCCAATTATGTTTGAATGTACAGTTTTATTTGCTGGTCACCTCATGTCTTTAACTTATTTTTTCAGAAATAAATTATATCCTGGGGCAACAACAATGAGTCCGGATCCAAGAACTACAGATGATAAGTTTCTTATGGAGTTTGTGGTTGATAATAATGAAGCTGAAATTAAAAAAATACTAAAAGCTACAGGTGCAACAGAAATTAACGAAAAAGAACAAGGAGATGAGTAGATTTCTTTTAATATGTTGTGTAGGATTAATTTTTTCTTGTTCAAATCCAGGACCGGGTTATGAATTTATGCCCGATATGTATAGATCACCATCTTTAGAAACTTATGCACAAAACACATATTTTAGTGATAGCCTAAATGCTAGGAAACCAGTTGAAGGAACTATTCCTAGAAATTATCTATCTACTTTTTATTATGATGGATCCCTTGATGGGTATTTAGAAGCAGGTATAGAAGCTAAAAATCCTTATGAAAAAAGTGAAGAGAACGTCGAAGAGGGCAAAGCTTTATATTCAATGTTTTGCAAACATTGTCATGGTGAATTTGGTGCTGGTGGTGGATCAATAAATCACCCAGTTTATTCTGCAGTTCCACATTATAACGACGGTAAAATGTTAAGAAGACCAAATGTGCCAATGAATCAATTAACGGCAGGACATATATTTCATTCTATTACTTATGGTTTAAATGCAATGGGTCCTCATGCATCACAACTAAGTGAAGAAGAAAGATGGAAAATTGTGCTATACGTTCAGGAATTACAAAAATATACCTCAGAATAAATCAATAAATAATGTATAAAATTTCAAAAAACACTCATTTATTATCTCTTGGTTTAATTCTAATTGGAGTTATATCAACTGCATATGCATTTATTACTGATATTCACGCTGCATGGACAAGTTTGCTTTTTAATAACTATTTCTTTTTAGGTATTTCAATTTTTGCAGTTTTCTTTGTAGCCTTACAACACGTTGCTGAAGCAGGATGGTCAACAGCAATTAAAAGAGTACCTGAGGCAATTATGACTTTTTTACCATATGCTTGCGCTGTTATGATATTTATAGTTATAGCTGCTATATTACATTGGAATCATATTTATCATTGGATGGAAGAAGGTATTATGACAGAAGGAGCTCCAAACTATGATAAGATTATTGCTGGAAAGGAAGCGTATTTAAGTCCTATTTTCTTTTTAGTTAGATCTATAATTTATGTTACTGTATGGATTTATTGTGCCAGAAGATTGAGAGATATTTCTCTTCAAGGAGATTTAGAAGGAGGAATTGGTGAGAAATCTTATAATAAAGGAATTACAGTTTCAGCATGGTTTATTGTTTTCTTTGCTGTAAGTTCTTCTACTGCATCTTGGGATTGGATTATGTCAATTGACACTCATTGGTTTAGTACTTTGTTTGGATGGTATATTTTTTCAGAGTGGTCTGCTATAGGATTTACTACAATCTTACTTTTCTGTTTATTTTTAAAGAAGCAAGGATATTTAGAACATCTAAATGAAAGTATAATTCATGATTTAGGTAAATGGGTATTTGCGTTTTCTATTGTTTGGACATATATGTGGTTCTCTCAGTTTATGCTAATTTGGTATGCTAATATTCCTGAAGAGGTTACTTATTTTATGGAAAGAATAGAACTTCCTAACTATAGATTTTTATTTTGGTTTAGTGCTGCTATAAATTTTGTAGTCCCTACTATTATGTTGATGAGTAGAGATGCTAAAAGAAATACAAACCTTTTAATTACTGCTTCAATAACAATATTAATAGGACACTGGATAAACTCATATTTGCTTTTTGCCCCTGGTACTCTACATGATCACGGGCACCTTGGCTTTACTGAACTTGGAATGGGTCTTGGATTTTTAGGCTTGTTTTTATTTGTAGTATTTAGAAGTTTAACAAGCAGATCACTGGAGATTAAACACCACCCATTCTTAGAAGAGAGTAAGCATTTACATACCTAATATTTTTTATATCTTAAAACCAAAAATTAGTTTATAATATATGCTATTTTTGTGTAGATATGAATGATGAATTAAATCCAGAATCTTCAAATTTATCTAATGAGGAAAAAGAATTTGAGCAAGTCTTAAGGCCAAATGTTTTTTCTGATTTTAAAGGGCAAGATAAAATTGTTGATAATCTTGAAGTTTTTATAAAGGCAGCCAAACAAAGAGAAGAAGCTCTAGATCATGTTTTATTGCATGGCCCTCCAGGACTTGGTAAAACAACACTTTCCTACATTATTGCAAATGAATTAGGAGTTGATATTAAAACAACTTCGGGTCCGGTTTTAGATAAGCCAGGAGATTTAGCCGGTCTTCTAACAAATTTGGAAGAAAGAGATGTTTTATTTATTGATGAAATACATAGATTAAATCCAATTGTAGAGGAGTATCTTTACTCAGCCATGGAAGATTATCAAATTGATATAATGATTGAATCGGGTCCAAACGCGCGTACCGTTCAAATTAAACTTAATCCATTTACATTAATCGGAGCCACAACCCGATCTGGACTACTAACCTCTCCACTACGAGCACGATTTGGAATTAATTCTAGATTAGAGTACTATGATTCTGATTTGCTTTCTAAAATTATTAATCGTTCCTCTTCAATTTTAGATGTAAGTATATCAACTACTGCTGCAATTGAGATTGCAGGAAGATCAAGAGGAACACCAAGAATTGCAAACTCTTTATTAAGAAGAGTTAGAGATTTTGCACAGATTAAAGGAGATGGGAATATAGATACCGAAATAACTAAGTATGCTTTGGAAGCTTTGAATGTAGATGAAAACGGTTTAGATGAAATGGATAATAGAATATTATCAGCAATTATTGATAAGTTTAAAGGTGGCCCTGTTGGTCTAACAACAATTGCAACTGCCGTCGGAGAACAAGCAGGAACAATTGAAGAGGTATACGAACCCTTTCTAATCAAAGAAGGATATTTAATGAGAACTCCCCGTGGAAGGCAAGCAACTGATTTAGCTTTTAAACACTTAGGAAGAATTAAAGAATCAAATCAAGGTAATCTATTTTAAGAAATAGAATCAAAAACTTCAAGTATTATTTGTTTGTATTGAGTGAAAGCAGATAAAGCCCAAATTTTCAATTTTGATAATTCAGTTTTTGTTAACCATTTAGTTGATTTACTAAGCTCTTTTTTAAAAAGTATGGGATCAAAGCTTACTTTTTCTAATATGGATTTACAAAATTTTAGCATTTGCTCTTTTCTACTTATTATAACACCAACAAAATATATTTATTGTGTTAAAAATTATTTAAATTTTATATTTGATTATAAAATTAAGTCCTGTATTGTATTTCCCTAAATTCAATCTATATGTTTGACCTGATGCATGATCCGCTATTGGAATAATAGAGTTTGATAGTCTCGTGCATAATGAGAAGTTTTGATTTAATTTGTATGAAATACCAATCAATGCACCAAGTTCAAAATTTTCAAATTCAATTTGATTTTCCATAATGCCATATAAGTCTTCGTAATAACTTTCAATAAGAGCAGAAATATGAAAGCCTAAGTCTATATTAATGTCTTCAGAACTATTAAAAGAAAAAAGAATTGGTATTTCAATATACTCAAGGTTAATTTCTCCAATTAGAT
>Ga0129352_10337891_pt1 | contig 9606 bp, 10 predicted proteins | sample CPBNA1_6_FD_105429 | JGI IMG/M metagenome (GOLD analysis project Ga0129352, IMG submission 105429) | Freshwater to marine salinity gradient microbial communities from Chesapeake Bay, USA - CPBay_Sum_27_0.2_RNA1 (Metagenome Metatranscriptome) | ecosystem: Environmental > Aquatic > Marine >... | reverse complement strand
CCGCGAGTCGAGCCGTTCTCTGTATCGCGGATTCGTGGTGCCGTGCTGGGCTAACAATCGGTTCGGCGGTGCCATGGGTGAGGAAACCGCCGCTTCGCTATAACCGCCACCAAGGTTGTTTATCAGCCCGAACCCTCCCATGGAATATCCAACGAGACCTGTGTTGTTCGCGTCAACCAACCCATAAAGAAAACTGCCTTCATCGAAAGACAACTCATGCATACGCTGAATCACGAAACGCTGATCCAAGGAGCGGTTATAGAGCGTGCTGGCCAACGCTTGCTGATCCTCGTAGGTGCTGTCCCTGTGGTCAATCGACACAGTGACGAACCCCTTACTTGCCAAATTCTCGCCAAGGTGACTGAGCAAAAATCGGTTGCCAGGATAGCCATGAGAAATAACCACCAGCGGAAATCGCCCCAGTGTGGTGTCCGGCCCAGCGTCACGCACCGCCTGACCAAATAAGGTCGCGCTGATTTTCGGGTTTCGGGTGATGGCCTGATACTCACCGCCACGAGCCTGGTCGTTTAGCAGCACCGCCGGATACCATACCTCCACGGTAAGGTTGCGGTCATATATTGCGTTAGGTTTGCCGGGTTGCGTGTTGACCACATCTACCCTGCCCCGATCCACCAGCGTCAGGGTGCGTACGCCGATGTCCAAGTCCCCATAAGGGGCCAGAATTGGGGCATCCGGGCGAATGATGTCGATTCGATTGATTTGATCTTCAGCAGCAGCAAATTTCATAGGATGCACTCTCACAGGCCAAAATCATCAGCCTAAACTGACGCGGAAATGGAATCGATTCTCCTGGCAGCCTAGGCCAAGAGGACCCGCCAAGAACCCCGGCCGGCATCGTTCACACGCGCACCGAGAGCGCCTATCTTGGCGCCGCCCAGACCAACCACCGACAATTCGCTTTGTTTATGGACGCCGCCATTCACGTCCCCCAGCATGTCTTAGGCAGCCAGCGATCAGTCCACCGACTTCGTTAGGTTCGCCAGCGCAGCTTCGCCCAGCTGCGGATTAGTGCCATTGATCATGTTCTCGGCACGCACCCTGATCATCTCGTCGAACTGATCGTGGGTTAGGATGTAGAGCCGATTCCCTCGAATGGCATCGAACACAATGTCAGCAGTCTGCGACGGCTGCATGCCCTGTCGAAGGATCTCCTGAAACGCAGCCATTCGCTGTTGGTCTTCAGGCGTCAGGGGTCGCGGCTCTTCGTCGTTGGCAAGATCTGCCGGCCGATTGCGGCCACTGTTGATTATGTTGGTATTGACGAAACCTGGGCAAAGTACAGAGCAGCCAATTTTTGTGCTTTCCGCCTTGAGGTCCACGGATAAGTTCTCTGTCAGCGCAACCACACCGTGCTTGGTAACGGAGTAAAGCGCGTTGGTGCTGCCGCCGATAATGCCCGCGATGGATGCGGTGTTAACGATGTGACAGGGTGTATCCTGCGCGATCATCTGAGGCACGAACACACGCAGGCCATAGATAACACTCCACAGGTTGACGCCAAATACCCAGTCCCAGTCTTTCTGAGTCGCATTCCAGGAATTGCCGCCGCCGCCAACACCAGCGTTGTTGAAAAGCAGGTGTACGCCTCCCAGGTTTTCCACGGTTTCATCCCGAACCTTGCGCAGTTCAGTTTCTATGGCCACATTGGCGACGATGGGCAGTACCTGATTGTTGGTCGTGGCTTGTAGTTCGCTAGCCGCTTGCTCCAGCGCCGCCTCTTCGATATCCGCCATCACGACATGCATGCCTTCGGCGATACACTTTTCGGTGAGCGCTTTGCCGATACCGCTTGCCGCTCCCGTGATCACAGCGACCTTGCCAGCAAAATCCTGCATGAAATTCCCCTTCTAAAAGGAATCGAGTATAGCTGGCGATACTTGATAAGTCTGACAGGCCTGCAGCAGGTCAAACAGTCTGCTACAGGCGTCATCGAGATGGAGCATTAGGACCAGCGACCTTCCCGCCAGATGGGCAGCGCCGTCTGCCACAGGCCTGCGTAATCTTCCCCTCAGAACGGACAGGTCACCACTAGCGTTTTCTGGCATTTTAACGATGCCTGTGCAACAGGGAATCTCGATCGGCCATCTGCGAAACTACCGCCACCTCTCAGTCATGCAAAATTTGATTCAGATGCTTGCCCAATCCATCGGAGCAAGAGTCATTCATTGCCCGGGTTTTCCCCTTTCCGGCGCCTCGGGCCGGAATAAAAAACTCAATGCTTTCGCAAGCCCGATCGAACAAACGGAATTGTGTGTCTCCCCGCCGAATTCATCCGAGGACCAACTGACAGAGCGGGTTTTGACAAGCACCTTGGACAATCCGTCGTAGGCCTCCGCATAGTATTTTACGGGCTTTGATTCGCGCTCCTTGCTACCAACTGACAAATACATACGTCGCGGCGGGCGTACATTCAAAAATTCCTCGAATTTTTCAAGAAATCGCCCCGGCCGGCCAACAATAGCAGGACTCCCAATCCAATACTTATCGAACAAAGAAACATTGGAAATGCAGCAATAAAGCGCAAACAGGCCGCCTAGACTGTGGCCCAAGATCGCTGCTGGTTCGGAGCTTACGTCGAACTGGCTTTTTACGAGCGGGTCTAGCTCCTTAACTATGAATCCCAGAAATTTGTCCGCGCCTCCAGAGGTGCACGAATCACCATACTGTTCTTTCATCGATTGCAGCCATGCTTCGGGAAAGCTGTCTGGCGGGGTAAAGTCCCGCACCCGCTGGACCGCCAAGCGAGCCGGGTCGCCGCTCCCTATCCCGACGACAAGCACGTGGGGTGGCTTCGTGTGCGCTGTATCCACTCCGAGCAGATAGGCTGTATCGCAGGCCGTACCAAACGTGAAGTCAGCATCCAAAACATATGCGACCTGGAGTTTGGAAGTTGGTTCGGCAGGCACTCCAAGACTTATTCTGAATTCATCTCCAACCAATTCAGATCCGAACGCGAAAGATTCTTTGGTATACATGCTAGGTTGATGACGGCAAGTTACCTTGACCCCTGTCCATCATCAATTTTGACGTAGGTGCCTGTAACAGATTCCGAAGCGGGACTCAGAAAGTACAGCAACGTTGAGTCCAACTGGGCGGGATCACAAATTCGCTTACGCGGAAAGTTCTTCGAAATATCCCCCAAGCGTTCCAACATGCCGTCCACCATTTCTGATGAAAATACGCCTGGTGCTATGGCATTCACGTTGATGTTGTATCTCGCCCATTCCACAGCAAGCACTTCGGTCATCCTGACGATGGCCGACTTGGTCACAGAGTAGAGTGCAGCACCACTACCGGTGTAGTGGAAAGCGCCGACGGATGAGATGTTGATCATTCTTCCAGGTTTTTCAGCGGCAATCATTCGACGCGCTACTTCGCATGACAGCTTCCAAGGTCCGATCAAGTTAGTATCGAAAACTGCGTCGACCAGTTCGTCGCTCATCTTATGCGCTCGCTGTGCGTCGGGAATCCCCGCGTTGTTGACCAGGATATCTACAATTCCCAGCGCTGCTTCCGCTTTGTCCACCACGTTGGGAATCTCATCAGCGTTAGTTATGTCGAACGGTATAGGTTCGCAAACACCGCCGGAAGCGCGTATCTCCTCGGCCAGTGCATCGAGTCGATCTTTTCGGCGCCCGGTTAGCGCGACCTTGGCACCACAGGCCGCAATGACCTGCGCAAACCGTTTGCCAAGCCCTGATGTTGTTCCGGTGACCAGTGCGACCTGACCACTCAAATCAGTGGAGACGTTTGGTAACGGGTATTCAGGCATGGACATACTCGTTAGGTCTTCAAGAGTCCGAAGCCCGATAGTCTCCAAACTTTTCATCGCGTTCTTGAAGTGCAGCCGTTAGTTCTTTGCCTTGCGGCCCGGCCTTCGCGAGAAAAGCAGCCATTGACTCTGTGTGCATACCAAGAGAGCACAATTCGGTACCGGCGCGAACGCCATTCCGAAACCCCATGACTTCCATTTGCCGATGAATGGTGCGTTTGTTCAGGCGCACCAGATCCCGTGGCAATTGCGCGATCCGCTCGGCTATCTGCAAGGTGTACGCCTCCAGTTCATCTGCGGGTACCGCCGCAGTTGCCCAACCGCGTCGTTCAGCCTCAATGCCATTAATGGCATCACCGGTCAGCATCATTTCCATGCCCTTACGCATACCGACCAACCAGGCATGGAAATGCATATCCGGTACCCCGAAACGCACAGCGGGATAACCCATCTGGGCATCTTCAGCCATGTACACTAGGTCACAACCCGTCGCGAGCTCGCTACCCCCCGCCAGGCAATAACCATGGACTTGCGCGATTACAGGCTTAGCCAAATCCCAAATACTCATCCATCCCTCGGTGACGTGGCGCGGCCATTGGCCATCACCCTCGGCTGTATAAAACGGTAAGTCTAAGCCTTCATTGCCACCCCCCATATCATACCCAGCCGAGAAGCAGGATCCGGCGCCACGAATAATCTGGACATGAACATTCGGGTCCATGTCGCCGGTACGAAGCGCATGAAGAATTTCGCCTCGCAAGGCATGGTTGAGCGCATTGCGTTTGTCGGGTCGGTTCATAGTAATTCGGCGCACGTGAGGCGCTGGTTCATCGATAGTTATTACTGTGTATCCGGTATCTCCCTTGAGGTAATCGGGCCGATTTGTCTGAGCGTTCATAGTTTCCCTCTTTCGTATTTTGCTGAACAGTTCTCTAGTTAGTTCCTAACGTGGTCGTAACTCTTTTTCAGTGTTGCTTCATAAAATCCACAATGAAGTTCAGTAACTCGTTCTCTGAATGAGCAGGTCCCAGAACGTGGCCATATGAGTGCGTCTTCAAGCTAGCTGACGCTGTGTTCTCCGCCAGCAGCTCGGCGTTCTTGAAGGCTACAACGGGGTCCTTTTCACCGTGCACGACCAGTGCAGGCACGTTGTTGTTATGCAAAGCTTCTTTGTGTGCCCTCTCGTGCTCCTTGCGCCACTTGAAAAAAGCAAGGGCAGACCTGGCGTTTGCCATCCCCGTCCAGTCAATCCAACCATTTTCATAGTCGTCCGCCGCGCATTGCTCCATCTCTGCACGTCGCGGATCATCATGATCATCTAGCTCTCGCATCAGACCGAAAAAGTCGATTTGACGCTGAACCCATTCCTGCCGGGTCGTCTTACCCTGCTCCAGAGGCTGGGCTGACTGCATAACGCGCACCAGCTCATCAGCACCTTCCCCGGTGAAGGGCTCAAAGTCGAAATCATAGGCAGAGCAACACATTACGCAGCTCCTCACCCGTTTTGGGTGTCTCGTCATCACCACCTGTGCCAATGTACCTGCCGTGGAGAACCCAATCACGTGCGCTTTCGCAATCTCGTAATGATCAAGAACGTTAACGACATCATCAGCCATATCGTGCCAATCGTATGGTGCGATGAAAGGCTCCCCAGCCATGGCCTTATTCATCTCTAGCATCAGGTCCGTGCCCTCTGGCAAGTCACCGTCAAAAGCTTTTTCTAAAGTTCCACCAGCGGTATCACGGCCATTCATGAGAATGACGTACATACCTCGTTGGGCCAATCCGCGGTCAATCATGGCGTTGTTAAGACCCGATATACCTGTGCTGACGATGACAATCACAGCCGGATCGCTGGGGTTTCCAAGGGCTCTGGTTTCGTAGTTGAGAGCAGACATATGTGAATGAGACGGTACGACGACCCAGATTACTCACGTTCAATTCGTACTAATTCTACATATATTTTATGATTATTGATATATTTGTTTATTTATTTCTATATAAATTATCATTCCTTAAGAAAAATTAGATAACTCCATCCATCACATGGACATGAGCTCTTACCTTAGAGGAGCCTATTCAAACAACTAGCTGAATGTTTCGTGGCGTGGGGCGCCTGACCTAGCCAGCTCCCAATGCTGCATCGCCACCGCTCGGTGACCAGATATCTATTGGTAGGGGCTGGACCGATGCCAGATCGCGCCAAGTGTCGGAAAACTTAAATACCCGCCGTACGGGCTCCACGTAGATCCTACGCAAGCCAGGAACATCTGCAGCCAGCTCACTCAGCGCTTGCTCCGCTCGCTGCTCCTCCATGGATATGGTTGTCAGCAAATTTCCCCGAGGCCCTAGCAAACGCTGCAAGCCTGAAACATAGGGCACACTACGCAGTACTTTCGAAGCCGCCTCGATCTGCTCAGGATCTACGTCAATCCACACCACAATCGGTAGTGAACCAGGCCTCAGATTCTGTCCAGAAACTACAGGTGCGAACCGGATAATCCGCTCTTCAACCATACGTACTACACGGCGGCGCACAGTACCCTCCACAACACCCAGTTCTTCCGCGATGGTAAGGTAGGGTTTGCGGCCTTCTTTACGTAGACATTGGATGATGGACACATCTAGCTCATCCACACCATCGTGGGGTTCGATCACAGGACCCGGGCCCGCCGGAACACCACTGACTACGATGGGAGGGTTGTAGTTGGTCGAACCAGTCATCACATGTACGTCACACCTGCTCATTCCCGGACATCTACCGATTTGGTCTGCTAACAAGTTTTGCGCCTGCACCAATGTTCGCGCGACAACATGTAGACCAAATTGGGAATCAGCGAAACGCCCCCAGCTATAGAGCGTGACTATCGATTCAATCTCAGCCAGATAAGACGCCGCATCATCAAAGCGACCAGGATCAACAGCAATCTGAAGATTTAGAAATGGACTGTAGCCGAAAGCTCCATAATCCACCAATACCGTGGTGCCAACGATACCGTTGGACTGTAGAACCCGAAGTCGGTCTGACGCCACATGCTCCGGAATTTCCAGCTCCCGCGCCAGATCTCGATTTGTAATGCGTGCGTTGCGAGTCAGGGCAGCGAGGATTCGCCTATCTTGCTCGTGTTCGCGAAACTTACGTTCTTTCATAAAGTGATTATGTAGATATCGATGAGAAATGCACTCGATGTTTCAGTTAGTCAATTCACCCCGCAGATGCCTTGCCGCAAACATGAAGTGAGCAACACCCCAGGTCATGATCGTGGTGGCGATCACCAGTGCATAACGCAGGCCCTGATCGCCGTACGCCGAGAAAAGTGCATCACTCAAAGCACCAACAAGTAACGGTCCAGATCCTCCACCGACTAAAATACCGGCAATCATGATCAAAGAGATACTCATCGCGCGCGCCGTGGATGGTACCACCGACTGAACCGCGGAATTGATCAGACCAGCGGCTGACATAATCAAAAACGTAGCAAACGCCAAAGCCGAATAGACCAACCACAATGAATCGGCGGTGTAGCCAATTACGTGTAAGGGCCAGCCGACTAAATAAACCAAAGCAGGCCACCAGAGCTCCCAGCGACGGTCTCGCTTCACTAGCGCTGGAGCCATCACCGCGCCGAGAACCGCGCCCAACAAAGCACTAAGACCACTGATGGATCCCATTACGATGCCCACTTCGGTAAGACTAAGCTCGTGAACCCGCATGAAAAACGGCGCGCTCCAGGCAGCGACACCTAAAGTACCAAATGAAACCAGAGCAAATGCAACAAGCAGGTGGCGCATCGTTCGCCGCCTGAGGATAACCTGCACCGCCTTGAACCAGGTACTGATTGGCTCGTCAGCCATACCATTCAGCTGAAAACGACCGCGCGGTGGCTCCTTAAGAGTGAACAAAATAATCAGCGCCAATGGTAGGCCCAGCAATCCCATACCCAGCATCACTACGCGCCATCCCAACTGATCAGCAGCGTACCCGACTAGGCCTATGCCTAACGTGCCGCCCACAATCCCACCTAGCTGAAATAGACTCAGACCGCGAGCTCGCGTCTCAGCGGGATAATAATCTCCAATCAACGAATGCGACGCAGGATTGCCACCGGCCTCGCCAATACCAACGACGACCCGAGCCAGGACCATCTGCGAGAAACTAGTCACAACGCTCATAACCGCTGTGGCAATGCTCCACACAGCTAAACATAACGCCAACAGTCTAACCCTCGAGCGCTGGTCGGCCCATCGCGCCAACGGTAGACCGAACAATCCATAAGTAGCCGTGAACGCAAAACCTGTGAGCAAACCCATTTGGGTATCACTAAGGTTGAGTTCGGCTTTGATGGGTTCCACCAGAATCGACATGCCGTAGCGGTCGAGATAATTGAAGAAGCTGACCATCGCTAACAGCGAGGTCGCATAGGCCACTTGTCCACGGCTGGGAGAGGCGACTTTTTCTGGCGCTTGCGGTTGTACCACTCAGTTTTCCCTGCACTCGAAATTTAGCTCATCACGCACGTCACCACGTCCCCTGTATTTCGCGTATTTCGGGTACGGGCACAAAGGGCGGGAGAAGGTCGCACCCGCAGAAGCGTTTTCGCCTACCGCAGTTTTCTCGGCGCCTATATCGGCGGGTCGTGTACCAACTATACGCTCTGGTGCTATTCCTTGCTCCCTCCATCGGACAATCGCATTCACATAGTCCGCCTGCCATGCACCCGGGCCAGAGAGACAGTGGCCCATACAGGCACCATGAACAAGCGGAAGAATTCTCCAGTTAACTCAACACCACCACTCTCTCGTTCAACATCGGCTAGATAATCCAAAGCGCGCTCAGGTGGCAATGCATAGTCGTTCCAGCCTTGATACATCAGCAACTTGCCGCCAAGTCTGTTGAACGATGTGAGATTACTACTGTCAACGTCCACCACTGAAGCGAAACTGTCCAACAGATGGCGTTCAGCGACGGTGTCGAAATGCTCAATATCAAAATCCGGATCATCGAAGTCTGGATCGTGGCGCACCATTGTTTCAATGGTCTCGTTGTAGGCTGCAACAATTATCTCGTGCTGCAGAAGAAAACTCCCCCAGTCGTATAAGGTCGAACTTTCAGCGCCAGGCAGAATACCGGGAGACACGACATTGCCATCTGCATCCAACACGTCGCTGTAAACCGAACGAGCGGTCTCTATCTGCCCTGAGGTCAGGCAGCCTTTTTTCTGACCTGCCTTACATGCAAGCGCATCGAGGTCGAGAAGTTCTTGTGTGCATCTTCTTGGGTCGTCGATCACTCCATCCGTAACACCATCCAGTGAATCGCATGCGCGTCTCGACGCATCGTCCAGAAGATCCAGCGATTCCTGCGTCAACGGATTTGCACGCTGCATCCTCGCGTGACCCAAAATCCGTGGCACGTTTTCCTGCACGCTGAACATGGGTGCACCGGCAATAATGCCATCATAATCTTCGGGAAAACGAGTGGCTTCCATGAGCGCCAGGCGCCCGGCTCCCGAGCAACCCTGAAAATAAGCGTATTCGACTTCGCGACCGTAGTATTGTGCGATTACATTCTTTGCGAATTGCGTCGCCAGGTGAACGCCCCGATAGGCCCAGTCGATCAGCGTCTCGGGGTGTCTCATGTATGCGGTGAAATCGGCAGCATCCTGCTTATGGCCCGTATCGGTGGTTGCCATCGCAAATCCCTGCGGCAGCAGACTCGAAGTATCTCCAAGTACCCCTGCCCCGCCACCTACCGTTGAGAACATCATCCGGCCGTTCCATGCGTCTGCGGGCATGGTCACCTCGAACCGGAT
>Ga0129352_10559936_pt1 | contig 9614 bp, 6 predicted proteins | sample CPBNA1_6_FD_105429 | JGI IMG/M metagenome (GOLD analysis project Ga0129352, IMG submission 105429) | Freshwater to marine salinity gradient microbial communities from Chesapeake Bay, USA - CPBay_Sum_27_0.2_RNA1 (Metagenome Metatranscriptome) | ecosystem: Environmental > Aquatic > Marine > Coastal... | reverse complement strand
CTGTTTTACAAGTCCCATCCGCCGCAAGCCGCTTGGCTCGCTCCGATGCCCCGGCCTTTTAGGGTCTAGCCGTAAAGGAAAAACCCAGAGTCAACTGCCACCTAGGACTCGTTTTTGCTGAACCTGTTCTGCTGACGAACACTTTTGGCAAAAAGACGCTGATCGCCCAATTGTTGAGCCGTTGCGGCTCTGAAGGCGTAGAACTGGGGATTGGTGCGTTTAAGTTTAATGGCCCGGTTAATGGCATCCAGGGCCTGTTCAAAAGCACCGGTACTGAAGGCCTGCTCAGCCTTGGCGTAGTGATAGTAGGGATTGATACGTTGATAGCGACGCACCAGAGCGTTAAACACCTCGGCCTCCTGATTTCGCCCCTGTTTACGCAGCACTTTTGCTAATCCAGAAATGGCCGCCTGATTGCTCGCATCGATGCTACGGGCGATCCGATAAGCTTGTTCGGCGTAAGCGTCGTGCCCCAGTATTGAGTAAAGCGCCCCCAGGTTAGTCCAAACATCCGGGTTGTCCTGGGCGGTAAGAATCGCCCTCTTGAGGAAAGCGAATGCCTGCTCGTAACGGGCTTCGTGCATGTGTTCGATGCTCAAATTTGCGTAAAACATGGATGCGGCATGAGCATCACTGATGATTTCTTTCCGCGAATCCTCCCCCGGGCGTACCGAGTTGAAATCCACGCTGATGTCATCGCTTCCCGTGTTGGGCAATCGCACACCACCTACGTGCACATTGATGTGATTGACTCGCAATAGCAGATCAGAACTCAATTCCCACGTTGGCGGTACATGAACTTTCTGATAGCGAGCATCCAGGTCGGCCTCTCGAGCCAGGGCAATAAAGAGATTGGTATAGGCAATGCAGTTGCCCTTCTTGCTATCAAACGTTTGTGCAGCAGAAAACGTGGCTGTTTGGTCGTAAGGATTCGCAAAGAACCCTTGCCGTTCCAATTGTTGCATCAGGCGACGAAAGCGCACGTGAGGGAACGAGGACCTGCCGACATTCTGGGTTACGAATTCTCGCATCTGCAAGCTCAGAGCCAGTGGATACCGCTCCGCAGCCGGCGCTACGTAATGACCGAATACGGCTGTGCCATCAAGCAACTCTGGGGCATAGCGGGCTTGCTGTGCCCCATCCACCAGCGCACAAGCGCTGATCAGCGCTGCCAGGGTCGAAACAAAGAGGGAGCGGATAGTCGACATAGCTCGAATATAGAGCCGCAACTGCTGTTGCTCAACCGTGCCAGGAAAATCCAGGGACTGGGTCCTGCATTAGGTTAAAATCTCAGGGAAAGTGTGGTCTTACTTAGGGCTACCGGAGCTTCGAGGAGGTGGTGGAGCCAGGGAGAGTCGAACTCCCGACCTCTTGAATGCCATTCAAGCGCTCTACCAACTGAGCTATGGCCCCAACGAAGCGCGCATATTAGGTAGCTGCCGTCACCCTGTCAATTAACGATCCAAAGTCCGTGGTAAGCCCCCGGGGCACTACCTAACCGGCATGTCAGTGCAATCGCTTGGACCGCTCTCCCAGCGGATCAACTCAGGGGCAACAGGGCCTGATAGGCTTTGTCCAACCGCTTGCGCTCTTTATTGGAGAGGCCGAGGGCATCGAGAGCGGTACGCAATCTCGCCCGGCTCAAATCGGCACCCAGAAATATCCACGAGTCGAACAACGGCAACGATACCGCGCGGCCGCTGGTGGCAATAAACAGCGGAAACAGAAAGTCTCGAAATTTGAGCTCCATGGCACCTGCTAGCTGCTGACACAGCTCAAACAAGTCATCTCTTTGCCACTGTCGCATGTCATCAAAAGCCGCCAGGGTATGGTGGAGAATGGCGAGTACATCCGAGCGCTGCACCGACTTGTGGTTGAAATCCTCTTCCGATAACGGATCTATATTGCCCAGAAGATAGTTCACTAGCGGTAGCAAATCTGAAAGACGCTCTGCCCGCTCCTGGACCAAGGGCACCAGTTGCTTCAGCGTGTCAGCGTTAAGCATCCAGTCCTTTACGCGCTCAGCGTATTCGGCAACCTCGAGGCGGCGCAGATATTGACCATTAAGCCAGCTGAGCTTTGTTTGATCGAAAATCGGTCCGCCGGTGGTCATTCGATCAATATCAAAAACGTCTACCATTTCTTGGCGGCTGAAAATCTCCTCCTCATTAGGCATGGACCAGCCCATCATGCCGAGATAGTTCAGCAGCGCCTCGGGCAAATAGCCCATATCCCGGTAGTAAGTCACGCTGGTGGGGTTCTTGCGCTTCGACAGTTTGCTCTGATCAGGATTACGCAGCAGCGGCAGATGAATCAACTCGGGCATAGGCCAGTCAAAGTACTGATACAGCAGCTTGTGCTTGGGCACAGAATTAAGCCACTCCTCGCCCCGTAAAATATGAGTGATCCCCATCAGGTGATCGTCCACTACGACGGCTAAATGGTACGTCGGCATGCCATCGGCTTTCACCAACACCTGCATGTCGATTTGGCTGTACGGTATCGTTATCTCACCACGCAATCGATCCGTAAACGTGCACTCCCCTGCCGCTGGCACGCGCATACGAACCACATGGCTTTCCCCAGCTTCGCGACGCCTTGCCACATCGTCAGGATCCAAATGGCAGCAATGACCGTCATAGCGGGTGGTTTGCTTGTTGGCCTGTTGTTCCCCGCGAACAGCGTCCAGGCGCTCCTTGGTGCAAAAGCAGTAAAAGGCATGACCCGCACTCAGCAACTTCTGAACATGGGCTTGATAGGTTGCCTTGCGTTCGCTTTGCCGATACGGACCACAGTCGCCCTCTGCGTTCGGGCCTTCGTCCCAATCCAGGCCCAGCCACGTCAACGCGTTGTATATCGCTTGCTCGGACTCTGCGGTACTTCGTGCTTGGTCCGTATCTTCAATACGCAACACGAACTGCCCGCCATGATGACGGGCAAAAACCCAATTAAACAACGCCATGTAGGCGGTCCCAACATGAGGATCGCCGGTTGGAGATGGCGCGATACGCGTCCTAACCGGAGTAGGCGTCAATGCTTAAAATCCCATCTTCACAACATCCTCAGGAATCAGCGGGTAGCGGATACCCGATAACTTCTGGGCCACCCGTATGACCTGGCAAGCATAGCCGAACTCGTTGTCATACCAGACATACAATACAACTCGGTTGTCCTTGGCAATGATGGCTTCGCCATCAACGATGCAGGCGTGCCGATTACCCACTAAATCTGAAGACACGATCTCAGGCGAAGTGGTGAAGTCGATTTGACGCTGCAGACTGCTGTGTAGGGCTGCGGAACGTAAGAACTCTCTTACTTCTTCTTCGCTACCCGCGGTGTCCAGCGTCAGATTTAAAATCGCTAACGAGACATTCGGAGTAGGCACGCGAATCGCATTGCCTGTCAGCTTGCCCTCAAGTTCTGGCAGTAGCTTAACAACAGCAGAGGACGCGCCAGTCTCGGTGATAACCATGTTCAAAGGTGCGCCTCGACCACGTCTATTTTTCTTGTGGTAGTTGTCGATCAAGTTTTGATCGTTTGTGTAGGCGTGAACGGTTTCCACGTGACCACTTTCGATACCGTAATGATCGTTCATGGCTTTCAGCACGGGGACGATGGCATTGGTCGTGCAACTGGCGGCCGCGATGACTCGGTCACTGTCCTTGATGTCTGCGGTGTTAATCCCAGAAACAATGTTCTTGACCTCGCCCTTACCCGGCGCGGTCAATACAACCTTGCCAGCGCCCTTGGACTTCAAATGCTCGGACAAGCCGGCCATGTCTCGCCACGCCCCAGTGTTGTCAATGATTAACGCGTTATGTATGCCGTAGGACTCGTAATCCACTTGATCAGGGCTAGGAGCATAGATCACGCGGATGACGTTACCATTGGCAATAATGCACTCGTTCTCTTCGTCTACTCGAATGGTTCCCTGGAAACTGCCATGGACCGAGTCACGTCGAAGTAAACTAGCCCGCTTCACCAAATCATCCGGGCTGGCTTTACGCACAACGATGGCCCGTAACCTCAGCTGACCACCGCTGCCGGTTTTTTCAATCAAAAGCCTGGCGAGTAATCGACCGATTCGACCGAAGCCATACAGCACCACATCCTGAGGCTCGGCAAGGGGCGGCTGACCTTGCCCAACAACCTTGGCGCATTCTTGACGGGTAAAATCTTCAGGGCTGAGTTTAGACGCTTCATCGTCTTCCATGTATTTCGTGGCTAACTTGCCAAGATCAATATGACAAGGACCGAGATCGAGACCAGAAATCGCCTGTAACAAGGGAAAGGTTTCGTATTCAGACAGCTCATTTTGGGCTACCTGCCGTACGTACCGGTGGGCTTTCATAAGCTTGGTCACGCTCTGATTGTAGAGTGCGCGTCCGTAGCAGTAGACAACGATGTTCTTTCTATACAGCTTGCCGATTAACGGGATCATCGCTTCGGCCAGCGCTTCGCGTTCTTTCCAATCAGGAAAATAGTCATCAAGGTTTTTAAGAGCCACGGTATCTCCTCGGACAATACTGGGATGCGTCTTTCACCCCTAGCCCTGGCAAATGCCTTGGCCAGAGCGCTAAAGCCGCGTTCTGACGGCGCGCGATTCTAGCACCAAGTTAGACGGGATAACATTAATGAGAGTAGCCCATTGCCACCAAATGAAACCGTGAGACCAAACTAAGGCCCAGGCTCAACGTTAGTTAACGTCTGGGAGTTTGCAAGGGCTTAACCTAGCGATAACCTTGGTTAATTGAAGCCAAGACTTCGTTACCCGGGCAAAGGGTGTCCTCTGCGAGTTCGTTTAACGGCTTCGAAGTCGTTTCCATGATGTCGTGACATTCCACGGCATCTGGGTCCACGTAGAGAAGCCCCGTGGCAACTTGACCCTGCTCCTGCATTTTCTGCACATAATTAAGGGCACCGATCCGATCATAGGGATCATAATCCGCATCGACCTTGTACAGCTGCAAGGTACTGCCATCCGGCATCGCCACATCCTCGTGAGTGCCTTCTGCATAATCGGCAGTGATTTCTGGATGACCCAAAATTAGGTCTGCATTGACAACACTACTGATGTGTTCCCGAACAAAATCGAAGCTTTTTGTGGAGCCGCTATGATTATTGAAGGCAACGCAGGGCGAAATGACATCGATAAAGGCCATACCCTTATGCTTTAGAGCTGCCTTGATGAGCGGTACCAATTGACGTTTGTCACCCGAAAAGCTTCGGCCTACGAAACTGGCACCTAGCTGCAGGGCAATGCTAACCAAGTCAATGGGTTCATAAAGGTTAGGAATGCCCTTTTTACTAGTCGAGCCTTTGTCGTTGGTCGCGGAAAACTGTCCCTTGGTTAGGCCGTAAGTGCCGTTGTTGTCCACCAGATAGAGCATATTGGTGCGGCGGCGAACAACGTGGGCAAATTGTCCGAGGCCAATTGAGGCGCTGTCGCCATCGCCAGAAACCCCAATGCACATCAACTCTCGGTTGGCCAAATTAGCCCCGGTCATAACACTAGGCATACGCCCATGCACTGAGTTGAAACCATGACTGCGATTCAGAAAATAACTTGGCGTTTTTGAGGAACAACCAATCCCAGAAACCTTCGCAAAGCGGTGTGGCGGCAAGGCCAATTCGGCGCAGGCCTGGACGATGGCCGCACTAACTGAATCATGACCGCAACCGGCACATAGAGTAGACACCGACCCCTCGTAATCACGACGGGTCAAACCCAGTTCGTTGACCGGCAGGTTTGGGTGGTGGATTCGTGGCTTAGCTACAAATGTCATGAGGTCACCTCGGTCAGACGGGCCAATTTATGTTCTTCGTAATAGACGCTGATTTGTTCATCGATGTAGTCCGCGGAAATTGATAGCCCGGCGAAATACAAAATGGGGATAAGCTTTGCTGGGTTGGTTTCCAACTCATTAATCAGCAAGGTGCGCATTTGCCCGTCACGATTTTGCTCAACGACAAAGACCAAGTCATGATCGGCGATGAAATCAACAACTTCATCGCCGAAAGGAAAGGACCGAACCCGGCAGGTGTCCAAGCGCACACCGATGCCTGCCAGCTTATCCAAGGCTTCTGGAACCGGCAGCGAAGTCGTACCGTAGTAAAGGACCCCGACTCGATTACCGCTGCTTTGAATCTCGGCCTTTGGCACCAAGGTTCTGGCGGTTTGCCACTTAAGTTGCAGTCGCTCCATGTTGCGCTGATAGGCTTCAGGAGACTCCGTGTAGGCAGCGTATTCATCCCGAGAGGTGCCCCGGGTAAAAAAAGCGCCCTTATCCGGGTGGGTGCCGGGCAAGGTTCGATACCCTACCCCGTCACCGTCAACATCCAAATAACGGCCAAAGGTTTCGACTTCGTCCAAGTCCTTGGCCGACAGCACTTTGCCGCGATCGTATTGTCGAGCATCGTCCCACTCCAAGGGATCGCTGAGGTTCTCGTTCATCCCAAGCTCTAGGTCGCTCAAAACCAATATCGGCGTTTGCAAACGATCCGCTAGATCTAAAGCTTCGGCAGCGAATTCAAAACACTCCTTGGGCGTCGCGGGAAACAACAGCGGATGTTTGGTGTCGCCGTGAGATGCATAGGCTGCGCCGATAAGGTCCCCCTGCTGAGTTCTTGTTGGCATCCCCGTGGATGGCCCAGACCGCTGAATGTCCCAGATCACCGCTGGCAGCTCGGCAAAGTACGCCAGGCCTATAAATTCCGACATCAAGGATATGCCGGGGCCGCTGGTCGCGGTAAACGAACGAGCGCCGTTCCATGCGGCACCAATGACGATGCCGATGGCCGCAAGTTCATCTTCGGCTTGCATAAAAGCGTAATTCTTTTGCCCGGTTTCGGCATCAATCCGCAGTCTTTTGCAGTGATTTTCAAAGCTCTCGGCCACGGATGTGGACGGCGTAATGGGATACCAGGCACAGACCGTAGCACCACCGTATAAGCTGCCCAAACCAGCCGCATCATTGCCGTCAATCATGATTCGATCACCGACGGCATCGCTACGCCGAACCTGCAACGGCAATGGCGCTTGCAAATACTCAAGGGCATAGTCCCTGCCGAGCTCTAGGGCTCGGATATTGGGTTCGATGAGCGCATCCTTGCCCTTATATTGGGTCGCAACCATGCCGGTTATAACGTCAAACTCAATATTTAAAAGTCCCGCCATTGCACCAAGATACGTTATGTTCTTAAACAAACTTCTTTGTTTTGGATCGGCGAATTCCGGCAGCATCATGTTGGCAATCGGAATGCCAATTTCATGAATATCGTCCCGTGCCAAGGACCGTGGCAGGGGCTTGGAATTGTCGTATAGCAGATACCCGCCGGGTAAAATGCTGGCAATGTCTTCGGCAAAGGTCTCAGCATTCATGGCAACCATGATGTCCACACCTTCCCGACGCCCCAGATAACCCTGCTCGCTGACGCGAACCTCAAACCAGGTCGGCAGGCCCTGAATGTTCGACGGAAATATATTTCGAGTCGCCACGGGGATACCCATGCGAAACAGCGCCTTGGCAAACATGCCGTTAGCGCTGGCAGAACCCGAACCATTCACATTCGCAAAGCGAATGACAAAATCATTAAATTTGGTCGTCATAAGCCTTACTCTCCAAACGAACCCATTTGCGGTATGTGGACGACAGAGCGCTGCATATCCCAAGCATTCGTCGGACAACGTTCCGCGCACAAACCACAGTGCAGGCAGACGTCTTCATCTTTCACCATGACCCGTTCAGTTTTCAACCCACCAGACACGTAAAGGTCTTGCTCTAGGTTTTGGGCTGGGGCGGTGAGGGTCAGGCGAAGGGCCTCTTCCGGTTGGTTTTCAACGAAAGAAATGCAGTCCATGGGACAAATATCCACACAGGCATCGCATTCAATACACAGATTATCCGTGAAGACGGTCTGAACATCGCAGTTTAGGCACCGCTGCGCTTCCTGAGCCGCGAGTTTCGCATCGAAGCCTAGCTCCACTTCCACCTTCAAGTTGTTGACTGAGGATTCGTGTTCCACCAACGGCACCAAGTGTCGCTCCGCTGGGTCATGGGCTGCATCGTAGGCCCACTCGTGCACGCCCATCTTAGTGGACAGCAAATTTACCCCTTCCGGTGGCCGGTCACTGATCAGATCTTTGCCATGACAGTAAAGGTGAATACTAATCGCGGCTCGATGCGCGTGAGCCGATGCCCAGATGATGTTTTCCGGGCCGAAGGCGCTATCGCCGCCAAAAAAGATGCTGGGGTTGGTGGACTGAAGAGTGACCTCATTCAATGTGGGACAGTCCCACTTATCAAACTCAATCCCCAGATCCCGCTCAATCCAAGGACAATGATTGTCCTGTCCGATTGCCATCAGCACGTGGTCGCATTCGATGAACTCATCCGGCTCCCCAGAGGGTTCGTAGCGCAGGCGCCCGTCTTCCCCGCGAACCGGCGTCACGCACTCAAACAAAACCCCTTTGAGTTTGCCATTTTCGTGCACAAATTCCTTGGGTGGCCGATTGTTGATAATCGGAATGCCTTCGCGCATGGCGTCTTCTTTTTCCCACTCAGATGCTTTCATCACTTCAAAGGCGGAACGCACCACGACCTTCACCGATTCGGCCCCCAATCGCAGCGACGTGCGGCAGCAGTCCATGGCGGTATTGCCGCCGCCCATGACAATGACCTTGCCTTTGATTTCCGAGATATGACCAAAGGCTACGCTGCTTAGCCAGTCAATACCGATGTGAATGTAGTCATCTACGGCCTCTCGACCCAACAACTCCAAATCGCGCCCTCTAGGTGCGCCGGTGCCAACGAAGTAGGCATCGAAATTCTGATCCATCAACGCCTTCATGCTATCGATGGCTTGGCCAAAGTGACAGTGCACACCCATATCCAAAATGCGATCCACCTCTTCGTCCAGCACCTCTTCCGGCAAACGGAAAGCCGGAATCTGGCTGCGCATAAAACCGCCGCCTTTTTCGTCTTGCTCGAACAAATGCACTTCATAACCAAAGGGAAGTAGATCTCGGGCAACGGCCAAGGAAGCAGGGCCGGCACCGATCAGGGCGATTCGCTTGCCGTTTTTCTGTTCAGGGACATGGGGTAGATAGGCACTGACGTCGCCCTTGTTGTCCGCCGCAGCACGCTTGAGTCTGCATATGGCCACAGGAGTCTCTTCTGTTCGCACTCTGCGACAAGCGGGTTCACATGGCCGATCGCAGGTCCGCCCCAAGACACCGGGAAACACGTTGGAATCCCAATTCAGCATGTAGGCTTCTGTATACTTTTCCTGCGCAATTAAGCGGATGTATTCCGGCACCGGTGTGTGAGCCGGGCAGGCATGTTGGCAATCGACTACCTTATGAAAGTAGTTCGGATCAAAAATGTTGGTCGGTTCCATAATGCTACGCACACCAAGCTCTAGCGCCATAGCGCTGTTTCTTGGGCCTCTCCTCCCCTCGGTTAATGTACTGCGTATCGTGCCGTTCGCCACGACCCGACGACTCTAGCCCAGCCTTAGTTGATACGCTAGTGTCTGCCTCGGGGTATTTTCACAAAACGCACACATCAAATGGTTGCATGGCTTAGCCAGGAAAATCCAAGGTTTGTCTCTGG
>Ga0129352_10397806_pt1 | contig 9637 bp, 7 predicted proteins | sample CPBNA1_6_FD_105429 | JGI IMG/M metagenome (GOLD analysis project Ga0129352, IMG submission 105429) | Freshwater to marine salinity gradient microbial communities from Chesapeake Bay, USA - CPBay_Sum_27_0.2_RNA1 (Metagenome Metatranscriptome) | ecosystem: Environmental > Aquatic > Marine > Coastal... | reverse complement strand
CTGACGGCGAGGCTTAATAACCTGAATAGCGCCTTCGCCTGAGGTTTAAAGTGGGTGCTCATCATCAGGCTATCACTGAGTAGATGAGCTTAGTGCGGAACAGGTCTGCCGAAGCTACTGAGCTTTGTAAGGGCGTGGTGGCTCACCTGTATACAACTGACGTGGACGCCCGATCTTATAGGAGCTTGAACTCATCTCGTGCCAATGAGCAATCCATCCTATCGTTCTTGAGACAGCGAAAATCACGGTGAACATACTGGTGGGGATTCCGATCGCGCTCAAGATAATCCCTGAGTAGAAATCAACGTTCGGGAAGAGCTTCCGTTCGGCGAAATATGGGTCTGACAGGGCAATCCTTTCGAGTTCCATCGCGACCGCTAGCCGCGGATCGTTGACCCCCAGTTCTGCCAGCACTTCGTCACTCGATGACTTCATCACCTTGGCGCGTGGATCGAAGTTCTTATAGACCCTGTGACCGAAGCCCATAAGTTTGAATGGGTCATCCGGATCCTTCGCCTTATCGATAAACATCGGGATGTTTTCAACGGCCCCAATTTCGTCAAGCATCATCAAGACAGCCTCGTTGGCACCTCCGTGCGCCGGTCCCCAGAGCGCTGCAATACCAGCGGATATACAGGCAAAAGGGTTTGCTCCCGTTGAACCTGAGAGGCGAACGGTAGATGTTGATGCGTTTTGTTCGTGGTCCGCGTGCAGTAGGGATATACGGTCCATCGCCCTTTCGACGGCAGGGCTTACCGCATATTCCTCGCAGGGTGTCCCGAACATCATGTACAGAAAGTTAGCCGCATACGAAAGTTCGTTACGCGGATACATAGACGGCTGGCCTATGGAGTGCTTGTAGCACATCGCCGCTAAGGTTGGCATCTTGGCGACCAAACGATGCGCTGCGATTTCGCGATCACGGTCTGACCGGATATCCATAACATCGTGGTAGAACGCAGACAGGGCGCCCACGGCACCACACATCATTGCCATCGGGTGTGCGTTATGATGGAAACCATCGAAGAAATGAGCAAGCGATTCGTGGACCATCGTGTGCCGAGTAATGTTATTCACAAAAGTTTGTTTCTGCTCTTGATTAGGAAGGTGGCCGTACCAAAGAAGAAAACATGTTTCTAGATAATCCGAGTTTTCAGCGAGGTCCTCTATTGAGTAGCCTCTATGGAGAAGGACACCCTTGTCGCCGTCGATGAAGGTGATTTTTGACTCGGTAGAGGCCGTGGACATAAATCCTGGGTCGTAAGTGAAGTACCCCGCTTTCAGTAACCCTGAAACATCTATCACGTCGGGTCCGTACGATCCTTTGAGAACTGGTAGGTCGACAACTTCACCCGTTGGGAGGGTAAGCGTGGCATTTCTTTCCGCCATGTTTCTGTCCTTTGTATGTAAATCCGCTAGTTAGAACGTATTTGTAGATTCTTTGTGCGGCGCACACAACGTCCTTGAGCGTCGAACTCTATAGTCAGTAGAATTCGCGTGTCAATTGGTCTTGGCGGTTTTGGTTGCAAAGAAGCATGCGTTACCCTTTGTAACGTTAACGAGACAAGATTATACTAAGGCGGTAGCGCATACAGTTATTATGGAGGATTACCAATAGCATGGCTTCACCGAGTGAGCGCCCGGTCAATTTAGACCTGACGACCTTCCGTTTCCCAATAACCGCGATCGCATCCATCTTGCACAGAGTGGCAGGAGTCATCCTATTCTTCGGTAGCTTTATCCTGATGGCACTTCTCGGGATGTCACTTGAAAATGAGGCAGGATTCGCGGATACGCTCGCATTACTGGAAAATAGATTTGTATCTTTCATCGTCTGGGGAGTTCTGGCAGCTCTCGCCTATCACTTCGTTGCAGGCGTGAAGCATCTCCTCATGGACATGGGGTATGGCGAAACACTGGAGTCTGGTCGTATATTCGCAAAAGTGTCGATGGTGATGGCTTCCGTATTAATAATGTCCGCGGCGGTCTGGGTATGGTAACAAACGTACTGAATTACGGTAGGAGCGGTGTCGCTGATTGGGTGGTCCAGCGGTTCAGCGCACTCATTTTAGCTGCATACACAGTCGTGATGGTTGCGTGGCTCTCAGTCAATGGCGGTGAGCTAACATTCGCTCAATGGCAAGGGTTCATGGGGCAGACATGGACGCGCATCTTCACGCTCCTAACCATACTCGCCCTCGCCAGTCACGCGTGGATCGGTTTGTGGACCGTGGCGACAGACTATATGAAGAGAGGTGCTATTCGCGTAGCATTTTTGGGGTGCGTAGCGATTTCTTTGTTCGTCTACGTCGTATGGGGTATCAGCATCCTGTGGGGATTTTAATACATGACAGCACTTCGCAAACTTTTTTTTGACGCTGTAGTTATCGGTGGCGGTGGTGCCGGTATGCGCGCATCACTCCAGATGGCTCAGTCGGGATTCAAGACAGCTTGCTTGACCAAAGTATTCCCCACACGATCACACACGGTGTCCGCTCAGGGAGGAATTACCTGTGCGATAGCGAGCGCGGATCCGAACGATGACTGGCGTTGGCATATGTATGATACCGTCAAAGGTTCCGATTACATCGGTGACCAAGACGCAATCGAGTACATGTGTTCAGTGGGCCCGGAGGCGGTTTATGAATTAGAGCACATGGGCCTGCCATTTTCTCGCTTTGAGAATGGTCGTATTTATCAACGCCCATTTGGTGGTCAGTCAAAAGATTATGGTGCGGGTGGTCAGGCTGCACGTACATGTGCCGCTGCTGACCGGACTGGTCACGCACTGCTGCACACGCTGTATCAGGCTAACCTGAAGAATAACACGACATTTCTTAATGAATGGTTTGCTGTTGATCTGGTTCGTAACCAGGACGGTGTTGTTGTAGGTGTCATCGCGATCGAGATTGAAAGTGGCGAAGTTGTTTTCGTCGAATCAAAAGCCACAGTCCTTGCGACAGGTGGTGCCGGCCGGATTTACGCGTCTACCACGAATGCTCATATCAATACCGGCGACGGTATCGGCATGGCTCTGCGAGCAGGTTACGCCATGCAGGATATGGAGATGTGGCAGTTCCATCCAACCGGAATTCACGGGGCGGGGACGTTGGTGACCGAGGGCTGCCGAGGGGAGGGTGGCTACCTGATCAACAAAGACGGCGAGCGATTTATGGAGCGTTACGCACCAAACGCGAAAGATCTCGCCGGTCGAGACGTTGTTGCTCGTGCGATGATGACAGAGATCCTCGAGGGTCGAGGCTGTGGCGAGAATCAGGATCACGTTTACCTCAAACTTGATCACCTGGGGAAGGATATTGTGCATAACCGTCTACCGGGTATCACCGAACTATCAAAGACATTTGCGCACGTGGATCCAGCAGTGACCCCGATTCCTGTTGTACCAACGTGCCACTACATGATGGGAGGGATCCCGACCAACGTTAACGGCCAGGCGATCACACAAAGTAAGGGTAAGGACGAGCTCATCTCCGGCCTGTACGCTTGTGGGGAAGCCGCGTGTGTCTCGGTACATGGCGCGAACCGTCTTGGTGGTAACTCGCTGCTTGACCTAGTCGTATTCGGTCGTGCAGCAGGCATCTTTATTGAGGAACAGCTACAGCAAGGGATCGATTACCGTTTGGCTTCTGATGATGACGTCGATCGTGCGATGAGTCGCCTAAATGCCTTGGATTCAAACGACAATGGCGAGGACGCCGCGGGTTTGAAACGCGAGCTCCAGAGCTGCATGCAGAACTACTTTGGGGTGTTCCGTGACGGCGAGTACATGAAAAAGGGTCGAGAGGAGCTTCACACCATGCGCGACCGGGTGGCGAATATTGCCATCTCAGATAAGTCAAAAGCCTTCAACACCGCGCGTATGGAGGCGCTTGAACTCCAGAATCTATTTGAAGTTGCCGAAGCGACAGCGATTTCCGCAGATGAGCGTACCGAGAGCCGTGGCGCCCACTCGCGTCGTGACTTCCCGGAACGCGATGACACAAACTGGCTGTGTCACTCGCTATACCATCCAAAAACTAAGAAACTGACCAAGCGTGACGTCAACTTCGTACCGAAGACCGTCGAAACGTTTGAGCCAAAAGAGCGCACGTACTAAGGGGACCTAAAATGCTGATAAGCGTGTATCGCTATAACCCTGAAACGGACCGTGAGCCCTACATGCAGGACGTGGAGGTATCTCTTCCGGAAGGAAAAGATCTGATGGTTTTGGATGTACTCAACCTGATCAAGGAAAAAGATCAATCGTTATCCTATCGTCGGTCATGCCGAGAGGGTGTCTGTGGATCTGACGGTGTGAATATGAACGGTAAAAATGGGCTGGCCTGTATTACACCCGTATCTGAGGTTTTGACAGGCGGAAAGTTGGTAGTCAGACCGCTCCCTGGTCTTCCCGTGATTCGTGACCTTGTGGTTGATATGGGTGTTTTTTATAAACAGTACCAGCGCATAAAGCCGTATTTGCAGAACTCGACGCCAGCAGGTGGCCGTGAACGTCTGCAGTCGCCAGAAGACCGTGCGAAACTAGATGGTCTATATGAGTGCATTTTGTGTGCATGCTGTTCGACTAGCTGTCCATCATTCTGGTGGAATCCTGAGAAATTTGTTGGTCCGTCCGGTCTACTGCAGGCCTATCGCTTTTTGGCAGACAGCCGAGACGAGGCGACGGAGGACCGGTTGGCAGAGCTCGATGACCCGTTTAGCGTGTTTCGTTGCCGTGGCATTATGAATTGCGTTTCCGTGTGTCCTAAAGGATTGAACCCAACGAGAGCGATCGGTCATATTCGAGATATGCTGTTATCGAGGGCAACTTAAATCTGGGTTGGTTGATGCGCTTTAAAAGCGCAAGGTGGCAATGTCCGATCGGACAGGTACCTTTTAGAGGCCCAGCATTAAACCGCTGGATAGTGGAATTTTAAGTCATAATGGCAAGGATCTGGGCGTGCGCCAGAATGGATAAAGAACGGCCTGGGAGCTCTAGCCAAGACGACGTCGAACTGGGCTCCGATGTAAAGGAGCACATCGATGTCTGAAGGCTCAATGGAGAAAAGTCTGAATACCTCGCACCTCGCGGGCGGCAATCTGTGTTATCTCGATGACTTGTACGAAGACTACCTGTTAGACCCAAACAGCGTTCCGAACGAATGGCGGCAGTATTTTGATTCACTCCCAAGAGTCGAGGGCACCATAGTTGGTGACGTGCCACACTCAATCGTCCAAGAACAGTTTTTACTCCTCGGAAAAGATCGGAATCGTGCCGTATCAGCCGGTGTCGGATCTGTTTCATCTGATTTTGACCATAAACAGGTCCAAGTCCAGCGCCTCATCAACGCCTATCGGATCCGGGGCCATCAGCGTGCCGCTCTTGATCCACTCGGGCTAATGAAGCGCGAGAAAGTTCCTGACCTGGAGCTTGGATTTTATGATTTATCCGCCGCAGATCTGGACACGGTTTTCCAGATCGGTAAGCAAGACTTCAGTATGCCCGAAGGCAAATTGAGGGACATCATAGATGCTTTGGAGAGGACCTACTGTGGCTCAGTGGGTGCTGAGTATATGCACATCGTCGATACCGAGGAGCGTCTGTGGCTCCAGAACCGTCTTGAAGTTGTTAAGGGTAAGCCTGAGTTTCCGATGGAAGTCAAAAAGCATCTCCTTGAGCGTCTGACCGCAGCAGAAGGTTTGGAAAAGTATCTTCAGTCGCGTTATCCGGGGACAAAGCGTTTCGGACTCGAGGGAGGCGAGTCACTGGTCCCGTGTGTCGATGAGTTGATCCAGCGCGCGGGCTCGCACGGCGCGAAAGAGGTCGTGGTTGGTATGGCACACCGTGGACGGCTGAACCTCTTGGTAAACACGCTCGGAAAAAGTCCACGGGACCTGTTTGATGAATTTGATGGTAAGGCGATATTTGACAACCACGGTGACGTGAAATATCACCAAGGGTTTAGTTCGAACGTCACGACGCCTGGTGGCGAGGTACATCTGGCGATGGCATTCAATCCATCACATCTGGAGATAGCGTCTCCTGTGGTTGAAGGGAGCGTCCGTGCACGCCAAGACCGTCGTAATGATCCATCTGGTGACCGGGTCGTTCCGATCTCGATTCATGGTGATGCCGCGTTTGCGGGCCAAGGCGTCGTGATGGAGACATTCCAGATGTCGCAAACACGTGCCTACAGGACAGGTGGCACGGTCCATATCGTGGTCAACAACCAAGTAGGTTTCACAACCTCACGCCGCGAGGACTCGCGATCCACAGAATATTGCACTGACGTGGCGAAAATGGTGCAGGCGCCCATTTTTCATGTTAACGCGGACGACATTGAGGCAGTGAATTTTGTGACCCAGTTGGCGATGGATTACCGCTATGAGTTCAAGAGAGATATCGTCATTGACCTGATTTGTTACCGCCGTCGCGGCCACAACGAAGCAGATGAGCCGAGCGCAACCCAGCCTTTGATGTACGCGCAAATCACGCAGCAGAAAACGACGCGCGCGCTTTACGCAGCTAAACTCGTTTCCGAGGGCATATTATCGGATGCTGATGCGAAAGGTATGGAAGAAGCTTACCGGGCGGCACTCGATGCGGGTCAACCGGTCGTAAAAACTCTGGTGCGAGAACCCGATAGTAAGCTGTTCGTTGACTGGACACCCTACCTCGGTCATGAGTGGACGGCTGACCATGACACCAGCTTCCCGATGAAGCGTCTTCAGGAACTTGGTCAACAGATCAACACGGTTCCGGCGGGGCTCGTCATGCAGAGGCAGGTGGAAAAAACCTATGAAGACCGCCGGAAGATGGCAGCTGGCGCTCTTCCGTGTAATTGGGGGTTCGCAGAGACGCTGGCGTATGCGACGCTCATCGATCAAAATATTGGTGTCCGTTTTACAGGACAGGATGTGGGTCGTGGAACATTCTCGCACCGCCAAGCGACCTTACACGATCAAAAGACCGGTGAGCCGTACACACCCCTCGAGCATATTGCTGAAGAACAGCCACGATTTGAACTGTTTGATTCCTTCCTCTCTGAAGAGGCAGTGCTCGCTTTTGAATACGGATACGCGACGACTGAACCTCGTCGTTTGGTAATCTGGGAGGCCCAATTTGGCGACTTCGCCAACGGAGCGCAGGTCGTCATTGACCAATTCATCACTTCAGGTGAGCTGAAGTGGAGTCGTTTATGTGGCCTGACCATGTTGTTGCCACATGGCTACGAGGGGCAGGGTCCTGAACACAGTTCGGCGCGCTTAGAGCGCTTTTTGCAGTTGTGCGCGGAAAATAACGTACAAGTATGCGTCCCCTCGACCCCAGCCCAGATCTTCCATATGCTTCGTCGGCAGGCTATCCGCCCGCTACGTAAGCCGTTAATTGTCATGAGTCCGAAGTCGCTACTCCGAAAGAAAGAGGCAGTTTCTACATTAGAGGAAATGGCCGATGGCAGATTCCAGACCGTAATCCAGGACATATCAGACCTCGAACCCAAAAAGGTGAAGAAGGTGATTCTGTGTTCGGGAAAGGTGTATTACGATCTGGAAGCCTATCGCGCTGAGAACGGAATCGAAGACCGGGCAATCTTGAGGTTAGAGCAGCTCTACCCGTTTCCGGAGGATGATCTGGTTGAGACCCTCGCACCCTATGTCAACATGGAGGAGATGGTTTGGTGTCAAGAGGAGCCAATGAACCAAGGTGCCTGGTTCCAAAGTCAGCATCACATGCTGAATGCAATGTGGCGCCATCTGCCGAACAAATTTTTGCGTTATGCGGGGCGCTCGGCAGCAGCTACGCCCGCAGCTGGATACATGGCCTTGCATGTCGCTCAACAACAGGCACTGATAAAAGACGCATTGGAAGGATAGACGTCACGGCAAGTGACTGGTTAAGGAAACACAATGGCAATTCAAATTAAAGCTCCGCAGTTCCCGGAATCGATCGAGGAGGGCTCGATCGCAACCTGGCATAAGCAGGTTGGTGAAGCAGTTAGTCGTGACGAACTTATCGTTGACATCGAAACTGACAAAACAGTCCTAGAAGTGGTCGCGGCTGATGATGGTGTCTTGACTGAGGTTATGAAGAAGGAAGGTGACGTCGTATCGTCGCAGGAACCGATCGGAAAGATTGAGGTCGGTGCTGTGGTTGCGAGCACCCTCGAAAAGCGGGTTGAGGCCGCACCTGCTGCCGAACCACATCTGGACACCGTCGTTGTGGCAAACCCGGCGGCTAGGAAGCTCGCCGAAGAGAATAACATTGACTTAGCCTCATTGAGCGGTACCGGGAAGGACGGCCGTATACTGAAGGAAGATGTCCAGAACGCAATGACAGCCCCTGCCGCTGACACACCTGTGGCGGAAGAACCGGCGAAGCTAGTTGTCCCAATATCGCTCAGTGAGCGCGCAGAGAAGCGTGTTCCGATGACACGTCTGCGTGCCACGATCGCTAAGCGCTTGCTTGATGCGCAACACAATGCAGCGATGCTCACGACATTCAATGAGGTGAACATGGGCCCATTGATGCAGCTCCGAAAGCAGTACAAAGAGCTGTTTGAAAAGACTCACAACGGGACACGGCTTGGCTTTATGGGCTTCTTCGTGAAGGCAGCCGCCGAAGCGTTGAAGCGCTTCCCTGCAGTGAACGCATCGATAGATGGAAACGACATTGTGTATCACGGGTACTATGATATCGGTGTTGCTGTGTCGACGGAGCGTGGCTTAGTCGTTCCAGTACTGCGCGATTGCGACAGGATGTCGATCGCTGAGGTTGAGGGTGGTATCAGAAGTTACGCAGTGGCGGCACAAGAGGGTAAGCTGGCTATCGAAGACATGACCGGCGGGACGTTCACGATAACAAACGGCGGTGTATTTGGGTCACTTCTATCGACCCCAATTTTGAACCCGCCCCAAACCGCTATTCTCGGGATGCACAAGATCCAAGAGCGACCTATGGCAGTAACCGGCCAGGTTGTGATTCAACCGATGATGTATCTCGCGCTGTCATATGATCATCGAATGATTGACGGAAAGGATGCGGTTCAATTCCTTGTCGCCATAAAAGATATGCTGGAGGATCCAGCACGTATGTTACTAGACGTGTAATCGGGAGAGTATATGAGTCAGCAATATGATGTTGTAGTCATCGGTGCAGGTCCTGGTGGATATGTAGCCGCGATTCGTGCGGCACAATTAGGTTTCAAGACCGCATGTATTGAGAAATGGATCGGTAAGGACGGTAAGTCTTCGCTGGGCGGGACCTGTCTAAACGTCGGTTGTATTCCATCTAAAGCCCTGCTGGAGTCCTCTTACAAGTACGAAGAAGCTTCACATGAACTCGAATTACACGGCGTGAGCGTTGGTAAGCCGAAGCTCGACATCGCTGCGATGCTCAAGCGCAAGGACACGATAGTCGGAAATTTAACCGGGGGCATCGCTGGATTATTCAAAACCAACGGCGTCACGCACCTGCCCGGTACAGGTAGACTCCTACCAAACAAGCAGATCGAGTTAACGGGCCACGACGGTAAAAGCCAAGTGCTGGAGGCACGAAGTATTATCATCGCGACCGGCTCTGTTCCGGTAGATATCCCACCCGCTCCGTTGGTAGATGAGTTAGTCGTCGATTCAACCG
>Ga0129352_10316956_pt1 | contig 9656 bp, 2 predicted proteins | sample CPBNA1_6_FD_105429 | JGI IMG/M metagenome (GOLD analysis project Ga0129352, IMG submission 105429) | Freshwater to marine salinity gradient microbial communities from Chesapeake Bay, USA - CPBay_Sum_27_0.2_RNA1 (Metagenome Metatranscriptome) | ecosystem: Environmental > Aquatic > Marine > Coastal... | reverse complement strand
TCTAGTTAAATAAACAGAGTAACGGCGCTACTCTATTTATTTCAATATTTCACGCACTAGTTACCTAGTCGATTATCTTCCTAATCTATATGCAACAATTACAAGAGATTTACTTGTTTATATACAGGAGGAAATCCCGTAAAAAATAGGAACGAGAAATCCTCGCCTGTTGCATAGTACATTTTATACCAAACACGAGTTAAAGTGCCGCTTCTAAATTGTGTTATATACATACTATCTATATAGTCATTACCATTAGCATAATTTATTTGCTTACCTGGTATAAATTTATATTGTGAATAATATGGGAATTGCACTTCAAGTGCCCCATTAACTTCACTATTAGCCACTTCAATACCATTCATACAAGCTCTGTCGTGATATCTATCACAATAAGTCTTGGATATTGCTGTTTGAGTGGTTTGTGGGAGTACAGCCACACCTGAACTAATGAGGCTTGGTATACCATCAAAACGAGACACTATTATACGAGCATGATCCATTTGTGAACTTTCAACTCTCATTGGTTCAAACTTCCATCTCATTGCTCCTCGTTTTCCGGAAAAAGCATTGCGCATCCATGTAAAAGGACTCATGGCTACATAGCTTGTATCGCCGGGGGTTACTCTAGTATGAATACCCTCAGCACAACCTCGATTCAGTGGTTGTGTAGAAAATGCTGTATACTTGAAACCTCCAACATCAGTTTCATCAAAACCGATAATTTGGCCTGGTGCATACCTGTGCATTAACTGTCTTAGAGACACCATTTTCTCCCCTATATACAATAAGGTGTCTCGTGCTGGAAGAGGATGTTCAATTCTTGAATCTATTCCTTCCTCTTCCGGAACTACCGTTTCTATTGGATCGGCTCCACTCTGTGGTTGAAGCATATATTCATCGATACCTCCTGGGTAGTTCAAATTTGGTACTGCCAATTCAAAGTCGTCTCCAGCTGATACATATACAGCTATGGTTATAGACTTATCCAAGACAGGATCTGGGGTTGGAACTGTTAGTGGATTTAATACATACAAAGACAGTGTTCCATTACCCCCATCCACTGCAGTACGTGGAGTAGTACCAAAGTATACTCCACTATCCATATCTGGCACATCTAAATATGCCTTTGGCTGATGATTTGATATAGATATACTGAAATCACGGTCAGTACTAATATCTATAATATCTGTCTTTTGTATATTTTCTTCAAATCCTTGGCTAGAGTCCACAGAATCATACACAACAGCGAGCCGACCTCTATGAAAGGCACTAGCTATCACTTGAATACGAAACTTTATTGAACCCGTCCAATATTTGAACATCTGTGATACACCACATATCGCAGTCATATGATATGCTGCTGGTGGACCTGTCACAACATCAAACTGACTGGGACAAACCACTATAGTCCCAAGTAGTTGTTTTGGTGTAGTGCCCTCTCCCCATCCAAAAGTACAGAGAAAAGACTCTACTTGACACAACTTTAATATATCCATTTCGTCTCCAAAATTGACTCCAACTGACTTTGAGTCAACAGTTACTCCTTGCTTAAAATCTGTAGACAATGGTGTTGATATGTCTGTTGTGTTTGTTTCGGATATTGTAGACATCATACGTGGTACATAAACACCTGGCGGGTTTATATTCAAAGGTCTACAATAGCCTAATGCAGAAGCTATTTTTGATACTGTCCTTGCACCCATCTCTGCCGCTGTGGCATAGGGTTTAATTACAGGTAATTTCTTCAATGCTCCCGCTGCATCCGCTACTGCAGTTGCAGTTTGAGATACAATCTTTTGCTTATCACCAACTTCTTCACCAGCTTGTGGTACAAGATGATAAGCATTATTATTAGTAGGACCACCCAAAACAGCATCTGTCATCCATGCATATACAGATATTGGTACTACATCACCAACTCCCAATGCTGCATTTGCATTTTTCAATCCTGCTATTTGTGAGATTATTATCTCTCCCATTTCTAAATATGTTGCTGCTTTCATATTTATATAATCTTCTGGATAGAAAAATGGTAAAGTCATAGTCCCACCTTGTGACGTCGTTGGGTCTAAGAAAAGGCGAGGCATTTGTGATAACTGTATCCTATTTTGTGGTACAAGCCCAGATATCTGTGATGTACCATCAAAACTCTGCAATGGTAAATAACTCACCATAGCTCTCCCATACAGAAAACTATTGCCATTAACCATAAATTTCAAATGCAGTGTGCCTTTAATTAGATTAAAGGTTGTTAACCTATTTATAACACGCTTGTTCTGTAGAAACAGAGCCCAAGGGTTAAAACTAGGAGACAACAAAGTATTGCCCCACGACAAGGTTTGTATTAATACAGGGCGTTCCAGGAATTTTGAAAGATCTAATTCAGGGTCATAAACACGCTCTCTATCATCGTTTGCAACCATAGTTACATCTGTAGAGGGTGCTTGACCGTCACGGAACGTTATTGTACCAGTCTGCAATCCAGACTGTGGTACTATAAATATATTTTGCGAGACATCCATCTCTAGCAGATTTTGAAGGTCTGCTACCTTACAAGTTTCTTTTTCTTTTTCTATTATTAATTTTTGGGCCAACTCGGCCAGCGTAGTTTAACTGATTTTTTGTATATTCGGCTGCCTACACTCCTGACTCACAGTTTTCATCAAGGAGGTCGGTAATCACGCCAAGGTCATACAGACCTTTATTTATTGGAGCATCGTTCAGAGCGGTTAACATCTTACGTTCCTTCCACTTCTTAACTTCAGCTCCCAATTGTTCGATAGTTCTCATATCGAAATCAACACCCCTTTTTATAATTAATGGAGTGTTCACGTCAATTCCAACAGTTTCTTTGCCATATATATATTTATCCTTCCACTGTGAAACTGCTTGATCATATGACACATCTATTTGACGCGAATAATCTAATATGCCATGTTTGATCAATATTTTCCTAAAACCTTCCCTATATCTTTCATAGGTAGTACGACCATGAAATTTTAACTCAATAAGAGCATTTTCAATAACAACTACTGAATGGTAAAGTGCGTCAAGAGAATTTCGAGTCTTATAACATAACATTTTATGTATGGAATTTATATTTAATGCTGCTACAAAGAACCCAAAGTCACCATTATACGTAAAGCTCCTTTTAAGAAATTCAAGCTCACTCCGTTTCATATAAGAAACTTTCTCATCAGTTTTCCAACAATTGGTCATAACTATCCCTCCGGGATCTAGTGTACCTATAATATTATCTACTGTGAAAAGAGGACAGTCCAAACTTACTTTCCCTACAAAATCATCTCCATAAGTACCGAGGCGCACATGTTTATTAAACTGTCCAAGGTGCTTATAATTTTTGAAGAAAGCTATTCTCAAAAGTAGGGATACACACAATCCACCTAATATTGAAGTTCCTATAATACCAGAAAGAATAATCCCAGGAATACTAATTAAATCTCCATTAAAGTCTATTATGTTGTTGACAATTTCCTCTCCTAATGTCTTAAACATATTCATATCTTCATCTGAAAAATTTCCGGTCCATATTGCTATATCCGTAAGAATATCCCATGCAGCCCGTAGTACTTTTGGGTTCATAGATATGTCAAAACCTTTAAAATCACCGGCTATATAGTTATCTCCTTCTATTTTATCAATATATTTGAGAAACTTATTCCAATCGGTATGATGGGCATTAATTCCCACCTTACATTCTGACGCATCTGGACGACAATAAAAGAACCGTGTCATTCGTAACAAAATTTTTCGCATACCTGCCTGATGTGTGATGTCACTACCATAAAAAGTTCTAACTTTATTCCGTGAAAATTGCTCACTTGTGATCGCCTCATCTTTTGGATAAGCTGAATATACTTCAAAAGTCCGTTCACAATTTTTCCATTTTTCTTCTTTGCGATTATAATCCTCACGAATGATATCATGTGGGGTTCGTTTACCGTCCACGATATCAAAATATCTTTCTTTGGCTCCTCCTAAATGTTTCCCTACAGATGTCTGAAAATTCATTGCTTTCAGCATAGGTTCATTTTCTTCACCAAGGTATATAGCATCTCCTTCTAAAGGACGTATGCTATCTCTCCAGAAGTTTTTATCACCATCATAGCCTTCTTCTAGAGCCTTAAATATCTGATTCTTCAGATCTTGGCGAGCATACTCAACCTCCTCTACAGGATACCCCACTTTATCTACCAATTTTCCTAAGACATGTTTTATATAATGTCTTTTATCAGTACCTGTGGGTCCACGTAAACATGGAGGAGACCATTCCTCCTTAATATCAAACTCTGTTTTAACATCGTCAGAAATAAGTGTCTTCCGAACTGTAGTATCAAAACTTGATCTTTTAGTTGATGAACCAACCATGTATGCTCCAGGAAAACTCTCTTGAGCCAAAGGACTCTTCTGATGTATCTTGCTATCATAAAGTTTTATACCAAAAGACTCATATTCAAAACCTCCCTGCTTGAAAACAGTGATATTATGCTGTGATATCAAACCTTCAATATCCTCTTGGGTTAGTGAATAGGACATTCCAATGCCAGTCTCAACATGACCTCCAGCATGAATGCCTAATATACATGCTCTATTGTTCCCTACCGTTATCCAAGGGGCACCACATAGTCCTGCAAACGTTGTAACTTTAGACATATAACCGTGTGAAGTATTAGTATCATTGCGGTTACTATAATCGTTACAAGCATATCTCTTATATATAGTGTCTATACCTGTATAACTCTCAATCTTCCCGCTTCGATTCCTATATACAATTTGTATTGGCCCTGGATTCTCCAGGCGCGTAGTAGGAAAACAACTCCTCAGGTCTTTAACATTACCAGTATTTTCTACTCGTAAAAGACACAGATCTTTATCTGGGAATTTATATGCTTCCTTTTCAGATATGTAGTTTTTAAATATTGCATTACCAACCTTTGAGCCTGTTACTTTTTCTTTTCTACATACGGTAATCAATGCTCCAAAGTTTTCCTTAACTTCATGCCATGGTAACAATATATAATTTGTAAACACCATCAAACCATTTGAAAAGTGCTTCACACCATCACGTTCTCTATGATAAAGAACTCTCACAGTATTCTTCGCAACTATACTAAAAGTTTCTTCATGAGTTCTAATAGTAATGTCACTTGGAGAGTCTAATATCACATCACGCTGATACCATGTATCAGGGGGCCTCTTTAATGGATCTTCACTTGTGAGGTCAGGTTTTGTTTCTTGCAAGGCATTAGAATCCACTATATCGTCTTCTATTTCAAGATCACCACCTTGTGCTTCATTATGGTATCTCTCAATACCCTTCCATAAAGACTCAAAAGCACCACGCATAACCACAGCTCCAACCAACAATGGAATGCCCTTGTCTCTTGCATGATCATTTGTTTCAGACTTATATTCCAACAACTTGTTGGAAAAACGCCCTATATGTGTATAAAAATTATAATATAGTGATTTCGTACAGTTATACTTTCCTCTAACATAATTTAAATATCTATATTTGAAGAAATTTACTTCAGGACATACCATTGGTTTTCTAAGCAAGATACAGTGTAGAAAGTAATTCATACTCTCAGCAATCATATCAAGAATTATACAAAATCTTAAATTCCAATCTTGAGCATAAAACCACTTAACAACAATGGTATCTTCTAACCACACTGGCACTAAATCATACGTCTTATAACGCCTTTTAATTTCTTGAAAGAACACATAAACCGCAAAACCAACTATAGCTTTTGCTGTTGAAGTAACTAAGGAAAATACAACCCGTTCTAATTTACTTATACTCTGAGATAATGACCCATCACCCAGCAATGCAGTGACTTCTTTGGTTAACTCAGTCAAATACACCTCAACATCATCTAACTCCTTGATAATATTGGTATTGCATTTCAAAAATAGACCAGCTTGTTTTTCTAGATTTTCTTCATTAGGGATTTTTCGCACTGATGCAAGTCTTGTCTTCACTTCTTTCAGGTTTTTCCTCTGTCTATCCTTAAGCTCCTGCAACTTAGTTGTAGAGTTAGGCATCTCTATGTCCTCAACGACATCTGAAACTTCTGGACTATTAATATCTTCCCAAGTTTCAACTTCTTCTTTTGGGACATCAGTCTCAACATTCTTGCATAATAAGCACATATCTTTAATGAGCCCACAATCACACAATGGTGCTGAATCTACCACTGAAGAACAGTTAAGTACTGTTTTTTGCACTGCAAAATGCTCTTTAGAACGTTTTGCTGCAAACTGGCAAAGTTCAGAGAAACTGATATCTTTTAACAATACCTCTTGAAGACCAATATCGCCTGTAGGCAAACGTCTCATAAGTTTTTCTTTATCATAAGTCCACATCCAGTGATCATCAGAATCCTCTGGCGTTGGCTCTCCAAAACTTGTCTTAATTTCAGTGTCTTTTCCAGCAACAACAAATTTGTACACATCGAAGAACCATGCATCAGGATCTATATCACCATTTCGATCTGTGGGCACTTTACTATAGTCAATCTCACTAGAATAAGTAGTTTCTTTCGTCTTCTCATTGTAAAAGGATTTTCTATATTCTTTCTTTACTTTGCCCACTATCAATGACTTCAATCGCCTGTAAGTGGCAGTGGGACGTTTTGTCAATGCCTCTATCTGTAAATGGGAAAAATTCCCATTGACAACATTCAACAAACTATTGTTCCACATCATTGACTTGTCTTCCAAACGTGCTGTAACAAGATTGTGAGGTTGGTTATTCACAGATTTCAATAAGAAGTTTTGGTGATTTTGGCCCTTGCCAGGCTCAGGTATACTATTCCCAACATCATCAAAAATAATGGCGGTATTATGATTTTGCCATCCTGACACATATGGATCATTATCAACAAAATAATATGTAAAATCGTCTCCTGAAGGAAAGCCATTCCCTTCCAATACAATCTTTGTAAGAACTTTAGTAATATGAGACTTACTAATACCAGTCCCTGAAACAATGGCAAATGAATAAGGAGCCATACGCGTTTTAGCATGGGAGATACTAGTATTAATATCTATTTTTATCTTGCTTATTTGCGTATACATTCGCTGTATATTCTTCTGCTGTAGATTTGTTGATACCTTCATTGCTACTTTTAAATCCTTCTCTAATTCTCCTACCTCGAATATATGCCGCATCCGGGTAGGAATGTCCATATCACCTATACGGAAGGAATTATTTTCCAAGCTAATAGTCAAAAATCGTTCATTCAGAGTGGTATAATCATCATCAGAAAAGAAAAATCCATCTATAGAACCTGTTTGTAGAAATTTCTTTACACCTTTTGTAATATAGATAATCAAATTAAAAAGGCCATATATTATATCATGGGGTCCCATAAGTCTTTTAATCTTCTTTGTGAAACGAATAAACTGGAATGAATCAAATTGAAAACCCAGAGTGGGACATATAATACTCACAAAGAACGTGCTAATAAAACTTAATGCACTTAACAAATCATGGTTAGATAATATTTCGGACCATTTCGACTTCAAATTTTTAAAATAATCTAACACTGTTGTCATATTAAGGTTCATCAATTTTTTGCCATGTTTTTTCCACAACATCTTAACTCCACCCATTAAACTACCAGGTGCTGTTGCTAAAATACAAGTAAACGCTTCGCCAAAAGTACTAGACAACTTTGATCTGAACATGTAAATAATCACTTTTTCTATTATTGTAAATATAGCATTTTCAGTACTCAAAGTCATATTAGCACCTTTCAAAAAATCCGAAATATAAGATGTGTTTAAATTTATTTCTTCGTCACTTGCTTCTCCTGATTGTTTGCCAATATACTTGCACTTCTTCAACAAGTTCTTTTGCTTTCTTCTCTTCTTACCTGATCCTAAATTCTTGCCTGTAGAGTCAGCCATCTTTTTCAAAACCTTCTTTGAAAGATTCTTTACGTCTCTCTCTCGACGTTCATAAACTGACCTTCTATAGTTCTTATCATCTGGTAAAGGATCGTTACACTCCTCTACTCCTGATTGAGGCACAGTCATCATATCTATATGTGGTGTTTCGCTAAGAAACTGTATGTTCAAACCATACATAAACCAATTATTCCGTACAATCATGTATCGCACATCAAATTCGTCCACATCATTATAATGAGCTCCTGTACCAAAGGGAGTCTCCACCATCAACATATATTCACGCGTTAATATATCGTAAATAAGACAGTGTTCTTCATAATGTGCTATAAGCACATAATCTTCCCTTATTAAGCCAACAGGCGTCCACAGTTCCATAAAAACATTAGAAGTAAGTCCATACTGATATAATAAGTATGTTTCTTCTTCTGATGTTAAACTTTCTGTGTCAGCCCACGATTCTGGAACGCTTAAAACGCTGTGATCAGAATCGCTAAAGTAGTTATCGTTGTTCATTGTAATTTCTGACATCTTCTACTTTGAAGATGTGGTGTACATTGTTTTAAAATATTTCCAATATGGAAAATTGATAATTCTTAATTCATAAATATAATGAGAGCATAAGGGTAATAGCCTTATGAGAGAGTTTAACGTCCAGTAGTGGGGTTTTGTCTTCTGTCCCGTAGGTCTATCTATGTAGTTCGTACACGGTGTCGAGGATTGAACACCGTCGTCAAGCTTTCTCTAACCCTAGATAGGAGATTAGAGCGCGACAGTTAAATACTGTTAATGATAAAAACCTATATCAATTGATGGTTCATAACATATGGGTCTTTCTCACCAAAATAGGATAATTTTACGTTTTTAACCAACCTATTTGACTCGATTTTTACTTGTCTGACACAAGTAATGGACGTGTACCTCGCGATACAAATCCAACCCTTCAGCGCATATACTATTCGCCCATAGAATATATATGCCGCCTAATTATGACGTACTACAATTTAATATAGTCACCTATGGTGCTCTAGATTTATATTATCATAACAGATTCCTATATCATCTAAGAGTCCTCTAATTACCCATAAATTTAATAACAGAACTGCGACCATTGCTTACCCAGACCGATCTACCCTCTCGAGGGTTCTATCAAACTGCAAAAGTAATCCTAAGAGAACTTTTGAAGTAATCATATAGTACCAACACCTAGACACATGTTGGCAGCCCTATAGTCCACAATGGTTTTACCCCTGCGTTAATTTATTGTAATACCTCCACATGCATTCAACTTGTCAAGATTAAATGCATTACCAGAAGCCCACAAATGACTTCACATTTCTTATAGTTATTTTTATTTAATTTCTGGAGCTCGACAATAAGCTCCACATCTCTATATTTTTATGTGTTTTATATTAACTTATTTTATTTTTATTTATTTATTTGTTTAAAATTTTTATATTTTTATTTGTTTTATTTTATAACATATAGCGTTTATATCAAACATAGCACTTTGAGTATAGTGTGCTTGAATATAAACTTATTAAATAGCCTACTCAATAAAAATTGTTCTCGGCACAAGGGAACAATAGTTGAACCGATAAGGTTCTGATAAGCACTGTTTGCAACATGCATATCATGAATAAATTGTAACAACTACATACGCGTTCCACCGCGATTGTGCAATTGCATAGCAAACACCTGTCCTGTCCTCACAG
>Ga0129352_10060317_pt1 | contig 9674 bp, 19 predicted proteins | sample CPBNA1_6_FD_105429 | JGI IMG/M metagenome (GOLD analysis project Ga0129352, IMG submission 105429) | Freshwater to marine salinity gradient microbial communities from Chesapeake Bay, USA - CPBay_Sum_27_0.2_RNA1 (Metagenome Metatranscriptome) | ecosystem: Environmental > Aquatic > Marine >... | reverse complement strand
TTTCTCTTTAAATCATCTGCCATTTTACTTGTTGGAATCGTAATAGCCGTATAGAAATAACTAAATACGATAATTAAAACAGCAAAAAGAATATTATAACCCAAACCATTAAAATCGGCAAAGCTAGCTAAATACGAAGCCGTATCTCCTTCAGCACTTCTTGCAAGTGCTCCAGGAACAAACATAATAGCTTGAGCAAAAATGATTGGCATAACACCTGCAGCATTAAGCTTTAAAGGAAGGAATTGTCTAGCACCAGATGACACATTCTGTACGTTACCTACTGCAGTACGACGCGCATACTGAACAGGAACTCTACGAACCGCTGTTACTAAATAAACTGTTGCTAAAATAATTAACAACCAAACAACCACTTCAATTAAAATCATAATAAGACCCCCGTTTGACTGAGTAATACGAGAAGTTACTTCTTGAACAAAAGAAGCAGGGAAACGCGCAATAATACCAATCATAATTAGTAATGAAATACCGTTACCGATTCCTCTATCCGTAATCTTCTCACCCAACCACATGGCAAATATCGTACCAGAAGTCAAAAGAATCATCGATGAAACGATAAATTCAAAGTTTCCGATTAGGAAAGATGAATCTGGTAAGATGTTGTGCATATTAGCGATATACGCAGGTCCTTGTACCATGGTAATACCAATAGTCAACCATCTTGTAATTTGGTTAATTTTCTTTCTTCCACTTTCTCCGTCTTTTTGAAGTTTCTGCAAATAAGGGATCGCAAGACCCATTAATTGCACAACAATAGAAGCAGAAATATATGGCATTATTCCTAATGCCATAATAGAAGCTTGTGCGAAAGCACCACCCGTAAATGCGTTTAATAAACCTAGAATTCCACCATCGGCTTGCGATGCAAGAGCATCTAATTGCAAAGGATCTATACCAGGCAGAGGAACCTGCGCTGTAAAACGGTAAACCGCCATCAATCCTAAAGTAAGAAGAATCTTGTTACGTAATTCTTCAATCTTCCAAATGTCTTCTAGTGTAGTTATAAAGTTTTTCATTTACTAGGGGATATTTTATAAAGTCTCTGCAGTACCACCAGCAGCCTCGATTGCAGTCTTAGCTGTAGCTGTATATTTGTGTACTGTAATGTTTAATTTTGCTTTCAACTCTCCACGACCTAATATTTTTACTAGGTCATTCTTGCGTGCTAAACGGTTCTCTACCAACACAGCCATGTCTACTGTATCTGTAATTCTTCCGTTATCCACCAATTCTTGTAGCTTATCTAAGTTCACACCAACATACTCCTTACGGTTGATGTTAGTGAAACCAAACTTAGGTACACGACGCTGTAATGGCATCTGTCCACCCTCGAAACCAATCTTTCTAGAATATCCAGAACGTGACTTAGCACCTTTGTGTCCTCTTGTAGCGGTACCACCTTTTCCAGAACCTTGTCCTCGAGCTACTCTTTTACCTTTCTTAACAGATCCTCCTGCCGGTTGTAAGTTACTTAAACTCATGTCTAGAATATGTTATTTAATTTCTTCAACAGAAATTAAGTGTTTAACTTTATTTACCATACCAAGAATTGTTGCAGAATCTTCGTGTTCCACTACTTGGTTAATTCCTTTTAAGCCAAGAGCCTCTAACGTTCTCTTCTGATCTTGAGGACGTCTGATTTGGCTTCTTACTTGTTGTATTCTAATTTTTCCCATTGTAGTTACGAATTATCCTTTAAACAATTTTTCTAAAGAAATACCTCTTGATGCAGCAACTTGCTCAGCGCTTCTCAATTGGTGTAATGCGTCGAATGTAGCTTTCACCACGTTGTGTGGGTTTGAAGACCCTTGTGATTTAGAAAGTACATCGTGTACTCCAACAGAATCAAGTACAGCACGAACTGCTCCACCTGCAATAACTCCCGTACCGTGAGATGCCGGCTTTAAGAATACTTTTGCTCCTCCGAATTTTCCTTTTACTTCGTGCGGCAATGTAGCATTAATAATTGGAATACGCACTAAATTTTTCTTAGCGTCTTCAATTGCTTTTGCAATAGCAGATGCTACATCTAATGACTTTCCAAGACCATGTCCTACAACACCGTCACCATTTCCTACAACTACGATTGCAGAAAATCCAAAAGTTCTACCTCCTTTAGTTACTTTAGTAACACGTTGAACACCTACTAAGTGATCAACTAGCTCCAATCCACTTGGCTTAACTCTTTCTACGTTTTTGTATTTATTACTCATAGTAGTTTCTTAAAATTTTAAACCAGCTTCTCTAGCTCCGTCAGCTAAAGCCTTGATTCTTCCGTGATACAAATAACCATTTCTATCGAAAGCAACAGTAGTAATTCCTGCTGCTACCGCTTTCTCACCGATAGATTTTCCAACTGAAGCCGCAACTTCAAGTTTAGATCCGTTTGCGTCGATACCTTTATCTCTTGAAGAAGAAGATACTAACGTTTTTCCATTTAAATCGTCAACAAGCTGTGCGTAAATTTCTTTGTTAGAACGGAATACAGATAAACGAGGTGTCTCTGCAGTTCCGTTAACAATCTTACGGATTCTTTGCTTAATTCTTTGACGTCTTTCAAGCTTTGATAATGCCATAATACTATAAATTATGCAGATTTACCTGCTTTTCTTCTAATTTCTTCTCCGACAAACTTAATACCTTTTCCTTTGTATGGCTCTGGCTTGCGGAAAGATCTTATTTTTGCCGCTACCTGTCCTACTAGTTGTTTGTCAAAAGATGTTAATTTAACAATTGGATTCTTTCCTTTCTCTGAGATAGTCTCTACTTTCACCTCTGGAGCAATGTCCATAATGATGTTGTGAGAGAAACCTAAAGCCAAGTCTAAAACTTGTCCTTGGTTAGAAGCTCTATATCCAACTCCGATTAATTCTAATTCTTTTGTAAAACCTTTCGATACTCCTTCACACATATTGTTGATAAGTGCACGATATAAACCATGCTTTGCACGATCAGCTTTTGAATCTGATGGACGCTCTAAAACAACCTGTCCTTCTTCTTCTTTTACAGTGATTCTAGTATCTACTTCTTGAGATAACTCGCCGAGCTTACCCTTAACTGTAACTGTGTTCCCGTTGATCGCAACAGTAACACCTTCAGGGATGGCTATTGGGCTTTTTCCTATTCTTGACATTTTACTACTTTACTTTATTAATAAACGTAACATAATACCTCACCACCAACATTCTCTGTACGAGCTTGTTTGTTTGTCATAACTCCTTTTGAAGTCGAAACGATGGCAATTCCTAAACCGTTTAATACTCGTGGCATATCTGCAGCACTAGTATACTTACGTAATCCAGGTGTACTTACACGTTCAATTTTTCTAATTACAGACTCTTTTGTTTGCTTATCGTATTTCAAAGCTATTTTGATCGAACCTTGAACATCGTTCTCCTCGAATTTGTAGCTTAAAATATATCCTTGGTCAAACAAAATCTTAGTCATTTCCTTCTTCACATTGGAAGCTGGAACTTCTACCACTCTGTGTCCTGCTAAAATTGCATTTCTTACTCTTGTTAAGAAATCTGCTATTGGATCTGTGTACATTTTCTACTTAAATTTATTGTTTACCAACTTGCTTTTTTAACTCCTGGGATCAATCCCTGATTAGCCATTTCTCGGAAAGTCACACGAGAAATACCAAACTGACGCATATATCCTTTTGGTCTTCCGGTTAACTTACAACGATTGTGCATACGTATAGGTGATGCATTCTTTGGTAATTTTTGTAACGCCTCGTAGTCTCCAGCTTCTTTTAAAGCTTTTCTCTTCTCCGCATACTTTGCAACCATTTTTGCTCTTTTCACCTCACGGGCTTTCATTGATTCTTTAGCCATGTTTAATTCTTTTTAAATGGTAAACCTAATTCTCCTAACAATGATTTAGCTTCCTTATCCGTGTCAGCAGATGTTACGAATGTAATATCCATTCCACCGATTTTGTTCACTTTATCAATATTGATCTCTGGATAAATAATTTGTTCAGTAATTCCTAAGTTGTAATTACCTCTACCATCAAATCCATTTGCTTTGATCCCTTGGAAGTCTCTTACACGAGGTAAAGAAATTGTAATCAATCTATCTAAGAATTCATACATTTTAGTTCCTCTTAAAGTAACTTTAGCTCCAATTGGCATTCCTTTACGCAATTTAAACGATGCCACATCCTTTTTAGAGATGGTTGCAACCGCTTTCTGACCAGTAATAGTAGTTAATTCTTCTACAGCGTAGTCAATTAACTTCTTGTCAGCAATCGCAGCTCCAACACCCTTACTTACTACTATTTTTTCAAGTTTAGGTACTTGCATTACGTTTGTGTAACCAAATTCCTCAGTAAGAGCTTTTACCACTCTAGTCTTATAATCTTCCTTAAGTCTTGGTGTATAACTCATTTTTAAATCGCTTTTTCTGATTTTTTAGAAAATCTCACTTTCTTTCCATCTTCCATACGGTATCCTACACGAGTAGTTTCACCATTTTCAACTAACATTAAGTTAGAAACGTGGATAGAAGCTTCTTTCTTTACAATTCCTCCTTGAGGGTTTTGTGCACTAGGCTTAGTGTGCTTAGAAACTAAATTCACACCTTCTACGAAAGCGCGGTTCTTTTCTAAAACAACCTTAGTCACTTTACCTTCTTGCCCTTTGTGTTCTCCAGCAATAACTCTTACTGTATCTCCTGATTTGATTTTAAGCTTTGTCATCTTAACTAAATATTAAAGCACTTCAGGTGCTAGTGATACAATCTTCATGAATTGCTTATCACGAAGTTCTCTGGCAACAGGACCGAATACACGAGTTCCCATCATTTCTTCAGAAGCGTTTAATAATACACAAGCATTATCATCGAATCTGATATAAGATCCATCTTTACGTCTTACCTCTTTTTTGGTACGAACAACAACTGCTCTAGCAACTTGACCTTTTTTAGCATTACCGTTAGGAGTTGCACTCTTAACAGATACTACGATCTTATCACCTACAGAAGCATAACGTTTTTTTGTTCCTCCTAAAACACGGATTACTAAAACCTCTTTAGCACCAGTGTTATCAGCTACTGTTAATCTTGATTCTGTCTGTAACATATTATTTAGCTCTTTCTAGGATTTCTACTAATCTCCAACGCTTAGATTTACTTAAAGGACGTGTTTCCATAATCCTTACAGTATCTCCAACGTTACAATCGTTCGCCTCATCGTGCGCAACGTACTTCTTCGTCTTCAATACGAATTTTCCGTACATTGGGTGTTTTACTTTCTTTACCTCAGAAACAACGATGGATTTCTCCATTTTGTTACTAGATACAACACCTATTCTTTCTTTTCTAAGATTTCTATTTTCCATCTCTTAATTAACTACAATTATTGTAATTCTCTTTTAGTTAACTCCGTTGCAATTCTTGCAACAGTTTTTCTAAGGGCTCTAACATCCATTGGATTCTCTAATGGAGTCAACGCGTGAGCCATTTTAAGATCTGTATAGTCTTTTTTCAACGCTTCAAGCTTCTCTTGTAAATCTGCAGTTGATAATTCTTTAATTTCTGACTGTTTCATACTATTATCAATTATGCGTGATCAAAATCTCTCGCGATTACAAATTTAGTTTTCACTGGTAATTTCTGCGCAGCAAGACGAAGTGCTTCTTTTGCGATATCCATAGGTACACCACCTACTTCGAAAAGAATTCTTCCCGGCTTAATCACTGCAACGAAATATTCAGGAGCACCCTTACCTTTACCCATACGTACCTCTAAAGGCTTTTTCGTAATAGGCTTGTCTGGGAAAACTTTGATCCATAACTGACCCTCTCTCTTCATATAACGAGTTGCCGCGATACGTGCCGCCTCAATCTGACGAGAATTTAGTAAGCATTGTTCAATAGACTTAATACCAAACATACCATTTGAAAGTTGGTGACCTCTTTGTGAGTTCCCTTTCAAATTACCTTTACCTTTCTGTACCTTACGGAATTTTACTCTCTTTGGCTGTAACATTTTTAAACTTAAATTTTAAAAATTATTTTCTTTTACGAGATTGTGGTTTACGTCCACCTCCTTTACCAGACTGCTTCTTAGACAATCCAACTAATGGAGATAATTCACGCTTACCATAAACCTCACCTTTCATGATCCACACTTTTACACCTAAACGGCCGTAAGTAGTGTGAGCCTCAACTAATGCATAATCGATATCAGCACGGAAGGTTGAGAGAGGAATTCTACCTTCTTTGTAGTGCTCAGTACGAGCCATTTCAGCACCGTTCAAACGACCAGCGATCTGAACTTTGATACCCTCTGCGTTCATACGCATAGCAGCAGCAATAGCCATCTTGATTGCACGACGATATGAGATACGATTCTCAATTTGACGAGCAATAGAAGCTGCAACTAAAGTAGCATCTAATTCTGGGCGCTTGATCTCGAAAATATTGATTTGCACATCTTTTCCAGAGATTTTCTTAAGCTCTTCTTTTAACTTGTCTACCTCTTGTCCACCTTTCCCGATAATGATACCAGGACGAGCAGTAGTGATAGTAACGGTTACAAGTTTAAGCGTACGCTCAATAATAACTCTAGAAACACTAGCTTTAAATAATCTAGCACGAACGTACTTTCTTATTTTGTCATCTTCAGCAATTTTATCACCATAGTCATTTCCACCATACCAGTTAGATTCCCATCCTCTGATAATTCCTAAACGATTCCCTATTGGATTTGTTTTCTGTCCCATACTATTTATGAATTGCTTTCAATATTATTGTTTCCCAACACAAGCGTCACGTGATTAGAACGTTTTCTAATTCGGTGTGCACGCCCTTGAGGTGCTGGTCTTAATCTTTTTAACATACCTGCGCTATCCACACAGATCTCTTTTACGTATAATCCTGCATCTTCAATACTTGCATCCTCGTTCTTAGCCTGCCAGTTTGCGATAGCAGATAACAACAATTTCTCTAAGTTTCTTGAAGCTTCTTTAGGGCTGAATTTTAAGATCTGAAGAGCTTTTTCAACTTCAACACCTCTTACTTGATCAGCAACTAAACGCATCTTTCTTGGTGATGTTGGGCAGTTAGTCAACTTCGCAATAGCCTGGCTTTTACGAGCTTCCTTCAACTGAGCTGCCATATTTTTTTTACGAACTCCCATTTCTTATTATTTTTTACCTTTATTTTTCTTATCCGCACCGTGTCCTCTAAATGTACGAGTTGGTGAGAATTCACCTAATTTGTGTCCTACCATGTTTTCTGTAACATAAACAGGTACAAACTGGCGACCATTGTGAACAGCGATTGTTTGTCCTACGAAATCTGGTGTGATCATAGATGCTCTTGACCAAGTCTTGATTACATCTTTCTTACCAGACTCAACGTTTGCTAAAACCTTCTTTTCAAGTTTGTGAAATACGTAAGGTCCTTTCTTTAATGAACGTGCCATATCTGATTATTTTTTTCTGCGTTCGATAATATACTTATTACTAGCTTTAGTTTTAGATCTAGTTCTAAAGCCTTTAGCTGGAATACCATTCTTAGATCTTGGGTGTCCTCCGGCATGTCTACCTTCACCACCACCCATTGGATGATCAACTGGGTTTTTAACCATTGCTCTAGTTCTAGGTCTTCTACCTAACCATCTTGTTCTACCTGCTTTACCAGAAACTAATAACTGGTGATCCGAGTTGGATACAACCCCGATAGTAGCCATACAAGTCACAAGAATTAATCTTGTTTCTCCTGATGGTAATTTGATAGTAGCATACTTTCCATCTCTCGCCATTAATTGAGCAAAAGCTCCAGCCGAACGCGCCATAACAGCACCTTGACCTGGACGCAACTCAATACAAGAAATTGCAGTTCCTAAAGGAATTTCACTTAAAGGCATTGCATTCCCCACTTCTGGAGCAATACCTGAACCTGATACAATTGTTTGCCCTACTTCTAATCCAGCTTGAGCAATAACGTAACGCTTCTCCCCATCTGCATAGCTCACTAATGCGATAAATGCAGTACGGTTTGGATCGTACTCAATTGTTTTCACGGTAGCAGGAATACCTGACTTATCTCTTTTAAAATCGATAATACGGTACTTCTTCTTATGACCACCACCTATGTATTGCATGGTCATTCTACCCTGACTGTTTCGACCTCCAGATCTTTTATTCGGAGCTAATAAACTTTTCTCCGGCTTGTCAGTAGTAATGGCGTCGAACCCATTTACTACTCTAAAACGCTGACCTGGTGTTGTTGGTTTTAATTTTCTAACTGACATTTTTTATCTCTCTTCTTAGATATTGTTATAAAAATCGATTGTGTCTCCTTCAGCAATTGAAACAACAGCTTTTTTATAAGCTCCTTTCATTCCAGTTACCATACCTTTCTTCGTATACTTAGTATTACGAGACACAGGATAATTCATAGTACGAACAGCCGTTACAGCAACACCATAAGTGCGCTCAACAGCTTTCTTGATCTCTACTTTATTCGCTTTAGTAGCGACAACAAATGTATAACGGTTGTTTAACTCGCTATCATTTGTCGCTTTTTCTGTAATAATAGGTTTAATTAAAATACTCATATCGGCTACCTATTTTCCTAAATTTGACTCAATTTCTCCTAAAGCACTTTCTAAAAGAACTACTTTATTTGCATTCATAATTCCATAAGTGCTTAATTCTGAGGCAGTTATGGTTTTTACACGCTCTAAATTTCGTGAGGACAAATATACGTTATTATTTGATTCTCCCAACACAAATAAAGCTTTTTTGTTATCTAACTCTAAAGCTTTCAGTACGTTTACGAATTCCTTAGTTTTAGGAGCTTCAAAATTGAAGTTCTCTACAACCATCACATTTGAATCTTTAGCTTGTAAAGAAAGTGCAGAACGACGTGCAATTTTCTTTAATGCTTTGTTCAATTTGAAAGAATAGTTTCTTGGTCTTGGTCCAAATACACGACCTCCTCCTCTAAAAACTGGAGACTTGATACTTCCCGCACGAGCAGTACCTGTACCTTTTTGTTTCTTAATCTTTCTAGTCGACCCAGTAATCTCAGCTCTTTCTTTAGCTTTGTGAGTCCCTTGTCTTTTATTTGCCAAATGTTGTTTAACATCAAGATAAACAGCATGGTTATTTGGCTCCATTGCGAATACTGAATCAGCAAGTTCTACTTGACGTCCAGTATCTTTTCCGGTAATGTCTAATACAGATACTTTCATTACTTCTCGATAATTACGTAAGCGTTTTTGTGACCAGGTACAGCACCCTTAACAACGATAAGGTTTTTGTCTGCAACTACTTTTAAAACTCTTAGGTTTTGAACTTTAACATTTTCTCCTCCCATACGACCTGCCATACGCATTCCTTTGAATACACGTGCAGGATAAGAAGCAGCACCAATAGATCCTGGAGCTCTTAATCTGTTATGCTGACCGTGAGTCGCTTGACCAACACCAGCAAATCCATGACGTTTTACAACCCCTTGGAAACCTTTACCTTTAGATACACCAGTTACATCTACGAATTCTCCTTCCGAAAATAAATCAACATTGATTTCATCTCCTAATTTGTACTCTTCTTCAAATCCTTGGAATTCAACAACTTTCTTCTTTGCAGATGTACCAGCTTTTTTAAAGTGACCAGCGGCCGCTTTTGTAGTGTTT
>Ga0129352_10448783_pt1 | contig 9724 bp, 13 predicted proteins | sample CPBNA1_6_FD_105429 | JGI IMG/M metagenome (GOLD analysis project Ga0129352, IMG submission 105429) | Freshwater to marine salinity gradient microbial communities from Chesapeake Bay, USA - CPBay_Sum_27_0.2_RNA1 (Metagenome Metatranscriptome) | ecosystem: Environmental > Aquatic > Marine >... | reverse complement strand
CTTTTTAATAAGTCTTTGTATCCATCAAAGTCACATAAACCAATAGGTTCATGAGCGGGTTCCTCTAGCTTATTTATCCTTTCGGATACGAGTGGCCACTTCTCATGAAACTTCTTATCTTGTTTGATTATGTCAATACCTAATCTATCTTCACACCATTTATCTACCTTAAGTAACCATGGTTGTAAGAAAGAAAATGCTCCAGTTGTTGCTAACTTGAGCACAATATTTTTAAGTACTGTTAATAAAAAACTAAACAAAATAGATCTCCTTTGACGGATCTATTTAGCTTTTTTAGGTCTGCCTCTTTTAGCTGGTGCCTTTTTAGGTGCAGCTTTTTTCTTGGCAGGAGCTTTCTTACGGACTGTCTTAGTTACGTATGCTTCATTGACATCAGGTGTAGACTTATCATCAGCGACAAATTTACCTTTTGAGTCTTTAGCTCTAACAGTAACTGTTTCAAATCCAAAGAAAGACTTTAGGCTATTCCAAATACCCATTTTACTCTCCTTTCTTTTCTATAGCGACACCAACACCTTTCTCACCAGATGGCATTGTTACGTCTCTATAATATATTACTACTTCGCCTAATTGTTTGATGTATCTTTTAAGTTCTTGCATATCTTCTGCCATCACTTTATAGTCACCAATCGTAGTTGCGACGAAGACAACTTCTCCGTTGTTCTGTTCTTTCATTTCATCTAAGAATCTATCTAGATATGTATAGCCATCAGGCCAATCAGGATTCTCAGTATCTTCTTTAGCACATGCTTTAGGTCTTTTAAGTTGTTCTACGCCATTCTCATCAAACTTCTTTGGATCAAATGAAATAGTCTTTTTGCATGGATTAGTTATAACTGCTTCAGATACAACGTACCATTGAGGTGCAGTAAGCTGAACAGGTCTAGGTAGATCTGGTTGCATGATATCTATTTGAATAGGTTTAGATACAATCTCTACTTTTTTAGTTGGTAGTAGTGAACAACCACTAATCGTTAGCGTCAGGATTGCTAAGGTTATAAAGTGCCTCAGTATCATCTTCTAGTCCCTCCATTACAGCATCACTTGCATTTCTAAATCTGTTCTCAATAAGACCAGGCTTTTTGATTGCTAGCATGTCTAAATTATGTCTTGCAAATATAGCTAAGTATTCTGCTTTCTCAGCTTCTATCTCTGCGTTCTTTCTACTCATATTCATCAAGGCTTGACCTTGCTTCTCATATGATTCTTTCATAGCTGCCATTGGCAGTCTGCTCTTCTAAAGCAGTTTCCAACTTCATATTGTTAGCTGTTAGTGTTTGGTTTTCATTATATAACCAGTAACCACCAAGTCCCAATACGAGTATAATTCCAATTAATAATTGTTGCATTACAACTCCTTTACAATATAGTTTAGTCCAGCAGCAGATCTATACTCTACTACTTCATCGTCTTCTGTTCTAAATTTAAGATGTTTTTCTTTTTGGACTAATAGCTTCTTAGCTATATAAGTTCGATCATCAGCATCACCCCATTCTTTATTAAATGATACTGTTACTTCATATCTTTCTCTGAATAGGTCTAGGAACCAATTCCATAACCACACTATCCATGACCAAACTTTCTTCATTATTTAAACCCGTTGAACTTCATATTGACAAATTGTTGAATACCTTGATGATAATTTTCTGCGTCAATTTTGTTTTGTGTTTTGTATTTCTTTCTTGCTTTTTTAGATACTTTAACATCATCTGGACCATTAACTCCAGCACCAGCGATTGCTCCACTTCCCATAGCATTAGTAGGCATTTCTTCTAGTCCTCTTTTGAAGTTATCTAGTCTGTAAATCTTTACATAGTCAGCAAAGTTCTCAAGTATCTGATTGATCTCTTGCTCACTCTTATCTTCCCAATCTTCATTTAACATTAAGTGTGCTGCTGCATAGTAGGCTAGTCTTGTGTTACCACCTTCCATACTTTCTAGCATTCCTTTCAACTTAGTGGTTAGTATGTCAAAAGGTTCTGTTGATTCTTCTATTGGATTGATTAGTCTCTTAAACATTTCGTACACGGTAAACATTTCAAGCTGACCAGTTTTTCTAAACTTCTCTAGCTTCTTTTTACCTTTCTCAGTTTCTTTCTTGTAATAGGCAGCTCGGTCTTCCAATGATTGGCCACCAGATAACTTTTTGAATCTGTTGTTAATTTTGTCGTACGCTGATAGTTTTTCTTGCATAATCCTATTTATAAGTGTTAAATACTTCTAAGAACGTCTACAACGTGTAGGTCTTCTGATATATCACTTGTTACTATAGTATTTCCGTTTATAGTTAGACCATCAACTTGCTCTGGTAATCTTCCTAAGAAGATCAAAAATGGTTTTAAGATGTCAAGATACTTACCAAGTTTAAAGAATAACATTCTGGTTGTTCCTTCGTTACCAAATAGGTTATACAAAACTATAAGATGATTAAGTACTAATCTATCTTTAAGTTCTCCGTTTTCTTTATACTTGTTGAATAATCTTTTTAGGTATTTGAATCGTTTTAGATCGTCAAAGAATTCTGTTTCATCCATACATTGTGGATTGTCATAACATTGAGCAGCATATAATATAAAGTTAGATTCATCAATCTTTTTCATAATAATATTTATGTAAATTTATTAGGATGGCACTATAGTTCCTACCATTCCACTATGTGATGTACATTGATATACAATGTTTGATGATAGGTTTTGTGGTACAGTGAAAAATACTCTACCATCTGTTGTAGTGACTCCATTACTAAATGCACTTCCTCCATCACTAACTCTTAATTCAAACGGATGTGATCCGAATACTGAGTTAGCGTCAAATTTATATGTGAAACCTCTTTGAACATATAATGTTTCATTGTTAGTTCCTTGTGCTCCACCTCCACTAAATGTGTAAGCACTTGATCCATCATTACCAACAGTAAATGTTATATCTGCATCTGCTGGTGTATCTAATACTACAATATTACCAACCATTCCACTATGTGATGTACATTGGTAAACAACGTTAGCTGCGTTTTGTGGTACTGTCCAGAAAACTACTCCATCGATGCTGTTGGAGTCAACTATTCCATTAGAATATGCTCCACCACCACTCGATACTCTTATCTGGAATGGATGACTACTTAAACTGTCATAATTATCAAATTTATATGTAAATCCTTTGTATACATATAATGTTTCGTTGTCTGTTCCTTGTGCACCTCCTCCACTGAAGTTGTATGCACTAGAACCATTTGCAGATACTGTCCATGTTACATCTGCTCTAGTAGGTTTTAGAACTTCTACGTGATGTCCCATACCACCATGTGCAGTACAATAGTAGTAATAAACTTCTTCACAGTCTTGTTCTAATTGAACTATAGTATATGCTCCTGCACTACCTGGAGTTCCTACTCTCTCATATCTTAATAGTCCGTCTGAACTACCTTGAGATACTTCTGATCCACTGTTATGTGTTCCATTATTAGTTTTACTTAATGCTAATGGATGTGTTGCGTTAGTTGAATCTGATTGATCAAACCAATAAGTCACACCAGGAACAAGTCTAAGAACCTGTTGTCTGGTTCCGTCAATAAGGTACTTACCACTATTGACTGTAACTACGTGTTTAGCATCTCCTGGAACATTTCCAGCATCATAATCTCTTTTATCATAATGTCTATGGAATGCACTGTTACCACCATGATACAATTTACCACCTGCAACTACTGTATGTCCATCAAAGTTAGAACTATTAGCTGGTAGGTTTCCTTCTGCTGCATAAGAAGGAGCATCTACGTCTGTTAGTGTATTAATTGTACTTGGATCAAAGGTAAACGTGATAGTGTTACCTGATGCTGTAATTAGTATTCCATTAGATTGTGCGTAAGTAACATCAAATGCCGCAGTGTTATCTGATGTTACGTTACCGCTATTTGTCGATATATGTGATATTACATTTGCCAAACCTATTGCAGTAGTATTCACATTGAATGTGATTGTATTACCACTTGCATTTGTAGTTAAACCTGTACCACCCGCAAGAGTTATTGAGGCTGTTGTATTAGCCGCAGTAACATCTCCGTCGTCAGCGGATAGTTGTTTGATTAACGGTGTTGATACACCGACTGCTGAAGCTAATGTTGCCACATTAACACTATTAGATACTGCGGTACCTGATGTGTTAGTAGTAACGACTAATAAGTCGCTATTTGACAAACTATTAGCTGCAGTCAGCTCTGTAAGTTTCGGCATTATATATCCTTGTTATTAACTATCTGGAAGCTCTGTATCGTCAGATGCATCACCAGATATGGTTGAACCTGCTACAAGTACTTCATATTGTACTCTGCCTGAACGTCCACCAGTACCTTCAACTCTTCTTACCCATCCAGCATGTGCTACACCTTTGTTAGTTGCACCACCAACTACTGCTCCTGCTGTAGCTGTTTCACCAGTCAATGTATGACCAGTTTCACTTGAACCTGCTGTTAGATCAATTGCTGAGCCATCGATAGTAGCTTTTAATGAAACTACAGTTGAGTTTGCGGCTGCAATGAAATATTGTGTTCCATTTGCTAAACCACCAACTGCTGTGTTTCCAGCTGCAACTAAGTAAGTTGCTTTATCGTTGACTGCCCATGTAGCTGCGTCTGACAATGTAATTGTATCAGCAGTATTGGACACAGCACTCAATGCGTTAAATGCTTGAGCTGCTGGAGCTGAGATTACAACTGTTGGGTTGGTCTCATAACTTGATCCTGCGTTGGTAATATTTACAGCTGCTATTCTTCCTGAGCTATTTGCTTGAGCATTAGCTGCTCCAGAGGATCCACCTCCACCAGAAATTGTAACTGTAGCATTAGCGTTATAACCTGAACCTTCGTCTTTGACTCCAATACTTACTATTGGGCCAGAACCAATTCCCATCTCTGTTGTATCAACACCAAAGACTTTCTCATGGTCGCCTGAACCACCGTCAGAATCTAAACTTTCAGAATAAGATACTGATACTGGTTTTTCGTTCAATGTATAGTTATTACTTGCTGCAACAGCATTAACTGATGTTCCAGGTCTTGCTCTTACTACATGTGCAACTGTATTAGAAGTAATTGAGCTCATAATGAACCCAACAGTACTATTGATAATTAAGTGATCTCCGACTTGGGCTTCAGTTTGAAACTTAGTAGAAGTACCAGCAACTAAACCGTTAGCGTGTACTTGAACTGTTCCTGTTGAAGTTTTATCGTCTTTATTTCCCCAAAGTGACATGTTTTTCTCCTAATATTCCTATTTATATTACTTCTTCTTTTTCTTAGGATGCCCATGGTGCATTTCAGAAACTATTTCTAGTTCTTCCACCGGTACGTCCTCAACAATGTTATCGCCAAACATTACGTCGTAATGTGTAACGAAACCTGTTCCATCTTCATTCTCTTCTAGAGTATGCATTCCTGGAACACACTGTCCTTCTCCGTGTTCTTTATGAACAACGTGCTTTGCACAATCATGCTGTAGAGCTTTATCAGCAGAGTCTGCATCTAAGTCTTCTGCCTCATCTAATTCTACTACGAAGTCTTCGTCTTCTGCAAGAACGTCTTCGATAGCTTCTACGACATAGTCAGGTAGTTCAAAACCTTCTTTTGCCATAGCTTTTTTGATTGCTTTTCTTCTTTTGCCTAAGTATTCATCTGAATCGTCTTCGTCTCCGTCGTTGTCGATGTCGCCATCTTCTTTACCGACTGGATCCATTTTCTTTTCATTGTACATACCTTTAGCCATTTTTTTCTTTAGAAGACATCTTTTTACCTTCAGCAACTTCTTCCTGATTCTCAGGAGCAATTGCTGGATGTTCTTCTTCAGTTTGAGCTTTTGCTGTCTCCTCGTCTTTGACACCCATTAATATTTTAGATGCTGCATCAATGACGGCTTGAGTAGCTTTGCTGTTTTGTGTGCCAAATACGTCTGACATATTACTCTCCTTTATTGTATTCTTCATTTGCTCTTCTCAGAGCATTTGCAACTTTAGGATGGTCTGCTAGTCCCTTCTTGATCTTATTGATCGCTTTAGAAGCTCCTGTCATGTTTCCACCCTTATACCTTTTGTCAAAAGCTACACCTTTACCCATTTTTACCTGTTTATCGGAGTATCTTTTATCCAAAACTTTTTTAGATTGAGCAAGTCCTTTGCCCCTCTTGTTCTTTAATTTCTCTGCAGCGTCAGCAGCTCTACCACCTTTTACACTAAAAGGTTTGTATGCTGTTCTTTCGTCGCTGTCTACTTTAGCTCGTTTGTACTGAGCACCAGCTTTTCTTTGATAGTTAGCTAATGTTTTAGTATCAAGTTCTTGAATGTTATCTTCACCAAGTTTGCTTGCTGCCATCTTGACACCCACTCTTCTTTTCATAGTGTCTTTCTTCATAGTTGAGCTTGGTTTCTTCAAAAGCAGACCAATTTTCTCTTTGTCTGAAATATCTTGGTTTGCTTTTTTGATATAGTTCATTTTTAACTTATCTGAAATCTCTTTAACTAGTTCTTCGTTAGTTCTGCTGTATAGTTTCTTAGCAGCTCTTTGAATGCCTCTGCCTCTGTTAAATGCCTTTCTATCTTCTTTCTCTCCAGCATCTAAATCACCACCATCACTTCTACCTAATTTGAATCCACCTTTAGATGCTAAGTTGATTGCTGAAGGCTTGTTAACTGGAGAAGCTGCTTTTCTGATATAGTTCTTAAGAGTCTTACTTGCTAACTCGTTTACTTTCTCTAAATCAACTTCTGGTTGTACGTGTTCCATCTTGCCTTTACCTATTTCAACTTCTTTCTTAGGTGCAACTTTAACTACTTTTCTTCCTGTAGCTGGATCTGTAGCAATAATAGTTTTTCTATCCATTCTTCTTTGGATAGCTTCTTTAACTGGACTTTGTTTCTTCTTTAATGCATATGCATGATCAGCTGCTCTTTGTGTATGATTGTAGAATCCTTCGTGGTCTTGATTGTTGTATGCTTTCTCAGCTGCTTTAATGTGCTTTTGTACTTTAGGATGCTTATGATCAGCATGATCGTTCCATGTATCAGCCATACGTTGCATAGAGTCATTTGACTCATACTTTACTTTGATTCCAGAATCATGCATTCCGTCTATGTCTCTATCATGAAACTTCTCACCTGTTTTGATTCCACCATGCTTTTTCATTTTAGATCCAACTTTAGTGACCTTATACATGTTATTCTTCTTAGGCTTGAGCGTAACACTCATGCTCATTTCTTCGATGTAGTTGCTAAATTTCTTCATATTAGTACCTATTTATCTTTCTTATTAGGAAGTCCACTTGTTACACCATACTGCTCTGGTCTTCTCTGTAATTGTTTTTTAATTGCAGCCATCTTGCCTTTCTTAGAATATCCTCTGTCTGTTAGTTTAGCACCTGGGTGCATTTTATAAACATTTGCACCTTTTGGTTGATTATGCTCACTAGGTTTAAGTTTTCTTGTTGCTTGAGGATTATCGTCTGCATGATATGAAGCATATCTTTTCTTCAATACGTCTTGATAACTAGCTTCAACTACAGCCTCAATCTTCATATATCGTTGTGCCTTTTTAACTTGTGGATCATTAGCATACTTCTTGTCTACTGGTTTCTTATCGTAAACAGATGTAACAGCTTTCTTTACATTAGGATCCATTTTACCATGTCTCTTAAGTTGCTGTTGATACTCATGTCCAATCATTTTTTCTTCTGCAAATGTTTCTAAGTAATCAATGAGTACTTCTTCTTTTCTAGTCTTTCTACCTTTATATACAGACTTAGCACCACCAATTGTTGGCTTTCTCATTTTACCATCTTTGACATAGTCTTCATCACCTTTCATAGCTTTAGCTCTTCTAGCAACCATATTAGCTCTTGCTCTTCTTGCTTTCTCTTCTGGTGATAATCTTCTGTATGCTCTACCTGATGATGTTTGATCCCATCTTCCAGCTTCTTGCATTTGTTGTTCTTTTGAACCATATGTTTCACAAGGATCTTTACCACAACCACAGTTCTTTACTTTAGCTTCTTCAATAGCTTCTTTAGCATATTGTTTAAATGATGAGTGACTGTCATGTGATTTGTACATTGATAATTTATCAGCTGGTTTAGCTGTGTCATGTTTCTTTAACCAGGCTGCTGCATGCTTAGGTTTAACACTCTTAGTTGTTCCGTCTTTAAACTTAACTGATGATGGCTTGCCATCTTTTGTATCAACAACACCTCTTAACTGAGAAACGATATGTGGTAAGTCTTTCTCACCTCTACCTCTTTTCTTCTCAGGTGCTTTTGGTTTTGCATCTAAATGTGAATCGTCTGAAGTTTTATATGATGCTGCATCTTTTCTTGCTGCTTTTGCTGCTGGATCTGATTTCTTCTTAAGAGCTTGTGCTGCTTTCTTATCTTGATGCATTTGGAATATCTTAGCTGCAGCTTTCTTTCTTTGTTCTGGTGACATTTGTTCTGCTATTGATTCTAAGATATCACCTATCTCTTTTTCAGATAGATCGTATTGTAAATCTTCTTTTTTGATTGTTGCTGTGAGATTAGGTTTCTTAACCATTCCACCTACTTCTGGTACACCATCAATAGCAAGTTCTGGCTTGTGTTGATGTTGCACTGGATCATGTTCAATACCTGGAGTTTGTCCTGGTGTATCTTTTGCATAAGTATCTCTGGCTTTATCTGAACCATAATAGAGGTCTGAAACCTCTTTTAATCTCATTTCTCTTATTGTAGTTTCTAATGTCTTTTTCATATTAGCAATTCCATCTTCTTCTAGCGGCTTTACCTCTTTCTCCTGTCCAACTTCTTGAACGAGAACAGAAAGCCTTTCTTCGTTTTGCAGCTTTACTGCCTTTTTTCAGTTTAGAAGGAGGAGTTGTTACAGCTGTTTGAAGTTTACTTCCTGGGTTTCTTCTTCTATAGGCTGCTACACCTTTCTTAGTCATTCCTGCTCCAGAATCAACTGATCTCTTATGACCAGATGAAACTGACATTCCTGACATATCCTCTTCTATATTTAGCATTTCAAAGGACTTGTTTATGATATGAGCCGCTGCTTCATCGATATCATCAACTTCACTCCTATTGTTTTGTAAATGCTGTCTAAACTGTCTGTAAATTTGTTGATCGTCTGTTACTATAACCATCATTTTTCTAAGAAGTTCATATAGTTTTCTTCTTAGTAATGGATCATTTAGAGCTTTATCTTGTCTTTTTAGTGCTCTTAACATTAATTGTCTTTCATCTTTTCTAGCTAAACCAAATCTGAATAGCTGATCCATCTTAGATGTATTGGAACCACTAAGACCCTTATCACCTGGTGCTTCTAATTGTAGACCCATTTTTGGATCAAATAGATGACGTCCTGTCATCATATACTTTTCTTTATTAGTGATACCATCTTTGCCTTCGTTTCTTATGCCATATGCTTTAGCCATTTTTTTCTTAATCTCGTCTCTTGCTTTTTGCTTATAATTTGCATTAGCTTTTTCTTTTTCTTTTGGTGTAAGTTGTGCACCTCTTAACTTAGAGAAATTAGCATATGTTCCTTCTTTCTTAATAGTGTTGTATCTATTGTCAAGACCCTGATCCATGTCTTTATGATAATTATGAGTATCATGTTGTTTTACATGAGCATCATGGTATTTTGCAACTGCTTGATCAGCTGCTTTATTGATCATTTTTTGTTCTTTTCT
>Ga0129352_10389635_pt1 | contig 9827 bp, 2 predicted proteins | sample CPBNA1_6_FD_105429 | JGI IMG/M metagenome (GOLD analysis project Ga0129352, IMG submission 105429) | Freshwater to marine salinity gradient microbial communities from Chesapeake Bay, USA - CPBay_Sum_27_0.2_RNA1 (Metagenome Metatranscriptome) | ecosystem: Environmental > Aquatic > Marine > Coastal... | reverse complement strand
GTTTGATTTAGAGGCAGCCAGCGCTTGCTTCACTCCAAATTTTACTCTCCGAAGTATTCTCTACTTCCACCAATATTTCGAGAGATGTAAAAAACTGACGTTTTAAGGGTCAGAAAACTATTTACATGCGCCTATGCTTTCAGTCTGTTAGATGAGCTTGATAATTAGCAACACTCAAATCAAATAGGATAAGCAATAACCAAACGTTTTTTAACTGGGGCCGTGCTTGCGTAACTTGCCTACGAAAGGCGTAATACTACGGACAGGGCAGCAGGTTCAACGATAACCCGTATGGACTTTGGTTTTAAAGATAACCATGAACTTATCTACGTGTCAATTTCTAAAAATAGCGATTCCATAATTAACAAAAGGAACTTGATACGCTCAACTGCAAAGCGCCTACCGGACCCAATGGTAGGATTCTACTAACTAAACTCAAGTGGTAGCATTTCTCCATTACGATAACAAGAATGTGTTTAAATTGCCAGTACCTCCGGATTTGGTATTTGTATCAATGTCAATTACGTTCAAACGTAAAAAATGTAGTGAGAAATCTTCTCCCACTGCATTGGTAACATATGCTGGTGCCGTACCATCTGCTGTAAAATACAATAATCTTGAAGCTTCAGTTGATGTGTCAGCAAATAGACTACCGTTATACCAAGGAGTTTCAATATCCAAAATAGGATTTTGTTTGGAACTCATAGTGAAGCCATGATGGTTTCTGGAAGCATCATTGGCAAACCAAGCAATTCTTGTTTTAAGTTGATTTTCTTTGAACAACAACTTATACCGCATTGATCCTCGATAGAAACGGAAAAATTTTCCCCATTTTTCCACACCTGCTTGAGAAGGTTTCCATAATGGATAAGTTCCATTAGAATTACCAGTTCCACCACCAGTGGTGTGGTATCTTTTCATCACTTCTCTCAATGTGGTGTATTTTTCTCCCATAAGAAACGATTGTTGACCGTAAGAGGAAAAACTCTCATGAAAAAATGGAAAAGGATTTCGAAAATCTTGTCTTGGATTACATTGAATATCTACATCCAATAGCCCAGCAACTTCAAAATCTTCAGCGGCAGCTTTATATACATTCAAAAATATCGCTTTATTTGTGGCAGGATCTGGTTGTGACCAAGTTAAAATCTTGACTCTCAATGCCCATTTTGAAGCGTTTGTGTTTGCCGCCATGAATTTTTGTGGAAAGTATGGAACCATCATTTCAACTTCAACATCTCCTTCTACTTGAATAACTTTATGATAACATTCCATCCAATCTGTAGCTGCTGTTCCTTGGTTTAAGTAGAACACTAATCTCACATTATGAAATAAACTTGCTGTTATATAAACTTTAATTTTGTATGATCCACTCCAGTACCTAAAACAAGCAGTCATTGCATCACAATAACTCTTTGAAATTTTTGTCGGATCAGGATACACTTCGCAACATAATGTATCTACTGAAGAAGAATCTAAAGTAACAATATTGTTCAAAGTTGGCGTACCCATTATATAACGCAAAGGCATTTCATCAACATTAATTCCACCAACATTTGGTTCTGTACTTATGCCATTTTCTGGATCCATGGCAAGTTTTACAGCTCCATCGATACCTTTTCCAGTAGCTGTATCGTGAAAATTATTAACTTTAACAATATCAGTTCTGTTTAAGGAAGTTGGTTTATCTAACCCCACCATAGAACTTACGGCGGTTGCCATAGCGGCAGAAGCACCAGATATTAAACTATGTTTCAACATACTATATGCTCCTCGGGCAACTTTCTTTGAACCGGTTAGAGATGATCGCTTATAACCTTGAGAAATGAATTCATTACCAATGGATTGATGTTCAGTTTTATCATGAACTTCTTTAAGTTCTGATTGTGGAACATACAACTCTGAATCAAGAAATTGGTAAGTTACAACGATATCAGCATCATCTATAGTGGACGCTGTACTAAACAAAGGATTTAGTACCATAACTTTGACATTCCACATTGCCGCTGCTGCAGATCCACTCGTCAGTATCGCCCTTTGTTCGTGAATAAAGGGAAGATCGAAAGTTACAGCTTCTGAAGCAGCTGCCGATACTAACACATGTGGATAAACACTTGCGGCGCCCACATTGTCAGGTGCAGTTGCACCGTCAATATCTGCTCGTGGATTAGCGAAAACCATCACTCTTCCATACAAATACTTGTTTGCAGTTACGCGGAATGTTAATCGAATGCCTGCTCTAAAATATTTAAAGCCTGCTACCTTTTGTGATATGAAGGTTTGAGTTAACAATTTCGATGGAAAATTAGCATCCCAAAGAATCGTATCTTTAGCATTAGTAACTCCCCAATCAATTCTCTCTTCATATTCGCGATTTATAACATTGGACATTATAAATGGTTCCATGTTAAAACTTTGGTGTGGAGTCTGATATACTTGATCTGCTACAGCTGACCCAGATACAGCTTCCACGTCGTCGTATGTACCTAATTGTACATGTTGTGCCGGATTTAATTCTGCAATTTGGCGCGCTCTTTCACTCTCATTTCCGACATTGAGCGGCGCTTGTTCAGAATCATGTTCAGTTACAGGTAAAAATGCTACAAAAGATTTAGCCTTCCCAGGACAATTCACTATTCAATATAGGATTTGAATTGGCGTTCACGTACGAAAGTTTCGTACATCATCCAATCCCAAGATTTAAAATTATTCTTCACAGCCGAATAAATCTCGGGCACCCTCTCCTTTACTGCGCGTAAAAATTTATAACTATAATGTTCATACACACTACGGGGATGGTGAGCCAATTCTATAAAGAAACTTTGTGAAACCTGCAGTAACAATTCGTTTTCCGGCAAGGATTTTCCTACATAGTAAGTGGATTCGCATATAGTAGTAATGCTCAAAGGAGCTCTATACACTGCACCTTCCTTACGAAATGTTCGGCCTAGATAAGTTATATCTGCAATAGAATCTAACTTATCCAAATTCTCGTCCAACTTGGAACAATGAGTATACTTCATTCCAAATCTTCTCTCGAGATGCGGAGCAAAATCTCCACATGTCAAATCACGATCTGCGGCAACTACATTATCATCACCAAAGCAAACCATGTCAAAATCCTCAATACCTAAATCATACATCAATACTGAAACCATCATTATGATATTGGCAATTGAGTTATAAACTGACGTAATGGGATTTCCACTAGGATTCCCGTCATATGTTTGATAAATGGTTGCACCTGATATGCGTTTTGCTTCATACATATTCTTAACTAGAATTCTTCTTGCGTTACGCTCTTCTTTTCCATCATCGTACCACTTGTTACAAAATTCTAAAAATGCTTCAGCAACACATCTCGGGATTCCTCCATCGTAATTAGAGTAATCTCCAGCAACCACACTTTTTCCGTATTTTGTAAGGCGTTGGTGATAAACAGTTGGATCCGTTCCATGTGGATTCGTACCAACCGAAACGTGATGTGTTAACTGTAGAAATATTAACCATGCTTCCAACGCTCCAAAATATCGTCGATAATGGAATAACCCATTAAGTGGACAGCAACCAAACAATCGTGTTTTACCCTCCATGATCTTAAGCCATTTACGTAACTCCGCTTTTAAAACATCACACCAAACTAAATCAATATCTTCTCCTTTCCTTAGTTTTGCGTCTTCTGCTTTAAGTTGCTCTAAAAAATCTGGCTTATAGTCATAAGTAATTTGATTGTCCAACTCAATTATATTAATATAATCAGTTTTCTTACCACCACTATAATTATAGGGCCATCCTGGTGAAGTCTTGGCACATATACTAGGTATATTGCGTTCAGAATTCCCACGTAAAGCTTCCTCCCATGTTAAAATGCCACGATAAGTATCATAATCTGGCTTGTAGTGATCAAGTATATAATCTATAACACCTTTTTCAACGGGAGGAAAGTTACTAGGTACACTATGTAACTTTTCCTTAGCAATGTCAAGTGGATCTCCATGAACTCCTTCAACCGCGCGCATTACAGCCGGCCCTCTGGTAGCTTTTCCAGCCCAACCAAAGAGCTTCGATCTCTGTATTTTGTTGACACGACTAATATAATGTGGATTCTCAACAGTTTTGATCACTTTGAACTCACTATTGACTTCATAATCATCAGCCATAAGCATATTGTCAATATCATCTTTGCACAACGGAATACCCAATGCGATGCCAGAAGTTCTTTGTCTCGCGACATGTATGCCTGCAATATAAATCTGATTTGAAGGTGAAGCGTGTATCAACAAACCACCAGAATCTCCAACAGTAGTATCCGCATGGTAACGTAAAGGATCTTCCAAAACAAATCTTTCTCCTTCATAATCATACCTTACATCACCGACACCATCCATGCATGGCAAATGCCTGAAACGCAAAACTCCATCTCTTACAGTAACTAAATACATTGGATGACCAACAAAAGAATGTGGCATATATGTCAATGGATTCATTAACTTACTGTAACTAGCTTTAGGCAACGATACGTGAGCTGGCAATCTAAACATAATAATGTCCTGTTCATCTAACTGAATATAATCACTTGGCATAAAAAAACTTGTAGATTGCTTTAAATGATTGGTCATTGTGATACGGATGGGATATCCTTTAGCAAAAGGCACAAGAAAATGTGCTGCCGTTATCATGTATCCATCCTTAATGTGTAACGCATTTACAACATTCGTGACAAAACCATTCGACGCATCCAACCACACCAGACTATGAGCCAATTTGGCACATATAGATTGCTGAGCATCATTTGTGCCTGTTTTAATAGCTTCTGGAATTGTGTTTGGTTCAATATCTTCCATAATTAATTCTGAATTTGGCATCCAACCTCCTCTTTTCTTTGAGGCTCTCATCTTTCTTGCTTCTCTTCTTCTAAAATTATGATATTTTTTGCCATATTTCTTCTTTGTGTCAGACTGAACTTGTGGAATAGTCATATCATAACAAAATTTTGCTATGGACACACAAGAAACAGACGCTACCAAACCAACCAAAAGATATTTCCAATTGTCTCCTTCACCCATTTTGACGATACCCATCTTCACATATTCTTCGACTAACTTCAAACATCCCCAAAATGAGTCTGCTTGCGTTTCAACTTCGTCATCACCATGTGATAATGGTTGTATCTTTGGATCACTGATGTCCCCCAGATATTCTTCATTAAAATTGTCCAGAAATGAAATTCTCTCAGCTATCTCTTTCTGCTCTTCAGCATAATTTCTCTTTCTGTGCTTAATTGAATTATCTACTGAACAATAGTATTCGTCATCAATATCATGAAGAACTTGTTTGAACTTTTCCTTGCTAACTCCCAATAATGCTTCATTAAGTTTACTAGTACGATAATTTGAAAATATGTCGTCCAATGTATTTCCTTCAACTACAATACCTTGTTTAGCAAGGGAATGTTCCCATCTCTGCTTATGTTCACTCGTAGTAAGCTGATGATTGAAAAATAATTTGAATTCACTTGAAAAGAAGTCATCATCTAACTTCCATCCTAGTCTTTGATTTTCAAAAAGCTTATCATGTGATTTCATAAGTAAAGCTAATTGTGCCAATGACATTTCTCTACCAAGGTACTCGGGAAAGAAATCACACTTGTGCACTGTCCATAAATGATGGCCAGAAGTACCAGAAGTGGTCTTATGTACGGCAACGTGGATACGTCTCTTAAATGCATCTTTGTCTTTCAGACCTATCTCCCATGTAGCATAATGAAAACCATTATTTGCCTCATTGGTTGAAATATACAATCTTTTAGACGTACAGAACTTCTTTCCTTTTTCACCAAATGCCATGTTAACAGCATAAGGAGCTACATTCACAATTCCAATAACTGCATTTCCTTCTACACGTCTTTGATCGATATCATCTGATTTAGCCATATCATCCATCAAAATGTTTTTCTGACCATCATAACCTTCCCAATATTCAGAATCACCATTAAAAGCATAAGTCATACTTTTATCGTATCTACGACCATCTAACCATTCATCTGCACTTTGCATATATTCAATGGCATGTGATTTACCAACACCTGGTGGTCCCGTAAACATAATACAGAAAGGTACCGTTCGAAATGCTGTTCCTTCCAATATAGCCTTTGCCTCATTAGCTCGTTTTGCTAAAATGTGAAAAGCGCTGAGAAATCGAGTTTGTAAAAATCGTGGAACATACTCTGACATTTTATCACGTGAAGCTTTTGAAGCTTTCTCATACATATCAATTATGATCTGCAATTTTTCTTGATCTACTCCACTCTCAAGATTTTCAGCATCTACAAATGCTATAACTTGTACTAAGAACATCGCATGTTTTTGATATTCAGCATTCAACGGATCGCAACCAAATAAGCTCATACATAAAAAAGAAACTACGCTGGAAAATACATTGGTAACATTCTTTGTTGCATTAGCGCAATGATTTGCAAAAGCAAATTGTGAATTCGCTCTACGCAAATCTTCATCAGAAAAAGAACGACCAAATAACAATCCTGCAATTTGCATTAAATGTTGGCCCATATCAGCGATACCGTTCACTTCAATACCAGAACGATATTCATTAATATATGATGATACACAGTTATACAATTCCCCAATTTGTTCCTGTCGAGTTATTGTGAAATTAGACACCCATGCTAAAGCTTGACTATAATTTCCAAAATACACACAAGACAAACAATGAACTGCACTCTTGATTTCAAGCATCATAACTTTCGCCGTTGGATCACTATTCTCCTGCAGAAAACCTAATGGATTTTGAACTAAATTACTATACATACTAGTTAAATCTGACACAGTGTTATTAATTTGCATAGCAGTTCTATTAAACTCCAATCCAGTTTCCGCAGTAGAATCAGCCAAATCTACATATTTGTTAAATAAGTTGGTACATTTCACGATTGTTTTCCAATTATGAATAATCCAAAAACATACGCAAGCCATAAAAAGATTTGACGTAACAGTAGTTAATGTTAACTCTGACTGACATTCGTAATTATTGTAATTAAACAAATGTGCATACTTAGCATCGAAACTTTTTGTTCTGTCTTCATAAATGGCTTTTCCTTCACGTTTGTTTTTAAGTTTAACTACTAACTTATTTTTAACAAAGGCATGTAGCAACGGTTTAGCAAAAGTGCGTTGAATATAATTACATACGAATTTCTTGTTATGTTTCAAGAACATAGATGCAGCTTCCTTTGATCTCATAATTTCTTTAAAGCATTCGGAACGAGCTTTTAAAGCTCTCTTTCGCTCTCTATGATCCATTTGTCCAATTACATAATAATTTTCAACATAATTCAAAATTCGTTTTTGTAATGACTCTATCCAACCTGCAATACGTCTCTTAGCTGCTCCTTCAATATTATCAATAACATGAAAATGATCCTTAGTTAAATACGGTTGAATCCATACCATATTGATAGGCCAGTCCTTAATGTCTAACTTTCGTGGTAAGAACATTTTTAATCGGAACAGCTCCAACGTGTCTGATAAACTACGCTTGTCTTCAACACATTGTCGTGCCATACTACGAATTTTTTGAGGTGTAAGCATTCGGTTTTTACAATCAACCTCACAATACCATCTAAATAAATCATTGTAATCATGACAGTGATAATTCAAAACAATATCATACATCTCCCTGCAACCATATTTTTGACGATCTTTCTTCTTGTTAAAAGTTTCCAATATAGGCTTAACTTTGGGCATATAAAAATGTTCATCATAAATAAATTTAGTACACAAAGTGATGTTGGGCATGGTTGAATCCGTTTGTACATAATTCTCAATTAAAAATTCACGTACTAATTCTCGACCAGCTGGATCACCCCACCAATCCCCAAACGATAAAACTTCACTCTTATATTCCAAACTTGTTAATTCCAAGCTCTTAATAAATCTGTGAGCGTCTGATAATGTAATGCGTTCTAAACCTATAGGGGGATATAATTGAGTACTATCGTCGAAAAGAAGTTCATTACCAGAATAATTAACTCTTTTTGTTCTTCGATGCTTCTTAGTTAAACAACTTTTCTCCTCCTTGTTTGAATGCTTATGGTCATCAGTATTAGTGTATGATCCATTATTTCCATTCAAATCAGAACTCACAACATGTAAGGCTCTTAAACGAAGTCTATGTTTTATGGATAAATAAGGCAGATTCTCAAAAGTATGAGTCATCCTAACTTGCCATTGATACAAATCCAATAATTCTGATGGATGCATATATCTTCTGGAAAATCGCATTATTCTTTTACATTTCTTCATAGTTGGATTATACCTACTAAATGGGAGATCTGTAGGGTTCATATATGCCATTTCTTTCATAGTGCCTATTGAACCATCAACACGATAAATTATCCAGGTGAATATTCCATCATATCTACGTCGTATAAGCATTTCTCTGGAATAATCTAGACATAAACACTTACTTCGTAAAGTATATGTGTTTCTTATATACGTATATATCGCGTCCATCTTTTCAAACCAAGCAATTAATGACAAAGGGAAAATATGTCTTATATCTTCGTACTTCATATGTGTAAACACCATATTAAGTACTAACATAGCCCTTCGTCGAGCTGTCTTTGAATAGCAATCCTCAGGCATAATGCGCTTACAACAAGACTGAACTTCAATATCATCTGCTTCGATCATATCATCTACAAGTTGTTCTAAAGGATCCTTAAAAAGAAATGTTTCAGCCAAATCCTCAAAAGGAGGTTCTGGAACACGATCCAATTCTCTCAAAATATCTCTTGAACACTTATCATTGAGCAACAATCGATCACCTCTGCGATATCTTGAATAACGTGCCAGCAGTATGTCCATATACATTCTACACCGAGTTTCTCTTAACTCTTCTTGTGGCCAATTAATAGATGGAACACACACTCGACGGCAACCCCAGCGGTCCAAATGTACAAGCAACTCTACCTCTTCATCATAATAGAGTACATTTCTACATTTGGCCGCCTCTATGTCCAAAACCATATATACAATTAGGAAAATATAATAAACCCAATTCGTAATTGCTGCGGTCCATGTGGACAAGAAACCAAACCACCATAGAAAAGCGATCATATTTATATAAAAATCACAAGTTTTTGTGATAAAAAAATATCGCATTTCCCACAAACATTCCTCCAATGTTTGCTTCCAAATCTCCATCCTTAACTTGAAATCAACAATCAAGTTCCGGAGAAACGTGACATAGCTATAAATAGCGTAAAATGCCGCGAAAACCAAGTAAATAAAGGCTAAACCTTTAAAAATCCTCCATCCAAGCGAATTCTTTCTATCAGGTAGAAATGCTACAAAATAAACAGTAAAAGCCTGCCTACACACTTGAATTCGTACTTTATGTACACGATTACTACACCACGCCGGGTTATAGCAACGAAGGTGCCTTGATAATGCAGGGTGGAAATAGGACTTCATCCACCTGTCACGCCCGTAACGGCAGTTGAGTTGGGACTTTATACAACTGTTTGACTCCACTGAGTCACACATTACTCCCCCTTTTCGTTGTGCGAAAAGTAATGTGGATTTTAAAATGTTTGACATAATGTTTGTTTCCGAAACCTCCTTAAAAAAGGTAATAATACTAATAGGTTCGATATGAAACTTATAAACTATAATAATATATAAAAAGGACTTGTACAATACAATAATGTAATAACAAACTTCCATAATAAATAAAACTTTTAATTTCTTAAACTTTATTTCGACTTTCAATTTCATATTCATTTTTTACTCAGATTTTAAAATATT
>Ga0129352_10306303_pt1 | contig 9931 bp, 19 predicted proteins | sample CPBNA1_6_FD_105429 | JGI IMG/M metagenome (GOLD analysis project Ga0129352, IMG submission 105429) | Freshwater to marine salinity gradient microbial communities from Chesapeake Bay, USA - CPBay_Sum_27_0.2_RNA1 (Metagenome Metatranscriptome) | ecosystem: Environmental > Aquatic > Marine >... | reverse complement strand
TTTTTGATTGATTTGAATGACTGCATTCTCAGAATCTATATCTAATGTAATGATACCATTACAAGTAGTAACGCCTGATGGGCATGTTCCACTTATTTGATTGATATCAATATCAGCTGAGTCACCTACATGAGTCAAATTGATTTCATGTTCGGCTCCGTCCTTCTGCAGAGTGTTGATGTTATTAGAATCTCCAGTAATATCGAAGTTCCAAATAGCATCATCTACATCTATATCAATGTCAAAGATATTTGTTCCACCTATGACTGTTAAGTCAAGATCAAGTCTTTCTGCTGAAGCATTGTATCCTTGAAAGATACTCAAGTCGTTACTATCGCCTGTAATATCAATGTTGACATCCGAGTTATCAGAAGATCCTATGTAACCGATATCCCATTCCAGCGAGTTGCTGTCTCCTGTAAACAAGAGTGTGAATGTAGAACTATCGCCCACGAGAGGACCAAAAATTAAGTTCTCGTTACCAATCATATCGATATCAAAAGATAGTGACGAACCAGTAATTGTCATTGGACTAGAGCCAGACGAGAAGTCTGTCAATCCAATTTTGTTACCGTAACCAACTTGGTCAATGTAAAGTGATAATGTATCACCTTGTTGATCAATGTTGATTTCGTTATCATCTGTTGCTTGAGCAAAAGTGAAAGACGAGAACAAAAATAATGTTAGGCCTAAAAATATTTTATTCATCTTTTTCTTCCCCAAAGTTATTAATAGTCCAGAACCCTCTTCTATGGCCCTGGTGTACCATCTCCAGTACAGCAGCCTCAATAGCTGTTCGTACTGCGTACGTCACGCTTTCATTATTACCCACTCCATCTTCGTACTCAACTAACTGGGTTCCTTGTTCGTAAAATCTGAACACGTCTCCGCCGCTACCATAACTAAGAATAGTTTTCTTAGCTTGTACGTTTAATAATATCTCACCAGTAAGAACACTCACAGCTCTAACAGATACAGTAACCACATCCTGTCTATACTGTCTGCTAAAACCAATACCAAGTGTTCGTGCGCCTCGACCACCTGTTTTGATATTAGTGTCATACCCAATAATGCCGCCCTCAATAAGCATTCCTGCAAACAAGAGAGGACCTAAATTCTGTATATCTTCGCCAGTCGCTTTTGCTACTTCTTCACGACCTGATCTAATAATTTGTCTTTCTCTGACAAGGGCATCTAGTCCTTGTCTTTCTACTACTCTGAACCACGTACCGTTTCCTGCTGTCTTCAGAGCGTCAATTAATAATTCTGTTCCACCTTGTGTTACTGCGGTGGAGAAACTTTGTCCTGTGACCGAATCTTTTCTTTGTCCTGTCTTATCTAGGAATTGATATACCGCAACAACAGGTTTACTTTCTGCTGGAGGTAGATTAAGTAGTTCAATATATGATGGCAGTCTAACTACTTCTGGGCTTTCAGCACATATTAAATTGCTGCTATAGAATTTACGGATCCCTGTATACACATCCTTATTCCATCCCTCATCAAACTTTCCTGTTTGATATGAGCAGTCGGCAGGCGTCTCTGACCATTGCGGTATAGATGCACATCCTGTAAGTAATAAAAATGTTAATAGGCTAGCCGTCCGGGTCATCTGTATTCCCACCGAAGTTTCCTGTACCGATAGGAATCTCAATGACTGTTGTGGATCCATCTTCTCCAACAATAGTCATTTTGATATACTCTGTACCGTCTTCGTTTGTTAGTACTTCATAAGTCACCGTCGATCCTTCTAATACAAAAGATCCAAACCTTACTGGGTTATCATTACTAAACATATTGTCAACTAATTGTTTTGCTAGTTGAGCGTATATGCGTGATTCTAAATTTCTAATAAACTTTGCTAACACTGTATTGTCAGCTTCTCTTTCTGCAGCTTTACGTGCAGCTTCTAATGCATCTTCAATCTGCTTCTTTCTACTATGCTCTTGGTTCTCAATTGTTAAATAATGAGCTCCAGTTCCAACACCACTGAATGAAGGATTTTTAAATTGGTGAACAATCGGAGAGGCAAACAATGAAGGACTCATCATTAGTAATGCAAGGAACATTCCAAACACCATTGCTTTAAACATATCTTTACCTGTCCATATATGAGGACCTTGTTGGCTTTTTAATAGTTTCCAATCTTTATCATTCATTTTTATCTTCCACCTTTCTTAGTGCTTCTTTTTCTTTAGCGTCTTGGATTACCTCGTCCTTAGCCCTGTACTGTAATACTACATTGACTTTCTGCTGAAGTCTAATTAAGTCTTGATCAAGCATACGGGTTTGATCAATGACACGAATCAATGCCATATGCATTTCTTCTATAGCTGGCTCTAATTGATTACCTACAAATTGCCAAATATAATATATGAAATAGCCCATGCCGATTGACATAATGACTGGTAAACCAAATTCATCAATAAGAGATACGACATCTACTATTTCCAATTTTAATCCCTTCTAACATCTACCTTGCCATCTTCGACAAAGTTTTCGGCACGTGCAAGTCTATCCACGTCCGGCGTTAAACCTAAAGCGCTAGATACTAATGTATCTATCTTGACCATTTCATTGCTCATGGATCTAGCTCTTGTTTCTAACATCTTACAAAAGCCAGTTAATGTTTTTAAATCGTCGACGATACCATCTAGTATTTGTTTCAATACCAGAAAGATGAAATAACCAAGCACAACTGTTGCTGCGATGGAGGTTCCTACATCGCGAAGTAAATCAAACATTTCCATGTTTGTATTTATAGAACTACTTGTATACGTGAAGCAATAAACCTGTCATTCCAGCGTTAACAGTTCTGGAAGAAGACACTAATTGCATTGGACGGCCATATTCTGCTGTGACGTCTGCGCCACCATCAATACCTTCAAGCACAAAATCATTTAAAGGTACTATTAAGTCATCAGTACCAAGTTTGTTGATTGTTAAAGATTGAGTAGCGTCAAAGATATAATATGCTTTGTGATTCCAGCTAAGCAAGTCAGCATACGTACCAACATTAGGAGGAATAAAATTACAACACAATGCTCTGCCAGAAGTATGAGTAATTCTTGTATCCATTGGATACGCAGGCACCATGGTTGTAAACACCTGAACCATTTCATTGTTTGAGGAAACAAGTCCTATATCTTTAAGTCTTTGCTCCCTTGTATGAAAGTCATAGTTTAAATTATACGTGGCTTTGTATTCATCGCCATTGAAATCAAACAGATCGCCCATAGTGTATTCACCATGAGTAGCAATGCTAGTTCCAAAGTCGTCATCGACTTTATTATAAAGAGCACCTAAGGTAATGTGACTCATGTATCTGTTAGAGTCACCCTGAACATCTTTGAACTTAGTGTTCATTAGTGTTCTGAATTCTGTATCCTTGTGTGCAGTAAAATAAGAAACCTGTCTTCTCGTTCCACCATTTTGAAGATTCACGTGGTAGATAGATTTAGAGTAATTAGGATTGTTTAGACTAATTCTTGATTGCTCAGTTGGGGCAGGAAGTGCTGTGGTTCTTCTAATAAAAGCTCCGTCTACTTCTGGATCCCATCTATCAATGTAATTAATAAAGCCGTAGCCTTTATATGTTGAAGTTATATTTGCCATGTATCTAAATTATCCGAAATGTTATCTCTTCTAAACTTCGCTCCTTCCAAAGGAAACTCCATCCCTAATGTTTCAACGTTAATTGCATTTACAATAGTTTGCGAGTTAGTAGGAATAGGATCTTCTTCGTTCTTAAGAACAATAGTCAGCACAGGGGTAGACATCTCTAATACCTCTACCTTGGCTACATAAGCGGTACTGTTTATTGTCGCATAGTGCGATGCATTTATTGGTGTCATGCAGTTATTTATACTGCAGTGATACTGACACCAAACGTACAAGCAATAAAAACTATTGTTAAGAGAGCTACTTCACAGAAGTCACGGAATTCATCTGCTGTGATTTTATGCTTGCGCATCGTACCTCCTCATCTCTTGTTCGCGATCTTTCTAGTTCTCGTATGGCACGAAGGGCACCAGGGTTGCCCTCCTGCATCATTCCAGCTAAGGCAAAGTAATAAAATAAATTTTTAAATTTTCTCATTTCTAAGCTCCATACATGATTAGAAATGGGATGGCTAGTGGAAGTATCAAGCAAGCTGTAAATTCAATAATTTCTCTGGCAACAGAAAATGCTTCTGTCCCTTTGATTTCTTCAATTCCTTGGCCCACGAACTTCACTGCCCGAAGCACAGTTGTGGTCATGGTTTCTCCTAAGGTTTAATAATTAAAAGTTATGGCTTAATCAAAATAGATGATAATCATTTATAACTTTCGTGAATATATATGTCAACTATTTGTTTGAGAAAGTATCATACAAAGTATCATACTTGACAGTTTTAAGCCATGTAGTTTTTAAAAAGTATCATACAAGTATCATACTTTTTTTACCCACACCTTGTCGTGGTGAGGTTGCATTTCGTACCCTCTTTGTGGAAGGTGACGACGAAGGGCACTGCTAGTGTCTTCTGCTATAATAGTTGGATAAAATCTTTTAATAGTTTTTATCGCACCTTCTATAGCAGGACCTTCAGATCCTTCTATGTCCAAATGTATTAATGCAACGTCTTGCAGGTTGTATTTCTCAACTAGCATGTCAATAGTAGTCGATTGCACAACTTCGTTGCCATCTGGATCCATCGTATGAGTACCAACATTTCTTGTGTCAGTTGATCTCATTCTAATTGGCTGATTATGATTAGTTAATGCTAAGTTCTCTGTTATAATATTTTTATGCTTGGAAGCATTTGTATTGAGATACTTAAAATTTTCTTTTGTCGCTTCACACGTCAACACTTTATCAAAATGCAAAGAATAAAAAATTGGATACATGCCGCAGCATCCACCAGCTTGTATACATACAGTACGTCTTGGTGTTAACTCAAGCCACTTTTGATGATGCTGCCAAAGCTCAAATGCAGGCCCATCACCTTTGCCGTCTTCAAGTTTACCATATGCGCCGTAATCTTTTTCTGGCCACCATAAAGTTTCTGGTAATCCAATCTCTACTAATTCTTTTGGTGTTTGTCTGTCCATCTATACCACTCCGGCTTTTGATCTATTCGCTCTTGTATACGTTGACGAATAAGAAGCAAGTCTCTATCACTCGGAGTCCAATCTAGATATAATTCATCGGGCCATTGCTCTCGCTTAAACCTTCGATCGGGATCAGGACTCATCCCTCTGTTCTTCATTTCTGTTACAAGTTCATTATAACGGTTATGAAGGTATTTACCTTTATTGTAAAAGAACTTAACATGGCCTCCGTTAAGCGTAAATGCTTTAGGCCAAGTCTTTTTATTCTTTTCCCAATTAGGCGACTTTAATGATCTTTGTAAAGCAGACCCTACCATAAACAGTTCTCTATACTCTGCTACCAAATGTTGATCTGCTAACTCTTCTGTAGGTACTAAATTAATTCTTGTCATGTTTAATTATCTCCAGAATGGACCATAGAACCAACCAACTAAACTATACCGTTCTCCACTCTCTAATGGATCTACTGCATGGTAAGCATAGCTAGGAAAACAAATTATACTTCCACGTTCGCGTGGATACTGGACAACAGAGTCCCTCTTGTTTCTTATTTTTAAAGCAGCGCCAATATAATCTTCAGGGGCTGATAGCTGGATAGTAGCACTTATTTTTCTATACGAATGACGTACGCCAGCTACTTCTTGCTCGCTAAACCATTTGTTAAAGTAATGCGAAACACTTTGATCTTGGTGCTCATCAAACTTGTCACCTCTATCAATATACTGAGTAAACTGCCATCCTGCATTTCTAAGTTGCGGATCATCAGGAACATCTTGAAATAATCTTATGCCAGTTTTATCTGCATAGTCGTATACTGATTCTCTTATTTCTTGTTCGTATGGAAATGGCTTTGATGTAAATGAAACAAATCCTTTTCTGGTATCAGTAATGTTACCGGAATATCCTTTCTCAGTATATTCCCTATTAATGTCATAATCAGTGCCTTCAACTCTAGTAGTAGCAACAAGAGTTTTTTCATTTTGTTTAAACCAGTCTATAATTTCTTGACACTCAGACTTTGAGAGAATTAAATCATAACCAGTATCAAAATCAATTAAGTTCATTAAAAACCACTAAAGTGCGTATAGTGATATAACAAGTCCTCGCCGGTTCTTTTCTTACCGAATGTAGCAATGACCTTTCCATTCTTTTGACGAACTACCGTTCCATCATTATAAGTAGTGTCAGTAACGCTTTCACCATTAGCAGTGTCTTGTGGTCTGTCGTCGTACCACATAGAGCTCAGTGAGTGTACGTGAATATCTCTAACTTGCTTTGCCCACTTTTCAGCTGCTAGCATTACTTTTTGTCTCTCTACTGCGTCATTATATTCTGTCATTTAAAAGCCCCTCCACGGAAATAAATTTTTAACCTCTTAATAGGTCCAGAGGTTACAAGTTGATAACCATTTTGTTCCATAGAAGGATAAAAGATTACCGTTCCTTGTTCATTAGTCCATGTAGGCTGATGCTCAGCTTTCTCTGCAATCACTGCACCAAAGTTATCTACACGAGGAGGTGGTGCCCAATTTTTAAACGTCAGCTCGCCACCTTGTACGTCATCACGACTTGATATGTTTACAATAACAGATACTTTAAAGATATTGTCATTAAGAATATTGCCAGCATGTATGCCATGATCAGGGGAAAGAGTTATTCTTGATTCGCCTTCATACGCATCCCACATATGAACATCGGGCTTATCAAAATCAACGTTAAAGTTAAGTACTTGTTTGTTATACAGTTTGGCTTGTTCTGCTATACGAGAAACAATTTCTTTACCTTTGTCGTCCATGTTCTCATGACGAACGCAAGTATAAAGATGTGTACATTCATCAGGAGTAAGTGCATTATATAAAGCTCGAAACGGACCAACCGTTTCAATGTTCAAGTCCTTTACCATAATTAATATCTACCTCACGTTTGATCTATTTCGTTTTCTTAGAGACTCCAGCTTCTCAGCTTTTAGAAGATTTACTTTTTTCTTACGCTTTAATGCTTGGTTAGCTATATTACGAGTAACGTTAGGCTTCTCATAATATTCTAACTCTCTGCAGCGTTTAATAATACCAGCGCGTTCCACTTGATTGCGGAACCGCCTTAACATTTTGTCAAATGGTTCGTTTTTAAATTTTTGAGTTACTTTAGGCATGGTGTAATATTATACTATAATGTATTAAAAGTCAACAGGATTGGTTTAAGATAAGTCTTGAATAACTCTAGCTGCGTTGTCTGCTCTTCCAGGATTAGCCTCAACACCAATAATGTCTCTCTTGTTTACAAGAGCAGCTGCAACCGTGCTTCCCCAACTACAGAAAGGATCTAAAATAAGGTCTCCTTCGTTGCTGTGGGTCTGTACAATCCAGCTAGACAACATTACGTGTCTGTGATTAGCAGGCTTAAATAATTCGTTCAATCCAGGGAAGTTAGTGCCGCCCTCAAATCTATCCATCACTGCGCTATTGAAATAAGGACCATTAGGACCTTGGTGATTTAGAATTTCTTTTGGTAAATGGATCCAGTCAGCAGGATCAGAACTAAATTGAATTACGTATCCGCCAAGGAAGCTAGCATCATCAGAATTGATTGATCTTACAAATTGTATGCCATCATCTCTTGTTGTGACTGAATATTCAATTCCGTTTTTAATTAACCACTTTTGTAATTCTTGTGCTTCGTTTACACCACTGTGAACGGGTGCTCTAAAAGCAGACAGCTCTACATCGTTCATGCTGTCAGGAAAAGGGAAGTGACCAAACCTTCTAGGGTACCCATCTATGTTAGGCCAAGCATCTCTTTTGATTGTAAACGAGCTACCAATCTTTCTATACGTTCTAACAAATGTGTAGTCATCACGTCTGTGCCAGAAGTGTTTGTTAGTAGATATTTTGTAAGCGGTAGGTCTAAACATAGCCCATGTAGAGCCTGGGACTAATTCAAAGTATTGGTTGCCTTCAGCTTCCATCCACTCGTCCCATCGCTCTTGGGCAATACCTGTACAACTGACAGTAACAGTACCATCTTCTGTAAGATTGTTTTTAGCTAGATCAGCAACTGCGCTTGTACAATCACGGATCATGCCAGTGCCCATTGACGCAGGCCATCTATTAACAAAAGATGGAATGTCTGCTATGATGCGATCAAATTTTTGAAAGTTATCAGGGTCCTGAAATTCGCGAACCTTGGTTAATAAATTTTGTTTGTAAACTGTAGCCATACTTTTCCTCGAGTACTGTTATTTATAATACCAATTGCTCGGAAAGATTTCTCAACAGGAATAATAATCCAAAACTATTTAGAATAATTAATGCCCTGTCTTTCCACAGAACGCTTACTATAAGCCACCCTACGATACCTATTGTACTTAATGATAGGTCCCATATCTGTAAGCCCTCTAGTCCCCTAATGGACATAGCAGCCAAAACAAATACGCTACTGATCCATTTCAAATACCAGTCTGCCGTATACTTAGGAGTGGCGGATTTGAAAATACGTTTACTTTGTTCTAACTCTTCTGGAGCAAATTGTTTATCTGTCATCTCTTATTTATCTCAAATTATTTGGTCGGAGTAATAGGATTCGAACCTATGACCCTCTGCTCCCAAAGCAGATGCGCTACCAGGCTGCGCTATACTCCGTATTGGCGGAGAAGGTGAGATTCGAACTCACGGAAGTTTTACCTTCGCTTGATTTCAAGTCAAGTGCATTCAACCACTCTGCCACTTCTCCTTTTACTCTTTGTGCTGTTCTATCTTCTCTCTGAACAGTGCAATAGCATGTTCCAAGCCAGCAATTATTTTTTCTAACTTTTCAACATCTGCTGGCCGAATGGTGTTACTGCCCGGAACAATATGGTATCCAATATTGCGTTCAACAATCTCTTCCCAAGTTTCAACGTCTTCAAAGTCAGGTTCACATGCTTCACCTAAATACAATGCTCGTATAATGCCTTCAGGCTCTACATCAGCATACAAATCAATTTCAAGTTTTGCTTTCATAACTAAACCTCTCTTCCATTTCTTCCATATCGTATTGTGAAGGGTAGTGCTTCAGCAGTCTGCCTGCTTCTTGTCTTACTGCTTTTGGCACTCGAGGATACTTTTTAGGATCCATTAAATCGATTAGAAATCGTTCTGTTCGCAGTACTGCATTTGTTCTTTCAATTGGTAGTGTCATCTGCCCAGTAATCTTTTTCAAAATGGTTTGTCAATTGAACTGAAGCGTGGTGATAATAATTGTGATCACCGTTTACATTTTCATGCATTGCCATCAACTTATAACAGGATTCCCGAACAATCAATTTAGCAAATCGTTCAATGGACTCTTTCGCATAATCGTCAAGTTCATCCCAACACCCTTGTGCGGTCAAACCAGATTCGTATAAGCAAAATTCAATCACTTGATTCATCAATGGACCTCTACAATGTAACCTTTATTAGTGCTACGAATGCGTTCCACAATCAAAGGCTTATCGCCCTTCTGACCGCCTTTAATCTGATCAAAGTAAATCTTAGAACCAATCCCAACATACGGGCCGCCGCTGGGATCGAACATACCGAGATCATTGAGATCAATGCCTTCTTGATATGGTTTACCACCAAGGCGACAGTAGTCCATTGAAGTACCTTCCATTACAAACCTGTATTCTTTGTCATTGAGTTTTTCCCAATAATACTTATCACCATAACGATTTTTCATTACTACCATTTCCTTTGTTATTTGATTTGGTAGGACTGGGTGGAATTGAACCACCGACTGCCCGCTTATAAGACGGGAGCTCTAACCACTGAGCTACAGTCCTATTATGGTGCCCCCAGCCGGACTTGAACCGGCACGATCTTT
>Ga0129352_10061998_pt1 | contig 9998 bp, 2 predicted proteins | sample CPBNA1_6_FD_105429 | JGI IMG/M metagenome (GOLD analysis project Ga0129352, IMG submission 105429) | Freshwater to marine salinity gradient microbial communities from Chesapeake Bay, USA - CPBay_Sum_27_0.2_RNA1 (Metagenome Metatranscriptome) | ecosystem: Environmental > Aquatic > Marine > Coastal... | reverse complement strand
GCTTGAGGTTTTTTAAAGCCAGGTTATTGGATGATCACTTTTCTGATATCAGTGTTTCCTCTGTCATCGGTCATCCGAAGAAGATAGATCCCTGCATACAATTCACTTACATCTATGGTGAATGCGCTCAATCCATTTATTGCATTTCTCCATACAATCTTTCCATGCAGGTCTGTCAACTGGATATCTCCGGAAACAACCGGTTTGTCTACACGAACCTGCAACAAGTCATCAGCAGGTATCGGGAAGACTTCAAACAGATATCCGGAAATATTCTGATCAAGAGACAAAGTAGTCCCTTCTTCAAAGATATTCACATTATCTATATAAAGATTATTTCCGTATCCTGTGATACTCCTGAAAATAACGGTAATAAAGTCGTTTCCTGCAAACGCTGAAAGCGATACACTATCCCGTCTCCATTGAGAGGAGGTTGGGGTAAATGGCACTGCGGTTGGTGTGCGTGTCGACAACTCATCTCCTTCTTTAAAGTATACGCTTGTTGAAGAAGCCCCGCAATCCGTACTAACCAGTATTTCCAATGCATCAGTATATTCAGTTGCACCCTGCTTAAAGTAGGTATAAGCCACATCGAATAACAACATAGGTGACTCAATTCCCGACAGATTTACAGGAATGGCATACATATCATCTGTAGCACCATCATCATCATATTCATAATTGTTCATCCAGACGCAGGCATCACTTTCTGCACCTGTCACATCTGTTCTTTCCCAGGTTATACCGCCTGAATTGTTCTTCACTGACCATCCATCTGGAGGGAAGGTTTCTTCTTCAAACCCTTCTCCTACGGGTACACCGGTACCTACTGTGAAAAGGCTGAACCCTGTTTCCCCGCTGTCGTTGTCAGGATTAAGGTCTTCTACGCCATTCGGATTGGCTGTATTTACCGTAAAAGTATGAACGCCTTCACCCACACTGATCTCCGGCAGGGTAAAGGTCTCCATTTCAAGAGTTGTCAATGATCCTGTCCAGGTAAAGGTGGTCACTGCACCTCCATCTATGGAATATTCAATATCCACTGTATTTAGCTCGAAGTCACCATAGTTCTGGATCGTCAATTCAGGAATCATACCATCTTCACAATACAGTCCGTTGGGCTCAGACACAGAAACCAACCTGGCATCGTTGTCAAGCAAGTCGATAGGTTCACATCCGTTTGACTCCAACAATTCAGGATAATAGAGATCAACTGCACTCCACATCCTGTCAACCTGACCTGCCGTGAACATATTGAAACATGCATCATCTGAATAGTCCATGTAATTCATGAACATGATACCATCTCCGGCAGGAGAGCAGGCATCATAATCAGGGAAGGAAGGACACCCATATGTGGGGCCTCCCTGGTTAGGTGTATCGGCTACAAGGTCGCTACCTCCACATGAACTACCATCATCGCCCCATATATGTCTTAGGTTAAAACAATGTCCAACCTCATGGGTAGCTGTTCTTCCTTTATCAAAAGGGAATGTGGCTGTTCCGATATCACCAAAGTACTGGTAGTCAATTACTACACCATAGGTATCGCTGAAACCTCCTGTAGGGAACTCACCATAACCCAGCAACCCACCTGTGAGGTTACACACCCAGATATTGAAATACCTGTCCGGATCCCACTGGTTTGAACCGCCACTGGCTGCAAATTTCACATCATCATCGGTTGAGAATGAGGTCACATCGGTTTCTACCCTTACAATTCCTGTAGTAGGATTATCATCAGGGTCCCTTTGCGCCAGACAGAATTCAATGTCCATGCTACCCGCTACCGGTAAAAAGCCTTCCGGTGTGTTGATCGCATCCGGGTTCAACCGCTGAAAGTCTTCATTAAGGATATCGATCTGGGACATGATCTGTGCATCGGAGATATTCTGAGAAGGAGTTCGGTAGACCACATGCACTACACACGGTATTGTTACCATACCACCGGACATCTTTGCCCCGGTGGGATTATCAGCCAGCCACTGTTGAATGGCCTCTTCAGCCTTCATCAGTTTAACAGCATAGGTAGGATCCTTTTCAATTAAATGTTCGGTATGCGCATTAGTGCCGCAGCGGTCTGTTTCCTGCCCGAAAACAAAGGAGGCAGTTACCAGTAGGAGAAATGAAAGAAAGAATTTGTTTGACATAATAAGTGGTTAATCTGATAACACAAGATTAATTATAGATAGTTCAATTTGAGGTCAACACCGGGTTTAATGGCTTGCAAATGACAAAAAAAAAACCGGCTTGGATGGAAACCCATCCAGCCGGTCTGGTTATCTGAATAGTAAAACAGATCTTTTACTCCTCTTCGTTTGTTTCAACAACCTCTTGCTTCCTGGTCAAAGCTTCCAGCTCTTCCCTTGAACCTATGATCATATCCTCAAAGGTCCGCTGACCAGTTCCTGCAGGGATCTTATGACCGACGATCACATTCTCCTTCAAGCCGGTCAGTGTATCGACCCTTGCAGAGATAGAAGCCTGGCTTAGTACCTTGGTCGTCTCCTGGAAGGATGCTGCAGATATCCAGCTAGTCGTACCCAGAGAGCTCTTGGTAATACCCTGAAGGGTTGGAGTAGCTGTTGCAGGCATTGCATCCCTGTATTCAACCGGAGCCTTATCGGCCCGTTTCAGCGAACTGTTTTCCTCACGCACCTGGCGCAAAGTAACGATCTCACCCTGACGCAGGTTGGTTGAATCTCCAATTTCTGTGATGACTTTCTTATCAAAGATCCTGTCGTTCTCTTCAAGGAAATCGGTCTTATCAACCAATGCACCTTCAAGGAACCTGGTGTCACCCGGATCGGTGATGGTCATCTTCCTCATCATCTGCCTTACGATCACTTCAATGTGCTTATCGTTGATCTCACACCCTGGAGTCGGTAAACTTCCTGGATCTCATTCACGATATATTCCTGCAGCGCATAAGGACCTTTGATGGCCAGGATATCGCCCGGAGTGATCGCACCGTCACTCATTGGCATACCGGCATAGACATAGTCATTCTGCTGGATAAGGATCTGCTTGCTCAGTGGTACCAGGTACTTTCTAACTTCGCCATCCTTGTTCTCAATGATAACCTCACGGTTACCACGCTTGATCTTACCATAGCTAACCACCCCATCGATCTCTGCAACCACTGCAGGGTTGCTTGGGTTACGGGCTTCGAATAATTCTGTAACCCTTGGCAGACCACCCGTGATATCCTTCACCTTTCCAAGTGCCCTTGGTATCTTGGCAATGATCTGACCCGGCTTCAGCATATCGCCTTCCTCAGGCATGATATGCGCACCAACAGGCAGGTTATATGTACCTAACAGTTCTCCTTTCTTATCGACAAGGTTCACCGTAGGAATCTTCTTCTTATCACGGTTCTCAGTGATCACCTTTTCCCTGTGACCGGTTTGCTCATCGCTTTCCTCACGGAAGGTGATACCTTCAATGATATCTTCGAATTCAGCCTTACCACCCACTTCTGAAACGATCACCGCATTGAACGGATCCCATGAACAGATCACATCTCCCTTGCTTATTTTCTGTCCTTCCTCAACCTGGAGTAAAGAACCGTAAGGAATGTTATTGGTGATAAGCAGTTTGCCGCCCTTCTTCTCCATGATCTTCACCTCACCTGTACGACCGAGGACAACCTTGATCTTATCTCCATTGTCATTCTCCGTATCAATGAAACGCAGTCCGTCAAACTCTATCACACCGTCAAACTTGGCAACCAGTTTGGATTCTGTATCCACACTTCCAGCCACACCACCCACGTGGAAGGTACGAAGTGTAAGCTGTGTTCCAGGTTCACCAATTGATTGAGCAGCAACAATACCTACCGCATCACCGGTTTGTGCCAACCTGTTATTGGTAAGGTTGGTACCATAACATTTCACACAAACACCCCTCTTGGATTCACAGGCAAGTACCGAACGGATCTCTACCATATCGATGGCAGTATCATCTATTCTTGCAGCTTCTTTTTCACCAATCAGCTTGCCGGCCTTGATGATCAGTTCATCTGTTATCGGATCGTATACATCATGCAGACTGGTTCGGCCAATGATCCTCTCACTAAGTGGTTCAACAATGTCTTCATTGTCCTTGAGGGCATAGACTGCAATTCCCCTGAGGGTCTGGCAATCTTCCTCAGTGATCACTACATCCTGCGCCACATCAACGAGACGCCTGGTCAGGTAACCGGCATCGGCTGTCTTAAGGGCGGTATCGGCAAGACCTTTACGCGCACCGTGGGTTGAGATGAAGTATTCCAATACGGAAAGGCCACCTTTCAGGTTAGAGAGGATCGGATTCTCGATAATCTCTCCTCCACCTGTGTTACCCGACTTCCTTGGTTTGGCCATCAGACCACGCATAGCAGCTAGCTGCCTGATCTGTTCCTTCGATCCCCTTGCACCCGAATCGAGCATCATGAACACCGAATTGAAACCCTGCTTGTCGTTGGTGAGCTTATTCAGTAATTCACCGGTAAGTCGGGTATTCAGCCTTGACCAGATATCAATGATCTGGTTGTAGCGCTCCTTATCGGTAATGAAACCATTCATGTAGTTGTAGATGACCTCATCAACCTCGCCCTGGGCACTATCAATAAGGTCCTGTTTTTCTTCAACTTCTACAAGGTCGCCGATATTGAATGACAATCCACCCTTGAATGCCCAACGGAATCCAAGGTCTTTGATATCATCAAGGAACCTGGCAGTAGTAGGCACATCAGTCGATTTGATGATCTCACCAATGACCTTACCAATTGCCTTTTTGGTCAACATTACGTTGATATAGCCTGCCTCCTTGGGAACAACCTCGTTGAAGATCACACGACCAACTGTCGTTTCGACGATCTTCCATTCCAGTTGTTCATCCCTTTTCATCACCTGTACACGGCAATTAATGATGGCATGGAGGTCTATCTTATTCTCATTATATGCAATAATGACTTCCTCGGCAGAATAGAAGGTCTTGCCTTCTCCCCTGATAGGAAGTTCTTCAGTCGTTCTTCGACCCTTGGTGATATAGTACAATCCCAATACCATGTCCTGAGAAGGAACGGTCACAGGATTTCCACTTTGCGGGTTCAGGATGTTGTGTGCTGAAAGCATCAGGATCTGAGCTTCCAGGATCGCAGCATGACTCAACGGTACATGCACCGCCATCTGGTCACCATCAAAGTCGGCGTTGAATGCAGAACAGACAAGTGGGTGAAGCTGGATAGCCTTACCCTCGATCAGCTTGGGCTGGAATGACTGAATGGAGAGGCGGTGAAGTGTAGGTGCCCTATTCAACAGAACCGGGTGACCTTTAAGGATATTCTCAAGGATATCCCAAACAACTGCTTCCTTCTTGTCGACCAACTTCTTGGCAGACTTCACCGTTTTCACTACACCGCGTTCAATGAGTTTGCGGATAATGAAAGGCTTGAACAGTTCTGCAGCCATATCCTTGGGGATACCGCATTCGTGCAGCTTCAGTTCAGGGCCTACTACAATAACGGAACGTCCGGAGTAATCCACACGCTTACCGAGCAGGTTCTGACGGAAACGTCCCTGCTTACCTTTCAGCACATCGCTGAGTGACTTCAGGGCCCTTCCACCTTCTGCTTTTACCGCATTCGATTTTCTTGAGTTATCGAAGAGTGAATCAACCGCTTCCTGCAGCATCCTCTTCTCGTTACGGAGGATGACCTCAGGAGCTTTGATCTCGATCAGTCGCTTCAATCGGTTATTCCTAATGATCACCCTTCTGTACAGGTCGTTAAGGTCTGAGCTGGCAAAGCGGCCACCATCAAGAGGAACAAGCGGACGAAGTTCAGGAGGTATGACAGGCAGGTACTGGATGACCATCCACTCAGGCTGGTTCTCCATGTTCTCCCTGGCATCGCGGAAGCTTTCTACCACGCTCAGGCGCTTCAACGCTTCAGCTTTACGCTGCTGAGAGGTTTCTGTATTGGCCTGGTGCCTCAGTGCGGCACTCATTCCATCCAGATCAAGTCTCGACAACATGGTATGCACAGCAGGCGCACCCATGTCTGCAATGAACTTGTTGGGATCCTCATCATCAAGTGCCTGGTTCTCCTGTCCAAGTGCATCAAGGATATCGAAATACTCTTCCTCTGTGATCAAGTCATGCACGTCATACTTCTTCAATTCACCATTGATGGTGATGCCTTCAGCAGCAGGACCCGGTTGGATCACACAGAACCTTTCATAATAGATCACGGAGTCAAGCTTCTTGGAAGACATTCCAAGAAGGTAACCGATCTTGTTAGGCAGTGATTTGAAATACCAGATATGGATGATGGGCACTACAAGTTTGATGTGACCCATACGCTCCCTTCTCACCTTCTTCTCGGTCACTTCTACACCGCATCGGTCGCAGACTATTCCTTTGTAGCGAATACGCTTGTACTTGCCGCAATAGCATTCATAGTCTTTGACAGGCCCAAATATCCTTTCACAGAAAAGACCATCCCTTTCGGGTTTGTAGGTCCTGTAGTTAATAGTTTCAGGCTTCAACACCTCTCCGTACGACCTTTCTAGAATGGTATCCGGAGATGAGAGTCCTACTATAACCCTGCTGAAATCTGATTTGATCTTAAGATCCTTTTTAAAAGGCATTGATGTGCTCCTTTTTACTCGTTAATAAATGATCATTCAAACTTGACATCCAGTGTCAGCCCCCTTAATTCATGGAGCAATACATTGAATGATTCAGGTATACCGGGTTCGGGGAGGTTCTCTCCCTTCACGATCGCTTCGTAGGTCTTGGCCCTTCCTACAATATCATCACTCTTCACTGTGAGTAATTCCTGCAGGATATTGGAAGCCCCATAGGCCTCGAGTGCCCAAACCTCCATCTCTCCGAAACGCTGTCCACCGAACTGAGCCTTACCACCCAATGGTTGCTGGGTGATCAGTGAGTAAGGACCAATTGACCTTGCGTGCATCTTATCGTCAACCATGTGGTTGAGTTTCAGCATGTAGATCACACCCACAGTTGCCTGCTGGTGGAAACGATCACCTGTCTCACCGTCATAGAGGTAAGTCTTACCCAGTTCAGGCAAGCCTGCCTCATTGATCTTCTCAGAGATCTCAGAGAGTGTAGCTCCGTCGAATATTGGAGTCGCGAATTTCACACCCAGCTTCTCGCCGGCCCAGCCCAATACTGTTTCGTATATCTGGCCGAGGTTCATACGCGATGGTACACCCAGCGGGTTCAGCACGATATCGACCGGAGTTCCGTCAGCGAGGAAAGGCATATCCTCTTCGCGCACTATCCTGGCTACGATACCCTTATTACCATGACGACCGGCAAGCTTATCACCCACCTTGAGTTTCCTCTTCTTCGCAATGAATACTTTGGCCAGTTTCAACACACCGTTTGGCAATTCATCACCCACGCTGATATTGAACTTCTCGCGCTTGTACCGACCGAGTTCCTCATTCGTTTTGATGCCATAATTGTGCAGCATCATTCGAACCATGTCATCGGTTTCCTGGTCACCTGTCCAGTTTCTCGGATACACATCCTGGAAATGAACTCCTTCCAGTACCTTCTGGCTGAACTTGGTCTTGGCAGGAATGACATCCTCATTCAGGTTTGACCTGATTCCGGCTGACTTCTTATCCTTTAACACCGTCATCAGCTTCTCAATAAGCAATGACTTCAGTTCACCTAAAATACGCTCGTGTTCCTTCTCCAGTTTTTCGAGTGCGATCTTCTCTCTGGTCTTGGCATTCTTATCCTTCTTGGTCTTGGCAAACAATTTCTTGTCTATCACCACACCTTTCAGGGAAGGAGGTGCCTTCAGTGAAGCATCTTTCACATCACCTGCCTTGTCACCGAATATGGCACGCAGCAGTTTCTCTTCCGGAGTCGGATCAGTTTCACCCTTTGGAGTGATCTTACCGATCAGGATATCACCTTCCTTGATATTGGCACCGATACGAATGATTCCATGTGCATCAAGGTCCTTGGTCATCTCCTCAGAGACGTTGGGGATGTCTGCGGTAAGTTCTTCTTCACCCAGTTTGGTATCGCGTACTTCCAGTTCGAACTCTTCAATATGGATCGAAGTGAATACGTCTTCCTTCACGATCCTTTCTGAGATTACAATCGCATCCTCGAAGTTGTACCCTTTCCATGGCATGAAGGCCACTTTCAGGTTCACACCAAGGGCGAGTTCACCGTTGTCGGTTGCGTAACCTTCACAAAGAACCTGTCCGGGAACAACCTTGTCTCCTTTAGAGACAATAGGTTTAATATTGATACAGGTACTTTGATTGGTCTTTTTGAACTTAAGCAGGTTATAAGTCTTGAGGTCATCCTCGAAACTCACCAGCTTGCTGTTCTCATCCCTGGAATACCTGATGGATATGCTGTTGGCATCGACGTATTCAACCACACCATGGCCTTCTGCATTGATTAGCATCCTTGAATCGGCTGCGACCTTCTGCTCGAGTCCGGTACCCACGATAGGTGATTGCGGCTTGAGAAGTGGTACTGCCTGACGCTGCATGTTCGAGCCCATCAGGGCACGGTTCGCATCATCATGTTCAAGGAATGGGATCATGGAAGCGGACACACCAACGATCTGGTTAGGAGCCACATCCATATATTCAACCTTATCAGGTTCATATTCAGGGAAGTCACCCTGCTCGCGGCATTTCACCTTATCATTGACGAACTTTCCACCATTGTCAAGAGGCGCATTGGCCTGGGCGACAATGATGTTATCCTCTTCTTCCGCATTCAGGAATATAACTTCACCTTTCAGATCGACCTTACCGTTCTTCACCTTCCTGTAGGGAGTTTCGATGAAGCCCATCTTGTTGATCTTGGCATGCACACAGAGTGTGGAGATCAGACCGATGTTCGGACCTTCAGGGGTTTCGATCGTACAGAGCCTACCATAGTGGCTGTAGTGTACGTCCCTTACCTCGAATCCGGCGCGTTCCCTAGAGAGACCGCCGGGACCCAATGCAGATATCCTTCTCTTGTGTGTGATCTCCGCAAGCGGGTTCACCTGATCAAGGAACTGGCTTAGCTGGCTGGTTCCAAAGAAGGAATTGATCACTGAAGACAGGGTACGTGCATTGATCAGTTCGATCGGAGTGAATACCTCATTATCACGGACGTTCATCCTTTCACGGATGGTTCTTGCCATCCGTGCCAGCCCTACTCCGAATTGAGAATAGAGTTGTTCACCTACCGTACGAACACGCCTGTTACTAAGGTGGTCGATATCATCGATCTCTGCCTTTTGGTTGGAGAGCTCCACCAGGTACTTAACAATAGCAATAATATCGTCTTTGGTCAGTACTTTGGTTGTGAGAGCTGCATCCTTACCTAGCTTCTCATTGATCTTATAACGTCCAACTTCACCCAGGTCGTAGCGCTTATCAGAGAAGAAAAGCTTATCGATGATACCCCTTGCGGTCTCATCATCAGGTGGTTCTGCACCGCGCAGCTGACGATAGATCTGCTGCACAGCTTCGATCTCTGAATTGGAGACGTCCTTTTGCAGGGTATTGAGGATGATGGTATAATCACTGGTGATATCCTCCCTTGATACAATGACATGGGTGACACCTGTTTCAATGATCTGCTCGATGTTCTCTTCTGTCAGAACCGTATCCCTTTCCAGGATCACTTCGTTCCTTTCAATAGAGACCACTTCACCGGTATCCTCATCTACGAAATCTTCCCGCCAGGTTTTCAGTACCCTTGCGGCAAGTTTTCTTCCCAGGTTCTTCTTGAGTGTCTTGGCATCAGCCTTTAGTTCTTCGGCAAGTCCGAAAAGTTCAAGGATGTCCTTATCAGTATCGTAACCGATGGCACGCAATAATGTAGTGACCGGAAATTTCTTCTTCCGGTCGATGTAGGCATACATTACATTGTTGATATCGGTGGCAAATTCCATCCATGCACCTTTGAAAGGGATCACCCTGGCAGAATAGATCTTTGATCCGTTAGGGTGAATG
>Ga0129352_10369433_pt1 | contig 10011 bp, 7 predicted proteins | sample CPBNA1_6_FD_105429 | JGI IMG/M metagenome (GOLD analysis project Ga0129352, IMG submission 105429) | Freshwater to marine salinity gradient microbial communities from Chesapeake Bay, USA - CPBay_Sum_27_0.2_RNA1 (Metagenome Metatranscriptome) | ecosystem: Environmental > Aquatic > Marine >... | reverse complement strand
GGAACTCACATGGCGGCATTGGTCGAAGAGCAAGTCACAGACATCACCCACTGGAACGATACTTTGTTTTCGTTCAAGACAACCCGCTCTGATAGCTTCCGCTTTGCCAATGGCCACTTTGTCATGCTTGGGCTGAGGGTCGATGGGAAACCGTTGCTGCGCGCTTACTCAATCGCCAGCGCAAACTACGATGAGTTTTTAGAGTTCTTCTCCATCAAGGTGCAAGACGGGCCTCTCACGTCTCGACTTCAACACCTGAAGGTTGGCGATACCGTTCTTGTGAGCAAAAAGCCCGTTGGCACCCTGGTGATTGACGACCTAACACCGGGGAAACGCTTGGTGCTGCTGTCCACGGGCACGGGCTTGGCCCCGTTTTTGAGCATCACTAAGGACCCGGAAGCCTACGAGCGTTTTGATGAAATTCTGCTGGTTCACTGTGTGCGAGAGAAGAGCGAGCTTGCCTACTACGATTATTTCAAAGAAAGCCTACCCAATGACGACGTCCTGGGCGAAATGATCGCACCGAAGCTGACATACCTGCCCACGGTTACTCGGGAAGCCTTTGAAACCGAGGGAAGAATTACCCATCTCATGGACAACGGCACCTTGAACCTAGATCCGACAACGGACCGTGTGATGCTTTGTGGCAGTCAGGATATGTTGCGCGATGTTAGCGCCGCCTTGGATGCTCGCGGTTTTGTCGCCTCGCCAGGGCAAGGCCAACCCGGCGACTACGTGCTAGAACGGGCTTTCGTCGAGCAATAGTTAGGAAGCCGTTTTGTAAAGACGCGACTCCTGGCATCCCCAAGAGCGCATTTCCTTCCTGAGACCCACTGCAATATCGTGGACTCGGTCCGTTTATTGTCCTTTTGCTGTTGACTTGACGGCCATCAACATCGCTTTAACGCAACGACTCCAGCAATGAGCGTTACCTGTCGTAACAAACTGTTGCGCACAACAGGGATTCGCGCGTAAGATTCGCGCAGGTCTGACCAATTTGGTCAGACCTATTTCGATTCATCCAAAATAGAGCTCTAGCTGACGAAATGAGTGCCAAAAGTGATCAAGTGGCGGACGCACTGATTCGCGATGTCCTCAGCGGACATTATCGACCCGGTGAACGCCTGCCTTCAGAACGGGATTTGGTGGCACGCTTCGACGCCAACCGTGGCGCCGTGCGCGAAGCCATGGCGAAGGTCGTTCAGCTCGGCTTGGCCGAGGTTCAGCCCGGCGGCGCCCGAGTGCAAGAGCGCGAGCTGGCCAGCTTAGACATCATTGGCTATCTGCTGGCGCAACATGCGTTGCCTGATCCGGCACTGGTAGACCAGATACTTGTGGTCATCAACAATTTGATCTCTGTCGCAGCCACCCAAGTAGTGGAAAGCGCTTCAGACACAGCGTTAGCGGAAGTTCGAGCCTTGCTGCAACCGCTGCTGCGCCTAGACTCCACTGACACTGAACACAGCGAAGCACGTTTTGCGCTGATGCAGCACATCATGCACACCAGCGAAAACCTGCCCCTACAGCTGATCGCCCGAACCTTGTTCGAGCAGTTCGCACCTAACATCAGTGCCGTAGCGGAATTTGCCGTGCCTGATCGCGAACGTTACGCGATTTACGCCCGACAATTGGACAATGCTCTTACCCAACGCGACATTCCTTCAGTCCGCAGCACCTTCGATGCCTTCGCAGAGCTTAACCGAGAGACCATGACGCGAGCCTTTGTGCTTGCTCAAGAACTGGGCCGGGAGGCCATTGCACAATGATCAGAACTTTTGTGATCCCCAGCGCCATCGTGGCTGCCTTTTTGTTTGGTGCTGCCACGCTGATGGCTACGGCCCCGGAACTGGAACCTTCCAACATCAAACCGGTACTGGTTACCGTCCGCGTGCAAAACGTCGACTTGGAAGCGATACAGCTCAAAGTGCATTCTCAGGGCTCGGTTGTCCCTTCGACGGTTAGCCAACTCATTCCTGAAGTATCCGGTCGTGTTACATGGACTTCACCCAATTTGGTTGCGGGCGGCTACTTCGCAGCGGGTCAAGAACTGGCTCGCATCGACGAACTGGACTACAAGAATGCAAGAGACCGAGCCAGCGCCGCATTAAAGCGAGCCAGGGCGGAAGTTGAGCACGCCAAATTCGAGTACGGACGCCTGAAAAGTTTGGCAGAACGCAAGCTCACCTCGCGCTCTGCCCTTGAAAACAGTCTTCGTGCCTATCGAGTTTCCCAAGCAGCCTTCGAGGATGCCACGGTGAATTTCGAGCAGGCTGAAGAGAATTTGAATCGCACCGTATTGCGTGCGCCATTCGACGGCTTGGTGAAAGCTGAAAACGTGGACATTGGGCAATTCGCCGCTCGGGGTCAGCCAATCGCCACCCTATACGCCAGCGACGTAGTAGAAGTACGCCTACCCATCGCAGACCGGCAACTGGCCTTTTTGAACCTGTCTACCTTACGCACCGGGAACCTCCCAGAAGCGCAACAGCCCAGTGTGAAACTCACGGCAGAATACGGCGGCCGGGCGCTGAACTGGGAAGGGAAAATCGTCCGAACGGAAGCAGAAATCGATACAGCCAGCCGCATGGTACAGCTCGTGGCACGAGTAGAAACCCGAGCCGACCAACCCGACTTATCTGTTGGACTGTTCGTCAATGCCGAGATTTCGGGGATCGCGGTAGAAGACGTCGTGGTCCTGCCACGCTCTTCCTTGCGCAATCAAAACCAAGTGCTCATTGTCGATGGCGAGAACAAGATTCGATTTCGAACCGTGACCCCCTTACGCCTTTACCAAGACAGCGTATTGATAGCGGACGGATTACTGGAGGGTGACCGAGTTTGTATATCGACGCTGCAAACTGCTATCGAGGGAATGAATGTCAATCCAGTCGGCGAATACGCTGACGCCCGAGGAGCCTAGCGGTCATGCATACTGCTATTCGCTGGTTCGCTCATAACCCAGTCGCCGCAAACCTATTGATGACCCTGCTGTTGCTTGGCGGTGCCGCAGGTGCCTATCTAACCAACCAGGAAGAATTTCCCTCCTTCGACATACCCGCTGTTACCGTCAACGTTCCCTACCTTGGCGCCGCGCCTGTGGAGGTAGAAAAAGGCGTCTGTGTGCGAATCGAAGAAGCCATTGAAGGCGTCGAGGGGGTGAAAAAAATCATGGGCAATGCCACCGAAGGCATGTGCTCAGTCCTTGCAGAAATGGAAATCGATGCAGACGAAATTCTCGTCCTAAACGAGATCAAGAGCCGCGTCGACGGCATCAACAGTTTCCCTCAAGAAACCGAAAAACCCATCGTTTCCAAGCTCACCATTGCCAGGAGAGTCGTTCAAGTTGCCGTCAGTGGTGATGCTAACGAGCGGCTGCTGAAAGAAATTGCCCGAGAGCTGCGCGATGAATTAGCCGCCGTCGAGGGTATCTCACAGGTGAGCGTCGACTACATTCGCCCATACGAAATTTCGGTCGAAGTATCCGAGCAGACCCTTCGTGCTTATGGAATCACATTGGAGCAGGTCTCCCGTGCCATACGCCAATCGTCTTTTGACATGCCCGGGGGAAGCATCCGTTCTCGAGGCGGAGAGATTTTAATACGAACAACCGGACAGGCCTACTATGGGGAAGAATTCGCCGACGTCGTCGTGCTAACCCGCAACGACGGCACCCGGGTGCTGCTCAGCGATATCGCAGAAATTAGAGATACCTTTCAAGAAGGTGATCTGATGGCAGAATTTAACGGTGCCAGAGCGGTCATGGTGAACGTGTCTCAAGTCGGGTCTGAGGATCTGATCCAAATCGCCAAGGATGCACAGCAAGTGGTCGCGGACTATCAGCGTGAATTGCCACTGGGGGTAACCACGGATATCTGGATCAACACGTCATTAGAACTACAAGAACGAATGTCCGTGCTCACTCGAAATGCCAGCGGCGGTTTAATTTTAGTGCTGCTGATTCTGGCACTGTTTCTGCAGTTTCGTCTGGCCATGTGGGTAGCCATCGGAATTCCTGTGGCCTTGATGGGCACCTTGGCGTTCCTGCCGGCCATGGACATCACCATTTCTACCATGACAGTAATGGGCTTCATCCTAGTACTGGGGATCGTCGTAGACGACGCCATCGTCGTAGGCGAGCGGGTCTATGGCCACGAACAAATGGGGAAATCCCGTCTAGATGCCGCCATTGAAGGCACTTGGGAAGTCAGTGTGCCGGTGATTTTTGGTGTCCTTACCACCATTGCCGCGTTCCTGCCGCTGATTCTCGTGCAGGGGCGTATGGCCGAGTTCTTTTCCCCCATCGGCTGGGTGGTCATCTTCGCCCTTGTTTGCAGCATCATTGAATCTCAGCTGATTCTTCCCTCACACCTGGCACACCGCAATACCAAGGTTGCAACAGCGGGGCTGAGCAAAAAATGGAACGACTTCCAAGGCGGTCTTGCCGATGCTCTGGAGTCCTTTTCGAAAAACCGCTATCAACCCTTTGTGCGTCTCGTAACGCAATGGCGATACGCCGCATCCGCCGTCTGTTTGGGACTTCTGATCATTGCCATGGCTATGATCCTTAGTGGCCGCATTGTCTTTGGCTTTTTTCCTGCGGTGGAAGGCAACCGGGTCTACGCAGGCCTGGAAATGCCCGAAGGCGTCTCGGCAGAGACCACCTTGGAGGCTGCCAGACGCATCGAACTGGCAGCACAGAAGATAAACCAAGAGCTTACTCAGGAACTTGGCCTCAGCAGGCCGCTTGTGCAAAACACCCTCGTCAGCGTGGGTCAGGAAGTAGACCGCAACGGCCCTGGTCGCCCCATGACGGCAGGGCGCAGCAACATCGCCGAAGTGGTCATTGACCTCTTGGTGTTGGATGAAAGGAACAATCTGTCGGCCAAAGTTGTCGCAAACCGTTGGCGGGAAGCCGTTGGCGCCATCCCCGACGCGGTGAATTTGCGTTTCGACGCTGACACCTACAGCACGGGTGCTCCGCTTGCCTACCAACTCCGTGGCGATGACGTGGACGAACTTCGCGAGGCAGCAGAAGCCCTCAAAGCCGAACTATCCCGCTTTAGCGGCGTCTTCGATATCAGCGATTCGTTCCGCTCGGGCAAACAGGAAGTGCAGCTGGCACTTCTTCCAGAAGCCCGTAACCTAGGTCTCACGCTAAGCGACTTGGCCAACCAAGTTCGAGGAGCGTTCTATGGTGCCGAAGCCCAACGCATCCAGCGAGGGCAAGACGATGTGCGGGTGATGGTGCGGTTTCCGGAAGCCGAGCGAAAATCCATCGGCAACCTCGAAGACATGTACATACGCACACCCAGCGGCTCTCAGGTCCCATTTTACTCGGTAGCTCAGTTCGAGATTGGTCGAGGTTATTCACGAATTAACCGACTTGACGGCAAACGCCAGGTCGAGGTTCGAGCAGACGTTGATCGCTCTGCGGTAGCGCCGGAAGAAATCGATGCGGCAATTCGCGCTGAGCTGCTGCCCCAGTTTAGCCAGCGCTATCCAGACATTGATATTCAACTGGGTGGCGAGCAAGAAGAAAGAGCCGAAGCACTTGGTGGTTTAGCGATCGGCTCCTTGTTTTCCTTGGTCATCATTTACGGCCTTCTGGCCATTCCTTTGCGGAGTTATCTGCAGCCCTTAGTCATCATGAGCGTTATCCCTTTCGGAGCCGTCGGCGCCATTACCGGCCACTACGTATTGGGAGAACAGCTCATGTTTTTCTCCGCCTTGGGCATCGTCGCCTTGTCTGGGGTAGTGGTGAACGCTTCCCTCGTATTGGTCGATTACGCCAATCGACAAAGACGCGAGGGCATGGACACCCTAGAGGCTATTCTTGTCGCAACATCGGTACGTTTCCGCCCAATCATCCTGACCTCGGTAACCACCTTTGTTGGCCTGATACCGCTGATGTCTACCAGCACGCCGGCCACCGCACCGTTCCTGCCCATGGCCATATCTCTCGCTTGGGGTGTTCTTTTCGCGACGGTAATCACCCTACTGCTGGTGCCTTGTCTGTATTTAATGGTGGAGGATTTTCTTGCACTACTGCCTAAACTTCGTCGCTGGCTGGGGGCCGGTTCCAAATCCGAAGGGGTAGCCACACAACCTTAGCTGGAGGTAGCCATTATCCCGGTATTGCGGAGGAATGCCCTTCCTTGCCGGTGATCACTAAGGAACGAGACCTCAGGCCTGACACACAGGGGACGGTCCATGTCCGAGCAATTTCTCATTAAGAATGTGCCTGTCAACGTGCCAAATCAGGTTACCTTGGGGTACCATCGGGGTGTCCGAATCATCACTAAAAGAGGGGATAGCTCATGACAGAAGCCGTTTTGGAGAATCCGGATCTGTTCGACTTAACCATGTCAGATGAAGCACAACCGCTTCTGGATGCCGTTAAGAAACACATCAAAGAGAACGTTGATCCGATCAGCGAAGAATATCATCGCCTTGGCGAAGGCCGGAAAGAACACTGGGGCTATGGCGAAGGCCAGCTAGAATTGCTGGAAACCGCCAAGCAAAAGGCCAAAGATTCTGGCCTTTGGAACTTCTTCTTGCCCGATGCCGATACCGGCGAAGGTCTAAGCAACTTGGATTACGCCTTCATCGCCAATGAACTGGGCAAGAGCCCGTTGGCCTCGGAAACATTGAACTGTAGTGCGCCAGACACCGGCAACATGGAAGTGTTGGAGCGGGTAGGAACACCAGAGCAGAAGGAACAGTGGTTAAAGCCGCTTCTGAACGGCGAAATCCGATCAGCCTTTGCCATGACAGAACCTGCGGTTCCGTCCTCTGATGCCAAGAACGTCTCTACCCAAGCGGTATTGGACGGTGACGAGTGGGTAATCAACGGCGAGAAATACTACATTTCGGGTGCCGGCGACCCACGATGCAAAATCATGATTACCATGGTTAAGACCAGCCCTGACGCACCTGCTCACAAGCAGCAGTCGCAAATTTTGGTGCCCATCGACGCCAAGGGCGTAAACATCCTTGACGGCATGGAAGTCTTCGGTCACGACGACGCTCCTCACGGACACATGCACATTCATTTCGACAATGTGCGCGTACCCAAGGAAAACATGTTGCTGGGCGAAGGCCGAGGCTTTGAGATTTCTCAGTTGCGCCTAGGACCTGGACGAATTCACCACTGCATGCGCTCCATCGGCGTTGCTGAACGTGCCTTAGAGCTGATGATCCGTCGATCAACCACACGACATGCCTTTGGCAAGCCGATCATTCAGCTTGGCAAAAACTTGGAATGGGTCTCGCGCGCGCGTATCGAAATCGATGCATGTCGCCTGATGGTCTTGCAAGCGGCTAAAGCCATGGACACCTTGGGCAATAAAGAGGCCCGAGTTTATGTCAGCGCGATCAAGGCCATGGTTCCTGAGAAAGTTTGCAACATCATCGACCAAGCGATTCAGATCCATGGTGCCACCGGTGTTTCTCAATGGACGCCCCTTGCGCGCATGTACACCAGCCAGCGCACCCTGCGTTTGGCCGATGGACCGTATGAGGTGCATCACATGGTTGTTGGCCGCAACGAAGTACGCAAGTACGAAGGCCAGCCTTATACTGCCATCGACGATAAGTTGGTGATCAAGTAAAAGTCGAAACGCCGACAGGAAAAACCCGCCGTCAGGCGGGTTTTTTTTGCTTGTCCGTTACTGCTTTGAGATTTCCACTGCACAAGTTACGGGAGCAGAAATCGGATTACAGCGAATGCCCCCCTCAATCCATACCCGGTAGTCGTTGCTGAAACCGTTTGAGGGAAGATAGTAGTCCGAACTGATCGCATGAGCGCCACTGGCCAATGCTGCGTCACGGCGGCGCGTATCGTTGATTCTGGCCTCCATAGTGTCAGCGTCGGCCCGAGTTCGCACGAGAAAACCCGCCCTCACCCAGTGCCGAATGCTCTCCTGCTCGGTGATCGGATCGTTAACGATCAGAACAGCCGCTGCCGCATGATCCGCATCCACCGCAACGAACATTGGTCTTTTTCGCCAGCCAGACAGGTAAAGCTCCTGCTTCACTCCCGACTCGTCCAACACAAGCAAGAATTTTCCTCGAGCATCGTCTAAGCGCGGCCAGTTCGGTTTGAATTGCCCTGGGACCTTAACGGTTTCAGGCCGGATCAGCATGCCGTCAAGGGACGCTTCCAAGACTTGGTCCAAGGCGTTAAAGGCAGCCGCGTCAAAGGGTGCCGGCTCGGGGAGCCAATCGATAACTTGGTCTTTGGCATTGAAGCTGATCCAAATCGGTTCATGCTCTGGATGTGAGCGCGACCACCGAACCAATTGTTCAAGGCACTGGCGCAACGTTAGGCAGTGGCTGTTCATATCTATGAGCTGAACGTGCCCGACAATAAACTCGCCAGTTTCCGGCTGGTAAAAAACGTCTAGCTCTACTTTACGCAAGCCGAGATCCAGCTGCGCTCCCAGAGGTGGATGGGCATAATCCAATGCGTTGGCAATATCTTCATCAAACCACTTTACAAGTGTTCGATAGGGTTCGGACATCGTCTGTTTGTAGCTGTTATGGCTGCCTACAAACTGAATCTGATTAATTCTTAGGTCGGCCCGAGCCGTGGTTAGCATGAGCAGCCATACCGTCAGACCGACCCAAAAACGAACCACTACTGCAGATCTTCTTCCGCTAAGCCGTGGCCCCAATCGCGCTTAGCATTGAGGTAGCGTTTGTTCCACTCGCCCACCCCCGTGACATGTTTTTCCCGAGTTACCTGAGTTAGGCCGTGGGCGGCCAAATCCTCGAGTTTTTTAGGATTGTTCGTGAGTAACCGAAATGGCTTGGTACCAATAAATCGCTTAAGCAGTACCGCGGCGTCAGTAAAATCTCGGCAGTCGTCTGGCAGTCCTAGGCTGCGGTTCGCCTGATAGGTGTTTTCTCCCGCATCTTGCAGCAGATAGGTGGCGGCCTTCGCCCACAAGCCAATGCCACGTCCTTCGTGACCGGCCATGTATATCAGGTAACCGCCGGATGCTTCTTCGCCAATTCGGCTGATCGCTGAAGCCAACTGAGGCCCGCAGTCACAGCGCTCCGAACCAAAGACATCCCCGGTCAAGCAGTTGCTGTGCACACGCACTAACGGGTTATCTCCTGGCTCTCCCACAACCAGTACGCTGTTGACGGCCAGGGGTGAAACCAAGTGGGCAAATAAGTGCTGGCCGCCCCGAGCGTTGAGCTCTGAGGCCAGCGCTTCTACGCCGCGAAGCTCGGTGCTGCGAACAGCCGCGTACCATTGCACCGTCGTATCCACGCCCGGTAGCCTTATCGGCAACGGAATCGGCCCCATCAAGTTGATGGCCAGATCGTTGGGCGGCTCCACATTATCGACGTCGATGGAGTGCCCTTCGGCATCGATTCGGATAAGTTTGCCATCAGCGATCAGGCGCTTGCGCACTTCGGGATTTAAGTAGGTAAACATAATCGTAATACTGCCTGAATCAGGACTCCGGCGCTTAAAGAACTGGAGGCCTGTTCAAGGCAAGACCAACTTAAAAGACGATTCGCAACACGCTTTCAGCCACACACGCTGGCTTGTCCGCGCCTTCGATTTCCACGGTCATTTCATTGATTACTTCCAACATACCGCCCTTTTCTTCCACGCTGACCAGTTTGCCAACCGTGCGAATCTTAGCTCCTACCTGTACAGGGTTCATGAACCGCACTTTGTTCCAGCCGTAATTAATACCCAGTTTCATTCCGTCCAGGGAAGGCAAGCCAACCCCTGCTCCGCCGGGCAAAAAGCTCATGATCGACAAAGTCAGCTGTCCATGGGCAATGGGCGCACCAAAGGGTCCGGATTTCGCGCGCTCGGGGTCTACGTGAATCCACTGTTGATCCAAAGTCGCATCGGCAAACGTGTTAACACGTTCCTGAGTGATTTCGAACCAATCAGTCGGCTCAGAAGCCTGCCCGATCTGGGCATTTAACGTTTCGATGGCATTGGCGATGGGTGTACCGGACATGGGCTTCTCCTAAACAGTC
>Ga0129352_10081949_pt1 | contig 10084 bp, 8 predicted proteins | sample CPBNA1_6_FD_105429 | JGI IMG/M metagenome (GOLD analysis project Ga0129352, IMG submission 105429) | Freshwater to marine salinity gradient microbial communities from Chesapeake Bay, USA - CPBay_Sum_27_0.2_RNA1 (Metagenome Metatranscriptome) | ecosystem: Environmental > Aquatic > Marine >... | reverse complement strand
TCCAAATGTATCAATATGGAAACAGCAACCATTTTTAATCAAAAGGCAAGTAAAGAGGAAAATAAAATTGCGGAGAAAGTTTTAAGTGGAAAAAGGATTTCCAACGAAGATGCTTTGTACTTATATCAACATTCTGATTTGGGATTTCTGGGCAGCCTTGCCAACCATATTAGAGAGCTAAAACATGGAAACAAGACTTACTTTAACCGAAATTTTCATATAGAACCTACCAACGTTTGCTTATACACTTGCACCTTTTGCTCCTATTCCAGACTCATCAAGAAAAGGTCTGAAGGTTGGGAATACAGTTTGGAGGACATTTTGGACATCGTAAAAAAATACGATGGTCACCCGGTTACCGAAGTACACATTGTGGGAGGGGTTCTTCCTCAATACGACCTGGCTTTTTATGAAAATTTATTTTCTGCCATTAAAAAACATCGCCCTGACTTACATATAAAGGCCTTGACTCCAGTTGAGTACCATTATATCTTTAAGAAAGCCAAAATTAGTTACGAAGATGGAATGGCTAGGATGAAAGAAGCTGGTTTGGATTCCATGCCAGGTGGAGGAGCTGAAATATTTCATCCAGAGATTAGAGATCAAATTGCTGGCGGAAAGTGCACTGGAGAGGAATGGTTGCGGATTCATGAAATCTGGCATCAATTGGGAGGGAGATCCAATGCTACTATGTTATATGGTCATATTGAACAACATCATCATAGAGTTCATCATTTGGATGCCCTAAGGACCCTTCAAGACCGAACAGGTGGTTTTCAAACTTTTATTCCGTTAAAATTTAGAAATAAAGACAATCAGCTTTCCCACCTCTCAGAATCTACCGTTGTGGAAGATTTAAGAAACTATGCCATTTCCAGGATTTATCTGGATAATTTTGAACACCTCAAATCTTATTGGCCTATGATAGGGCGTCAAATTGCACAACTTTCCTTGGCTTATGGAGTCAACGATATAGATGGGACTATTGACGATACCACTAAGATTTATTCCATGGCTGGATCTGAAGAGCAAAATCCAGCTATGAGTACTGCGGATTTAGTCAAATTGATTAGGGCGGTGGGAAGAGAACCTATTGAAAGGGATACGCTTTATGGAACAATCAAAAATTATAAAGACCACCAATTTGAAGATGATCATTTATACAAAGGGTATTTGTCACTGCCTGTTGTAAACAATTAAGTAGTATGGAAAAAGAATTTTATTTGATCAGGCATGGACAAACCGACTTCAATAAAAAAGGTATTATACAAGGTGGTGGTATAGATTCCTCTTTAAATGAAACCGGACGGGCACAGGCTGAGGCTTTTCACCAGTATTACAAGCAAGTTCCTTTTGATTTAGTAGTTACCAGTACTTTAAAAAGAACTAGACAAACCCTAGAACCCTTTTTGGACTCTGGAATTGAACATTATTCTACTGCTGATATCAACGAAATTAGTTGGGGGACCAATGAAGGAAAGTCCTATAATGATATTGTTAGAAAAACATACCAAGAGGTTATTGGAAATTGGCAGCAAGGAGAATATGAAGCTAGATTTGAAGGTGGAGAAAGTGCTGCCGAATTAGGGGAAAGAGTAGTTAGATTTGTAGATTATTTAAAACATACTCCAGCCAAAAAAGTACTGATTTGTTCACATGGACGTACTATCAGAGCATTGATTTGTTTACTAAAAAGCCTAGAACTAAATCAGATGGAGCATGTTGACCACCATAATACTGGATTATTCAAAGGGATGTATATACCTGAAAATTTTATTTTTCACTTGGAAAATGACACTTCTCACTTGGAAACCTTAAAAATAAAAATGTAACGCCTTGAGAAAAGTAAGGATTTCAGCGGTAAACTATTTGAATACAAAACCTTTTTTATACGGATTGAATAGCCCTGCCTATAGATCAAAATATGAAATTGAATTAGCTCATCCTGCTGCCTGTGCTGAGAAACTCAAAGTGGGAGAAGCAGATATTGGTTTAGTTCCTATTGCTTTGGCAAAAGAATTACCTGGTGGAAAAATAGTTTCTAATTACTGTATTGGAACAGAAGGAAAAGTGAAGACGGTCTGTTTGTTTTCCCACGTGCCCCTAGAAAATATTACAAAGGTTGTTTTAGATTATCAGTCTAAAACTTCGGTAGCATTGATCCAATTATTAATGAAAAATTATTGGCAAAAAGAAGTAGAATGGATTAGAGGAATGCCTGGATTTGAAACTCAAATTAACGATACTACTGGAGGTTTAGTTATTGGTGATCGCACCATAGACTTATTTGAAAAATACCCTTATAGTTATGATTTGGGAGAAATATGGCTTACCTATACTGGGCTCCCTTTTGTATTTGCAGTTTGGATGACTTACGCAGATATTGACGAGGAACTTCTAACTAATTTTAATCAGGCATTACAACTGGGAATAGAGCAAATCGATTCATTGTTGTATCTCCTCACCCCTCAGTGGAAGGCACCATTTGACGTAAGTGCCTATTTAAAAAACAATATAAGTTATCCTTTAGACGATGCTAAAATTAAGGGTATGAATCAGTTTTTAGGAGCTATTGGAGTAAAAGAGCTCCCGAGGCTTATTCCAACAGAGCGTTCTTTTTTAGTGAATTAAAAATTAAGATATGAATATGCTATTTATTTTATTTGTTCATTTAACCACTTTACTACCTATGGAAAAAGAATATGAAATAGCTACATTAGGAGGGGGATGTTTTTGGTGTACAGAAGCTGTCTATGAAAAAATTGAGGGGGTCAAGAAGGTAGTTTCAGGCTATTCTGGAGGAAGTAGCGCTGATGCTGTTTACGAAAAGGTGGCTAGTGGTCGGACCCAGCACGCTGAAGTCATTCAAATCACATTTGATCCTGATGTTGTTGATTTTTCTGAAATCCTTGAAATTTTTTGGGTAGCTCATGATCCCACTACGCTCAATCGGCAGGGAAATGATGTGGGTCCTCAGTATCGATCTGTTATTTTTTATCATTCCGAAGAACAGCGTATAAAAGCTGAAAGATCTATGAAGGAGGTTGCTATTGAGATTTGGGAAACGGAAATTGTGACCCTCTTAGAACCGTTCGAGGCTTTTTATAAAGCCGAAGATTATCATCAGGATTACTACCAAAAAGTAGGAGCAAGAAATCCATATTGTACTTTTGTGATTACCCCGAAGCTCAAAAAAATTGATAAAATATTTTCAGATAAATTAAAAAATCAATAGGCTAAGGCAATGAATTTGCTATATTAAGTCCGCAATTAATAATTTAAGATGAAGTTAGGAGTTCTAAAAGAAATAAATGATACTCGGGTGGCTCTAGTACCGGAAGGAATCAAAAAATTGGAATCTACAGGGTTAACATTTTTATTTGAAAAAGGTCTAGGGGATACTGCCATGTTTGGCGATGAACTTTATGCCGTACACGGACAGATAGTTGATAGGTCTCTGCTACTAGCGGAATCAGATATAGTGGTTAGTATTCATCCATTGAGTGATGCTGAATTGAAAGGTTTGAAGAAAGACACCATGGTTATAGGACAATACCAGCCTTTCATGGATCAGGACATTACTGTCCGACTACAATATCTAGGGATAAGAGGTATGAGTCTAGATATGATTCCCAGGACTACTTTGGCGCAGAGTATGGATGTTTTATCTTCCATGGCATCTATTGCGGGATACAAAGCGGTACTAGAAGCAGCTAGATTATTACCTAGGTATTTTCCAATGATGATTACTGCTGCCGGAAGTCTAAAGCCCGCCAAGGTATTGGTGCTGGGAGCAGGAGTTGCTGGACTTCAAGCTATTGCAACTGCAAAAAGGCTTGGAGCTCAAGTAGAAGCATTTGATACCCGTAGAGCAGCCAAGGAAGAGGTTCAGAGTCTTGGAGCAAAATTTGTTGAGGTAGAAGGTGCAGCGGATGACACAGCTGCAGGAGGTTATGCTGTGGAACAATCAGAAGAATTTTTGAAAAGACAACGCGCTGAGGTTCAAGCGAGAGCGACCAAGTCAGATGTTATCATTACTACTGCACAAGTAAGAGGGAGAAAAGCTCCGGTATTAATTGATGCCGAAACAGTAGAACAAATGATGCCTGGGTCCGTAGTAGTTGACCTGGCTGCTTCCACTGGTGGCAATTGTGCCTTAACTCAAGATGGAAAAACCATTCAGCACAAAGGGGTTACCATCCTCGGAGATTCTAATTTACCAGCTTTGATGGCTGAAGATGCCAGCAAGTTATATTCCAACAACCTAATTAACTTTTTGAAATATTGGATGAAGGATGGTGCTATGAATCTGGACTTGTCCGATGAAATTATTGGAGGGGCATTTTTCACTGCTGAACGATCTTAAAACTAAATTTAAATGGATTCAATTATTTCTTTTTTTAGTGATCATCTTTTGATGATATATCTATTGATTTTCACTATTATTTTGGGCTTCGAAGTGATTTCTAAAGTACCTACCGTTTTACATACTCCTTTAATGTCAGGAGCTAATGCCATCAGTGGGGTCGTCATTATTGGAGCCATCATTCTTATCAGACAGGCGCAACCAGATGATTATTTGACCTTATCCTTAGGGCTTATTGGGGTGGTTTTGGGCATGGTGAATGTGGTAGGGGGATTTGCAGTGACGGATAGAATGTTAGAAATGTTTAAGAAAAAAGTAAAAAAATAATCCCATGTTATTGGAAAGTATAACAGATTTAGCCTATTTGGTGGGAGCGATTGCATTTGTTTGGGGTCTGAGGTTACTTAGTTCACCTGATTCCGCTAGAAAAGGTAATATATTAGCTGCTATTGGTATGGCCATAGGTATAGGTGCCACCTTTTTTGTCAAGGTACACACTGGGAATGAAACAACTCCTAATAATTTGGTCTGGATATTTGGAGGACTTATAGCTGGAGGAGGCATAGGTTGGGTAGCCGCGAAAAAAGTTCAAATGACAGCCATGCCTCAGATGGTTTCTATTTTCAATGGTTTGGGAGGTGCGTGTGCGGTAGTATTAGGTCTAGCTGAATTAAACAATGCGCTTTCAGACATGGGAGGGGGTGCATTTTTTATAGCCGTATTGGCATTAGTAATTGGAGGTGTTGCTTTCACGGGAAGCCTTTTGGCATTCGGCAAATTAGAAGGTTTTATTAAAGATTCTACCATTAGAGTTCCACAGCCTCAACTATTCAATTTTGTCCTATTAGCAGGAATTATAGCGAGTGCGGTATATGCATTTATGCACCAAACTACTGATGGAATGACTTGGGTATTGGTCCTTCTAGCCATTTCCTTGGTTTACGGAATCACCTTTGTGGCTCCAATCGGGGGTGCGGATATGCCAGTAGTGATCTCTCTGCTTAATTCTTTTTCAGGCCTTAGTGCTGCAGCTGCAGGTTTAATATATGGCAACAACATTATGATTGTCGGCGGTATTTTGGTCGGTGCTTCAGGGACTATTCTTACCGTATTAATGTGCGAGGCTATGAATAGGTCTTTGGTTAACGTACTTATAGGCGGATTTAGTGCAACTGGTGGTGGAGCTGGAACAGGGGAAGACGGGATTGCTAAAGAAATCACCCTTAATGACTTAGCCATACAACTGTATTATTCTAATTCAGTAATGATTGTACCTGGTTATGGTTTAGCTGTAGCGCAAGCGCAAAAAGTAGCTAAAGAACTGGACGATTTACTATCTGGCAATGGTGTCGATGTCAAATATGCTATTCATCCTGTAGCGGGAAGAATGCCTGGACACATGAATGTGTTATTAGCAGAAGCCGATGTCCCCTACCCCAAATTGTTGGATTTAGAAGACGCTAATAGTGCACTTCCCTCTACTGATATTGTTATTATTGTGGGTGCCAACGACGTAGTCAACCCTTCAGCTGAAGACGACCCTTCTAGTTCGATTTATGGAATGCCAGTATTGAAAGTTTGGACCGCTGCTCATGTAGTGGTTTTGAAAAGGAGTATGAGTCCTGGTTATGCTGGAATTCAAAACCCACTATTCTTTCACGATAAGACAAAAATGCTATTTGGCGATGCCAAAGATTCGCTCAATAACTTAGTAGGAGAAGTTAAAAATTTATAAACCTGAAAAACTAAAACCACAAAATATGGCTCTAGCAACCATTATACCTCTTTTAATTGGACTTTACATTTTAGCATCTGGTATTTTTACTGTCAAGCAGCAAACCAATGCTATTGTAGAGCGATTGGGAAGGTTTCACAGTATTAAACATCCAGGTCTTCAATTTAAGATACCATTTATTGATAAGATTGCAGGCAAACTGAGTTTGAAGGTACAGCAATTAGATGTTATGGTAGAAACCAAGACAAAGGATAATGTATTCGTTAAACTTAAAGTATCAGTGCAATATCAAATATTAGAAGATGCTGTTTACGATGCCTTTTACAAATTGGACAGCTCAACGGAACAAATAACCTCTTATGTTTTCGATACAGTTAGAGCTGAAGTCCCTAAAATGAAGCTCGATGATGTATTTGAAAGGAAAGATGACATTGCCGTGGCAACTAAAAGGGAACTAGAAGATGCCATGAATACCTATGGATATGGAATCATTAAGGCATTGGTAACGGATATCGATCCGGATCAACAAGTAAAGTCAGCTATGAACCATATTAATGCATCGGAAAGAAAGAAAATAGCAGCAGAATTTGAAGGCGAGGCTGAACGAGTCAGGATTGTGGCCAAAGCAAAAGCTGAAGCAGAAAGTAAGCGCTTGCAGGGTCAAGGAATAGCCGACCAAAGAAGAGAAATTGCAAAAGGTCTAGAAGAATCAGTTGATATATTAAATAATGTAGGGATTAATTCCCAAGAAGCTTCTGCCTTGATTGTTGTTACACAACACTACGACACTCTTCAATCTATGGGAGAAAATGCCAATAGTAATCTGGTATTATTGCCCAATTCTCCAACTTCTGGGAGTCAAATGTTATCTGAAATGGTTGCATCCTTTACTGCATCTATGCAAATGGGTGAGGCCATGAAAAGTGCCAATAAAGAAAAATTAAAAGCCCCATTAGCACTGCCCAAAGAAGGCAAGGTATAAGGATTTATTAAACCAAAAAATTTCAAAATGTTAAAAAAAATATCGTTGCATTTCCTATTCTCATTAATGTTGGTTATGGGTTATGCCCAAGATGAAGTGAAATTAGAATCCGATACAACTAGTATTGATAGTACGGCACAAAAGAAAAAAAGTAAATTCAAAGATTACTCAGAAATCATTACAGATGAGGCTGTTTCACAAGAGGGTCTTTTTGGCGTTCATAAAGTGGATGACAAATATTATTTCGAATTAGATAATGACCTACTGGAAAAAGAAATCCTTGTGGTAAGCAGAATTGCTGGTTACGTCAAAAATTTAAGTTTTGGTGGTGCTGGTATGAAGTCTAGACCTCAACAAGTAATAAGATGGCAGCGTCACGAGGATAAAATTTTATTGCGATCCGTTTCCTATACTAGTGTTGCCAATCCAGAAGAAGCCATTTATCAATCAGTCAAGAATAATAATTTTGAGCCAATTATCATGACCTTTGATATCAAAACGATAGCAGAAGATTCTTCTTCTGTAGTCGTGGATGTAACCAATCTTTTTACCTCAGATGTCCCTATGATAGGTGCATTAATGGATTATCAAAGGAAGAGATTTGGAATAAGAAACCTGGATTCTAAAAGGACTTTTATCAATTACATGAAAGCCTTTCCCAATAACTTAGAAGTTAGGCATATTTTAACCTATAATGGAACTGATCTTCCAGATAACGGTCTTACTCAAAGTTTGTCTCTAGAAATGAATCAGAGTTTTATTCTATTGCCTGAGGAACCCATGCAACCTAGATTGGCCGATTCAAGAGTGGGTTATTTTTCAGTGAATCAGGTGGATTACAGTCTCGATGAACAAAAGGCAGGAACCAGAACTTACATTACCAAATGGAGATTAGAACCTAAGGATCCAGAAGCCTATGCAAGAGGAGAGCTTGTTGAACCCATTAAGCCCATTGTTTATTATGTGGATCCTGGTACACCAGAAAAATGGAGGCCGTTTATCAAACAAGGTGTTGAAGATTGGCAGGTTGCTTTTGAGGCGGCAGGTTTTAAAAATGCCATTATTGCAAAAGATCCTCCGTCTAAAGAAGAGGATCCGGATTGGAGTCCAGAGGATGTAAGATATTCAGTTATCAGATATATATCTACTGAAATTCAAAATGCCCAAGGACCTCATGTTCACGACCCAAGAACAGGTGAAATTTTGGAAAGTGATATTTTATGGTATCACAATGTGATGAACCTATTGCGTAACTGGTTTTTAGTGCAAACTGCAGCGGTAAATCCCGATGCAAGAAAAGTCAAATTCGAAGACGAATTGATGGGAACTTTGATTCGATTCGTTGCTGCACATGAAGTGGGTCATACATTAGGACTGCCACATAATATGGGATCTAGTCCAGCTTACCCTGTTGATTCTTTAAGAGCGCCAGGATTTGTGCAAAGAATGGGGGTTGCTCCTTCTATTATGGATTATGCTAGATTTAACTATGTTGCTCAACCAGAAGATGAAGGTGCAGGTTTATTTCCATTAGTTGGGCCTTATGATAAATGGTCTATCGAATGGGGATATAAATTACCTACGGGAAATTTAGATACTGATGCAGAAGAAAAAGTCTTAAATAAATGGATTGAAGCTAAAGCGGATGATCCCATATATCGGTTTGGACAATCTAGTAGTACAGATCCTTCCTCTCAAACCGAAGATATTGGGGACGATGCTATTTATGCCAGTGAGTTAGGAATTGCCAACCTCAAGAGAATTGTCAAGAACCTTAAAGGGTGGATAGAAGTTGAAGAAGAAGGTCAAGATTATGAAGATTTGGAGGAGATATACGGACAAGTAATTGGACAATTTACAAGGTACGTAGGTCATGTCTCCAGTAATATTGGTGGTGTCTACGAATACGATAAAACATTTGGCCAAGAAGGGGCTGTTTATACCTCAGTCCCTAAAGAAAAGCAACAAAGAGCTGTAGCATTTCTTAATAATCAAGTTTTCAAAACTCCTACTTGGTTAATCAACCAAGATATACTTAACAAAATTCAAGGAAGCGGACTGTTAGATAGAATTAAAGGGCTGCAAACTTACGGATTAAGAAATGCCTTAAGTGAGAGCAGACAGAAACGATTGATTGAAAGCCATACCTTAAATCCATCAGGATACGGATTGACAAATTTATATGCAGAATTAAAAGCAGGGGTGTTTGCTGAAATCTATGCTGGCTCAAGTATTGATCCCTTTAGAAGAAATCTACAAAAGGTATTCGTTGATGCCATGTTGAATCAATTATCAGAAAATGTTTCTTCTACAACAGATATACAATCTTTAACCCGGTACACTCTTAAGGAGTTGCAAAAAGATTTAGAAAAGGCTGCCAAAAAGCAGTCTGATACTCTAACTAAAGCTCACTTAGAAGATTTAGCAAATAGGTTAGAAAAAGTGGAGGAAAAGTAAGTTTAGGTGCAAAATGAGTATTCTAATTGCACCAGACTCTTTTAAAGAAAGCCTTACGGCTATTGAAGTAGCTGAAATTATAGAAAAAGGAATTTTGGAGGTTATGCCGAAGATGGAAACCTCCAAATTTCCATTTTCAGACGGAGGTGAAGGCGCCATAGCTGTTTTACAACAGCATGTCAAGGGGAGAATGGTAAAAGTCAATACGTTTGATCCTATTTTTCGACCCATACAAGTTTCTTATTTCCTTTTTGAGAATGAACCTACAGCTTGGATAGAATTATCTAGTGCGGCTGGGTTAGCCTTATTAAAAAAACGGCATAGAAATCCCCTGATTACTTCTACTTATGGAGTTGGGATAATGATTAAAGATGCCCTTGAAAAAGGATGTACAAAAATTTTCTTAGGTGTAGGAGGAAGTGCTACTAATGATGGTGGTCTTGGAATTTACAAAGCACTTGGCGGAAAGATTCTAAAAAAAAAAAGAAAAGAATTAGACCCTATCGGGAAAAATTTGAGTAAAATAAATCAAATCAAGAATGAG
>Ga0129352_10232226_pt1 | contig 10089 bp, 9 predicted proteins | sample CPBNA1_6_FD_105429 | JGI IMG/M metagenome (GOLD analysis project Ga0129352, IMG submission 105429) | Freshwater to marine salinity gradient microbial communities from Chesapeake Bay, USA - CPBay_Sum_27_0.2_RNA1 (Metagenome Metatranscriptome) | ecosystem: Environmental > Aquatic > Marine >... | reverse complement strand
GGGTCGAATCAAGGTGTGTGGTGTTGGCATGGCAGCTCCCGTCCGTGGGAGCGTTATAGCGCAGGCGCGCTGCGGCGCCCAGGGGGACTCTTGCAGGACCTAGGCGTTGTCCTCGAAGAGGATGCCGCGGAGCACTTCGATGTTGCGCGCAGCGCGCAGCACGTCCTCATGAGGAAGCTGGCGAACCACATCCCCAGAATTCTTATCGATCACCCTAACGATGTTCCGCTTCGCCACCTCGTCCACGGCGAACTCCAGGGATCGGCTCGAATCCTTCATACGCGCGTTGAGCATCTCCACCGCCGCCTTGACGGCGTCGATCATCTCCGTGGGGGATACTTCCGGACGCTCCGCCTGCGCGACGGGGCGTGCCGTGGCGCCCTGGACCGGCCTCGCCACTTCGGCGATGCGGGGCGCACCGAGCGCTTTTACGCTGTCTTCCGCTGCCATGATCGCCGTCTCCTGATCCGTTATCTTGGCTAAAGCTACGACCTCTGGGTCATTAAATCGACACCAGCGCCGCACGCTTTAGAAAAATAACGAGAAAAGGCCTAAGCAATCAATATTTATCTATTTTTCAATCGCTTAAAATCTTATTTTTTATTCGGCGAGAACGGTAAGGTGTCGAAAGTTGACGTCAGACTGTCCGAAAGCCCATTCATTTGCTCGATGAGCGTCTCCATGGCCGTGAACTGGGCCAGGTAGCGGTCGTACACCTTCGCCATACGGTCCTCAAGATCGAGAAGCGCGTCCTCCTGCTCACCAATGCGATCCTGCAGCCGACTCGTCGCCCCGAGTAACGGGCCCCGTGCCTTCAGCATTTCATCGAGGCTCTTGAGCGCCTCTCCCGCTAGGCCGGCGGGATCTGCGCTGAAGAGCGACTGGCGATTGGTGTCGGCGGTGAGCAAGGTGGTCAACGCGCTAAATTCAGATCGGACCCGCTGCGCAAACACGCCCTCGTCAATGACCAGCTGCCCATTTCGATCGCTCTGAATACCGAAGTCGAGGAGCCGATTGAAATCTCCGGACGGGGTATTGCTCGCCCCCGTGACGAGCTCTCGTAGGCTCCGTTGCACGAGCCCGATGACACTATCGCCTTGAAGAACGCCCGCGCTTTCGCCTGCCCCATCGGGGTCCGTAAGGTTGGCCAGCGTTGCCTGGGCCAGGTTATAGGCGTCAACGAGGTCCCTCAAAGCCGCTTCCGCCACTAAGCTGGTTTCTTCAAGGCTGAAACTTTGATCAGAAGCCACCTGCTGGAGCGTCAAGGTCACACCAGGCAGCACATCGGTCACATCGTTGGTGGGCCGCAGGTAGGTGAGCCCGTTAAGGACAAAGCTGGCGTCCGCCGCAGGGGGCCCGGCGAGGGCGAAGTTAAAGTTTCCCGAATTGGCAATCGGTTCGATCTCAAAAGTCCCTTCTTCCCCCAACGCCCCAGACACCACAATGCGCAGCGGATTGCTCGCAGAGCCGGTATCGACAATGCGCGCTTGCAGCCCAAGCCCCGCCTCATTAATCGCGCTGACAATGCCTGCGGGCGTGTCCGTCACCCCCGTTAGCGTCTCACTGCGTGCGCCCCCTGCCCCGAGGGTAATCGTTAGATCCAGATCCGTACCGCCATTGAGGGACGCCGTGGCGTCCGCGAAGGCGCTGGAGCTTCGCGCCTCAGACGTGGCCAAGCGCGAAATGCTGAGCGCATACTGCCCGCCCTGGGCCCCCGCGCCGGCTTCCACGGCCACCGCGCTGCTGCTATTTCGAATCGTCAGTGCGGTCAGATCATCCACATCATTGAGGTTATTGAAGGCAGACCGCACCCCCTCCAGCGCTGCGGAAACCTGGCCGTAGGCCGAGACCGTCGCTTCGGAGGTTTCAATGCGCTGAGTAATCTGCTGGGCCTGGGGTGCCCGCTTGGCCTCCACGAGGGCGTCGACAATGGCCTTGGTGTCAAGGCCCGAACCTGCCCCCAGAGCACCGAGAAGCTCAATCGCCATGGCGTTCGCTCCTAGCGAAGAAAGTCAAAAAGACTACGGCCCGTAATACGCGCGAAACTGCTTTGGGCTGCCTCAAGGGCAAGCTGATCGGCGCGGAGCTTTGTAATTGCCTCGGCAAAGTCGAGGTCGCGTACTTCGGATATGAGGGCCTCGGTTTGCAGCGACTCTTCGCTGAGCACGCCGCGCTGGCTCTCCACGGCGGTGAGGTCCGTACCGACCTTTGCAAGCCCCAAACTCACGGTCTCAATCATGCCATCGAGAGTGGCCAGGCTATCGGACAGGGCGTCCGAATTGCTTTCAAGGGCCACCGCAAAGGCGTCCAAGCCAGCGAAAAAGCTGACCCGAGGCCCATCGGGGTCTTGTGGATCCGGCTGTGGCGCAAAGAATTCCGTTCCTGGCCGTGCCAAGGTGAGTCGCCCGCTGGCGCCGGTGGGCACGGTGATTCGGGTACTGTCCCCAACATAGCGGACCACGCCCAAGGCGTCCCGCTCAAAAGCCGCGCCCGAGGTTCGGGCTCCGGCGAAGACCGCATTGCCCTCCGCATCTTGGGCGTTGGCCAGGTTCAGCAGCTGGTCGGTTAAGGCGCGCACCTCAAGGGCGAAGAGCTCCCGGTCCTGCTCGCTGTAGGTATCGTTAGCCGCTTGAATCGCAAGTTCCTTGATTCTAATGAGCACATCGCTGGCGCTTCTAAGGGCGACTTCTTGCGTACCAGAGCGGGCTTCGGCCTGATCAAGCGCCTTAAATTGTGCCTCCTGATCCGCTCTAAGGGCATCTAGACGAAGCAGGGTCGCGGCCTCCACCGGCGCCTCCCTAGCCGCCGTGAAGGCCTTGCCGCTGCTGATCTTCGCTTGCTGCTCCGCAAGCGTTTGGGTCAACTTACCCATCTGCCCGGCGGCCCGATCAAATTGAAGCTGCGTGGAAATTTTCATAAACGCCTCAGAGCGCGAGTACTGCATCGAATAGGTCTTGGGACGTCTGGATGATCTTAGCCGCCGCCTGGTAGGCCTGCTGATAGCGAATGAGGTCCGCCGCTTCCTCATCCAGACTCACCCCGGAAATGCGATCTCGCGCCTCTTCCGCTTGCGCCTTCACCACCGTTAGGGCTTCTTGCCCAATCATGGCTTGACGCGACTGCGTACCGACGCGGCTCGTCAGCCCGGCGTAGTAGGCCGCCGCACTGCGTTCGCCGAGCGCTGTAAGGGGCGTTTCTGCGAGGGCAGCTAAGCGCAAACCGTTACGGCTATCGTCGACCCCATCCCCGTTGTCCTCGAGAAAGAATCGATCCCCGCCCTGGGGCTGGCCCGCAAAGGTCAGGGTTGCCCCGCCGTAGCGAATCGCCGCCCCAGGGAGGTGGCGACCCTCAGCAAGCACCTGCCCACCCGCACCATCAAGAATTTGATACCGCCCGCCATCATCCTGAAAGCGCACCTCGAGGGGCTGCTCCCGCAGGCTCGCAAGGGGATCGAAGCTACCGAGGGCATAACCTGCGGCGAGGGTAAAGTCGGTGGTGCCGCTTCCCAAAACCAACAGATCATCGCGCATCGTGCCCTCTACGCGCAGCCGCGTATCGAAGCCGAGGGCCGTTAAAACGCTCGGGCTACCGTTAGCTCCCAACCCAAGGGAGAAAGCCTGTGGCCCCTCCAGGCTAAGCCGCCCACCGTAAACGCCGCCCTGCGCCCCAAGGATATTGTCGGCAGTTCCGACCCCGGCTTGAGCATCCAGTTCAATATTTTCCCCAGCGCGCCCCGCGACATTGGTTAGCTCGAGTTCGCCTCGAGAGCCAATTTCGGCTTGCACGCCCGTCGCACTGCTGAGCGCATTAATGGCAGTCACCAGCCCACCGAGGGTTGTCACGGCGCCCGCGGAACCCGATGCGACGGTCACGTCGATGCCATTAATCCGCAAGCCGCCGTGATCGGAGAAATCGATCTCCTCGAAGGTGAGCCGATTTTCAGCCTGCGCGCTCACCCCGGCGGCCCCAGCGCTTGCTTGCGCCGTAAACCAAGCTGCGACGGAAGCCGCAGAGATCTGCCCCCGGGTATCGGGCGAAAGCGCTCCAACCAACGGATCTCCGTTGAAAGTAAGCGCCCCGCCAGCGAGCGCAGCTTGCGCGGCCGCCGAGAGATTTCCGGCGCCGTCTACGGCTACAGTTCGATCCGATCGAAGGAGATGCGGCCCGTCTGGTGGCGCTTCAGAAAACGCGCCCTTTGTCAGGGTGAGATCACGAAATTCCTCGCCAGGCCCCAGCGTCCGATAGCTTGCTCGGGTCGTAAAACCTTGAGAAGGCGAGAGAAACGTCGTCTGCTCCGCCTCCGTGAGGGGCGGGCCGGACAAAAGCAGGCCCTCCCGTGTTAAAAGACGCAAGTCCGTACTGCTATCGGTTGCACCGGCAAGGACCAGCTCAACGCCCTGGCTTCCCGCGGGAAGGGTCGCAACGGCCCCCTGCTCCGGAAGGAAGTTTTTTCCCGCCGCACCCAGCGTATTGTTTCCTAGCACCGCCGCAATCGAAGGCGGGCCAAGGGGTGCGCTTTCCGGAGGGAGGAAACGAATCTGGGCCTGGGCGGCGGGGCTATTGAGCTCGTGGGCGCGAATGCGAAGGGGATCGGCGAGGGCCAGGTGCTCTGGGCGCTCCAGGCCCAGCACGAGATCTCCGGCACCACCGACGCTCCCCCGCACAGCCAGGGTAACGGTACCCGAAGGCTCCCCGCGCACGCGAAGTCCTGTCCCGTCAAGCCGAATCACCCCATCCTCATCCGCGAGCACAACGCGGGCTGGGGCGTCCACCGTGGAAGGAACCTCCGCCTGCCAACGCTGTTGGCTTGTATCGAAGGTGAGCGTGAACGTGTCAACTTGGGTCGGCGTCAGCGATTCCAGGCTCGTTTCCAGGGTGAAGCCTCGGCGGGCATCTAACCCCACAAGCTGATAGTCCGGCTTGATGCTTAAAAGCGGCCGGCCCACCGCACCGTCCAGGGCCATTCCCCCCTCATGCAGGGTGTTGAGCTCGGCAGCTAAGCCCCGCGCGAGCGTATCAAGGCTGCTCCGGGTTGGCTCGAGCACCTGCTGGCGAAAGGTCACCACGCCACCCAGGGCGCCGCCGCCAACACCAGAGAGCGCTAGCCGCCCCTGGGCAGGAGTGGCGGGTTGGAGAAAGAAACTCAGCCGGTCCTCTGCAGACGGATCCAGGGTGAGCCCCAGCGCGCGAAAACTCGGCCCTTCGACCAATTCTCCAGCGCCGGCAGTCGCGCCAAGGCGAACGGTCACGACCCCGTTAACCGCCTCCGTGACATCCAGGCGGACCTTCTCCGCCAAGGCGCGAAGGAGAGAATCGCGTTCGTCCAGGAGCCCAGGCGGCTGCTTCGTCAGGGCATCCTTTCGGGCCAACCGGATGTTGATGGACGCAAGCTCCTGTCCAAGACTATTGATCTCGGCCACCGTCGTATTGAGGGCTTCTTCCGTCGCCTCACTTTGCTGATCGAGGAATCCATCGAGACTCACAAAGCGATCGGCGAGAAGCCCCGCATCGCTGAAGGCGACCTCGCGAAGGGCGAGGCTGCTTGCATCAGCGGCTAAGGCCTTGACAGAGGAGAAGAATCGGTCCAGGGCGCCGGACAGCGCACTATCCTGATCAGCGAAGCGATCAAGAATGCGCCCAGTGAATTCCACCAGGGGCGCCTGCGCCGCTAAATCGCTCGTGCTCACGCGCAGCTGTTGCTCGACAAAGCCGTCAAACTGCCGCTCGATGCCTGCAAGGCGGGCACCCGTACCCTGAAAGGTGGTGCCCAGGGCCGTCGGCTGATTCTGTCCAATGGCGACGGTCTGCCGCGAGTACCCCTCCGTATTGACGTTGGCGATATTGTTGGAGACCGTCGCTAGGGCCTGCTTATAGACATTGATTGCGCCACTGCCGAGGGAGAGAAGATCGGTCATGGCGCAATCCGTCCTTTCAGCGGTAGCGGCGGAGGCGCAGCATCGGGGAGTCGCTTCGCACTCAAGGTCCGGGAAAGGGACCGAGCCGGCACCTCGGGGCGCAGTTCAAGGGCCGCCGCGGTGGTTAGGGCGGGCGCCCCAGGGCGTTCAAGCTGCTCCGTCAAAACATCCGCCAGGCCTATGCCGCCCCGACGCGCCAGCACCGTGGCCAGCTCCCGGTCGTACATCGCCTCGTAGGTGTCCATGCTCTGAGAACTGAAGAGATCGCTCTTCTCCACCGTGGCACGCATGGACTTCATGATCATTTGCAGAAACATGGCCTCAAATTGCTGCGCCGTTTCCTGAAGGGCGCCCCCCTGATCCCGCTGAGCCTTCGCCCGGAGCGCGCCATAGGCGCCAAAATCGAGGGAAGAACGGGCAACGGATAGATCCGGGGCGTCAGCCATCAGATCACCACCAGCTCAGCCCGGAGGCTTCCCGAACTCTTGAGCGCCTCTAAAATGGCAATCAGAGACGAAGGACGAGCGCCCACGGTGTTAACGGCGTCGACGATATCCCGAAGCTCGACCCCGGGCTCAAAGAGGAACATGGGCACCGTCGGCTCCTCGACCTCGATATCGGCGTTTTGAACCACCGCCGTTTCCCCTGCGCCAAAGGCGTTGGGCTGACTCACCTGATTCACTGCGGAGATCCGCACGGAGATCGATCCGTGGTTCACCGCAGCGGCGGTCACCCGAACATTTCGCGAAATCACCACGGTGCCCGTTCGCGAATTCACCACCACGCGCGCCGGGGGCTCGGAGGGCGTGACCGCAAGATCTTCAACCATGCCAAGGAAGCTGACTCGCTGGTCAAGATCCCGGGGGGCCCGCACGGCCACGGAAGCACCATCCACCGCCCGCGCCGTGCCGGCGCCAAACTCGCGGTTAATGGCTTGCACCACCGCAGAGGCGGTGCCGAAATCGGGAGAGGTAATATTCAGCACCACGTTATCGGCATAGCCGAAGGGCGTTTCAACCTCCCGCTCCACCAAGGCGCCACCGGGAATCCGGCCCGCCGTCGGCACGCCAATGGAAACCGATGAGCCCGCAGCCTCCGCATCAATGCCCGTGACCGTCAGGGGACCCTGCGCCAAGGCGTAAACTTGCCCATCAACACCAAACATGCGGGTCATGATGAGATTGCCGCCGCGCAAGCTCTCTGCCTTTCCGATGGTCGAGACGTTCACGTCGAGGCGCTGCCCAGGCTTAGCGAAGGGCGGAAGCTCAGCCGTCACCAGCACCGCGGCGGCGTTGGCCACGTCGAGCTGGCGAGGCTGCTGTTGGCTGATGTCAAAATCTGAACGACGCCCTTCCGTCGCCAAGGAGGCCCCCAGGCGATCAAGCAGCGCCTTCATGGTTTGGGAGGTGAAGTCGATATCGGCGCCGTCCCCAGTTCCCTGGAGGCCAACCACCAGGCCATAGCCGACCAGCTGATTACTCCGCACGCCGGCGACGGCCGTGAAGTCCTTGATCCGATCGGCCTGGACCTGACCGGCAAGGGCGAGGAGCACTACGGTGAAGATAAGACGCATGGCAGCGCTCCTAGAAGGGCCAAGCCGCGTTAAAGAAGCGCGTACCCCAACCGGGGCGCGCAGCTCGCGCTAGATCGCCCCGGCCTTCGTAGCGAATTTGGGCGTTGGCAAGCCGATAGGAGAGCACCGTATTCATTTGGGAGATATCCCTCGGCCGGATGATTCCGCGTACCCGAACGCGCTCGCTACCCTCGGTTAAGGCAAGAATTTTTTCCCCTTGCACCACAAAATTGCCGTTGGGCAGCACCTCGACCACCGTCGCTGTGAGGGACCCGGTGAGGCTCGCGCTTTGTCCCGACTGCCCAGAACCCGTGCTCTCGCTGGTGGATCCATCGAACATGCCCGGTACGTTCACGAAATTGCTGCCCGCCGACAGAATGTCGACCTGCCCAGCGCTCATAAAGTCGTTGGTGCTCTCTCGGCTTGTGGAAATGGTGGCTGAGCGATTCGACTGGGTGGACTCCTGCAGCAGAATAGTGACCGTGTCACCGACGCGGCTTGCCCGGGCCTCGCCAAACCAGGCCGTCCGGCTTGAGAGAAAGAGGGAACCGCTCGGCGCACTGGCTACGGGCTCGGGATCCGGCGCGGTGGGGCGAAAATCGGGCTCAAAATCCTGCGGCGCGCTTGCGCAACCCGCGAGAAGCAGCCCCGTCAAGATTGGCAAAAGTCCCTTAACCATGGCCCCGAGCCTCCTTAGAGATTCTGATTCAGGAAGCGGAGCATGCCGTCCGCGGAGGAGATCGCCTTGGAATTCACTTCGTAGGCGCGCTGGGTCTCAATCATGTTGACCATTTCTTCCACCACGTTCACGTTCGAGCCCTCCAGGGCGCCCTGCACAAGCCGGCCCGCACCGTTCTGGGCCGGCTGGAGCACCTGGGGCGGGCCACTTGCGGCGGTTTCCCGGAAAAGGTTTTGCCCAAGCGGCTCGAGCCCCGCCGGGTTCAGAAAGCGAGCCAGCTGAAAGTTACCCAACTGCTGAGCGCCGCCCCCAAACAGCTGGGCAGATACGGTGCCATCGGCGCCTATGGTGAGACTGGATACATTCTGGGGAATGGTCAGGGGCGGCTGCAGTCGCGCCCCCGTGGAGGTGACGAGCTCGCCAATATTAGACAGCTTGAAGCTGCCGTCGCGGGAGTACGCCAGGGTGCCATCAGGCTGAAGAATCTGGAAGAACCCTTCCCCCTGTATAGCGAGATCGAGGGCGTTCTCGGTGTTGATGAGGCTTCCCTGAGAATGGAGCTTCTCCGTTGCGACAACCCGAGTCCCCGTGCCGAGCATCATGCCCGTGGGCGCCTGCGTATCCACGCCCGTTTGCCCACCGGCCTGACGAATATTTTGATACAGGAGATCTTCAAACAACGCTCGGTCACGTTTGAACCCTGCCGTATTCACGTTCGCCAGGTTGTTCGAGATGACCGCCATGCGCGTCTGCTGCGCATCAAGACCCGTTTTCGCTACCCACATGGACGCATCCATGACTAACCTCCTAGGCCGCTAGGCGACATAAATAGTGCTAGGCAAGGCGCATCATCGATGCGCTTTGCTGATCTAAATCTTTGGTTTGCTTGATGATGCGAATATTGGTTTCGAAGGATCGGGAAAGATCGATCATGCGAACCATGGCGCCCATGGCTGACGCGTTGGAGCCCTCGAGGGCGCCAGAGGTGACGCCGAGCCCCGCGCCGTCCCCGGGAATATCGCCCTCGCCCACAGCATCGCTTTCGAAAGGGGTGAACAATCCATCGGTGCGCCGCACAAGGCGTACCGCGTCGCCATCGCGCAGATACAGGCGTCCCACCTCTACCGGCGCGGCCTCCGGCGCGTTCGGATCGGAGGCAAACAAGGCACCATCGGGGGCGAAACTGAGCTTTGCCCCAGGGGGCGCAGCCAAGGGCGCGCCCCCGGCGTCGAGAACTAAATCGCCCGTGCCCGTTTCAATCAGCCCCGCCTGGCTCACGCGCAGGTCACCGCGACGCGTAAAGGCCAGGGTGCCGTCCTCGGCCTGCACCCCCAGCACCGCGCCCCCGTTCATCATGATGTCCAGGGGCCGGCCCGTGGCCATGGGCGTACCGGGCGTGAGGTTTATCGTATCGGCCTCAATAATGCGCGTTAGGAAACGGCTATCGAAGCCTCCGCCGGCAACCTTGATGGTTTCCAAGGCGGTCTCGTAGCTTTTCTTAAAGCCCACGGTGGACAAGTTAGCCAGTTCGTTGGTGATGGACTGGCGCTCGAAGCGCTGCGCGGTCACCGTATCCAGAGCCGTAAATACTAATCTGTCCATGAACCTAGCCTCCGCTCCTAGCCTTAGCTACGGATGTTGATAATCGTCTGCGTAAGGGTGGAGCTTGTCTCGATGGCCTTGGCATTGGCCTGGAAGTTCCGCTGGGCTGTGATGAGCTCAACAAGCTCTTCCGTCAGGTCCACGTTGGCCCGCTCGAGCGCACCCGCCTGAATCGACCCAAAGCCGTCGCCGCCGGCCTCCCCAAAGCCCGCGATACCGGAAGTGGCCGTCTCAAGATAATTGGCGTTACCCACCTGCTTGAGACCGTTGGGGTTGGCGAAGTTGGTCAAGATAATCTTCCCCAGCGCCACCTGCTGCCC
>Ga0129352_10174536_pt1 | contig 10096 bp, 4 predicted proteins | sample CPBNA1_6_FD_105429 | JGI IMG/M metagenome (GOLD analysis project Ga0129352, IMG submission 105429) | Freshwater to marine salinity gradient microbial communities from Chesapeake Bay, USA - CPBay_Sum_27_0.2_RNA1 (Metagenome Metatranscriptome) | ecosystem: Environmental > Aquatic > Marine >... | reverse complement strand
CTTTGGACAAGTGATCTCTATATACATTCAAGAAATCATCTAACATAAAGTTGTGATCTGGAAAAAATTTCTCAAAGGCGAAACGCCTAAGATACAAAAAAAACAGAAAAACAAGTTTAGTTAGAAGGTGCAAAGCACAATTCTTAGGCATCAGCCCACCTGACGATCACCATCAGGATTTAGAAGGGTTCCGTAGTGGAAGGAGTTGGTTCTCCAACCATACGGTAAACGGGGGGGACACTCTGAAAATACATCAGAGAAAAGTCTTCCCCCCCTGAGACAAAGGCCGTGACATAAGCCACTTTATCTCCTAAATTGTCGTTGCTAACCAAAATTAGTTCATGGCCAGAACGATTTTCAAGCACCGATTTTCGGGTGAACAATTTAGCGGGGTGAAATCTATCAGCTGTATGGAATGGAAGTTCGATTTCAACAGTGGGGTTGCGAGCAACTACGGTAGTCGCAGTACCGGCGAGAGTGGAACTAGGCACGCTCTTTAGGCAGGCAAAGGCTATCCGATTATAACTAGAGCCAGACCCAAATGTATTTGAGGCTACCAGATTACTGTCATAAGCCTTAGGAGTCGCGAGACGCGCGACGGACAACATATTGTTGTTAGAAGTGGAATCACCTGTATTGCAGTAAGTGTATTTCCAACGAATACCACCTCTGCTGCACAAGAAAAGAGGTGTAAACCAATTCATGTGTGTCATCCTGCAATAAGTATACGGCGTGGGGTCGACTGGAGTAGTAACATTATGAATGCCCTCTCCATAACCACGGTAGAAGGGAAAATCGGGCAGGTAGTATTGACGTACATCTGTAAAATTACCTGCATTCCTAATACTATGAGTGCCCCAAAAATCATACCGTTTAACTAATTGCCTTATGGACGTGATGGGGTCACCAAAATAGACATCATAGGTATGGTCCGTACCTAGCTGGGGTGCCATGACTGCATCACTATCTTGCCTCACGGGTGTAGATTCACTAGTAGTTCCATCCGCATCAGCACTCTCTACAGCACTCTGTGGTTCAACCTCAGATTGTGGGAGGAAATAAGTTAGCTCACCTAATTGGGTTCCATCTGGATTCACAAGTTCAAAATCCTCTCCTGCACACACGCTCACATAGATGACGGCGGTTTGACCGTCTTCGCTCGCTGTCAGTTGGGTGACGGGGGTAACAGTAATGATACCGGAACACGTTGCTTGCTGAGTAGCAATTGCAGTTGTTGTGGAATATTGAGATACAGCTGGATCAGCAGTTCCGACCTCTAGGAAAGTTCTCGGATTAACCCAGCCACACGTTACCACTAAGTCTCTTTGCTCAGCTAAATCCAATATGTAGGAGTATTGAGTATTATATTGATTATCAGCAGCAATGAGGGGATCATACGTTATACGCAAACGCCCTTTCATAAAAGCACTTGCTGCAACCTGGAATCGGAATTTGATACTCCCCCTCCAATGCTTAAAAGGCATGGAGACATGGCACATAGGGGTCATATACATCCTACTAAAGGCAGCTTGTGTGTCGTACAATACAGGTGCCACTCTACTTGAAAACAAATGGCTATCTACAGCATCAGAGGTTGCCCAATTAAATTGGGTATAATAGGACTCTTTTTGAGCCAGATGTTTAAGAGACATTTCATCGGGGGCAGATACGCCCACAGTCCTGGGATCAATAGATAACTCTTGCTTGACATCGAGCGTCAGTTTATTTGAGGTATCGGTGACATTGGTGTTAGCCAAATTCCCCATATACGCAGGTTTATACGTGGAGATGCCACTATCGTCTACTGGACGTGACATCCCAAAAGCTTTAGCCACGCGCGATACAGCACCGGCCGCCACACTTGTCGCTTTCGCATATGGAGAAATACCAGGTACTCCTTCTAAAGCACCAGAAACTTTGGCAACGGTATTAGCAGGACCAGAAATTGGACCAGACCCCGAATATTCATCACCAGCTTGTGGCACAATGCCGACTGGATCTACGGACGTGGGTATGGACAATTTTACATCTTCGGCCCAGGCTAGGACAGTGATAGTTAAATCATTTCCCAAACCATTGCCGTGTCTCAAATTACTCATTGAGTTTACAACCATTTCGCCCATTTCTGACCAATCAGCGGAAGGGATTGACATGGCATTCTTAAAATAAACATACGGCAGACACATATCTCCTCCTTGAGACTTAGTAGAATCAAGGTAGAGATGCATCCGTTGTGAAGCTTCAATCAAAGATTCAGGGACCACCACCGTAGCAAGTGGACCATCATCATAATCATAAAGGGGATAATATGCTGCCATTGCCTTACCCCAGAAGAATCCGTTGCCATTTATTAGAAAGCGTACACACAGGCGAGCACGCAATAAATTAAAATTAGACAACCGATTTATCACTCGAGATTGGGTAAAATATAAATCCCATGGATTGAATTGCTGCAAGAGACTGCCATCTTGGCCCCATGAAAACGTGGCTATCCGTATAGGACGGCTGAAAAAATCGGCAAGAGAAGCGTCGTCTTTGTATGCCACGTCGTAGGAAGAATCTAAAACATTGGGGACGGCAGTTTTCCACTGCCCTTCCATATCCGTCAATGTTATATTTTGCTGGTCTAAATGACCAGACTCTTTTGTTACATTTGTAGTGAGTTACTATGTACAGTGAACGACTTAACTCAGAGTCGAACCCGGTTTACATACAATGTGCGGGCCACACTTTATTAAATAATAAACATTTACCCATTCCCTCAAAGCCTAACCTTATATACAGTATGCATTATATTACAGTCGGTAACCAGTGGGGGAATCCCATTTTGGTTTTACAAGCACGGGTGCGCTTGGAGGGACACTTTTAACGTCATTTCCGAGACGGAGCCTAACAGAATCCTATACTATAAAATCGACGACTAGTACGGCGTAAAGTATAAAAAATATGGAAAACACATTCATGTATAAATACACTATGTACAAATTTGGAAATCCATACAAGAAAACTTTCCGAGCTCTGTAAAACCATTTCGAGTGTTCACCTAGTGGATAAAAATAAGGATGATTATATATTATATTGCAAAAGGGTACGGCAAATAATCTCCACACGAAATCATATGTACACGTTTGAGTATAAAAGTACTCCCACGCCAGGCTTGCAATGGCTTGCGCCACGGCCACTAGAAATATAACCTTATAAAAGCGTTTTGGGAGAGTGGGTATTTTATAAAACCTATAAGCCCAAGCTTCCCAGGGCTCAAAGGACACTCCGTGATAGGCAATCAAAACACAGCCCATATGACACCGACACCAAAATTTAGGAGTGCCCCATCGCTTGAAAGTGTATGTGATCCAAAATTGCTGCAATGCCTCTAATTTATTTTCGGGCATCATAGGGTTATCCCATAAGTAGTTAAAATCCGACTCATCTAAATCATCAAAAATAATGGCTCTACGCTCCCATGAGAAGGCAAGATGTGGTCTAAATCCCAGATTGGGAAATATCATACCATCGACTTGAGTTCGAGTTTTACCTATAGCTTTCATGAGAATGAGGAAAACATTCAGATTTACATAACTCGCGGTATATGCTTGATCTTCCATGCCTGGTAGTGGAGCCAACTCGGGTTGATATAATGGATTACGTTCCACAGTAGATCTATCGTATTTGTCTTTCCATTTATCTAATTGATCATCGAAAGATAAAAGATACTCGCGGCAGAAAGTTTCATAATTGTGTTCCTTGACTATATGGGTGATCTGTTCTCGCCTTTTCTCATAAACTTCTCTCCCATAATTAAAATATTCGCGCAAAGCATTGTCTAATCCATTGCAACTCTGCTCTTCGCGCGATTCTGCTTTAGACTCGAGTGCAGTGTGCAAACTCTTGGCAATAGACTTCTCAGACAAGGCACCCAGATACAACGAAAGCTCAGGTATCCATACATCCTTCCTTTTCAGAAAATCACACTCACTCGTGTGCATGTATTTTGTAGGGGTTGACGTCTTATCAGGCATTGTGAAGACCATTCCATATTTTGCTAAATATTCAGACAAAGAAATGTGATTAAATGCGTCACGATCGGATCGCACAGAAGATTTCGCATCATCACCATACACTACCAGAGCACAATAAGACCTGAAATCCTCGTCTCTTCCGAGTATATCACAAGCACCACATCTAAACAAGAGAGAATTGACGATAGAATTGATATAAACCGTCAGGTTGTGGCCAGATGGGTTGGATCCGGTGTGTAATACTAAATCTCCATTGTAAGCGGTCAAAGAGTAAGCAACTTCCGTGGCAATATTGGCCATCATATCAAGGTCCTCTTGCGAGTAATTGCAAATACGTGCAATCTCAATATACACGCCAAAAGCTGCCAAAATCAATTGGGCAGACATACGCAAATCGTACTTCGAATAATCTCCAGCTAATATAGTATCCTCTCCGAATGTGTTAATAATAGAACGCAATGCATTCCATTCCTTGCCATAGGGATTGACTCCAACAGCACATTCAGAAGCTTTCATCAACAAAGACAACAACCTACTGGGCGGTAGCAAATACTCTCTGATCAACATCTGCAACACGAAAGGCGCAGCTTGGAAGACTCTGACTTTATCACTCCCTATTTCTGTAGGCTCATCTTTCAAGCATGCTTTAAAACAGAAAAACACTCTCTCACCGCGTTTTAAAACCTCCTTACATCTCCAGTAATCCTCCACAAAATCCTGCTGTATCCCTAAAGGTGCAGAATGATCGGGATGGTCTTCAGGGTCCAAGTCAAACATTATATTACTCTTGGGTCCAGAAAAGGGAGCGCCTATAGATGTACTTTGCACCATCCGGTCAATGAAGCGCACACCATCTTTACCAGAGGCGATCTCAACAATGTTTAGGGGGATCACTTTCTTCAATTCTTCTGGAAATTGCATTAACTGCGGAATCAATCCATTCTTTCCATCTCCCCATAAATAGTCAGTAACGGCCCACTCCAATTGATGTGGCGGTACTCCTTCAGATGGATGAGATGAGTGTTCTAAAGACTTCGCATAAGCATCACCGTGATGAAAGGCAGGTTTCCCATGTTGGCATGGTAACTCCATATATTTTTCAACGCTTTCAGATATTGGGAGTTTGCCCACCGTAGAATAAGCCTTAGAACGTCCCGGAGCAGAACCAAAGCATTTAATCAAGACACCTCCTGATAGCTTATGCAGTGGACTTTTGGGATGTATAGTAGTACTTTCTAGGATAGGTTTTCCCATAACTTTTGGATTAAGATCTCCTTCACTTGCGGACAAAACGACCGAATTGTGTGATTTCAATTGTGCAAGGGCTGTATGAAACACATCCCAGCGTAGCTCACCTGCTCTACCACGCGGCGTACCAGAGACTCCACCCAAATGAAAGCCTAATATAACAGGTTTGGGTGTTCGAGAGATCAAGGGGGCCATACACATTCCAACTTCGGTTTTGATGCCCAGCATGTAATCATGCCCTCGGAAACTCGCGGAGCTATTTCCTGTGTCGCCGTATGTGGAGGCTCCCGAACTGCGGTGAACCTCACCTTCACGATCACGATACAGAAAGTTGAAATGAGAATCGCGGGTATCTCCTCGTGGCAAATGGTCTGTCACATCCTTCCACGAACCAGCATTCGGAACATATACTAACGTAAAATCAGAATCTGGAATAGCAACGCACATCTTGGGAGAAAAGTGCGAAATTACGACATTACCTGGCAACTTGTATGAATATCGGATAATCTCTAATTTTGCCTCTGACGCGGGTACTGCGTGTGTGGGTATGATCATGACATTCGAACAAGGGAAAAACCCATTGGTACGAATATTTTTATCTTTACAGCGAATGACTACATGACTGGTATTTGTTTCACAAATGTCTGTAAGTTGTTCCGGCGTTCTATTAACCGCTTTTCCAGAACACGGCATGGGATGAGGTGTAAAATTTCCATAACCTTTCCTCCGCGCGTGCTCTACGTTGGCATTCTTCTTATCTCGGAATAAAAATTCACTCACAGTCGAGGGAGACAGCAATCCATGATCTTCTATTTTGGAACTCCTCCATCTCTTCGCTATACCATAAATACACATCAATACTGAGCCACCCACAAGCAGCTCTTTATGGTAAGTTCGGATTTGAGTAGAAATGCTTTTGAACGCTCCTTCCTGCGTGGTAAGATGAAAGTATATCTGTTGTTTCTCTAATTCTATATACACACCATACATAAAAATACAAAAAAGAAATAACGGAAATACTGTAACATATCTCCACAAATTGAAAATATAGCCATACAATTGCAAGACCAGTGCAACATATGCAATAATACGAGTAAGTGCTTGACCGCGCTGAATATTTAGCTCTGGACGATAACACCCGAAGTCACAACAACTTTTAACAAAATTTGACGTCATAACGGAGTGTGGTATCAGTGAAGTCCAAATCAGATACGCACTGTCCAACTCCTCACGCCTTTTAAACAATTTAGGGGTATACAGCGCATTCCAAACATTGCACGGAAACACAGTACTACAGATAGATGTGAAACAAGATTTCAGGAACATACCTATTACAGTACGCCATACAACGTCTGTGAATTCAGATTGATCTTCATACTCACGATCGCAACAACAAGGTTTCAAAGTACAGGTTTTACATACGCCATTTTCAAAAACAAGTTTATCATCTAAGCTAGTTCTGCACTCACACACACACGCCTCTGTCATTGCTTTGCAGCGAGGACACAATGTGACCTGTGCGTCAAAATCATTGGCACTATCAACAAGCTGCTTTTGATTACGGAAATGCTTGCGCGATCTGACAGTCAGACATCGCAGAGCCTCAAATATATCCACATTTTCCATATCTTTCCCATCGTGTATGATAGTTTCATATGCGACAATGGCTGGTGCTCCTTCCACAACGTTATCAATACCATACGAGTATTGCAGAGTCAATTCCCACAAGTCTGGAACCAGCGGAACGTTACCATTATAATGGGCAAAAACCTTATCTTCATCTAGGAAAGTACCAATACGAAACTCTTTCTTCACTCTAGCGGTAATAATGACTTTTTCTCTACGAGTTATGGAAACAGGTTCATTGGAGTAAACCGAAGCTCCATTATCTTTAACATTTTTAGTGGTAACCAACATCTTAGGTTCAATCGCAATTTTACCCTTCATATTAGCTTCCGCCATTTCTGCATAAGACTTAACATTATTCACTATCTGGATGATTCTCTCTGTAGGCGCTTTCTCTACAAAATCAGCCTTCGTATTACCAATATCATCGATAAATACACCGTTTATATAAGAGCGCCAATTAGACATAAACTTATCAGAGTCATTCAAATAACACAACCTATCATCTTCATGATTAAATCCATTACCTGAAAGGAGAGATTTCATAATAATCAAGGCCAAGGAAGATTTACCAACACTTGATCCACCATACACGCCTACGCAATACGGAGATTCTCTCAAACCTCCGGATATACGGGACTGCATAAATTCGACCTTAATACTCATAATTTTCTCCTTTTTTGCACCAAGCAATTTCTTCACGAAAGGATTTTTTACAATTAACAACTGGGTATTTATTGCGGAAGCGGCTGTGCACAGCATAGCATCATAATCATTTTCGGTCATGTTGCAATACTTTTCCAAATTTCCATTCCTAGCGTAATCTTGATAAGCCTCACATTTTAAAATAAGATCTTCAAGTTCGGCAATGTCATAATTACCCCGTAATATCGGTCTCATGCTTTTTTCCTCAAAACATCTCCAGCCGCCTTCTACAAAATATACAACGGTATCAAAGACTGCATCTAATAATTCAGGCGCGGTAGCGTGCCTTTTCAATGCTGCAATGGAAAAAAGTTTCACTCCGGAAACAGAAAAATTTAGTTTATCCGAATCACACAAACCTAGTGCAACGCACAGGGAAAGAATTCTCGAAAGATTCTCGAAACCTTCATTCTGCGTGACGAGCTTCCAATTATCTTTACTGTTTTTGAGAACTTCAAGCCATTTGGGCGCGGGAGTGCCTGCTTGGTCTACAACTTCGTCTTCTGCAAGAAGAGCTTCAACCATGGCAAGCGTGGTATTGGACAGACCTTCATCTAAACAAGCATTTATAAATGTAGCTATAGTAAAATAAACTTGTTCAGTGGTGGTACAAATCATGATGTGCGACGCAGCTAAAACAAAAGCATCTACGCGTCTCCATGGCACACTCTTAAAATCAAAGTCTACCACAGTTTGGGCGAACAAAGAACGAGCGGTAGTATACGACTCGAGTGCACTTTGAGGTTCAAGCCCTCTTTTATGCGCTAATCGTTTCACACGCTTACGCTCATCCTTCGTAGGGATGTATTCTTTTTGTTCTCGGCTAGTTTCCGCAGGGAATACAGAAGACATACAAGAATACAAAATTTTCAACAGATAATAAAAAACAACATAAAACAATAAAAAGAGTACACAGATTCCGTACACTGGAAAAAGTGAGAAGTGTGCGGATATAGAAATAAACAATATAAACATATAAAATATACAATATTGGAGTGACACAGTGGGATCCTCAACGAGAAATATGCCACTGTGGTCTTCCATTTCTTTCATACGAGCCAAAATCTGAACGACTTCGGCCTCCTTGCGCTTCCGTTTAATTCTATCCGCAGCCGCACGCAGCTGGGGTAGATCGGGTTTAAGGTAACGCAAAGGGTCACTCAAGTGCACAATGTGAGCATGTCTTATATAAAGACGAGCCTTTGTGAGTTCTCCTTGTTGGATACACTCGTCAGCTCGACGTAAATCTTCTTGTGCAGAAGAAATGACTTTCCCGAAGTAGGTGGCCATACTTACACGATTATATTTACAAGTATGGTCAACTTCAGGATTTTGACACAATTCACACATATGAGTGATGCCAGTATCCCAAGAATATCTAGGTTTCTTGGATGGCGGGGTTGGTTTTACTTCTGGTTCAGCAGAAGGTTTAGAATCGCTCTCAGAAGCGATCGAATTATCGTTTAATAAGGTCTGACAGGTGTTTGGGTTAGTAATAGTTGACTATACGGGCCAGGGGGAGAAAATCAATCTTCCTAGTCCGGGTCGGCAAAAAATATTTCTTCGAAACGGTGAATCTCAAGTCTTTGATTCACTCAACAAACCGCATCTCCAAATACTTACAATTGCCACATGTAAGTACACTTTTACATTAAAGAGCTCTATTCAGAGCCACGGAACATACAAAGCATGTATATCCGTGAATATAAAAGCAATGGAGACTATATCGTCGATGTGTATTCGGTTTTCATTTGGGTCTAAATTAGTTAAGGTGCTCCATACCACCATCAAGTACACACCGTGTGTCACCACGATGTACTACCCCCATTTGAGGATAGAAGTTTACCAAATTAATCACGCGAATATTTATCAACAAAAAACGCGGGTTCTGCTCTTGCAAGCATATGTCATACAATTCCATATATGATAATGGGAAGGTTCCTGTGCCTTCTCACAGCTATATATTAGGTCCGTAATATATAGACTCGATCCATTTTTTAGTAATGGCATCGCCACTGCTTATTTCGAATTATCGCGGCCTAAGCTCACCGCTAAAATAAACGCCTTGATTAGGCATAGTTCTACATAGAAATTTATTCTGGTAATGTTGATCAGTAACACCAGAAATGTTCCTCACTTGAAAATGAGACATGGATTCAATTTTGAAATACCATACTATTCAAAAAGGGTACCATCGTTGTGATATTTAACATACACAAATTTTTACTTTAAAAGTTTATAGTCTTTATGGACTGTAACAAAGTTTAGAGTCATTTAGGACTGTAAAAGTGACAAGGTATTTAAGTCACACAACATAAACATATATAGGTGAGATCTGTATAAAAAAGCTGATCTCAATGCACTATTTCGTCAGGTCGACAGATGAGAAAGGTAAATTTGTATATGAGCCAGAAGGCTCATATAAAATTTAACTTAAACATATCCAAAAGGATAAGTCGACAACTAAGTCAATACTCCGCACGGGAAAGGCCCGTGCG
>Ga0129352_10196996_pt1 | contig 10101 bp, 2 predicted proteins | sample CPBNA1_6_FD_105429 | JGI IMG/M metagenome (GOLD analysis project Ga0129352, IMG submission 105429) | Freshwater to marine salinity gradient microbial communities from Chesapeake Bay, USA - CPBay_Sum_27_0.2_RNA1 (Metagenome Metatranscriptome) | ecosystem: Environmental > Aquatic > Marine >... | reverse complement strand
TTTAGGAATCCGCCGCATCATACAACGATATGATGCGACTAGTGGGCCAACCAATTAAGGTAAGCTAGCAAAATTTGCTCGTGTGCACAGCTAATTAAAGCAAGGCACACCCACTAGGTAGCCGGACAACTACTGTCAAGTGACCTAAATGGGTAGGAGCAAGTCTCTCAGAGTAAAAACCCTGCCGCGCGACGCGTGGTTAGGGAAAACTGTTGAGACTTACACTTCACGACTGACAAAAGTCATGAGACTCAACCCATGCGTCTTGCGACGGGTCATCTACTCAAAGAGTAGACCCTCTCCAGGAGGGATTTATCAAGCAGATCTACTGGGCCCAAAGGTAAAAGCAGGGCACCCAGCAAGCTGCGAAAAAGTATGGTCATCGCCAGCGCCTGCGAGAATGAAATAAGTATTCTCATCGCCGGCAAGGTTAGCGATAGAAAGATCGCTCAGCTGAGGAAAAGATCCAGAATCAATTACAAGATTTTCAGCTGGGCTGTAAAAAGGCAACACTACTTGAGCAATAGGATTAAGATTAGTATTAATATAATGAAGAGCTCGGTTAGTGTCAAAGCGATTAGCATTAGGATTAAGTTCCAACGTATCATCACTGGCGGTTGTGATTAGCAGATCACCTTTTGTCTGAGGGACAATTTTGTAAGCAATACTACCATGAGTAAAACGATACATATAAGAAATCACATTGAGTAGGCTCTGACGCAAAGAATTGTCAGTGCCCAAATTAATTCCCGGCAATGTAACATTCTTTCCTTTCAGAATGTCCACAGGACTAAAACGCCGAGTAAACATCCTGAGGGAACGATACTGTTCTCCCATGGTAGATAGCATATTCGATTCATCTCCAACCGAATAATCCAAACCCCCATGTGTAGCTGGTGCCGTCAAAGAATTAGGCACCGTAAGGGGCTTATTGGACACTATATTAGCCGAAACAGTGTTAGTGAGCCTAACCGTATATGTTCCAGCAGGCAGCTCCACGAGTGTTGGCACATCAAACCCATTGGTACTGAGTGTCAAGATATTGGAGGTCGCAGCAGATCCAGTGACTTGTACTGTGCATGAAGAAGACGTAACTACACCTATGGTGCCAATAGACACGCGAGTCGTTTCACCGACTGAGAAAGTTGCATTATTTGCGAAGAAGTCAGACACATAGTACCCTGGACCAACAGGATCAGAAACAATCGGTCTATCAGTGATTACAGACACAAAAGATGGTGAAGCATAATCAACTCGGTATTCTCCCTGAGGAAGAAATCCGCTTCTGATCTGACTTATATTCGGTGGAGCTCCAAGATCAGTATCCACCAGGGTGACAGAATCACCTGTAGTTGTGTTAGTAAATTTAAGACTAGTTACATCAAAAGCGGCACCAACAGACACATTAGTATCTTGCAAAAGAGTAAAGATAGAACCTGTGGGAGGAAGACGTTCCGATGAGTATAGTGGCTCAGCAGGAAGAGATGGAGGATAGTCAAAACCAATAGCAGCTTTAGCAAGAGTGCCAAGCTCTGCTGTCTCCAATCCTTCCCACGTAATCCACGGATACATTGTGATGTCTTCAGCCACTGTAGAAGCTGAAATTAAGGGGTTAAGAATAGAGATAACAATGCGTCCTGGTGCACATCCAGCAGTGTAACCTGCAGTTGCAGGATCATAAACACGCATCCACTTGTTCTTATACACACTTGGGAATGAAATATCAATACCCTTCTCATCGACAGAAGAAACATCAATAACTGTAGAAAGAACATTCTCTAGAGGCTCTACACCATCACTATAAGGAAGGTACTGTACTAGAAGACGGCACTGATGAAATTGAGTTTTGGCAAAGCGAATGTTCATTTTGATCTGACCTCTCCACCAATTAGACAAAGCTGTGGCAAGAGAAATGGGTGCGCCAAAGATAGTGCGATAATTGCTGAGAATTGCACCATATAAGGAATAGTTAACAGGGCTAATGGGAATATCTGCAACTACAGTCTTAGCTGGTGAAGGCGTATCTCCGCCCTTAATATTATATCGCTTGAGCACATAAGGTCTCTGGGCAAGGTACTCAATCGACATCTCATCTAAATTTTCAGGAAGAGCCAAAGTTGGATTGATGGCATTGTTAGGAAATAGAGAAAGAGGAACAGAATTATCAATGCCAATGCCGTGAGTAAACCCTTTTGCCGGAAGGTTCTCATAAGTGGTAACCTTGGTAAGGTCACGATCTTTAGAAAACCCAAACATAGAAGCAACGTTCCCAACAACGTTAGAAACCCAAGTGACGGGCTTCGCAATTGTAGATAGAATGGGAACGCCAAGACCGTCAACAACGTTGGCTACTGAACCGACAGTATCAGCGACCTGTGACACTATGCCTTTAGCGGAAGATTCTTCATCTGTACCGGCTTCAGTCTGAGGGTAATTGGCAGAAGGAACAGAAGGAGCATGGCCATACAATTTAATGTTTTTAAGTCTTCCAAAAATGGAATAAGAAACTTTAACATTAGTTTCCGGACCAGCTAGCTTCGATAGAACAGAAAGACGAATTGAATTGAGATTATTCTGATTTCTGGGATTGAAAACTTCGAATTCACTAGTGTAAGGAACTGACAATGAAATAGCACGAGATTCAGACTGCAAATTCAATTCGTTTCCAGGGAAGGAAGTGATGGAACGCAAGTGTTCAGTGAGAGTTCGCCTAATGACAGACGTTTGCTCAGCATTCATCTTGTTCCATAGCCAAACAACCCCCTGTAGAAAAGGGGTGGCCTGCATACGTACGGTGATCTCATAATCGCATCTCATATAAGCAATATTAGCCAATTTTGAAGCTATAAAAGTAGATCCACGCACTATGTCATCAGGCAGACTGATGGTTTCAAGGCTGGGCTGGTTATACTCCAACTGAAGCTGGGCCAAAGTAAGAGTCTCAGAAATTTCAGCATCATCAGTTGTCCATTCACCATTTGCTAACAGAATATCTCGAGAGAGTGATTCTATCAGCGCTTGGTCTTGAACTTCGAAAAGATTGTCAGTGGTGTTCCTCGAAAGGAAAACATTCTGGTCGGTATGGGGCATGTCATTAAGTTGCATTGTATTCCCCTCGAAAGTAATGACAGACGAATCTGCCATGACACCTCCAGAGCTGGAAATGTCATTTGTTTGATTATTTGAAGTTTGATTTTGTATGGGAGGAGGCAATTAAAACTCTCCACTACACACAGAATGCGCAGCTGCTGATCTTGCCCAAGATAGCTGGAAAGGTCTCCTGATGCGTGTTTTCGGGGCTGCCTGTGGCACACGTACGCTAAAAAGCAAGCCGTCCTGTGAAAGCCGTACACTGCACAGTCATCTGGAGCGTAATTAGCAATGATGGGTAACCAGACACAGAACAAATTTACATATCCAACAGTTCACTAAGAAAGTCGGAATCCATGGCGCCACTTCTACCCTGTTGAGTTAAGAGAAAGCTCTTACACTCAGCAGGATGCAAAATGGCTTCTCGATACCCAGCCGCTCGACATGCTCGCCGAACGACCTCACCAAAAGCCTTCAAGTATTCATCTCCATGCAAAGAGGCCTCGAAACTAGCAATGCGAGTCGTTTGTCGCAAAGCCTCCTGGGGATCAATATTTTTCCGGCTCCACATGCACATATCCTCAATGGTGACCTTAGAAAGAGGGGCCACCCAAAAAGAATCACGAAGAACAAATTCACGCTTGAGAAACGTAACCTCAGACAAAGAGCGATAAGGAGGAGGAGAACCACTCTTGGTTTCATCAGTATATTCATGACCTGTTACTGCCATAAACTTAGTTATACTATGCTGATTAAACCATTCACACACCTTGTCAGAAACACAACACAATGAATCATCACCGTAAAACACACTAGAAACATTCATGCAATATCCAGAAAGAGACTCAGGGAATCCCATATCTCGCTGAGCAAGTAGATAAACATACCTAAAGATGATCATGTTATACATACAATTAATTAAAGTAGTCAGAGGATTACCAGAGGGTTGAGAATGGTTCAGCTGGAAAACTTGTCCATTCATAAGCCAAGTAGCATTGAATAGATATTCCAGCAGTGTGTGACGAATCAAACCATTCTCCTGATCATCATCATACCAATCAGTAACAATCTCTGCAATGCGAGACAAGATCTGAGAATTAAGAGAGCCATCAAAATTGGAAAAATCTCCTGCAATGATTTTGAAACCCACTTTCCGTAGACGATTGACTATTCGAGTCCAATCATAAGAATACACATTTACTCCCAAACCAATCTCATTATCTACTCTGTTTTTCATAACATGTTCAAGAAATGCCAAGAAATACCGTCTCTGAGCCAAAGCTAAACCTTGATTGGAAGCTGCAAAAACTCGGGTCTTCTTCATACGAACTTTTTCCAGAGGCCGTCTCTCATCTTTCATAGTGGCTGAAAAAATACCCAACTCTACATCAACAATACCTGATTTAGCCTTAAATATAATTTTCTCAACATGCTCTTTCAAATCTGGATTGTCCACAACAAATTCCTCACTGCCTAACCATGTTTGTTTACCTACTTTACCTTTCTTTTTCCGTAAACAATATGGGAAACCAGCCGAAGTAGTCCGGTTAAGCGCATTCATATAATCATGACCAGACAATCCTGTAATTGACTCCTCATGAGTCAAAACACGCTTCTCAACGTCTGACACTCCAGGGGCATTTAACACTTGCTTCACATTATGCACACATATGTCAAGCAAATCTTCCTCTAGCAAGACCACATTCTTTGTAACTTTAAGCGCATTCTTTACTAACAAATCTTCGTCTGCGCTATGTAATGCAGCTGGGGCTGTAAGGACAGGAAAACAACCATGGATAGGGCTAGGTATAATTGCAGACTTTGTAGGATTGGGAGCAGACTTTACTTTACCAATAGGAAGTGTATTAGGCAAAGGAGGAACAGAGAAAGTAGTTGGGGGATACTCTGTTGTGACCACCCCACAGTGTGACGTAGCAACAAGATTGAAGTCTTCCACAGTAATGGTCTGAGCAAACACTCTAGAAGTGTTGTCAAAGCCAGCACAGTGCAATCCAACTATCTTTGCTCTGGAGGCAGGGTTGAACAGAATATAAGGGGAACAACAATCACCCTTTGTGGAATTACCTCGCGCCTCGAAACCCTTACGAACATAATAGGACTTTCTCTCAGGGTTGTGTGACTCAATATGATCCACACAAGTGACAAAGGTAGCCTGTGAGTCCTTAGGGATCAAGACATTATCTTTACCAAAAAGGGCAGATGTGTAAACTCTAAGGTCCCCATGGGCCATCAACCCACTGAGACTAGATAGTTCATTTTTAGTAGGAAAATAAGAAGTAATATCTCTACGAGCAGGTGTACTCGCTCCCAATTCACACATGACAATGTCTACATCAATTCCACCTCGCGATATATGCTTCCATGACACTATGGACACAGGGACACGAGTGAAACTCCTATCTGCCATGGCAACAACCTCAACACTTCCCTCAAGCTCATCAAATAGATGGTTAGGCATAAGAATAGTACGTCCTTTAATGAAAAGCCCATGAGTAAACAGCCTTGCCCCTGGTTTGTATAGCCTAACAAAATTCTTTGATAGCAATTTGTTGGCCACATCCATGGCGTTATTATCACATGAAGACTCAACCATCAAATTCGTCCACTGAACAGCATAATCTGATAATGTATTGCCTTCGACATGAGGTGTGGAAACATCAGCAACATTAACGCTTCGCGGTTTGAAGTCCTGATGGGACTCAACCACCACTTTCTTGGGGCTCACATCTTGATGTGATTCCACACACACAATTCTGGGTTTCAAATCCTGGTGAGACTCAACACTTGACACCTTAGGCTTTATATCTTGGTGAGATTCAACAATCACTACCTTGGGTTTAACATCCTGGTGGGATTCCACAGTGACAATTTTAGCTCTAGTATCTTGGTGAGACTCCACATTTACCACCTTAGGCTTTACATCTTGATGAGACTCTACATTGACCTGTTTTACTTTAGCGTCCTGGTGAGACTCCAGAACACAAAAGGTGTCCTCAGTATTATTTATTTTAACAAAAGACTCATCACACAGAGACTGGGTTATAGAAAAATGTATGGGAATCTTGCACGCAGTGGCTGTTGTGACATAATGGTGCACGACGCGACGGACGTCTCCAGGAACTAAAGTAATCATACCATCACTCACACTTCTGGTTTTCATGACCAAGTTTCCCTTCTTAAGTCTAGAACAAAAGTCACACCCAACTGTACATAACATTGTTCCAATCAAAGTCATAATAGTACCACCATTAGTCAACACCCGCTGAACTCTACAATAACTAGAGCATAAGTATGCAGTACCACCACCGATAAGAAGAGCAGCTCCAATCACCATAGAAATAGAGGCCCAATGGGACACCACAAAGTCCTTAACTCTAGACATTACACTCCTAAGGGACTCCACCACATTGGCAGCATACTCTTTACATTTATCCCAAACGGTGGATTTGGACCTCGAAGACTCAAAGTACTCTAAACAATCTTGAAATTGCTCATCAGGCCTAGACTCTAGCCATTCGCTAAAGAATGCTCCAACATCAAAATCTTTATCCTCATACTTGTTCCACAGGCACTGGTCGACAACCTCCTTAGGCATGAAATATAAGCCCTCGGTGCCAGGCACAAAATCGATCTCCAGTTCTTTATACAAGTGCTCACAGGCCTCATCGGCGTTGTCATGATAACCTAACCAATCAGTCTGAATCCTGAATGCACAGCCTACATGGCACTTGAGGGAATTTGAAAGTGTATCAAGACTCTCAGGCAAGGCAGGTACATCTTGAACCTCTTTATCTTTATGTGCAGACACCCTAAGGCCCCTAAGCTTGGTCACGAGTTCCATGAATTCCTCGTAGTTACAAACTTTAACCTCATCGCGTCCGGCCAGTGTATATTGAACATGTAGTTGATAAATATCAGTGTCCATCACCAATTGGTAAGTACCATCTCTTACAGCTGCAAGCAAATCAGCCTGAGTCTTATCAGGATTCTGTTTGAGCCAAATCTTTCTCTCGTCTGGTACGCGACGCCGATTATCATGGCGCACAACTGTCCTAGCGTACTCATCAGCAACGTCCACTCTAACCCTAAGATCCATACGCCTGTAAAATGCATCTTGACTATGTATAGATCGGGGACGATACTGATGAGGATCAACATTAGATGAAGCAATGACGAAAGATGGCGACACAAAAGTACATGCTTTGTCATCAACACTTGACATGTGAACTTGAAAAGAATCACTATTATTCAAACGTATGAATTCAAATATCTCTGGATTTGGCTTGGTAGCAGAATCCACAATCTGTAAAGCATCATCATATACTATAATTTTACTTGAATCTTTGACACCATCCCAAAATTCATTCTCTGCTTTACGTGAATAGATAACATCCTTGGCATTCAGAGTTGGATAATACTGCTGGGCCAATTGCTTTTGCATGATTTCAGACAATTCTGTTTTACCACAACCAGCACCACCGTACAAGAAAATTATTAACGGCGGCACTCTATATCCGTCCCCACATGAAAGATAAAGCTGGGCTTTATCAATGTGGGCTTTAACAGCACGTCGAGCTTCCTTCAACCTGGCTGCAATTTCACGATGACCCAAAGTTAATGACTTATCCAAATACCCCTGATATAGATTATCAGCCTTCACAAGAAGTTCACATGCTGAGGAATTGCACCCAAGCAATTTGGAGGAATTCAAATCTTCTTTGAAATATTTGAACACAGCGAGAACTGAGGAAAGGTTGGGATAGTTCTTGGATAGGTCCAGGGACTTCCTGTCTTGATTATACAACAATTTGCACACCATGTTGTCTGCATACTCCCAAATACCAAAAAACACATCTTTAAAACTCCTCACCCCAGTTAAAGCTCTCCCAACAAGTGAAGACTGAGTGAGCAACTTATTGAATGAAGCATTCGAAAAATCAGTAACTCCATAGCACAAAATAGCGATGAATGACAAGACACCTGAGAGTGCAATACATAAACCAGTACCAAATGAGTCATACACAGCTGCTAATTGTTCCTTAACTCTATCAAAACCTGGAAGCTCACATCCATGTGTTTGGGGTCGTTCATCCTCAGTAAAGGGTGTGTTAAATTTGAGAGAACCTAGCCAAGTTGACAAAGTCGTAACCAAGTCAGAGAATACACTAGTGCGCAAAGCAAAAGAGGTGAAACCTTGAACCAGAGGGGTAATAGACCTAGTAGTCAAAGCAAAAAACAATGAAACAAATACATCCTTAATCATTGCTGTAGTATCCACAGACAAGGAAGGTAGCCAGTTATTTATCTTAGCCAAAATACTCTTAAATGAATCCAAAGTCTCTGTAGCACTATCAACTACGTTGTTTACCTTAGGCAAGAGTTCATTTACTTGCCTAGAGACATGTCCAACCTTGACTTCGAAATTTTCACGTAGGCGTGTAATCCCTTCGTCATGCTTATCTAGAACTTCATGGACATGATTGAGTGTTGAGTTCGCGAGTTCAATGGTCTCGCTAGATCTATCTGGCAAAGTGGCAATAGATCTAAACATATGTGTTGTTGGAAACACATCAGCAACACAGAGAAATCTTCTAGCAGCATTGTTACGAGCGGTTCGTCTGGTCATTCCAGAATCTCCAACTGTAACACCATTGCAAGTTATATAGCTAGTAACAATCCCATTGATGCGCACATCCTTGACGGTGAAATTCGGGAGCGTCTTAGTGCTCACTAATTCCCGAAGAAACTTGAGTGGCTTAGCCACAGCAAATGCTAGATTCTTTCGCTGAATGAACTTCTTGCAATTGGCTACACAAAACTTCTCTGACAAACAGCAGGGACATGGTTCTGACAAGAATTCAGAAACCACAAAGCACCTATCAATACAACAATACTGTTCCTCATCTATACAACTGGGACATGCTGATCCCCACTCATTGTTGTGAATGGCAATAGGGTCATCCCCTTCCTTCCAGGCACCAATCAAGATGTCACATCTTTCACATCTAAACACATCTGCATATCCAGTATAAACAAGACAAGTGTTTGGAATGGCACCAATATGGGTTTCTGGGAACATATAAGGGTACTCACAATGATTCTTCTTCTCCACTATGCATGAATCACACAGCACATCATGAGATGTAACCTTGGACATAAAGCAGGTGGTAAATGCATAACACTTACTACATTGAGCTGGAAGATAAGTGGCATACAAAGTGTTATTCTCACACCATGAATCTATCTCTGCATTAGAATCAGAAACATACCAATCAGACTTAGGCATTGAGACAGTCTGATTGTAATGCCTGAAAACAGCTGGAGTTTTGGTAGAACGAAGAGGAGAGAAAGGCAGTTGAGAATCCATAAGCTGATTACCATTGGAGATATGTCTATAAATGGGAACAAAGGACTTGTAACGTCTGCCACCTACTCGGAAAGCGGGAGCGACGTAAGCGCCAGTTACAGAATAAGAATATCCTTCCGGCAAATCCTGACGCACCATACTCAGAACTTCTGAGACTTCAGTGCGCCTAGCAGCACGATCCTTGAAAACAAATGGGAAACTATGCATGTTGTATTGAACTCTCTATCGGCTATAACGGCGGTGCATCTACATACTGAGGGACTAATCCAGGGTCGGAATCCTGGTTACGCACTTACAGTTTGCTGGCCGTCTATATACGTTTTAAACAGGACCTGTAAGTCTATTAGTTTGAGAAATGTAGCGCGGGGCACAAAGCACTTACGGCGAGAGTGTAACAAGCGTCCACCTGTGGATGTTGAGTCCACAGGTTGAAAGGAGACGAAGAGCGGGACGTCTCTCCGAATATAGATACATTATTATGGGCAAAGCCCGAAACGTTAAAGATCAAATGGCAACAGGGTCAATCCAGCGTACTTGAGCGTGGGGCTACCAGGGTCATTGTAGGGTGGTGCGAGCGTGCCACCAAAATGATCTCTAATAAAATCGTGCAAGGAATGTAAACC
>Ga0129352_10118628_pt1 | contig 10128 bp, 3 predicted proteins | sample CPBNA1_6_FD_105429 | JGI IMG/M metagenome (GOLD analysis project Ga0129352, IMG submission 105429) | Freshwater to marine salinity gradient microbial communities from Chesapeake Bay, USA - CPBay_Sum_27_0.2_RNA1 (Metagenome Metatranscriptome) | ecosystem: Environmental > Aquatic > Marine >... | reverse complement strand
GAGAAATCTTCAAAACAAAACCTACTAAAGACAGCAGTCATGAGAAGAATTTTACTAATCACATTAGGGCTACTCTTTGCCACAATTCAGATAAATGCACAGGTTGGTCAAGGAGCCATTCGTGCTACAGTAACTGATGATGGTGGAGAGCCAATTCCATTTGCGAATGTGATCGTAAAGCAGAATGGTGTTCAAGTTACAGGAGGTCAAACAGACTTCGATGGTTTGGCAAACATCAAACCGATTACTCCAGGTACTTATGATGTTGAGGTTTCAAGCCTTGGTTTCGGCACCAAACGAATTTCAGGTGTTCAAGTAACCATGGGAGTCACTACCTATCTCCCAAAGGATCAGACAAAACTTTCTACAGCAGCCGAAATGCTGGATGTGGTTGAGGTAATTGCTTATGACAAGCCACTTTTTGAGAAAGGTTCTTCAAAGCAAGAAACAATGACATCAAAGGATATCGTGAAAATGGCTGCGCGAAACCCAGCTGAACTTGCCGCGACTGCTGGTGGTACTTACAGTTCAGACAATGGTAGTAGTGCTCTTAACATTCGAGGTAGCCGATCAGATGCCAATTACTACTTTATTGATGGTGTGAAAGTGAGAGGTAGCTCAGCAATTCCAAGAGCTTCAATTGATCAAATTACAGTAATAACGGGAGGTCTTCCAGCGCGATATGGTGATGTGACTGGCGGGGTTGTTTCGATAACTACTAGAGGTGTGTCACGCGAATATCACGGTGGAGTGGAGTACCTTACTTCTGGAGTTAAGTTTAGTGACGAACTTTACTTAGGTACAGATCCTTATGGTTATAACCTAGCTGAGGTCAGTCTATCAGGACCATTCTTAAGCAAAACGGATTCGCTAGGAATGAAAAAGCCACTCCTAGGATTTTTTCTTTCAGGAAACTTTACCAGCAACCTAGACCCAAGGCCTTCAGCTGTTGGCGCCTGGAAGATAAAGGATGATCAGTTAGATATTTTGAAGGCAGATCCTTTAAGACAGGGCTTTGCAGTAAATTCTGTAATTCCAAATACCGACTACTACAGACTCGATAATTTCGAGCGTGTTAATGTGCGCCCCAACACCAATAATATTGGTGCTAACCTAGCGGGAAAAATTACAGTGGCTACCACAGATAATACCGACTTGACTTTTGGAGGTAGTTTAAACTACAGCAGAGGTAAAAACTACTCCTTTGCACAATCATTATTCAACTTCGAGAACTATCCTGAACAAGTCAGTAGAGATTATCGTGTTTATGGGCGGTTTACTCAGCGATTCAATAATGCCTCATCGGATGACGGCTCATCAGCGAGTTTAATTAAGAACGCGTTTTACTCAATTCAAGTAGACTACAGTCAGGAATACTTTAAAAGACAACACCACCGACATCAGGATAATCTATTTGATTATGGATATATTGGGAAGTTTGAAACATTTCAATCTGCAGAGTATCAAAATGGTGTCGATAGCACCACTGGATTGTTTGGAGAGATTCAGCAGACCTTTCAAGATACGTTGATCGCCTTTACTCCGGGTACTGCCAATCCAGAATTAGCTGCGTTCACTCAGAGATATTATGAGCTTAATGGATGGGAGGGCTTTGATGCAGAAGGAAATCCTGTTTATGATGCGAGTCGCGTGGAGTCTTTCACGAATATCAATAACATTCAAGCTGGTGGTGGTTTGGTAAATGGTGATAACCTGCAAGGAAGAGGTAGATCGGTCTATGGTATGTGGGCATATAATGGAGATATGAATAATACTGGTTCTGCGATAAACAGTTATCAAGAGTCAATCACTAACCAAATTCGTGTGACCGCTCAGGGATCTGCAGATATTAAAAATCATCAGATCATGGTGGGTATTGAATATGAACAGCGTGTCGATAGATCTTACTCTATTGCTCCAGGTGGTCTTTGGCAAACTGCAAGACTTAGAGCAAACTCACACATATCTGAGCTCGACCTTTCTAATCCCATCATCGAGTACCCAGGGCCTCGAATCAGCTATCCTCGTCTAAATGCATCTCCTGGAGAATATGACAACAGCAATGATGATGAGGCGCAAGCATTTATCGATTATAACTTAAGAAAGGCGATTGGTCTAGATGCGGATGGCGTTGATTTCATAGATGTAAATGCACTTGACCCTAGTGTGTATCGCTTAGAGTATTTTTCTGCAGATGAACTTTACAATGCAGGAAGTTCATTTGCAAACTATTTTGGATACGATCCTTATGGAAATCGAACTCAAGGAAATCCTTCTTTCGATGACTTCTTCACAGAAAGAGATGAATTTGGAAACTATACTAGACCAGTCGGAGCATTCAGACCAATTTATGTTGCCGGTTTCATTGAAGATAAATTCGAATTTAGAGATCTCATTTTCAATATTGGCCTGCGTGTAGATCGTTTTGATGCTAACCAGCAAGTATTGAAAGACGACTACGTTCTATTCCCAACCGTGAAGGCTGGAGAAATTGATGGTATTCTTGAAGAAGACGTTGATGTGCCGAATAATATCGGAGATGATTATGTTGTGTATGTTGACAATATTCAGAACCCTTCTGAAGTACTCGGCTATAGAGATGGGCATACTTGGTATAATGCTGAGGGTGCGGAATTGGCAGACGCTTCAGCTCTTCGAGTTTCAAATGGTTTGCCAGCTCCATTATTAAGAAATCCAGAACAAACAAACAGCGTTGATATAACTTCTGAGTCATTTAAAGATTACAGCCCTACCACCAACTTCATGCCTCGTATCGCCTTTAACTTCCCTATTTCTGATGAGGCGAAGTTCTTTGCACACTACGATATACTCACTAAAAGACCAACGTTTGCGAACCGTCTTGATCCAGCATCATATTATTTCATGGAAAGTAGACCAAACACCACGTTAATTAATAACCCAAACCTTCAGCCTGAGAAGACAGTGGATTATGAAATTGGATTCCAGCAGGCACTCACTACTTCTATGGCGCTTACTATATCAGCATTCTACAGAGAGTCTAGAGATATGGTTGCCACTCGAAGAATTTTTGATTCTTATCCTATCGAATACGTAACGGTAGACAACTTAGATTTTGCAACAGTTAAGGGAATGACAGTTTCTTATGATCTGCGACAAACTAAGAATCTGACCATCAGAGCATCATATACACTGCAATTTGCCGAAGGAACTGGATCTAATTCAACTTCAGGTCTGAACTTGGCAAGAACGGGGCAGCCAAACCTGAGAGCACCAATTAGACTGAGCTATGATCAAAGACACCAAATTGTTGGTAACATTGACTACCGCTATGGCCAAGGTTCTGACTATGATGGGCCAGTTATCGGTGAGAGACAAATTCTCAAGAACACTGGTGCCAACCTTCAAATTAGAGGTGGATCAGGAACTCCCTATAACCCACAATCAAACTTTACCAGTACGGCCTTATTCCAAAACAATCCAGCACCTCTGCAAAGTGGAGCGATCAATAGCGCGAGCTTACCATGGGTTTTCCGTTTTGACTTAAGTGTTGACCGTGACATTACACTTTCTAAGGAAGATTCTGATCGAGAATACTACTTGAACCTGTTCGTACAGGTACTTAACCTATTAAATACTAGAAATATCAACGGAGTATACAGAGCAACGGGTAATCCAGATGATGATGGATACTTAAACTCTGCCTTTGGTATTCAAACTTTAGCCGAACAAAACAGCGCTGCTTCTTTCAGCGAGTACTATACAATGAAATTGTGGAATCCAACAAACTGGCAACTGCCGAGGAGAATTCGACTTGGAGCTAGATTGAGTTTCTAAAAACATGACAATGAAGATGAGAAAGATTCTATATACACTAATTATTTCTTTAGTCGTAATAAGCACGGCTCAAGCAGAGAGATATAAGCACGAAAAAGCAAGCAAGGGAGGAACACCTCCTGGAACGGCCGCCAATTGTACGCCAGCAACGGCAGCAACAGAATTGGATATTAATAACGTAAAGGCACTTATTCAGTCAGGTGGTGACATGTGGTGGGACTTTAATAGAGCTCGCTATGAAATTCCTCAAGGTTCTGAGAAGACATCATTATTTGCTGGTTCACTTTGGTTGGCTGGTCAGGATGTTTCAGGTCAGTTTAAAGTAGCCGCTCTGCGTTTTCGTCAGGTGGGTAACGATTATTGGACCGGTCCATTAAGCACTGTAAACTCTGAGATTGATCCACAAACATGTCGTGACTATGACAGACACTGGAAATCCGAAAAATCTCAGGTTGCGGAGTATGCCGCATATTATGCTGCAACAGTGATCGCGGCTGAAGAAGGTACTCCCCTTCCTGAGCAGTATGAAGGTTACACGGTACCCGATGTGATTAAAGATTGGCCTGCTCACGGCAGAAACTTCGAGCCATATAATGAGGACTTCTATTTGGCTCCATTCTTCGATAACAATGGGGACGGAGAGTATAATTATCAGGATGGTGATTATCCGGGATACGTTTTAAGCGGTAAATCAGACTGTAGCAGAAGAGTACGAGACATTTATGGTGACCAAAACCTTTGGTGGGTGTTTAATGACAAGGGAAACATTCACACAGAATCCGGTGGTCAGGCCATAGGTATGGAAATTCGGGCACAGGCTTTCGCCTTTGCTACCACAGATGAGGTGAACAATATGACTTTCTATAATTATGAGCTGATTAATAGATCTACCTTCAACTTGTCTGATACATATTTCGGCCAATGGGTTGATGGTGACCTAGGAAATGCTCAGGATGACTACGTTGGGGTAGATGTTCGTAGAGGTTTAGGATATTTTTATAATGGTGATGATAATGACGAAGATGCCGGTGGTAATATCGGTTATGGAGTAAACCCTCCTGCAATTGGTGTGGATTTCTTTCAAGGACCATTCGTAGCCAATGACTCGCTCGACAATTGCCTCTGTTTAAATGATTACCAGTCTGCACAAGACTCGAATGGAATTGTATATCCAGGTCAAGGTGCTGGTTATGGTGACGGAATTGTAGATAATGAGCGGTATGGTATGAGAAAGTTCTTATATCACAATAATGCTCCTGGACCCACTGGCGATCCAAATATTGCAACCGATTATTACAATATGCTCCGTGGAATTTGGAGAGATGGTACACCAATGACTTATGGTGGTAACGGATATGCACCAGCAGACCCAAATGCAATTCCTGCTAATTATATGTTTCCTGGTGACAGTGACCCTGTGAATTGGGGAACAGACGGTGTTGATCCAGGCATCGGAACTTGGACTGAAAACTCAGCGGGTAACCCACCCGGAGACCGAAGATTTGTCCAATCAGCCGGTCCTTTCCAACTCGGTCCAGGCGCGGTCAATAATATTACTGTTGGTATTACTTGGATGCAAGCAAATAATGGCGGACCACTTCAGTCAGTTGAGGATATGAGAAGAGCTGATGACAAGACTCAAGCACTGTTTGATAGCTGTTTCGAAATACTCGATGGTCCTCACTCACCTGATGTTACGGTTCAAGAACTGGATCGAGAGGTCATACTAATGCTCTCAAATCCAATCAACTCTAATAATTATCAAGAGCAATACGCTGTGGCTGATCCGTTTTTAGCTCCACCAGATTCAGTAGACCCAGGAGATGGAAATCAGATTGCGCTTACTAATGAGGAGAAAGAACTTTTCGCTACCTACAAGTTCGAGGGTTATCAAATATTCCAATTGGCAGATGGATCAGTAAGTACAAATGATCTTACAGACCCGGATAAGGCGAGACTCGTGGCTCAAGTTGATGTTGCCAATGACATTACAACAATGATTAACTACGAGTATGACCCACAACTAGATGCGGATGTTCCTAGGCTTAAAGTCGCAGGTGAGAATGAGGGAATTAGACATTCATTCCAGTTTACCGATGATGCATTTGCCGAAGGGGATGCTCGACTAATAAACCATAAAACTTATTACTACATGGCTATAGCATATGCTTATAACTACTATGGTGATGGTGAAGGAAACCTTCAATATATCGATGGTGTTTATGACCCAGCTTCAGATCCACCCCGATTGGAAGGTCAAAAACTTCCTTACTTAGCAAGTCGTACTTCAGCTACGGGACCAGTTAGAGTTTATGAAGCCATTCCACACAAGATAGACCTTGAGCAGAATGGAATAAAGCTAAATGCTGAGTATGGTGATGGAGTACAACTTACAAGACTTGAAGGTAGAGGAAATGGTGGAAATTATGCAGTTATAAAAGAAGACTACCTAGACTCGTTGGTTGCTTCAGGTGATGCTTACGCTCAGAGATTGTTATACGAATCGGGCGCTGGTCCTGTTTCAATTAAAGTTGTTGATCCACTTATAATACCAAACAGTGAGTTCACCTTGGCATTCAAGGATTCAAGCGATAACAATGATTATCGAAATATGTATTGGGAGCTTTCAGGAGATAGCATTGAAACGATTACATCTGAGCAAACGATACGACAGTTAAATGAACAAGTGATTTTTGATATTGGGCTATCTATATCAGCTGAATATGGATATCCTGGACTTGATGAAAATGCTAAAAACAATGGATTTATCGGTTTCTCTATTTCCTACGAAGATGATACTGATGCTTGGCTATCAGGAGTTGTAGATGAGGATCCTAATGAAGTGTTTAATTGGATTAAGGCGGGAACATTCCAAGATCCAAATACGGGGGATGATCCTAGAGAAGGAGCTACGGATGATCATTATACGAATTATATAGATGCCTTCTCGAGTGACCCTGCTGTTGATCCTGAACAAAATTGGGAGAACATTGCAGGTCGTACATGGGCACCTATGGCATTATGTGGTTATGACACTGCACAGCCAATTCCTTTGTTCCCCGTTAATGAAGCAGGTTGGTCATTGTTCTCAGAGAGAATTCTCGAGGCTGCGTCACTCGATAAGACACCTAGTGTTGACATTATCATCACAGAGGATAAATCGAAGTGGACAAGATGTCCAGTGCTTGAGGCTGGTGATATTATATCATTAAATAAAGGTCGTGCACTGCGCGGTGAATTGCGAAGGGGACTATCAGTAGATAAGAGCGGTAGAAATCAATTGGATCCAGAATTCAATGAAAGCGAAGGATTTGGCATTGAAGCTACTGGTGAGCGCCAAGTGCTTGGCACAACAGACCTCAGGCCAGATGATGTTCAGTATTTGAGATCTCTTGACTTTGAATCTGCTGAGTTTGCGAATGTGTCTATGGGTATGGGTTGGTTTCCTGGTTATGCCATTAATGTAGAAACGGGAGAGCGATTAAATATGGCTTTCTCCGAAAACTCTGCATTGAGCAAAGAGAATGGCGCTGATATGGTTTGGAATCCAACAGATCGTTTAAGAGAAGAACTATTTGGAGAACTTAGAATGGGAGGTATGCATATGGTATATGTCTTCAGACACAATACCGAAGATGCTGGTACACTTGACTCTGACGATATAATGCCTGAGTACGATGGCGGACAATTTGCCTTCGAAAAACTTCTTGGTTTTGACGCTAAAGTGAGTGCGGATGTTCTCAATTCAAACTCTGAACGCGCTAAAGATTACAGGGCGGTAATGGGCGCTGGTGCATGGGTTGGTTACACGATGGTTTCTACGGAGTCTGAGCTCTACGGTTCAGGTCGCACGGTTGATAATATCAACGATGTGAGAATACAACTGAGATCGACACAACCATACGCTCCATATGTGCCAGGCGAGGGAACGGAGTTTACTTCGACTAGTAGCCTTACAATTGGTTCAGATTACTATGTGGTCAAGGGCAGAATTACGACACAGCAAACAGATGCTGGTGGAAACGAAGTGGACGTGACATTTAGTCCTGGTGAGGTATTCACAGCTGAAGAAACAGACTTTATATTGGAAAGTGTATCTGCCAATTTAATTGAAGCCGTAAATGGTGCATTACCATTGTACACTTTCAATACGGCAGATATTGCTCCGACTTTGGATAGCGAGTTTGGCTCGGAGATGCTCAGTGAAATCAAGGCAGTTCCAAATCCATACTATGCTTACAGTTCATATGAGACTGGAAGGCTGGACAACAGAATCAAAATAATTAACCTACCACAGCAATGTGAAGTTAAGATTTACACTGTGAACGGTGTTCTTGTAAGAACATATAAGAAGGATGATGCTACCACTTCAAGCGTTGATTGGGATTTGAAAAACCAAGATGGCGTGCCAATTGCGAGTGGATTGTATATCATACATATAGAAGCTCCTGGGCTTGGAGAGAAAGTTATTAAGTGGTTTGGTGTACTCAGACCAATTGACCTTAACTCCTTCTAATTCTTGAACTAAACTAAACATGAGAACTACTAAATATATCTTATCGATTGGCTTAATTGCCCTATCAACAGTGGGGTTTGCAGGCAATAAAGAGAGAATCGGACAGGCTGGTTCAAGTCAGTTGTTGATCAATCCTTGGGCGCGAAGCGGAGGAATGGGAGGAGCTGGAAGTGCATACCTTAATGGCACGGAAGCATTCAACTGGAATGTTGCCGGTCTTAGTGCCATTGAAACAATGGAGTTTAATTATTCTAACCTTACGCTTTTTACGGGTTCTGAAATATCTATGAATACCGTAGGGCTTGGGATAAGAACGGGCGAGTCATCAGTATTGGGAATCAACGTTAATGCCATGTCCTTTGGGGATATGGAGGTTACTACCACTGCGAATCCCGATGGGGGCCAAGGTGTCTTTCGCCCACAGTTTTTGAATTTCGCTGTTGGCTATGCACGCATGTTTTCAAACAGTATACAAGGCGGTGGTTCGGTTAGAGTGGTGAGCGAGTCGATTAATAACGTGGGCGCCACCGGAGTGGCCTTGGACGCGGGAATTCGATATGTAACCGGTAAGTATGATCGAGCCAAGTTTGGAATTGCACTTAGAAATGTTGGACCTAAACTCCGCTATACAGGAGATGGTTTGGCACAGACAGTCGTGCTAAATAATAATGAGTTTACGGTTAATCAAAGAACTGAAGGCTTCGAGATGCCAGCTCTACTTAACATGGGAGTATCATATGACTTCTATCTCTTCCAAAACACTGGTGGTTCAGATGGCGAAGAAGGCAGCACTGAAGATGTAGCACCACAGCTAAATGATGGTGGTAGGCCCTCAGATTATCGTTTGACCGCGGCAGGAACTTATACTTCAAACTCATTTTCTCCAGATCAGATAAGAGTGGGTTTAGAATTTGCGTTCCTCAAATATTTCGCAGTAAGAGGCGGCTTGGTCTACGAAGAAGCCATCTTTAACGGCTATAATCTAGGTAGACTTAACGCAAATTCAGGCCCAACTACTGGATTCTCGTTGATGTTGCCATTTAAGAACAAAACAAATACAGGTTTTTCGCTAGATTACAGTTATCGTTTTGCTAATCCGCTAGGAGGATCGCATACTGTGGGTCTACGTTTGAGCATCTAATCTACAAGCAAGAAATACTAATTTTGACATGGAACCGGTCTTTGATCGGTTCCATTTGTTGTTATTATATACACCATGTCACAACTCACATATTATACTGAAGAAGGTTTAGCAAAACTTAAGGCAGAATTAGATCAATTAAAAAAAGTGGAGCGTCCAGCTATTTCAGCACAAATAGCAGAAGCTAGAGACAAGGGTGACCTGTCTGAGAATGCTGAATATGATGCTGCGAAAGAGGCGCAGGGTATGCTTGAAATGAAAATTTCTAAGCTCGAGAATCTAGTCAGTAATGCTAGAATAGTTGATGAGAAGGACTTGGATGTCTCTAAAGCTCTAATTCTATCTACGGTACGCTTGAAGAACCTTGCCATGAAGAAAGAGATGTCCTACACATTAGTGGCTGAGAATGAGGCGGATTTGAAGGCTGGTAAGATTAGCGTTGAATCACCTATTGGTAAGGGCTTACTCGGAAAAAAAGTTGGAGATGTGGCCGAAATTTCAGTTCCAAATGGCACCTTGAAGCTCGAAATTCTGGAGATAACTCGGTAATGCCAACGATCTTCTCCAAAATAGCAGCTCGAGAAATTCCTGGGTATTTCGTTGCCGAGGATAAGGACTTCTTTGCCATATTGGATATTAACCCGCTGGCTGAAGG
>Ga0129352_10437500_pt1 | contig 10138 bp, 13 predicted proteins | sample CPBNA1_6_FD_105429 | JGI IMG/M metagenome (GOLD analysis project Ga0129352, IMG submission 105429) | Freshwater to marine salinity gradient microbial communities from Chesapeake Bay, USA - CPBay_Sum_27_0.2_RNA1 (Metagenome Metatranscriptome) | ecosystem: Environmental > Aquatic > Marine >... | reverse complement strand
TTATTGAATCAATGTTTAATAGATTACTTCAAACCGCTCGTCTGACCTGGTAGTACAACCAGGTTGGTCTATTGCCTCAAAGTTACTGTTACACTTTTGCCAACGTGTTTTGCAGAGTGCAGATCATGTCCTACGTGGCCATCCCCTTCCATATCTTGGGATTGCCTTTTTACATGTTCTGCAAAATTGGTGACTTGCTACTCTTCTGGAGGGAAACAATTCGAATGTTCCTCGGAGGGATTGAGGCCTCAGAGAAAGAGAAAGAAGTCGTGATCCAGACCGAACTACTGCCAGGAGAAATCGCTACACCCGACGGCAGGATATTCACCGACATGGGACCACAAAAAGGTACAGCAGACTGCCACGGAAACACATTTATCAGAATTGTGGCAGATTACCATATTCAACAAGGTATGGACCCAGTAGTTGCTGAAATGAGAGCTTATAACGACATGCCATTCATCCGGAAGATTTGCTACGATTACGATATACCATATTGGCCAGTCACTCGGACCGAATTGATGTCAGTAGGAGTCCCTTACTCCCAAACCTGCTTTTCGAACATTGGAGCATCCTGGAGTGATGATGAGGAAGCTCCCTACTTGGCTCTCGTCACACCAGGCCATCAGCAACCCTTCAAAAGAAAGTTCGGTTACCGCTTCGAGTTTAAAGATCTTCCTTCAGACAGTGAGTTTCTCGAGAGGGTCGCAGAATTGCCCCGATGCATGCTCAAATAAGCCGATTCTGTCATTGAAATCATCAAGACTGGACAGTTTTGGCCTGTCGGAACTAACAGAGCAAATTAAAGGAAGAAGAACAGGAGAAATGACGAGAAGAAAATGAAAACAGCCCCCGCACCTAAGAAGTCTCAGGCAAAGACTCTGAAGAAGGCGAAAAAATAGGTTGAACCATACAACGGGGAGCCCATAATACCTGAAGTCAAATTTGAACTGAACTTGCAGAATGAACCCTATTTCTTGAAGGCACCAGTGGTTCGCACAGTCCAGCGAGAACCTCCTTATGTGGAGTACTCAGGTACAATCGGAGAAATCCCAGTAGAGGGCATAGACAGGAGGCTAGAAGGAAACTGCTTCATTTGCTCTCTTTTCCCATTGCTTAGACCAAGCAACTACATAGGGGAACTCGATGAGTCCACAGATGAACCCTACGAAGATCTCGTGGATCGTGAAAGGGCTTGCCAATTTTATGAACTTCTGTCCTTGGCAAACAACGAGATTGGAACTGTCGTCTGTAATGAAAAAGGAGACCCAGTGTAGCTTGGCATCCGAGCCCGCATGGCTCGCGACATTTGCAAAATGCTAGGCATGGGCTGGATTGATTCCGAAAAACTCAAGGAACTGACTGACAACAACGCTGATTTGGACACGGTGGAGATAGAGGGCAAACCTTTGTCACCAAGTCTGATCATTTATCCACACCATGTCAGTTTACTTGTTAGAGCCGATCATGTACAAAAACTGAGACGGTTCACACCAGGAGACTTGGTTAAAGTGATCAAGGATTACCTACAGGGGGAGACATACGAAAAAGCCGAGCAGCAACTATTTTATCCCGTCAAGAAAGAGAAGAAACAGAAGAAGAAACAAGAGAAAGAGGAACCAAAGAAAATTACGAAGATAACCAATGATATAAATGAAAGAGTAAATGTGGAATGTAAAACGAAGAAAAACCAAAGGCGCACATGCAAAGTCAGATACTCCATGGACACTCAAGATCAGGTTTTGAGGGCAATGAGAATACAACTGCAGAACATGGGCTACGATGCAGACACAATGAGTGAACTGCCCCAAGAGCACGAGTCTGACATGAGATTTTGCGGTCTCTACATATTTATTAAGGAGCAGATACGGCATTCAACCAACCCCAAAACTCTTCCGAAACCAAGGTCACAGTTCTAGCTAAAGATTCTTTTTTCACTTATAAAGAAGCACTCTCCCATTCACGAGATCAATCGTCACTAGACATTAATCCGAGGCTACCACAAGATTGGTGAGCCGGACACATCACGGCAAGTGGATATCGGTGACATTGAATCTGGCATTGTGTGGCTGCGCAAAGTAGTTGACAGGAAAAAACAGATGGAGGAAGCTGGTCGAAAAATGATGATGACAAAATTTCCAAGCGTCAATGCTATCCAGACTGCGAAATACTTGATTGATCAAACACAATTCATTCGCGAAGAGAAACACGACTTGGTGACAAACGAGGATAAAGAAAAAGTCTTGTGTGGGAACGTGATCGGTCGGGTTAGACGGATCGGAAGGGATGCTGGTAGGATTGGAATAGATTTCAGCAGGAGGGTTATTGCGGTCTCAAGTCAACTCGCAAGGTTAGCACACTATTACATGTCCAAGGTGGATACTACTTTTGAGTTCAGACAGATATCGCCCACTGTCGATATGACCAATGATTACGTTATTGCATGCTATTCCGAAGATCCCATAAAATCACCCATGATCAGCGACGGAACGCCCCCCAGAATGACGTTGCATTTCGACCCCAAAGATATGAGATTCTCCGTAACGCTCTCTACCCAGAAACAAGCCCACCTCAACAAGATGCAGAGACATATCATTCATTCACACTTCAACAAAGAGGAGGCTAAAGATCTAGAGTAAGTATCAGCATCCAACGGAGGACATTAGTTCGCAGCTGTCATCAGAGACCTTCTTTAGAACTCATAGAGGTCAAACGAGATTGTCCAAATGCTCACAGACACTATTCATGGGTAGGGCAGGTATTGGATACATGTTGGATCTAAATTCAGGAAGGAGTCCAGTCTGATCTGTGAAGCTTACGAGAAATTCTGTTTTAGACTCGCTCAACAGATAGGTATCTCAGGCCCATAAGACGACGAGAACAACAGCTACTTATACGAAAACTTCATGAGTGTGAGGGCAAGAAAACTCGATGACATCAGAATTTTCCTTCGCGACGAAGCAGCACGACTCAATGAATAAAGGGGAGAACGCTAAAGAATCAACCTTGACATCTTCAGATTCCCTTGGAGAGCACCTGTAGTCATTCATGTCCGTCCAGACAGGGACCAATACGACTAGACTTACTGGTAACAGAATTTGGAGGCAACCCTTATCTACAACTAGAATGCACTCGTCAGGCTAAAACAGTTTTACTACAAAGGAACAATTCAAGAGCTTAGTCAATTTTTCAGGCATGTGAGAGGAGTCGCGGCATTAATGGACCCACAAGCGCGTGCAGAAGAGTTCCAAGAATTGAGGGACAAATTTGTTGAGGACAGAAATCTCAATTTCCTAGCGCCACGTCTTCATTACAATCATAACCTAAGGTTCCCCCGCTCTATTGTGACAGATCCGCCAATCAGCTACATCTTGAGAGATAGTGCTTATTATTTGCAGCCAACAACTTAGGCGGAGCGTGCGGAAATGTTTTTTACAGGCAATCCTGATAGGACTTTTTTCCATGTCTAAGGTACCGAGTACTTCACAGTTCCAGGCGACTACAAATATCCATTTGGAGAGGGTTCATTCACTGTCACATCTGAACAGACTGTTATTGCCTCCTGTCGTGGAAATGGATAAGCATATACTCACACGAACGGACAATTGAAAACATTGAGTGGAGCCAAAGTCATCGACATGGGATGGTTCAAATGGTACGCTACCAGACTCTCATATCACAACTACGAGTTTAGACTTCCACCAGCCTTGGGGATTCATACTGTTAAAAATAGCGTGCAGGCTAAATGGATTTACGAGAACATGGACTATTCTGGAAAGACGAATCGTGTTTCTTATGTCAATACCGTGAGAGAGCATTGGAAGAGCCTAATTGGAGATGTAGACCACATGAAGAGATCACTCTAGAAGAAGATCAACGAGGGATACGATGACGGACGAGTTTTATTTAAGAGATGTGTCGACGTCGGGATGTTCCAAAATGTCTAGGACGCAAAGAAAACAAATGTCAGCCAAGAATTCTTAATCTTCAGCAATCGTACATCATACTCGACAAACGAAAACGCTCTGGAGTTGGACTATGCAACTAACTGGCCTAAAAGGGCTTGGGACTATGCCACTAAAACGAAAAATGTTGAGCCCCTAGAATATGACACCAGAATCCTTTGTGGCAGACAACAAGACCGGGAAGCATTTGACAGACAAATTGGTCCTAATCCAAGAAACCGGAACATTCGCAAAGCTAAGAGAGATCCAGCAGAGTTAAACACTTTAAACAGGAGGATTCAACGAAACAGGAGAAGGCTGCTCAACACTTAAAGGAAGGCCAAAGAAAAAGAGGTTACCGAGGAAGTGAAGATAGATAATTCAGCTCCCACTAAAGACATTTACTTCCACACAAAGTTTTAACGAAATGAAGACGACATCATCAACACAGAGGAACTGCCTGGAGTGATGCAAAGCAATATCGACAGAAATCCATCAGCTCCAGTAGACAAAGTAGCTGCAGCAACAGTCAGGCAAATGACCCAAGAGTACACCAAAAGGAAGAATAAAGACAGGATGCCTGCTGACATAACTACTATCGATTCATCAGAGTACTACAGAGAGAAAAGAGTTAATGTGAACAACATACGCCTGAACCCACTAATTATTCCACGAGAGCATGCCCAACATGATGTGGAGACTTGTGAGGTAGTGGCCGGGTATTGCAGAAGATATCTAGACGACGGGCCCAAGATCGAGACGAGACACGGAGTGATGAGAGCACAAGAGTACATGAAAACTAGGCGGACTACTTTAGCTGGCAGCAATGTTTACTGTAATGGACATGAGACTAAAGAGTTTGAATGGAGCAGCAAATCCATCAACAACCGAGCTTACGCCTTCTTCAACCGACAGATTGGCTCACTTCAGATGTACGACGATAACTGCAAAGATGAGTATTTGGATTTCATAACACCATTTATGAGGGAGAGAGCTACTAGGTTCAATGAGCTCTACGATCATGAGCAAGACCTACTCGAGTATCCAGACAGATAAGACAACTGGCCAAAGCACAAGAAAGATCTTTACCGGAAAAACATCTTGAAAGCATTCCACGATCCGGACTACAATGACTACAATGGGAGTTTTATCATGCAAGCGAAATCAGGAGAAGTATATCACACTTATGGGCCCCTAGAGACAGACGCGGACGGTTACACCACTGGCTAAGACAGCAGGCCTAGGAACATCTGTGCACCGACTGAAGAAGGATACGGACTCTTACAAGCTGTTCAGAGCACTCTATGGTCAACTTTGAAGAAGGTCTTCCCTGAGTTCATTCATTCCTATACCAAAGATGAGTTTAAAGACCACCTCGCCAGGAGAATCGACAATAACATGGTCAACATTTCATGGGATGGCAGTTCATGGGACTCTTCACAATTTCCTCAACTTCAACTCACCGAAACGATCTTCTTGAGGGAAATTTCACCCAGTATTCGAAAGCTCATCGACTTCAACCATCACAAGATTGGCGCTGACTCTCTGACGACATCCGAGTACATTCACTACAATGTTATGACAGCTTTCACGGAGACCTTGAATTACATCTTCATCAGACTACCAGGTGTCGACGGACCAGACTTTACCCCAGAGATGCTGAGAAGGTTTAGAACGACAAAAGAAATGCATGGTGACAGAATCGAAGACGATTGGGTTTGCATGGTCTTGAATGGCACTACATTCTCTGGTCAAAGCTTTAGGACCACCTTGGGCAACAGTTTTAGAGCATTTTGTTATGCTTATTACTACTGCTTCAAGACAGACCTTCCTCAGCTGAGAGAACCCTGGAGCAACCAAGAGATATGCATCATTTCGGCCGGAGACGACACATCCCTATGGTCTAGTGAAAGATTTGCAGGCCCCATAAGACGATCCATCATTGCAAACACAACCGTCGACAAGACTCCCTAGAGGAGAGGATTAGGCTAATGTGTGAAAGGAGGTGAGGTTCGCATCACAGAATGGTACAATTTTAGTTTTTGTTCAATGTGGACTTTTTGCCCTACCGGTCAGATGTCAGAATTGCTTCTTACACCTGATTTTGGTAAACTATTCACCACCAAGCAATTCTACTCTAGGAAGAACGCAGATTTGCACAGAAACCCTCAGTATTACGTTGCCTCAAAACTCATGCAAGTCTAACTCAGTGAAACATCTAAGCTCTTAGAAGGAATGTTGGAAGCATAAATAGTCAACTTAGAGGATATGTCAGGAATCAAGCTATCTGAGCTAGATGTGTAGACTGCTTACAAAGCCTTCGAAATGCACCATAAGTAATATCAGAGCAACGGCTACAAATGTGAAGATGAAGTCAACAACAAACTAGGCCTCTCGATTTATGACATATTTACCATCCTCAAAAGCAATGACATTCACATTCTCTGCGGTAACAAGCAAGACAAGCATCAGAGACGCATTCAACATTTAGTGGACCACACATACTTGATAACAACGGATGTAAATGATGTCATTTAAGCCCTGCGCCAAATGGACGATTGTAGAATATTTGTGGACAACGAAAAGAACACCAGGACCAATCAGATCAATGCAATGAGCATCACAAGCTTGAAGTGTAAGTTGGGCATAATCTACTATGGGCCATACGTTGATGAGAACAAACACTACATCTACAAGCATCTGGAAGTGTCAGAGACTGTGTGCTACTGCTGGGATAACAACCTCGAGAAAGAGTACCCTAACTTCTATGATCTTCAGCGTCTACATTGGGAATAAGGAGCAGAACAAGAGAAGACTGGGCTCAAGACATATGCCAAGAATTTGGACTTACCTCTCAAACTTTAATGCAACAACTACAATGTATACTCTAACTTAACCATTTCTTAACTGGATGCAGAGTACTGTGCGATGGATACCTTCATCTTGAAGAAAGGCTTCCAGAAGAGACAGGTAGTAGAGAAACAGTAGAGGATTGTCTAAGTTGGTATGTGCGATTACTACATTGACTCAAAGATCTCAGAGGAGCAGATCAAAGACAACGAAACCTACTGTACCAACTTCCAGGTCATGCCATTTGAGCAACTAGAGAAAATCATATCAAAAGAAAAGGAAGGTGACTACAAGATTGTCGACGTGGGTAGTGGACCAGTTTTGGGAGAGTATTAGAGAGAGGGAAAGAATTGCACCATCCAAGCCGTCTATGCTCAGATGGTTCTCAGACTCAAAGCCAAGACCCAGAAGAAACTCCAGAAGCCTAGTGCAGACAATAGGACGAAAGCAGCTACAATTGGTCAATCATTGGGAGTGGACTTATCAAAACTCATCCAGATCCTTTCAAAGAACAAGGGAGTGGGGTTAGTTTCCATCAGGAGGTTGATTCCTATGGACAAGGAGTATAACGGAAACATTCAGATATGGTCCCCAGAAGTCCCCGACGGTCACATGTACGGAACAAAAGTTAAAAGAGATGATGACATAGACATCGTTGTTCAAGGAGGACATGCTTATGCTGTAGTTCCCAGTGATTCTTTTTCGCCTGAGTACCGTGAACCACAAAATTGCCTCGCAAAATGCTGGAAAAGATACGAAGGGTCAGGAGCACAAGCAGTACACGAACTTTCGAGGCAGAGGGATCCTAGATGCGGAGAGTTGCCTTATCGCTGCCCCAAACAGATGGCTATCATCCAACACAACATGCGCATGTTCGGACTTTTACCTAAGATGAAACTCGGGCAGAGACAATTCAGATGGAATCTGCTAATAGGGAAATCGAGGCCAGAACTAGCAGTGCCGCTATCTCTAACAGGCGCCCGAGAGGAATCTGATATAAACACTATACTATTCATACCAATGGTACAAACAATTGAAACTATGAAAGAAGCTATCGAAAAGTTCAAAGAAGGACCTGCGCCTCAGGGTGACATGATCAGGCTCCTCGAAGTTGTTGACACAGAGTTTGGCCTCAGGAAGGCATTCGTAATCGTGTTTGATAACGACGAGGAATCCAAATACTTGAGAACAGTGTTGGGAGATCTTGCAAAGTATGGCCTACTCATAGCAATTCCCGGAGACATGTACAGAAGACTGAGATCACAGAACATTCAGAGAGCTAGGCAGTATGTTAAAGACTTCACCAAGCACAACGACAAACTGGGATTTGATTTCTCAGTTCCTGACAAGAAGTACAAGGTGGGTTATACAAAACATTTTTCAAGTTCACAGTACAAAGGGTTCCTCGAGCAAGCATCTGAGTTCTACAAAGACGCATACCCTGAACTCTCTGCGCACTACAAGAGAGCATCTGAAAAATTCACGATTGGAGACAAAGAGAGGGATAGATTGATTGAGAAGACAGCCGGACCGTTTATTATACCTTAAGAGTCCTTCGGCAGAAGCATCGAGGGTTTGCAAAGAAGAGTTCAGGAATTGATTTCAGAGAACAACAAGTTGAGTCAGGACAGGGATGACTTCTAGGATTAGGTGGACATGAAAAACAATCAACTCGCGCTAATGGACAGGAAGATCAAGGGATTCGAGGACAAAGCTCTTATTGACCCACATGCACTCTTAACTCTTCCTTAGCAATTGAAGAAAAATCTGACACGAGTATATGACATGATCGAGGACGACAATGAGAAGCATTACGTCAAGTCTCTTATAGATCCTTTCCACCCATCAGTCTATGGAGTTAGAGTTCCTTCCATTCTCCCGAGGGAGACTGTAACTTTTAACACCTTCTAGACGTCAGAACTTCCACCAAACCAAGATGTTCTGATCATCGCCAACCTGGAATTAGGCTCTGAGACCCAGATGGTCCAGATCGAAGCGACTGCTGACATTTACAACACCAATCCAGTTGGAGATGTGTTCCAAGTTGTTGATGGTGGAGAAGACTATCGTGTGCACTACATCAATACCGGAATGAACGCTAATCAATTTGAAGCAGCCACAACTCTATTCACCGATGATCAACCAAGGGATCTTTACACCAAACACAGGGTCGTTTCTACAGGAGTTAGGATATTCAAGACGTCAGTCTCTGAATCGGAGAGTGGACAGCTGGACATGCACTATGCCAGAGATGGATCATCACTCGATGAGACTTCAAATCTTAAATCAGTGTTCACTAGACACACAACGGACACAACCAAGATGTATCTCGCCGGAACTTATGGGTCAGTCAGAGGACAGGCAGGATTTGTCGCCCAGTGTAACTACAGGCCACATGACTATCAATGCTTCGAGTATAGGGACACTTCACACGACAAGCAAAATGCTTTGTTCAGCGACGAGATAACACCTTTGTGGATTTGTGACATCAATAGCAAAAGACTGTACCCTATTGAGCAACTGGATTAGATTCCAGCCGCTGCACCAATAGGCATTGTCCAGGAGTCACTTCAACAGAGGCATACATTCTTGGCTAGGCTCTCCAACAGAAACGCTGACATGCAGATCACTATTGAGATGATTCAACACTTTGAAGGAATTCCGGAGATGCACAAATATGGCTTCATTTAGAAATCGCACGCCACACTCACTTCAGTTCCAAGCCAACTGGAGCTAATTCAAAAGTTCCCCGTAGAAAAAATCTTTTCAAACTACCAGATGAGGAGGGACGATCTCTTTGCCATGCTAAGCGATCCTGCAGTTCAAGGGCTTTGGTCAGAAACACTGTTTCCAGCTCTTAAGAACATGATCTCATACGGAGCAGACTAAGTCAAAGGAAAGAAACTTGACAACTGGGTAGATGCAGCACTAGACACAGCATTGTACACTCTATCCGGTTTAGCCCCTGAACTTGCTCCAGGTATGGCCGCACTTCGAAAATCACTTAACAAACCCGCGCACACGACTGCAGAAAGGGTAAGAAGTGCAATCAAAGATTGGTCTGTTACAGGCAGAAACGACAGATCATATGCCGAGGAGGTCAAATGCGAAGACTTCTTGACATCTGCACGATCAGATGGTCAATCCTACGTTGACTAGCTGATCCAATCTGACCTAGGTTACCCCTAGTGAAGATAGATTCCGCTCAATCCGAAGCGAAGGTGAACAAGATATGCACAAGTGTATGTTTTTCTTCACATTTTTCACCTACCCGGTGGCCCACTAGATCTGGCAGAAATGCCAGGCAGTCGGTAAGTCTCATGGCAGCAATCATGAGCCGCTCG
>Ga0129352_10143722_pt1 | contig 10139 bp, 3 predicted proteins | sample CPBNA1_6_FD_105429 | JGI IMG/M metagenome (GOLD analysis project Ga0129352, IMG submission 105429) | Freshwater to marine salinity gradient microbial communities from Chesapeake Bay, USA - CPBay_Sum_27_0.2_RNA1 (Metagenome Metatranscriptome) | ecosystem: Environmental > Aquatic > Marine >... | reverse complement strand
GTGCAATATTTTCGGGCAGTCCATGCTAAGACTGAGAAATGTTTAGCGACCTATCCAAGGTCGTTTTGGGTTACAACTCCTCTGGGAAGAAACGTAACCAACTTTTTACTGTTTATTTATTCTCGCAGAACGAGTGTTATAATTTTTTCTTTTACAATATTATTTATATCCCGCATCTTCGGCGGTTAAAAGTATGGATTATATATGGCCCGGAGCCGATAATACCAAGGGGTATTTTCGGCACCATCGGCAACTACCCTTTGCCAATAAGCGTCGAGAGTCATCGGATTATACGGGGCAATGAACAAGTTGTACCACTCCACTGTCATTAACGCATTAAGCGTTACAGCAGAAGCGGGAAAAGCTTGTAAATACCCTGTATTAAACACGACTTGACCTTGACTATTAAAGACAAAGATAGTTTTCCAATATTCGGGAACATCAAAGTTCCCCGGGTTGATGGCAAAAAACCGCTCCTGGAGCAGGTCACTCCAAAGGCCCTGAGCTGTAATAACTCGTTTTAATTCGGCTATAGTTGGATTACCAATAAAATTCGCGTTCCACCAATCTAGAGTAAAGGCTGTTGAAATAACATCCTCTGCATCTTCGATCGGTTGACGAAAATAATTTGCGGCAATCAAAAAGTCGAAAGTAACCTCTGTTGTTTCCCACTCCACCGGATCCTATCTGATCCGCGGCAGAAACCGTGGGGGGGGAGCCTGATACCCAATGAAGGAGAAGTCCTCACCTGTCGCTAATGAAAGTGCGACGGCGAATTGTTCTGCTCCATCACCGGATCGGCTCACCCTTGTTCGTAATTGAGGGAATCGGTAGTCACTAAATATCCCATCATCATCAATCACATCGTTCCCCGACCATTGAGTTCCGGTTAACCCTTCACTATTAAAAGCGAAGAAAAACCGGTTGGACGAGTAATACGGTACCTCTGCTGATAAGCAGCTATTGGTCCGTGACGACGTAATCGAATTGGCCCCATATGTGGGTCCAACTAAATTGGATTGGAAGGCATTGAAATCTGGCTTGACCTCGGTGGTCATAGCTCCAATACCCATATCCAATGTTGTCATTGATAAGGACTGTGAAACAGGTGATAGATAGTACCTCATTGAACCACGCATACCTATATAGGCATAGCGAAGATAGTCGAATAAAACGACTTCATTAGGTTCAAGTACTTCTGCTATTGGTGACTTGGCAAAGATGCCCCCGCGTGGGTATATAGCTGAGTTTAAAACTGCAACTGAATTACCTAACACGGGGACGTCATTTGGATACAAAATCGCTTGTGGACGTTTTAACAAAGTGCGGAAAGATCTAACGTTCTCTCCGAAAAACACTTTAAACAAATCCGAATCATTCGATTGGTCCATTAAATAATGACAATCCGTGGATGGATCATCTTGTGAAAATCCCTCGGTTACCTTAGCATCACCCTCTGCTTTAAAAACAGGGGGTTCACGCAATAAGGTGGGTGAGATATCAGGAGTTCGAGCTAATTCGCTAACGTTCATGTTACGTGGGTAAGCAACCTCAAGGTCCTCCATTGAGACAAATAAATTTATTTCAATTGGTGGAGCATCTGGGACTGCCGACGCAAGTTCATTCACTACACGAATCTCAAAGTATCCGTTACACGTATTGGCGTCAAGCGTCTGCATGATAGTAGTACCAGTTAGAGCGATGCCAGAAGGTGTGTATGGAACAATGTTGTCCTTGAACTGATTTTGAATGTCGTTTATTGCGCAGAACGGCCTGGGACTAGCCCAAGGAAATTCTACACACGCGCCATCTATCTCTTCCAAATCGAAAATCTCCACGAAGCGAGTACTATACTCGAGCTCGCCAGGAGAAGTCAATATTTCTTGAGTCCTGATATTGGGTTCATAAAATATTGCAATACGGCCCCGATGATATTGTGACGCCACCAACTGCATTCTAACTTTAAGCGTACCCCTCCAAGCCTGGAAGGGTGTGCAAGCGAACGCCATTGCGGTGGGTTGATATATCTGTTGATCGGTTGTAGTGTTGAGAGCAACACTGTGTAGCCATGGAGCAACGGCACAACGGAATAACGTAGCCTCCCCTGTAACAGGGCGGTTCTGTTCTGTCCACACTACCGACGTGAGAAATGATTCACGTCTTGCGATGCTTTGAATTGTCAATTCATCCTCAGGAGGCATATTACCGACCCTAGGGTCAATAGTAACCTCGTTCATAGGATCAACGGCTAATTTGTAACCGGTGAAGGCACCCACAGTAGAAGCGGTGTTGTGCATGGGTTCGGGGAAATACCTCATAGTATCTGCTGTCTGCATTGGCTTAGAAAAACCAAATATCTTAGCTATGCTAGATATGCTAGAAGCAGCTACTGAACCAGCTGTGGCAAATGGGCCAATAACTGGAACTTGAGATAAGGCACCAAAGCTGCTAGCAAAGGCTGAAGCGACACCACTAATGGTTGTCTTGCCTTCGGTAGCTTCTTTAAGCTCCTTTTTGTTCCCCGTACCCATCGATACGGATTTACCTTTCGTTTTCGTCACTTTACCCTGCGCTTGAAAAATAGCGGGAGGGGGATCAGTTGTCAATGCTGTATTGGTTGGGACGGCCAACTTAACGTTGTCCATCCAAGCAAAAACTGTAATATCCACTGACAAATTGGCTGTAGGCTCAGGTGTATTACCCTGGCGAAGCTCATTCATCAGCATCATAGTGACGGTCCCCATAGCTTGAAAATCGGCTAATTGAGAATAGGCATTAACGTCATCTTGACCTTCACGGTAAAGACGGCACCAATTCTTGGGGGAAATAAAAGGTAAGGACATCTCAACAGAGTGAGATGTTGATGGATCTAAATACTCGCATTGTAACTGTGACAAATAACAAAGAGTAGGGTTCGTACCATTTGGAACGGTCGAACCAGTACCAACATTGTTAATAGTTAACGATGCAAGACCCTCATTGTACGGGGAGTAAGGCGCATAGGCCGTTATCATCCGTCCGTAGTAAAAGGGTGATCCGTTGATGACGAATTTAAGGTGTAAATTGCCGCGGAGAAAAGACCAATTGCGTAATTTGCGATTGACTGATTCGTTGGTAATGTAATCCACCCATGGATTAAATACAGTGGTATTAAAGCCAGTACTAGACCAGTTGTAGAAACCAATCTGAATAGGCCTTGAAAACCAATCGCCCAAAGGTACACTATCACTAGACGCAACATCAAAGGTTGGGTCGGTAACAGATGACCAATTGACGATATTTGAGGTAACTGCATCACTGAACGAGACATTTTGAGTGTCCTCAGTTGTCTGCTCGGATTTAGCTTCCTCCGTCATCTAAAAAATAAATAAAAATATACTCTAGCAGCAATAAAATAGCTGTGAGTATAAAAACTAATATAATTACAAGTGGTGTTATAGTTAATTCTTTCGTTAAAAACTTAAAATTCATAAACACTAATAAACAAAATTATATACAAAAATGGGTCCCAGCACTAACGATAGCACCGATCCATAATCTCCTCAAACGATTTAAACGAAGGGTAACCGACTCGGTCGATAACCCCAGCGTCTTCTAGAATCCCTAATAATTTGGGCATCTTCTCGTTAAAGACTTCTCGGCCATGCTGCGCAAGCTCGAAATTAATCGAATGCGCCGCCTCGAAGCATTGGACATCGGGTCCAATAGGAGATGTGTTGTTGAGCACCAGAGAACGCACCATTGAATCAAAAGCCAACGGAGCGCACCATACCTGGTACTCATCATCCCACCGCCATGTGCGGTGTAGGAACTCTTCACCATCGAAGGGGACAAAACGCTCGAAATCATCAGACTTCGAGACTGTGGTGGCGTGAATGCCAAAATAACCACAACCAAGGCAAAAATTTCTCTGATTAAACCAATCCGCTAGGGAACCAGCTTTAGAGTCATCACCATAGGTTATAAGTGCTACATTAGCATTAAACTTTAAATTGGGTTGAATTTTCACGCGGAGCTTATTCCAAACCATTCTGTAAATAATAGAAAGGCATAAAGAATTAAACTCAGCGGTACCAACCCGGCCACTAATAATAATGTTTGGCATTAGCAATATGTCGTTTTTCACCAGTACGAACGGATACAATCCATCCGTGAGGTAGCCTGTAATAATGGCTATCTCTATCGATGACCAACCACATTTAATCGCCATGCGAATTAATATAGTCATTGCCGCGTGCTTAACTAGCAAAGGCATGCGCGTGTCGAATCCAGAAATGTCAGTCCCGAAGGTCTTATGTAAAACTTCCTTATCTTCAAAAATTTCGCGCAGCTTCCCCCATTGAGGGGACATAGCATTAAGGCCAACAGCACATTCGAAGTGCTTACGGTCCTGCTTCATAATGTCTAGGAGAGGTAATAAAAACATCCTTCCAATAACAACATCTGAAATAGGAGTGGCGCAAAATACACGCGGTTGTTTAGTCTTGTAATCATCCCCACTAGGCTGGCGCACTCGCGCCTCAACCTTGAGGGATGCCTTAGATATAGGACAAACGGTTTTCCCGGAAGCGTAAGTGTTGATGTCCTCCATAACGGAGGATAAAATATCATCACTGAGCATCTTACCATCGGGGGCTTGTTCGGTGCAGTTCTCATACATATAGTCTGATTTCTTTCCCTTAAAGCCAAAACCCATCGAGGTTTTCGCGTTCATCGAACGGACTGTGTGAACCTGGTTATCTCCAGCGCATACGCTGTCGATATCCATAGGTCTAACATCCCAATCGACGTCTGCATTCTCGATGTTCTCCCAAAATTCCTCCATTGCGGAAGTAACAGCTTCATAATCGCAGTAATCGGAACTCTGAAAGGATTTACTAGCCCACTTATGGTAAGGTGAGTAGTAACCTAAATCTTCGGTGGCATCGGGAAACTCCTTAAATTCTGGAATCCCCCATTTGTAATTACCATCTGAGTTTTTGGTTTCTACACCAAAATTCTCTGCAAACTCTGCAGTTGGTAAATAATACATATTCGGCTTCGGACGTGTATAGGTTAAGTTTTTAACTGTACCTACATAATCAACAAAACCGGATTGCCAATTAAGAAAACTTTTGGAATCGGGTGTACCTAACACGGGTGGAGACCCTGAAATGTCAAAATATTTAATTTCACCTTCAGGCATCAGAGGAGCTAATTTCCTCTGTGGTTTGAGTTTATCAATACCATCCTGTACAACTTTCCTAGTAAAGGCAACCGCCATACAGCGATTATCTTGTGCTCCTGCACAATGAAAGCCATACAAGAATGTACCTGCTCCAATAGTGAAACAAATGGGTGCTCCACAGAGTCCAACTCTGTGGTCTGCATAGTCATAAAATAAAACTTGCTCCAACCTGGTGTTGAGAAAAGGCTCATCAGAACCAAATGTCACTGACACATTTCTCGGTAATTCATCATGAATGAACCCAGGTGACAACTGATTAAAGAACCAGCGATCTTTATGGTAATCTTTCGCCATCCACTTTAATAAGCTTTTGCATTGTAAAGACGGAACGTAAACTAATGCACGGTCACTTCCTAAATCAATGTAATGATTTGGACATATGTCCACGGTATGTGATCGGCACAGCTTCAGCTTATCTTCTGCTAGCATACTTAAGGTAATGGTTAATCGACCTTTGGGTCGCAAGTTGTGTAGATTAGTTAACAAAAATTCGGGAGCCACTGCAATTGCAACGAATTTGCTCTCCTCATTCTCAGTCGTAAGAAGACACTGGTAAGTTTGTCTAGCTAATACAGACTGCAAGTGTTCCGCGGGGTGCATATTGCTCTCCTCGATAACAGCTCGCATGCTGTGAGCTTCCTGCCAAACGTTTTTAGCGCTTGTAGCAGTAGGCTTCATGCGACGGGGGTTAACCCCCAACTTAGCTAAATCATCGCCAAATTTCTCATAACTTGTTAAATATTCATCCTTAGCGGGCCTAGAGCTCGCATTACCCTGGGGTGACCCAGAATAGGATTTGAACCAAGCAATGATAGACTTCGAAATGTAATAACCAGCTGAACAATTGATAATGGCAATTCCCACATCCGCAATAGTGAGGGTGTGGGTTAAACGCTGCATTGTAACCGAAGTACGGCCTGCTGCGTCAACCAATCTCTTATTCAGCTTTTCTACACTGATCTCTCCTACCCACATGTCGCAAATGCGATCCCATGTGTCATAGACGTTATTGACTAAACTAAGCCACATTTCGTCGTATCGGGAACGGAGAAATTTTTTACAAGACCATATAATCATCCAGTACATAAGCCCGCTCAGGCCACTTTGTGACATAATCCACACAAGTGGCATAGCGAACGAAAATACTCCTAATGAGCAAGCACTGGCGAATAATCTACAAAATAATAAGAAAAATAACCTAAAACTAAACTCTATCGGTAAGTGAGGGACCTGAGTCTGTGACTCTGGTGAGAACTCTGGTGTGGTTTTGCAGGTCTCACAAATGGCCATCCACGAATCATGTTTACAGCGAGTATTCATAAGTTCAGAATAAGCTTTGCGGCGGCCTTTCTGTTTTTCCCGGAAGGTTTTAGCCTTACCGGTCAACCATTTAGACCACTCACTCGTGCTCATCCATTCACCATAAACTTTATCAGTGGGTTCACCTCTTTTATCAAAAACCATTACTGGCTTAGTAGTGTCAAAGGAGACCTCTCTTATCATATACACATCAAGGGATGAACTCTTAGTTGCTGCAATCTTTTCATGATCGGGACCTAATGTCCCGGCAGCTCGGAATTCTTCCTTACACATAATTTCCTGCCAAACTATACGGCGATAAACCGCGGCGGGAAACTTAGTTATATGTTGAACGTTTATATTGAAACTATTTGTATTCGCAGTGACAAAGTCATTACGATTTAGGGTACGACCCTTATCATCGACGTGGCTCTTCTCGACAACCTGAGGGTTGGAGTCGCCATAGTAGAGTAACATCCTAGTGGTGTTATCCTTAGCGTTAAGAGCGTCGTAAGTTTCTATACCCAGTTCTTCAATATGAATAATACGGGTACCGTTCGTGATGTGATCTTGGAAATGACTATCAGGGTTAACTACGGCTACGGCCGTGGCGTCATACTCTCGGTCGTAGGCTTTTTCTAACACTTGTTGAGTCATCTTCGCAAAGACAGACTTTCCGACGCCTGGCGCAGCAACAGTGACGACAATCATAGCTGGATCCTTGTCAGAGGCTAAATCCTCGACTAGGAGCTTTGTTTCCATGTCATCCAATATGGCTAATTTGCGTGCTATAAGAGTACGCACACCAGGATCGCAAGATTTGGTTGCCGCAACTATGCGGCGACCATCTCCAATAGTGTTTAGTAGTTGGGTACGGAACTCCTCCTTATTTAAAAAATTTTTATCGGTAGGTCCCGCGGTCAAAAAGTTTTGCATTTTATACAAAAAATCCGCTTGCTCGAGAAAGGTAGAAAACGGTGTGGAAGACCTAAATAAATTCAAATCTCCATTACCGGTAATAAAACCGACACCACTCTCTAAAATTTTCTTAAACGAGCGTATAACATCTACAACAAAATTAATCTTGTTGTCCTTAGCGGATCGTAAAAAATTCTGATCATATGCTCCAAATCTTTGGGCATGAAATTTTAAATTCATCTTGTTAAAGAACGGGATGAGCAAACAACCCGTGACAACGGCGCGTGTCCATTGGTACATCTGAGAACCTGCAAAGGAACCAGCTGTGTCCAACAGCCAATCTATGTCATCTGAAACTTTCTTAAATTTACTCTCTGGTTTCCATCCAGTAGGGACGGGTAACGCAGTAAGCAAAGATCGAAATTGTTCAATCAGAAGCTTATCTGATGTAGACGATGCGAATTGCATAACAGTCGTAATCATACTAGTAGTAGTAGACTGCATACATAAATTCAGCATAAAAGCAAAATAACGCTCAATATCCTTTAGCCTAATGCCAGGAAACGGCGCGTAAAGACCAATAAATTTATCTACCAAAAACGACTGTAGTGCGGTTTTGCAAGTCGTATATTTGCCAAAAATGTACTCAGTGTCCGGTTTAAAACTCGGAACTGCGTCTACTAACTCAATATCATCACCTAATGTGGCGACACCTAGTGACGCCCGAATGGGCGTTGCAAAGGGTGGGTTTCGACGTCGGTAGAATCGTAAGAATAGACGGTCACATACTTCAATAAATATATTGTATACCCAATCATACTTAAGTGCCTCATAATGTTTATAATGGTCCTTCCAAAGGGCAATCAAAATTTGAGACAAATTCCACGTAATATGGACAATAATCCGAAGAGGAAAAGATTCCAATCTATAAACGAACCCATGCAAAAGCACGGGGGCCCATTTAGATGGACCTGGTATCTTCTTTTTACATTCTAAGGCCTCTAATAGGCCGAACAAAATTGGCATGTTCATGCAGTATTCTTTCCAGTACTCCTCTAAAATCGGAGCACAAATACCAGCATATAAAATTGTGGGCCCAAATTGGGTCACAAAAGGTAGTTCAGGACTTGAATACTTAATAAAAGCAGCAGTTAAAGCTTGAAAAGCGAAAAAACTAACGCATGTACACTGAGCAAATTGAAACCATGTAGAAACAAAATCGTATGGGATATCTAGCATCAGAATACACCATATGTTCAACATAATGGTCTTCAAAATGTGGTATACAAAACTTTGTACAGGTGGGCTCAAAAAATTTAATGAATTATTTATTGAGCTAAAATCAAAAAAGTTCATACACATAAGTGTAAAATTAAAACTAACAAATTTGTATACAGTTGCGACACTACCTAGTGTAGCTTCGCAAATCTCGGGAAGCTCTTTATAGTAACAGACTTTACGCCTCTTACTTTTGTGGCGAACTGTGCCGCAACAAACTATCCCAATATGGAATAGGGCTTCTAATAAAAAGTTGCTCTCCTCAACTGTAAATAACGAAGTCATCTCCGAAGAAATATCTTGGTCGTCAAGTAAAGAGTAAAAGACCGGTTCATAAGGATCCGGTTCTAACAACTTATAACTAACTAACTGAGCGTTTGCGACGGGCGCAACGCTAAAATTGTTTGTTGGCTCACAGGCACTGCCGGCGCTGTGAGGGTTTACTGCCGAAGCAGCGGGGGGTGCACTTTGTTTAGGAAGTATCAACAGAGGAATGTCCATCAGGGGTCTTAACCCTGAGCATCCCATAGAACGGGTATGGCAGCCCGAACGCCATTTGTCGTCTGTAACAGACTGGAGCTGTAGCTCTCCAATCAAGACGGCTCGGTACTATGTCCTGTCATCTCTTATCGGCGGTTAGAGACCAGTATATTAAATAGTACTTTTATTCACAACAGATCTTACACTATACTAACGTTAACTGTAAACCCAAGGCTTTACTCAAGGGACTAATAATAAGGTGCAACTTACAGTTGGTTGTAGCACGTCGTGTTTCAAATATGATGAATGAACCAAATTAAGGGTAGCAGTCAATTGCTTAGAGTCATGACTGTAAATGACTGTGGCCCACTAGTAATAATACTAATGGGGGATCGCTTTTTTGATGTAAGCGTAACATATGAAAAAATAAGCTAATAATAAATAATTAAATAAAATAAATAAATAAATAGCTTTACAAATAAATAATAATATGTAACAATAATAATCAATAATAATAATAATGGTCAAATAAATATATAAATATGTACATAATCTAAATCGCCCTAATGGCAAAAAAGATATAACTTGTATTAAAAAAGTAACAAATTAGCTAGAATGGAATTTGTACCGCGCGTCAATAGCATAGGACGCGCAAATTTACCCGTTAAGCGGGAAGGTTAATGGATAACCTGATCACAAAAAGTGATAGCCAGATATAGGTGGCTAACCAGTAGGTAAAATAATAAATCAACAAAAAAGTGATAGAATCAGAAGTGTAATGAACAGATGGAACTGATAACACAAAAACTAACACACTCGAAAGTGTGAAGTGATATATGTAACAGATACCACGAGCGCACACACTCGAAAAACAAAACTAATATGCGAAATAAAATTTTCTTATCTTAAAACGAGGACCCCAAAAGGGGTCCCCAAG
>Ga0129352_10083628_pt1 | contig 10191 bp, 8 predicted proteins | sample CPBNA1_6_FD_105429 | JGI IMG/M metagenome (GOLD analysis project Ga0129352, IMG submission 105429) | Freshwater to marine salinity gradient microbial communities from Chesapeake Bay, USA - CPBay_Sum_27_0.2_RNA1 (Metagenome Metatranscriptome) | ecosystem: Environmental > Aquatic > Marine >... | reverse complement strand
TTCTATTTTTGCTCCTCCAATTATCAGTAAAATGAATAGAATTTTATTACTTTTTTTAATATGTTTTAACGTTTCATTTAGTCAACTATATAAAAATGATATTTTATTTGAGGTAAATGATAGTATAATACTAACTGAAGAATTTCACAGAGTCTATAATAAAAACATCGAACTAATTGATGAGATTAATCAAAAAGATTTTGAATCTTATCTAGATTTATTTATAAACTACAAAATTAAATTAGCTGAAGCATATGATTTAGGGTTACATGAGGATCCGAAATATAAAAGTGAACTAAACAAATATGCTAAACAACTTCAAAACACTTATTTAACTGATAAAGTCACCGAAGAAAAGTTTTTAAAAGAGGCATACGAAAGAACTAAATTTGAAGTAAATGTATCCCATGTGTTAATTAAATTTGATGAAAATAACAATGATACGATTCAAGTTTATAATAAGCTTAAATCGTTAAAAAATGCTTTTCTTAATACATCTATTGATGATTTTATCAAGAACCACAATCAGGACAATAAAATGATTGTAGAAAACCTAGGATATTTTTCAGCATTTAAAATGATTTATGATTTTGAAAATATTGCATATCAAACACCTGTCGGTCAAGTGTCAGAACCATTTAGAACAAGATTTGGTTTCCATATTTTAAAGGTTAATGATAAAAGAAATTCCCTTGGGGAAATTACAGTCGGTCATATTATGACCTATAAAAATAAAGCAGACGCTTTCGAAAGAATAAAAAATATTTCCGACTCTTTAAAAAGCGGTTTAAGTTTTGAATATTTGGCAAAAAAAATACTCTGAAGATAAAAACTCTTCATTCAAAGGCGGTAGATTGAATCCGTTCTCAAGCGGTCAAATTAACTCGATTCCTTTTGAAAAAGCTGCATTTAATTTATCCAAAAATGATGAAATATCAAATCCTGTTGAAACCAAATACGGATGGCATATAATTAAATTATATGACAAAAAAAATGTAAAAGAATTTGATGATATAAAATTTCAGTTATTGAACAAATTGAAAAAAAGTTCAAGATTTGATAAGGTGTCAGAATCCTTTTATAATTTTTTGTTAAAAAAGTATAAACTTAACTACGAAAATAAAAATCTTGAATATTTTACATCAATATTGGATACTAGTCTCCTTAAGGGAGATTGGATTATTCCAGAAAATATCGAAAAGAAAAAAATATTGATTACTGTTCGTGACAAAAAATTAAGATATATTGACTTTGCAACTTTTATTGAAAATAATCAAAAAAGTGTTCAGACAATTTCTATAAAAAAATTGGTTTATGATCTGTACAAGAAATTTATAAATTATAATATTCTAGAAGAATATAAAAACAATCTTGAAAAAGAGAATTCTGATTACAGATTTGTGATTAAGGAATACAGGGAAGGCTTGTTGCTATTTAATTTAATGCAAGATAATATATGGACGCTAAAGGACTCAGATTCAACAAATTTGAAGAAATTTTTCAATGAAAACAGAAATAAATATATATCCTTTGAAGATGATAGGGGTAAAATAATAGGGGACTTTCAGCAACAAAAAGAATCTTTGTGGTTAGATGATCTTAAATCTAAGCATAAAGTGATTTTGAATAAAAAAAATATTAAACGATTAAAGAAAAAATACAATTAATGAATCAAAATTTCTGGTATTTATCGTTTTTGATATTTTTCACAAGCTGTAATATTATTTCAGATGACGATTCGAATAGTGTTGCAAAATACGGGGACACTTATTTGTCTAAACAAGATTTTTCATCAATGATGGAAGGTGTCGAAAAGGATGATTCTATTTCCAAGTCAAATTATATTATTAATAACTGGGCGATTGAAAAAATACTTAATGAAAGAGCAGAATTAAACCTAGATGAATCTAAACTTCAAAATATACAGTCCCTTGTTAATGAATATAAATCAAGTTTGCTTTCAGAAGCATATCTTGAAGCATTAATTAATTCAACAATTGATCTTGAAATTGATTCGGTTGAAATACAAGATTTTTATAATAAAAATGAACAATTGTTTAAGTTGAATGAAGATATTTTTAAAATGGTATATATAGAATTACCGTTAGATTTTTCTGACTCATACCAGGTTCGTTCAAAAATAAAGAGGTTTAGAAATGATGACAAAATCTACTTAGATTCAATTTCTTATAGATATAAAAGTTATTCATTAAGTACTAACAATTGGATAACTGAAAAAAGATTGTTAGAACAATTTCCTTTTATTAATAATTATTCATACAAAAGCTTAAAAAACTATAATTTTTTTCAATTCAAAGATTCAATAAGTTTATATTTGATTAAGATTATAGAATTAGTGGAAAAAGGTGATGTTTCACCAATTGAGCATGTTTTACCAACTTTGGAGTATATGTCTCTTAATAAAAGAAAAAAAGAGTTGATGATTAATATCAAATCTGAGATTTTAAGAGATGCTCTTCAAAATAAAAAATTAGAAATCTTTTAGAATGAGAAGTTTTATTATTACAATAGCAATATTTTTTTATTTTTCAGTTGTTTTTTCTCAAGAAAGACAAAAAATTGACGGTGTTGCAGCCGTTATTGGTGATTTTGTTGTCCTTGAGTCAGACATAGAAAAACAATTTACTCAACTCAGAGTCTCTGGTGTATCAATGGAGAATATTTCAAAATGCCAGGTCTTTGGAAAACTTCTTGAAGATAAATTATATCAGCATCATGCAATACAAGATAGTATCGTGGTAAATAATGCAGAAATTCAATCATATGTTGATCAGCAGGTTAACGCATTTGCCGAACAAATAGGTTCAATGGATAAATTATTAGAATATTATAAGAAAGACTCTGAACAAGACTTACGATCAGAAATGTTTGAGTTGAATAAAAATGCTGAACTAGCAAAAAAAATGCAACAAGCTATAATTGAAGATATTGAAGTCACACCAGAAGAAGTTCGTCAGTTTTTTAATTCAATTCCGAAAGCGGATAGACCAGTTTTTGGTACTGAGTTAAGGGTTTCACAAATCGTTTTATACCCTAAAACTACTCAGGATGAAAAGCAGAAAGTAATAGATAGATTAAAAGAATTTAAGGCCGACGTTATCGATAATGGTGCTAGTTTCGTTTCTAAAGCAGTTTTATACAGTGAAGATCCAGGATCAAGAACTAAAGGGGGAAAATATTCAATAAATAGAAAAAACTCCCCCATGATTAAGAAATTTAATGAAGTTGCTTTTTCTCTGTCAGAGGGAGAGATTTCTGATCCCTTTGAAACAGAATATGGTTTCTTCATTATTTATCTTGAAAAAATAAGAGGCCAAGAATATGATATTCGTACTATTCTTCTAAGGCCTAAAATAAATCAGAAGGAAATTGATGATACAAGAAAAAGATTAGTTGATATTCGAGATAGGATAACAAGTGGTGAAATTTCTTTTTCTGACGCTGCTAAAGAAGCTAGTGATGAAAAAGAAACAAGAAATGATGGCGGCTTGTTAATTAATCCCGAAACCCAAGATTACAAATTTGAATTAACTAAAATGGACCCTGAGCTTTATTCTCAAATTGCCAACCTTAAAGAGGATGAAGTAAGTATAGTATTCCAAGATGAAGATAAATTTAATCCTATTAAATTTAAAATTCTAACTGTTTCAGACAGGTATGATGAACATGTAGCGGATTTTTCTAAAGATTATTTGAAAATTCAAAAGCTAGCATTACAAAATAAACAGCTTAAGGAAATTGAGAAGTGGCAAAATGACAAAATTTTTGATACTTATATCAATATAAGTAATGATTTTGGAGATTGTGACTTTTTTAGTAATTGGTTAAAAAAATAAGATATGGCGTTTGATTTTAAAATGATACAAAAAGTTTATTCAAACATTGTCAAAAATGTTGACGAAGCAAGAAAAATTGTGAATAAACCTTTAACTCTTTCTGAAAAAATTCTTTATTCTCATTTATGGGAGCCTCCATTAAAATCTTTTGAGAGAGGAAAAGATTATGTTGATTTTAAGCCTGATAGAATCGCATGTCAGGATGCTACTGCTCAGATGGCATTATTACAATTTATGCAAGCTGGAAAACCTAAGGTTGCCGTACCCACTACTGTTCATTGTGATCACTTAATTCAAGCCAAAATGGGTGCTAAGCCAGATCTTATACAGGCTAACAAGGTGAGTAATGAAGTATTTGATTTTTTAAAAAATGTTTCTAATAAATACGGAATTGGGTTTTGGAAACCAGGAGCAGGAATTATTCATCAGGTTGTTCTAGAAAACTATGCTTTCCCTGGCGGAATGATGATTGGTACAGATTCACACACGGTGAATGCGGGTGGATTAGGAATGGTAGCGATTGGAGTAGGTGGTGCAGATGCGGTTGATGTTATGGCAGGAATGCCTTGGGAATTAAAATTTCCAAAGATTATCGGAGTTAGGTTAACAGGTGAACTAAACGGTTGGACGTCTGCAAAGGACGTTATTTTAAAAGTTGCAGGAATTTTAACCGTAAAAGGTGGTACTGGATGTATCATCGAGTATTTTGGTCCTGGAGCAAAAGCTCTTTCTTGTACAGGTAAGGGAACAATTTGTAATATGGGAGCTGAAGTAGGTGCAACAACTTCAACTTTTGGGTATGATGAATCAATGGAAAGATATCTCAAAGCAACAGGAAGAGAAGACGTTGCTATGGAAGCAAATAAAATAAAAGAATATTTGACAGCAGATCAAGAAGTTTACATTTCTCCTGAGAAATATTTTGATCAAGTTATTGAGATTAATCTTTCTGAATTAAAACCTCATTTAAATGGACCATTCACCCCTGACTTAGCTACTCCAGTTTCTGAAATTGGAAATAAAGCCAGGAAAAATGATTGGCCTTTAAAAGTTGACTGGGGTCTTATAGGTTCCTGCACAAACTCTTCATATGAAGATTTAACCAGAGCTGCCTCAATTGCTAAACAGGCTATTGATAAAAACTTGATTACAAAATCTGACTTTGGAATTAATCCTGGTTCAGAGCAGGTTAGGTATACTGCTGAAAGAGATGGTATACTCAAAATCTTTGAAGATCTTAATGCTACAATTTTCACTAATGCATGTGGACCATGTATAGGTCAATGGGATAGAAGTGACTTAAAAGGTCAAGAAAAAAATACGATAGTTCATTCATTTAACAGAAATTTTTCAAAAAGAGCTGATGGAAACCCCAATACACATGCTTTTGTTGGCTCTCCTGAAATTGTAGCAGCTATAGCTATAGCTGGTAATTTAGATTTTGATCCAACAAAGGATAAACTAATTAATGAAAATGGAGAAGAAGTTATGCTGGATCCACCTGTTGGAGTAGAGCTTCCCTCTGATGGTTTTGATTGTGAAGACTCTGGATATATTGAGCCGCAAAAGGATGGGGCTAGTGTTACTGTTGATGTAAATCCTAAATCAGAAAGACTTCAAATTCTTGACCCTTTTACTCCTATAGGTAGAGAAATTAAAGACGCTAGGTTACTAATAAAAGCTCACGGTAAATGTACTACTGATCATATTTCAATGGCTGGTCCATGGTTGAGATATAGAGGTCACTTAGACAATATTTCTAATAATTGCTTAATAGGTGCAGTTAATAGTTTTAATATGAAAACTAATTTTGTTAAAAATCATCTTACCGGCGAGTACGCAGGTGTTCCTGACACCCAACGAGATTATAAGTCTAATAATATTAAAACAGTAGTAGTTGGTGATCATAATTACGGAGAAGGATCATCAAGAGAGCATGCAGCAATGGAACCTAGACATCTAGGTGTTTGTGCTGTCATAGTAAAATCATTTGCAAGAATTCATGAGACTAATCTTAAAAAACAAGGTATGTTGGCATTAACTTTTAATAATGAATCCGACTATGATTTGTTTCAAGAAGATGATTTAATTAGTTTTAAAAACTTAGATGAATTTTCACCAGGAAAACAGATTTTAATCGAATTGGAGCATTCAGATGGGTCAAAAGACTTAATACATCTAAATCATTCATATAATAAGTCACAAATCGATTGGTATGACGAAGGTTCTGCTTTAAATCTAATTAAAAAAGAAAATTCATAAAGCTTGTTTATATAAGCTTTTTATAAAAACTTTTACAAAATAAATAGATCTCATAGAAATTATAATTTTAATCATTTCTAAAAATGTACTTTCTTCGTCTAAGAATCTTAATACGTTTTTTGTTTTGTTTCTTTTTATCATCCTATGAAAAATAGCTTCGCCTTGATAATTATAATTTGAAAGAACACCAAGAAGTATTTTATCTAAAAATAAATATCTTTTTTTAGGTGATATTTTAAATTCTTTTCCATTCTTTATATTATCTAATATTTTTTCTGAGTATTTTTCACAATTCTTAAAAGAATAACCAGTTGAAGGTTTCACCCATCCTCCGGCTGTCCCAATTTTGGTTATATTCTTGGTCGAGTCACTGTGAAACGGATATGTAGTCATTGGAATAACACCAAATTCTGATTTCACCAATTTGTAAGTTGATTTACCGTAATATTTATTTAAGTAATCTTTAATATGTTCTTCATAAACTTCATGATTTTGCACATTTTTTGAAAAATATGTGTGTTCAATTAAAGCTTCATCTTTCTTAAATGGTAAAACATAGGTGAATGCTGTGCTATTTTTATCTCTAATTCTGTAGTCCATGAAGACAAATGATCTCTTATTAAATATTTTTTCATTTGTTTTTACAACCCAACCAAGAAAATGTTGCTTCAAATATGTGTGCTTTTTTATTTTTTTATTTAGTATTGGTGATAACCTTGAATCAAAAACATGTTTAGCATTATAGTTTTTTTTATTTCCAACTACAACAATATTATTCTTTTCTTCTTTGATTTTCAGAACAGTATCCTTTGAAAGCTTAAACTTTTTTTTCTTTTTTATTTTCTTTTTTACGTATTCTTTAAATTTTGATGAACTTAAAGTTTTATAACTGTAATCTGAAAAATCCATTTCAACTTTTCCTTTTTTTGAGAAAAAATCACCCTTACTCCATTTATTTTTTAAAATAGAATCCCATTTGCCATCTCCAATTTCCCAATATGAAAAATAATTATCTTCCTTTTTAGACTTTTCCTTATCAATTATTAAAAACGAATAATCTTTAAAATATTCATCTTTTAAAAAACAATAGGATAAATGAAGACCCGAAAGACCTGCTCCAACAATAATAAAATCAAATTGCGAGTTGACTTTCATATAATTAAAATATTGAGAAATGTTATTTTTCCTTAAAGTACTTTAACGGAGGAAATAGCATTCCAAAACTTTCGCCCCCATCTTTTTTTATATTAGCATGATGCATTTTATGAGCTTTTCTAACTCCTTTTGCATACCAATTATTTGCTTTTTTTAAGAATTTAAAACGCTGATGAATGAATATGTCATGTACAATAAAATATGTTAATCCATATGCCATTATACCAAAACCAATAGCGAATCCAAATTTAAAACCAAGTTCAACTTCGGAATAAAAAAACAGCATGCTTACAATTGCATAGAAAACAAAAAACAAATCATTTCTTTCCCACCATGATGTTTTTAAATTTTGATTATGATGATCTTTGTGTAGTGACCATAAAAAACCATGCATTATGTATTTATGTGAAAACCAAGCCATAAATTCCATAAATAAGAATGTTGACACAAAAACAATAGCAAATTTGACTATTTCCATTTAGAGTAGATTTAACTGATATTTGACATAACTTCTGGTTAGAAGTTCTAATTTTTTGAGGTTTGGGACCCTTATTCTTTTATTAATAATTTCTGTTGCGGGTGTTTTTTTAAGCTTTTTGAGTAGCTGATTGTAATAACGATACGCCATGAATACTCCAAATTTTGCATCTAAGGGTAATTCTTTAATTCCTTCTAATCCTTCATTAAAATCACTTTCGATGTCATTTATGATTTCATTTTTTTCAGACTCACTTAATTTTTCAAATTTTGTATTTGGAAAATATGTTCTATTTAGGTCTTCCTTATCGGCTTTTAAATCCCTAAGAAAATTTACCTTTTGAAAAGCTGAGCCAAGTTTCATAGCACTATTCTTAAGTTTTTTATACATATTCGCATTACCTTGTACAAAAACTTTTAAACACATAAGTCCTACAACGTCAGCAGACCCATAAATATATTCTTTATATTCCTCAACAGTGCTATATTTTTTCTTTGTCAAATCCATTCTCATGCTTTTCATAAAGGAATCAACAAGATTTTTATCTAAACTATACTTGTGAAAAGTATGTTGGAACGAATTTAATATGGGATTTAAGTGAATTTTGTTATGTAAGGCTTTTTCTAAATCTATGGAGAAGTCATTAAATAGTTCAGTTTTATTATAATCATGGAATGAGTCTACAATTTCGTCTGCAAACCTTACAAAACCATATATATTATAAATGTCTTTTCTGATATTTTTTGAAAGTAATCTAGTGGCAAGAGAAAATGATGTACTGTAAGTTTTAGTAACATTTTCACTGCAGCTGTAAGAAACTTCGTCAAAAATATTTTTCATCAGTTTTTTTTTACAATTTAACAATAAATTAGAATATATCTTTATTTGTTTATCAAATTTGCTACAAGTTCTCCAGAGACAATTGCAGGAGGCACTCCGGGGCCTGGCACCGTAAGTTGACCACAGAAATACAAATTTTGTACCAATTTACTTTTAATGTTCGGACGTAAAAATGCTGTTTGAAATAGAGTATTAGCTAATCCATATGCATTTCCTCCAAATGAATTATATTCTTTTTTAAAGTCACTTACACAAAAACTCTTTTTGTAAATGATTGAGTCTTTTAATTTTTGTTTTGTATAATATTCGAGTTTATTTAGAATAATATTAAAATATTTTTCTCTAACTTCTATTGAATCATCTAGGTCTGTAGCAATCGGAATTAAAAAGAAACCATTTTCACAATTATTTGGCGCAGTAGTAGGATTGGTTTTTGATGTAAAATTTGCATAAAATAGAGGGTCTGAGGGCCATTTAGGACTTTCATATATCTCATCTGCATGCTGATCAAAATCTGTGTCAAAAAATAAGTTATGATGTTCAATGTTTTTTATTTTTTTATCAAAACCTACATAGAATAAAAGTGATGATGGAGCAAAAACCCTGCTTTTCCAATAGTTTTCTGAGTATTGTCTAAACTTCACAGGTAATAACTTTTCGGTGTGGTGGTAATCTGCTCCTGAAATTACAAAATCACATTTCACTTCTTCATTTTCAAAAATAAGATTACTAACATTTTTTTCTTTGATTACTATTTTTTGTAACTCATAATTTGTTTTATACGTTACACCTAAGGACTCTCCAAGTGAAACCATTGCGGTTACCAGATCATAAAATCCATTTTTAGGTTGAAAAGTCCCTAAACCAAAGTCTGCATAATTCATAAAATTATAAAAGGCTGGAGTATTGGAGGCTTTTGCACCTAGAAATAGTACAGGAAATTCTAATATAGATCTTAGTTTCGGATTCTTAAATTCCTTGTAAACATCTTTGCGGATTGTAGATAAAAAATATCTTACTTTTTTAATTGTCTTTAATGAAACTAATTCTAATGGGCTAATTCCTGGCATCTTATAGAGCATATCCGTAACTCCAATAGAATAATTTTCTTTAGCTTTTAGTATAAACTTTTTTAATTTAGTACCACTTCCTTTTTCAATTTCTTCAAATTTTTTTGATATTTTTTCAATATCATCTTGTATGTCAATGTAATCATCAAGCCCAAAATATACTCTGTATGCTGGATCCAGTTTTTTTATTTCATAAAAATCTTTTGTGGTTTTATTAAAGTCATTAAAAAACTTCTCAAAAACATCAGGCATCCAATACCAGCTTGGTCCCATATCAAAAGTAAATCCTTTAGCTTTAAATTGTCTTGCTCTTCCACCTAACTTTTCATTTTTTTCGTAAACTGTTACGTTGTGACCAGCTTTTGCTAAATAACACGCAGCAGACAAGGATGAAAATCCTGAACCTATTATTGAAATATTTTTTTTTCATAAATCTTGAGTGCGCACGAGAAGACTCGAACTTCCACAATCATAATGATTATTAGGCCCTCAACCTAACGCGTCTACCAATTCCGCCACGTGCGCTTTG
>Ga0129352_10256414_pt1 | contig 10268 bp, 9 predicted proteins | sample CPBNA1_6_FD_105429 | JGI IMG/M metagenome (GOLD analysis project Ga0129352, IMG submission 105429) | Freshwater to marine salinity gradient microbial communities from Chesapeake Bay, USA - CPBay_Sum_27_0.2_RNA1 (Metagenome Metatranscriptome) | ecosystem: Environmental > Aquatic > Marine >... | reverse complement strand
GACTGCTTGATATGTTAATACTGTAACTGCTAACATCATTAATCTTGGAATTACTTTCCAGTCATCGACTATAGTATGCGCCATTTTGTTTACCTCATAGAAGTTCAAAGTGAGGTCCGTCAATAAAAGGTCTACGCCCTTGTGATCGCCGCAAATCAATGTATTTCATCATAGCATCTTCTGCTGTTCCTGGATAAGAGCGAATATCCCCCTCTGACCAAGCAGCGCCCCATTTAATAGGTACACTTAGCTCTTTTGCAGCTGCTTTCATAGCGTCACAAAGATCATCGTAAACATTTAGTTCCCAACAACCCTTTCCATCTACATAAGCCATAAGATCTACTGCACGACCTTCTAAGTGTTTTGACTTCATTGTTTGAGACTTACCTGCTTCGACAAGCTTCTTTTGCTCTTCAACAGTACGAAGCCCATAAACAACTCCAAAGTCCACTTTAGTTAACTCAATAGCACGTTTTACAACTTGTACTAAATTTTCGTTAACACCTTCTAATTTTTCTAAACTACGATTTGATAACTTAAAACTCATTATTTTTTCCCAAATAGTCTTGTTGCAGATCTTACTCCGAAGCTAGCAGCTACGATAACACCTAAAGTATACTGATACCAATCTGGCATTATTTCAAGTGCAGCAAAACCATTTGCTACAACTTCTCGCCCCCAATCTCCAGTAAAAACTAACACAAGAGGTATACTAAACAGAATTGTTAGCCACTCGTCTTTCCAAGAAGACTGCGACCCTTCTGCCATAATTTTTTCCCAGTCTGCTTCACTAGTTGCCCTAGAAAGCATAATCTGTGCTTCAGCTTCAGATTTAGCAACTTTTGCTTTAGTTTCTGCAGCTTTTGTTTGAACTTTTCCATTTAACCATGTCCCCGCCAAGCTTGTTAATGGTCCTATTAGAGCTTGTATCAATGCTTAACCTCCTTGCCCATCCAAATACCGAAACAACCAGTTAAAGCCCCCATACACACAGAAACTAAACCGCTCTGTTGTATACTAGGGTCTGGCAATCCCATGTACCAATGGACAGACTGATAAGTTAAAAGTGTTACAGCTAACATCATAAGGCGAGGAACAATTTTCCAATCGTCTATTATAGTATGCGCCATTTATTTCTCCAATTTTCTTTTATTCCAAAAGAAAGTTTTATATCTATCAAAATGTTTTGTATGCATTTTGCTAAACACTTTATCTTTTTCTTTCTGGTTAATTTCTCCAACCTCTAATTCAACTTCTTCCCTTTTAAAAGGAATAACATGAACTAAAGGAGTTCCTCTTGGAATAATATATTCACCTATAGTGCTTCCTGTCCAAACATATGGAAAGTTTACCTCATTATAGTAGGTATCTGTATCAACAACACCTTCAATTAACTGTATGTCATTTTCCCAATTATTGGCTGGATTTTGAAATTTAACGCTCCATCCTGGAGCTGTTTTAATATTCCAAGGATTAGTAAATTTTAATAAAGCTTTTCCAAGTTTAAATTTTTTTAAATCACAGGCATTACCCACTTGTTCCCAACCGTGGCTTGATAATAGTTGACCGACTCCTAAATCAATCTGAGGAAACTTACAAAGTATTCCTAGTTCACCTGAATCTTCATAACCTTTAATTTCTTCTTTAGTAACGTTTGTTATTGTATTAATTAAATCTTTAGGATTATCTCTTGCCTCTTGGTGTACGATTTTTCCGTCCTCATCTTTAAAATTATATATCGGCAAAATTTTTACTTGTAAGTCTGCCCAAAGCGGAATAATAAACCCTTGTGAAACTGCATCTAAAACTGGAATACATCGTTTAACAGTTCCTGCATTTGCTTTTTCGTTATTTTCTATAACAGGTTTTAATTTTTTAAACCAATTAGGCATGGCTTTATTTGCAGGAACTGGATGTGGAATAATATCTAGTAATTCTTTTCTTGTATGAAATTTAATATAAGACTTGTCTTTTTTCCAAAACATTTTATACCTCTATAAAACTTAAATCTTCAGGTCTTACACCTGTAGATGGATAATCTAGCCAAGCTTGTCTCCACTCAGCTAGATCTAATTTTTGTTGTTCAGTTAGTGAATTGTACCACACTGGATTTATTAAGTCTAAGGTAGTAGAAAACTCTATTTTTCTTTCTCTTCTACGTTTGTCTTCTAAAGAAAGTTCAGTATTTGTTTCTGAGTCTTCTTTTTCTTCAACAGAAGCTACAACAGTACCGTCAATAAGTTCTGTACCTACAAACTCTTCATTTATAGGGCCATGAAAATTACCGACAATATTACCATGTATGTCTTTAGCAATCCATGCCATTATAACTTCCTCCAAAATATAGCACCAGCACCACCTGTGCCGCCACGAGTAGCGTTTGTTATACCTGCTGCAGCACCGCCACCGCCGCCTGCTCGACCAGAGCCGCCATGAATAACTTGGTTGTTAGTAAGATTATTACTATTATGGATTAAACCACCACCTCCAGCAAAATAACCAGCGTCACCCCCACGAATGTTTTCATCATTACTGTTAGTAAAAATTCCCATTCCTCCAACAAATCCTGTTGAATATTGAGGGAACATGTGGCCTGGGTCTAACCCCATCATGCCTTTTACAGTATAGGGGAATATAACATCTTGGTCTGCGTAGTCTGCATTATGTTTAGGCATCTCTCCGCTAGCAAACATATGACCCCCGCCTCCTGCATAACCTCCAAAGGAATTTCCTCCATCGAGAGTATAATTAGCGTTTCCTAACATGTCTATTCCTCCACCACCACAAGCAAGACCTGCACCTGCAGTATTAAAGTTATTACTTCCAGAGTTACCCCCACTACGAGCCGCCGAAAAGATAAAGCCAGGGCCAAAATTGTTACCAAAGTTAGTAGAAAGAACACCATTTCCTCCTGCAGGTCGTGTTGGGTTATTTGTTGAATCTGCAACAAAACCACCCTCACCGCCATTAGCAGTAGCAATAACAGTATTCCCCCAAGACAAATTAGAGGCACCACCAGCAGATGCAGTTTGTCCAACATAGCCAGCACTACCCCCTGCCCCGCTAGACCAAACAAGAGAAGTAGAGCCATCCCATTCAAGAGTAAATATACAAGCCCCTGCACCTGCACCACCAAACCCTGATTGGTTTGTTCTAAGAGCTCCTTGACCGCCGCCGCCGCCACCTGTCATAATAATCACATAAGCCCCTGGGCCATCAAAGTAACTAGTTATATAATTTCCATGAAATCCAGGTTGTACAGCAAAGAATCCAGAACCTTCTCTACCATCTAAAAATGGAGCAGAGAGGTTTGTAATTTCACCTTTTAATTCTAAATTACCCCTGCTTTCATCCCAAGATAAATATCTCTCAGCAGAACCAACAACCATATCTCCCGCTGTTAATCCTGTAACAGCAGTATTAGAACCAACAACGAACATGCCTGAATCATTGCCATTAAATTTTGGATTAGAATTATTGCCTGTGTTTATTGTATTAGTATTTACAGTGCCAACTGCTAAAGTACGTCCAACAACTGTTTGTTGTGCATTTAATATATTTGTATCTATATTTGAAGCTGTAATTTCGTTAGCAGTTAAATTAGTAATTTGAGCCGAGGCTGCAATTAAGCTATCTATTTGAGCTGTACCAATAGTTGCTTGAGCTGCATTTAAACTAGTAGTTGTCATAGTTTCAGCAGTAATAGATCCCGCTACAATATTAAATTCACCATTAGTATCTGCAATGGCAATTTTACTATTTGTATTAGTGCCAAAAGTATCAGTAGGTTCAGCAAGGTTACCTGTTGTTACACCAGTAACATGTCCAAAACTATCAACACTCATACCAACTACCATTGAGGTAGATGTATTAGTATTGTAGCCTTGAGGAGAGGTTACATTAGAAGTATATTATGACTAAATGTATTTCCTGAAACAGCAATACCTGTAGCATTTGCCTCTGTACTGTTATCTGTAAGTAGTGTATTTGATCTTGTAATAATATCAGGTTTATCATTTACTTCATTAGTGTAACTTACACTATTAGCACCTGCAAGATTTCCTAAGGTAGGCTTGCTAGTTACTTCATTAGTATAGTCTACTGAATTTTGATCTGCTAGACTGCCTAACGTAACATTAGAAGAAGCTAAATTACCTAATGTAGGTTTACTATTAACTTGATTAGTGTAATCTACAGAATTTAGATTTCTTAAATTACCAGATCCAGGTGTATTTCCATTAAATGTAATTTCGTCATTAGTATTGCTAAAACTAATTAAAGTATTATTACTAGCAACGCTATTTAAATTACCTGTTGAATCATTAGCAGAAATTTCAAATGTATTGCCTGTTGTATTAACTGTTACATTACTTCCTGAAGCTGCTTGTACTGCAATATTAGAGGCGATAGTAATTGTATCGTCACCAGAAGTAGTAGTTGCATTTACTGACATTCCGTTACCTGCAGCAAAGATAATATTTGATGTATTACTTCCTGCGGTTAAGTTAACATTACTGTTATTAGAATCATAGACAGCATTTAGAGGAACATCTCCTGAACTACCTGCACTACCTGAAACATTACCTGTTACATCGCCCACAACGTTACCTGTGAGAGTACCTTCAAAGTTTGTTGAAATAACTGAGCTTCCTGAAATGTTAAGAGAGCTACCATCCCACTTAATATATTCTCCATCAGAGGCCGCTTGACCAAATAAAAAGTTACCTCCGTCAAGATCAATATAGCCACCTTTAGTAGTGTTTCCACTTGGTTTATTATAGGTATCAACTAAGTTACCGCCTCTAATTGAACCTGCAGTAATTGTACCTCCTACAACAAGGCCTGTTGGTTCAGTATAAAACATGTAGCTTGCGCCAGTGTTAATTACATATTCAGACCAATTATTAGTGTCTGTTGCAGGGTTTATCGTAGAATTTGTAATATTATTCTGTGCTCTATAGTAAGAACCATTATATTCTACAAGTTCGCCTGAATCATAATCATTTCCAGACGCCCAAGAATTTTCAGGTGGTGCTGTAATACTTATATTATCAAAACTACCTATAGCAAAATAAGGACTATCATCATCATGTAAGCCTATAGTATAACCTGATCCTGAAGAATCATTTATTGTAGCCTCAATATGGTCAATTACAGTTAATATAGAAGGATCAGCATTAGCCGTAAGATCAATATTCCCACTAGTAATATTAATATCGCTCAGTATACCTGAGTTAATATTGCTGGCATCAATATTAGTAATTTCTACGTTATTTCCGTCAATTTCACCATCAATATCTACACCTTGTACTGCAGGTGGAAATAAAACATTGTCAATAGGATTATAAGTCCAACCTGAATTTTCTATTGCTGAAAGAGGAATACTAGTTTCAGGGTCATTTGCAGTACCGTGTTCAACTGGGTCTAAATCACCAACTGTGCCAGCACCTGATATTTGAGAAGTACTATTATAATAATAGTCAGTTTGAACATTATAATCTGTTTCTAAACCAACAGTGTATTGTTTATAGATAACATCTAGAGTCTTACTCGAAAAGTCTTGAGTAGTATTAGTACCGTCTCCGATTTCAAGTATAATATATTCATCGTCTTGTAAAGCAATAAATCCTTTACATTCGATAGACCAAGTAAATGAACCTGATTGTTTTTTGTTAACTCCCCAAAAATTATCCCATCTACCAGAAAAATAACCATAGCTTGAGGCTGTTACTTTCCGAGTTATTTCAAATCCAGATAATGTCCCTGTACCTGTTTGAGATGTAACTGAGCTAGAATTTCTATCGCTACCTAAGTATACAAACGTATCTGTTAAAGTAACATTATTTGTATCTGCACCTAGGCTTGGGCTATAGACTCTTACTTTTATCTGGGGAACAAAACCAGTCCAAGTATAACCATGACTAGAAGCTAAACTAGAAGTTCCTCTATTGTTTATATCTATTTGGACAGGTACATATAAGTGCCAGTTGCGCTTTAATAAATCAAGATCGTCGTTGTAATCAGTAATACTTGCTGGAATATCTTGATTTATATTTAATGGTTTGTCAGTTTCAAATAAATATAATTTTGTTCCAGAACCTTGTTCTGTATAAGTATATTTTGCTTCATGAACAATTCTTTTTGGTAAAGAGCCTTCTTTTACAGTAGCTGCTCTTTGTTTTTCTGCTGCATCTGCAAAAATAGAAGTAGATACGTTTTGATTAACTGCAAAGGCTTCAATTTGTGCGACAAGAATACCAGCTTCAATAACCGCACCCCGAATAATCCCACCATCAATAACAGGGGAACTAATAGTTTGACTTGCTGCAATTTTTGAACTTGTGATTGAATTAGCTGCAAGTTTATCAGTAGTTACAGCGTCTGATGCAAGTTCATTTGCAGTAACCGTTCCATTAACTAATAAATTACCATCGAGAAATGCGTCTTGATACACCCAAGCACTAGAGCTATAGATAAATGCAATAGCGTTATTAGTACATTTAATTACTAAACGATCGCCTTCTTTTTTGTCTAAACCTACTGCAGTTGAAAAAGCAGCATCTACATTTGTTTGATTAACTGTAGAAGTTGTAAAGTTATAGTAATAAGTGGTTCCATTTGTAGTGTCTACATAACGCCACCAACCAGCGCCCCTATCACCATCGTCTCCAATGAACCTTGCCCAAGTACCTGTAACATTATTGATGTCAAAATCAGAATCATATTCATAATAAAGAACATATTCTTGGCCTGTCCAAGTTTCACTTTTATTAGTACCACTAGCATCATCTGCGTAAATTGCTTTAATAGCACCAACAGTTGTTAACTGTATTGTTTCATTTTCTACTAGGGTTCGACTAGATAAGTTTCCTCTTATATCTCTAGACCTAATTGAAAAGTCATAGACATTAGTTTTAAGACCAGTGACATCAAAACTATTGTTAGCAGTACTACCTAGTTTTCTCCAAGTTGTACCATTGTCAACAGAGATTTCGATTAAATAATCTTTAACTGCGATGTCGTCTACAGCTGCCCAAGTTAATTTACCAGAAGCAGTACCTAGTACATCATTGGTTGTATCTGAGAAAGAAGCATTTGTAGGGGCTTCTAACTTAAATTCAATATCTGCTAAAACACCATAAGGTGCATCGTCTGAAATATTCCATGCTAAGTTTTCATGATTAAAATATGTAGCATCAATTTTTACAGAAAAATCATCTGAAACTTGAATCTTTTCAACTTTAAATATTTCATTAGAAATACTCATAGAAGGCATATTAACTTTAATAATGTCTCCTACTTCAACTGTTAAACCTTTCTTAGTTGCAGTAAAAGATATTTTATAAGCAAACCTAGATTGCCTTACCATTTGTTCAGCTAGTGCTTTTGCATGATAAGGATCTGTTATACCAATACCAGTAACGTTATTTCTTAAAGGCTGATTGTTATCTGCAGTTAAATAAACTTGATAAGGGTCATTTGCATTATTTGAATAAGGAGGCCACGTAGCAGAGTCTGCTTTAAAATTTTCGTACTCATTATCAAATTGAACAGTTACTTGATTAAATCTTTCTGTAGCTGTAGGCCAAGACACAGAAACTTCATTTCTAATAATATCATCTTCAGTAAAAGTGTGATTACTATCAATTAATGCTTCTGTTTCAGACAAACTAGTTGGATAGTTAAGAAGTAATTTGTATTTACCGTCAGGAGTCCAAGTTAGACCCGCATCTCCCATTGTATTCAAAATGGCTTCTACATTATCTCTTAAAGAAGCTTCAGGGTCTAAAGTAAGGTTTGCCTCATACAATTTTATATCTGCTCTTTCAGGAGCTGTTGTTACTGTATAGGTAGGAGTACCATTTGACTGAGTCATTGAATAGAGAGTAGAAGTATCTTCTGCATAAAACAGATGATCTGTTTGATAAGGCTCTACTGTTTGAGGAAATGAGTTATAATCCGCATAAGAAAAGATAGGTTTAACTGAATTAACTTGACCTGCAACAGATGCTGCAAACATTACAGTTGTATCACATATCTGAGCAGAATTATAAAAAGATTCTAAATCAATATAACTATCAGAAAGACCTCTACCGAAGCTAGAATTAGTTAAATAGTCAAGCAACACATAAGCAGGGTTGTTTGAATAAGTATAAGTTGAATTTAAAGCATAAGTATAAGGATCATTAGATGTTCCTGTTCCGCTTCTAATTATATTTCTAACCTTTCTACCTTTTACTAAAAAACTTACTCCTGGACTTCCGTTGTATTGAGGGTTATCTCTGTTTAATTTGTAAAAGGCAGTAACATTTGCTGCGCCTGTAAAGGTATCTGTCGAGGCTGCGCCATTTAAAACAGCCGCCGCATCTGCAGTACCCCCGTTATTGTGTACATGAAATCTATGAATAAATTCTGCATTGTTATCTTTCATATCTTTTGTATAACCACGATAATCAATATCATCAATTAAGATATGTTCAACACCTTCAATGCCTTCATGACACAATGCATACTGCACCATTAAAAATTCATTTTTAGATCCGCTTTGCGTACTATTTGAAAAGTTAGTTTGAAATTCATTATCCGAATTTAGAGTAGCTGAAGTATAACTGCTATTAACCTTATGTTTAACAGCAATACCGCCATTTATTTGTTTACCATAAATTACAGGTAAAGGAGAAGCCTCTCCCCTAATTGTAAATTTTTGGCCTTTCATTTTATCACGAGCAGCTTCTTGCTGTCGTTTCATCTTTCTCATTTTTTCTTGTTGATAAGCAGTTGAAGCCCCAACTAGCGCAAACTGAAAAAGATAATACTCTGCACCTGTACCCATTATATTTTACCCCAGTTTAGAGTTATTTCTCTATCTCCATACATACTATCAAAAGAAGTATCTGTTGAAGATTTTTGATCCATTCCATCTTTAGAAACCATAAATAAATTTACTTGGTCTAAATCTGCCATAGGAGAAGAACCCTCTATAGTTGCTAGTTTAGTTTCCCAATCATTAGCAAGAGAAGGAGAATCAATAAACCCAGAGTAGATATTTACAATATCATTTGTACCAATCAAAGGCGCACCATTTGAATCTAAAAGACCTACTCTAACAGTAATATCATTTCCAACCATTCCTGTTGAATTTTTAAATTCCCCAGCGACACTATCACTAACATCTGTTAAAACAATTTTATAAGCCTCTCTATCTACTGTTGTAGAAAAAGAAGGGGGAGAAACTTCAAAAATTCCACCATCTGATATATAAGTGTTTGAATTCCAGGTAATATCTGAGCTATGGCTTGTGTAATAATCAACTCCGCTTGGAAATTCAACATCTATTAGGAAAAAATATTTAATGGTATCTGAATTAATTATATTTTGAAAAGCTGTACTAAAAGAACGTGCCATATTAAACTGCCTCTATTAAATTAATTGATCCTGTATTAGACAGAATACCATCTTTAAAAGTTATTCCTGTTTGGTTATTAATGTCTCTATAATAAGAAATAAGACAATCAGAACCTAATTTCATAGTAGCAGAAGTAGTAACTTGTTCTCTTAAGTTTGGATAAAGATTAACCTGCACATTTCCCGTTCCATAAAGATCAACATCAGAAGTTACAACATAAACTTTGTCATGACTTGAAAACTTAATAAAAGATCCTTTTGGTAGGGTTCCGTTTACTCCTGTTCTATTTAGAAAAACAGAACTAGCGCCTGAGTTTGAAATTTGTCCTACTGGAACATCATTTGATGAGGCGTCAAATCTATCTAATACTCTTTTAAATTGAGGCATAATCATTGTATCTGAGTTTTCGGTATCTTTAAAAGATTCTATAAAGTTATCTATTTGAGCGTCTTCAGTTGAAAGCATAGTGTTAAATGAAAGTTCCCATCTTTGATGACCTTGACTTGCTCTTTGAGTTTTTAGAGAAACAGTTGTCATATCAAACATAGGTTCATTTGATATAATAGAAAATGGTGCAACAATTTTTGCTCCATTATAATAATAAATGGTCATAATGAACTCCTTAATGGTCTGGCAAGAATCTGCAAATTACGTTCAAAGTAACTATATTGAGTACCAGATCTTACACCTTTTTTGTCTTCTTCTACCGTGACCCAACGGTATTCACCAGCGATCATTGCTGAACCATTTTTAAATCCAATATCTCCAAACATGGGCCTAGGTTTGGTTAATATTTCATAATTACAAGCTTTAGCAAAAGATTCAAAATTATATCCTCTTTTTAACATCTTGTATAAAAATT
>Ga0129352_10621103_pt1 | contig 10297 bp, 6 predicted proteins | sample CPBNA1_6_FD_105429 | JGI IMG/M metagenome (GOLD analysis project Ga0129352, IMG submission 105429) | Freshwater to marine salinity gradient microbial communities from Chesapeake Bay, USA - CPBay_Sum_27_0.2_RNA1 (Metagenome Metatranscriptome) | ecosystem: Environmental > Aquatic > Marine >... | reverse complement strand
TTGAGAAAGAAAATACCGTACACTTTTGTCGCTATGATGATTGGAACATTAGCAATAACGGGTGTTGGTATTCCTTTAACGCATTACGGGTTTGCTGGGTTTTTGTCCAAAGACGCAATAATCGAAAGTGCTTACGCAGCGTCAGTAGGTGGTTACTCGTTCTGGATGTTGGTTATATCGGCGTTGTTTACGTCTTTTTACAGTTGGAGGCTAATCTTTATGACATTTTACGGTAAGCCTCGTGGAGATTCACACACTCATACTTCAGCCCATGAAAGCCCTAAAGTGATGATTATACCGTTGGCTATTCTATCATTAGGAGCAATATTTTCAGGAATGATTTGGTACAAAAGCTTTTTTGGCGATCATTACAGCGTAAATAAGTTTTTTGGTATTGAAGAAACGGAATACCACTCGCAATATAATGATGATAATCATGGGTCTTCAGATGTAAAAAATGAGGGTTTGAGTAACCACTCATCTTTTTATATGCCATCAGGTGCTATTTACATGGCTCCTGATAATCACATTTTGGATGAGGCTCACCATGTTCCTAAATGGGTTAAATTGAGTCCTTTTATGGCTATGCTGTTAGGGTTTATACTATCTTACATCTTTTATATTTGGCGTACAGATCTACCCCAAAAATTAGCTGAGAACCAAAGGCCTTTGTATCTCTTCTTACTCAACAAATGGTACTTTGATGAAGTTTATGAAATTCTTTTTGTTCGGTCTGCTAAGTTTTTCGGACGCCTTTTGTGGAAGAAGGGCGATGGTACGGTAATAGATGGGTTTATAGATAATCTTTCGATGGTATTTATTCCATTGCTTACGAGACTGGCCGGGCGTGCCCAGTCAGGATATATTTTTACTTATGCTTTTGCCATGGTCCTAGGAATTGTTGTTCTTATTACATGGATGACATTAGGGACAGGTAGCTAATATGGATTATTTTTTACTTTCCATAGTCACCTTCATACCTGCTATATCTGCGCTTATTTTGCTAGTAGTAGCGAGAGGGAATGATGCAGCGGCAGCTTTAGTTGCAAAAAGGTTTGCTCTTTTTGCAACTGGAGTAACATTTTTTGTTTCCCTATTCATCATAGCGCAATTTGAGCCGGAAAATACTGGTTTTCAAATGGTGGAGGAAGCTGAATGGATAATGGGTTTAAAGTATAAGCTGGGTATTGATGGAATCAGTGTTCTTTTTGTAATCCTGACTACTTTTATGATGCCAATTGTCATATGGGCCAGCTGGGGTATCGAAGTACGTGTTAAGGAATATATGATCGCGTTCTTATTGCTGGAAACACTCATGCTGGGTGTTTTTATGGCATTAGATTTAGTGTTGTTCTATCTCTTCTTTGAGGCTGGTTTAATTCCGATGTTTTTAATAATTGGAATTTGGGGTGGAGCTAATAGAGTTTACGCATCATTCAAGTTTTTTCTCTATACCTTTTTGGGATCAGTTTTAATGCTCATTGCGATGGTGGTGATGTATGCTGAAGCAGGCACAACTGACATTGAATCTCTAATGCTTCATCAATTCGCATTTGATGATTTTAATTTGTTTGGTTTTCAGATTTTAGGCGGAACGCAAACGTTGCTATTTTTAGCATTCTTTGCAAGTTTTGCGGTGAAGATGCCCATGTGGCCGGTGCATACATGGTTACCGGATGCCCACGTTCAGGCGCCAACTGCTGGCTCAGTAGTGCTTGCTGCTATCTTACTTAAGATGGGTGGCTATGGTTTCTTGAGATTCAGCCTGCCGATGTTTCCGGTTGGTTCATATATAATGACTGATTTTATTCTTTGGTTATCGGTAATCGCTATTGTTTATACTTCATTAGTTGCACTAGTCCAAAGCGATATGAAGAAGTTAATTGCTTACTCTTCTGTTGCTCACATGGGGTACGTAACCATTGGGATTTTTGCTGCCAACCAACAAGGAATTGATGGTGCTATTTTCCAAATGCTGAGTCATGGGTTTATTTCGGGAGCGTTATTTCTCTGCGTTGGCGTTATTTACGACAGAATGCATACTCGTGAGATAGAGGCCTATGGTGGCTTGGTGAATAGAATGCCGGCTTATGCACTCATATTTATGTTCTTTACGATGGCTAATGTAGGCTTGCCTGGCACCTCAGGTTTTGTGGGGGAGTTTCTTACGCTAGTTGGGATTTTTAAGGTTAACACGTGGATTGCTTTGCTGGCGACATCAGGTGTCGTTTTGTCAGCGGCTTATGCCCTTTGGTTATATCGTCGCGTAATGATGGGAGATTTAATAAAGGAAGCGCTTCGTACGATCCAGGATATGTCTCTACGGGAGAGGGCGGTATTCGCTCCTCTTGTATTCATGACTTTGTTATTGGGGGTATATCCCGTTCTTGCTCTTGACTTGATAGGTCCATCGGTACAGAGCCTTATCGACAATTATAATTCTGCCCTTTCAATTGCAGGCATTGATGGCAACACAATGATAGCATCACATTAACGGAGCAATATTTAATATGATCCAAAATGATTTAAATTTAATTTTGCCTGAAATAATTCTATCTATTTTTGCAATGCTGGCATTACTATTTGGTGTTTATAGAGGTCAGGATAAAAAAACAGCAACTTTAACTTTAGCTACTGCAGGGCTTATGTTGATTGTTGGCATGTGGATGATATTAGGTGGCTCATCAAGTGAGGCTGCGTTTAATAACATGTTTATTAGTGATGCATTTTCCAGATACGCAAAAGCGCTGATTTTGCTGTCTTCGACTGCGGTTCTAATTATGAGCTTAGGCTACATGCTTAGACATGATTTGGGACGTTTTGAATATCCAATTTTAATAATTTTTTCAGTTGTTGGAATGATGTTTATGGTGTCTGCTAACGATCTTATGGTATTATATCTAGGCTTAGAATTGCAGTCGTTGGCACTCTATGTGGTTGCTTCCATCAGACGTGAAAGTCTCAAGTCTACAGAAGCCGGTATGAAGTATTTTGTTTTGGGGGCATTGTCGTCTGGGTTATTGTTGTACGGAGCGTCGTTAATATATGGTTATTCAGGATCAACAAACTTTCAATCTATAATTATATCTTTGGATTCTGGCAGTGTTAGCCTTGGTCTGATGTTTGGAATGATTTTATTAGTCGCAGGGCTTGCATTTAAGATTTCAGCGGTCCCATTTCACATGTGGACACCAGATGTTTACGAGGGATCCCCAACTCCAGTTACAGCTTTTTTATCGACAGCCCCTAAGATTGCCGCAATGGCTCTTTTTGCACGGGTTGTTTATGATGCCTTTTATGTTTTAATTTCTGACTGGCAGCAGGTTGTTGCTCTGATGTCTGTTCTTTCGATGTTTGTTGGGGCAATCGCGGCAATTGGACAGACAAATATTAAGCGCTTGATGGCTTACTCGTCTATTGCGCACATGGGTTATGCTATGATTGGACTTGCCTCAGGAACGTTATTAGGCCTCCAGGCAATGCTGGTTTACATGGCGATATACTTAGCGATGAATATTGGCACTTTTGCATTCATAATGTCGATGGAAAGAGATGGACAGCCTGTAACTGACATTGGTTCCTTATCACAGTTAGGCGTAAAGCAACCTGGGAGAGCGTTAGCTATGTTGGTACTTCTTTTCAGCCTTGCCGGTGTTCCCCCTCTGGTAGGATTTTTTGGTAAACTGTACGTTTTAAGGGCCGCTTATGATGCAGGGTTGATTTGGTTGGCGGTTATGGGTGTTTTGGCTTCCGTTATTGGGGCATATTACTATCTAAGACTTGTGTATTTGATGTACTTTGTGAGAAACAAGATCTTTCTTTAGATATAGTTAAGTCACCAATATTGTCAGGTTTTGCTGCAACTGCAGCAGTTGTAATGGTGATTGGAATTATCAATCTTTTTGGAATAGAGGCTGCTGCAAGTTTAGCCGCTAGTTCTTTGATTAATTAGGTATTAATATTTCTTACGACATAATAGTATTAGATAAAATTGATAGTACTATGCTGGAAGCCCGTAGACGGGTATCTAGCGGGTCTGGTCCCTCCTGGATATTTGCTCATATTCAATTGGCTGGTAAAGGTCGCCGGGGTAGGGCGTGGGTTGATCCGACAGGGAATTTTGCATGTACTTGCGTATTTTTCCCAGACAGAACCATAGATGAATATGCTCTTAGCTCGTTTACCGCCGCATTATCATTATGTGACTGTTTGAGTGACTTCACAGAAGGTAGTGCTCAGGTATCCATAAAATGGCCAAATGATATTTTGTTAAATCAAAAAAAGGTTGCTGGAATTCTGCTAGAAACGATAGACGTTGGTAAAAACAAAATAGCCCTATCAATTGGTTTTGGAGTTAACTTATTGTCATACCCAGGGGCTTCAGAGCTGGAAGAAAGTGCCTTCAGTCCTACATCTATTTTGACCGAAACTGGAGTTGCCATAGATCCAATTGAATTATTGAATAAGCTAGCGGTTAATTTTTCTAAATATGAAGGTACTTTACAAGATAAAGGTTTCACGGAATTGAGAAGTCTTCTGATGGATCGTATTCACGGGATTGGAAGCCAGATTATTGTGAGAACGACAAATGAGACACTAAGTGGAGTATTTAGTGATATTAACATGGACGGGCATTTGATTTTAAAAGCAGGGCGCACTAAACGGGCAATAGCTGCGGCCGACGTTTATTTTGACTAGAGAGGTTTCTTATGCTTTTAGCAATTGATTGTGGAAATACAAACACTGTCTTTTCTATCTGGGACGGAGACAAATTTATTGCTACCTGGCGAACTGCAACTGAGCATCAAAGGACAGCGGATCAGTATTATGTTTGGCTCTCATCTCTTATGCAATTGAATAAGATTGAGGTGAAAATTAGAAATGTTATAGTTTCATCGACTGTTCCTCGAGTGGTTTTCAATTTAAGAGTACTCGCTGATCGTTACTTCGCTACTCGCGCAATGGTGGTGGGAAGGCCAGAATGTCAACTTCCCCTTGATGTGCGAGTAGACAGTGGAGCTGGAGTAGGGCCTGATAGGTTAGTTAATACTATTGCTGGTTATGACTTGTTCGGTGGGAATTTGATCATAGTTGATTTTGGTACTGCAACAACATTTGACGTGGTTGATCATGATGGTGCTTACATTGGGGGAGTGATAGCTCCAGGCGTAAATCTATCTCTAGAGGCACTTCATCAAGAAGCGGCAGCACTTCCACATGTCGATATTGCAAGGCCTGATAGAGTCATAGGTAAAAATACAGTGATGTGTATGCAATCAGGAGTATTTTGGGGTTATATTGGATTGCTAAAAGAAATTTGTGAGCGCATAAAAACTGAACACGGTTCCAAAATGAAAATAATTTCTACCGGTGGGTTGGGGCCTTTATTTCAGTCAGCAGAAAAAGTATTTGATGAGTGGAAAGATGATCTTACCATGCATGGTTTGCGGTTGATCTTTGAGCATAATAAGAGTTCAGAAGTCAAATGAGCGAAAATCACTTAATCTATCTGCCGCTAGGCGGAGCAGGCGAAATTGGACTAAATTCATATATCTATGGGTACGGTCCACCAGATAAAGAACGTTTTATTATCGTTGATTTGGGCGTCTCCTTTCCAGATATGGAAACTACTCCTGGTGTAGACTTAATTCTACCAGACATATCATGGATAAAGGAGCGGCGCGATAGAATAGAGGGAATTTTGATCACCCATGCCCATGAGGATCATATTGGTGCCCTTGGGCATTTATGGAATGAGTTGCGGGCACCTATATACTGCCGAGCATTTACCGCGCATATAGCACGTTTAAAGTTGAATGACGCCTTATTAACAGATCATTCCGTTCATACCTTGCAACCATGGCCTGAAATGAAAAAATTAGGGCCCTTTGAAGTAGGGTTTGTACCTGTTTCTCATTCAATACCAGAGAGTAGCAGTCTCGTTATAGACACTCCGACTGGCCGATTAGTTCATACGGGTGATTTCAAAATTGATGAAACACCAGGTGTTGGTGAGCCATTTAATAGAGAAGTGTGGCGAAATATTTCCAAAGGCGGCATAAAAGCTCTTATCTGTGATAGTACGAATGTTTTTTCAAAACAGGAGGGCCGTTCAGAGTTATCAATTGGCATGCCGCTACAGGGACTGATAGAAAATGCTGAACGGCTCGTCGTCGCCACAACGTTTGGATCTAATGTTGCTCGATTAAAGACATTAGCAGAAGCAGGTGTGAGATCTGGCCGCTCTGTGTGCATTCTTGGGAGAGCAATGAGAAGAATGATAGATGCTTCAGTGGAAACTGGAGTTTTAAGTGATTTTCCTCCGCTCATAAGTCCAGAGGATGCATTACAAGTTCCGCGAGAAAATCTATTGATATTGGCAACTGGATCACAAGGAGAACGCAGAGCAGCCACTGCGCAGTTAGCGAATGGAAAATATAGGGGTTTTTCATTACAAGAGGGCGATCTCTTTATATTTTCATCAAAAACAATCCCCGGTAATGAAAAAGGCGTTTCTAGAATAATTAATCAATTTTCAGAAATGGGTGTTGATGTTGTCGATGATGAGTCTGGTCTTTATCATGTGTCTGGTCACGCAAATAGACCTGACTTGGAGGAAATGCATAAAATTATTCAACCTCAATTTCTTATACCAATGCACGGGGAGCATCGGCACTTGCGAGAGCATTCTAAGTTAGCATCTCAGAATGGATTTTCATCATTTGTTTGTACTAATGGTAATATTTTAAATATATCCGCTAATGAATTAAAGTTTGTGGATAAAATTGAGATCGGGCGGTTATATTTAGATGGAAGTTCTAAAATTACTTCAACAGAGGGTATAGTACGAGATCGTATTCGTATGGCGTTAAACGGTTTGGTTGTTGTGACTATTCTGCTAGATGAGAACGATGATCTTGTTGGGGAGCCATGGTGTGAAACCAGGGGTTTACCTTCGGTTACAAATTCAAGTGCACCTTTGGTTGATTGCTTGGAGGAAGACCTAAGTCAATTAATAGGACGAGCAGGGTCAGATGTAATGTTGGACAATGGACTGTTAGAAGAAGTAGTCAGAAGGTGTGTTAGGCAAACGTGTAAATCCGAAGTAGGGAAGAAGCCAGAAGTTTCCGTTATTGTGAGTCGTTTAGTTTAATTTAGGGCTTTAACTGATTGTAACTAAAGAGTTGCGAAGTAAAATATTGTTTTATTTAGAGTGACAGCCTCTCCATGAAACTCTTTGTTATAAAGTTTGGGAGTTGAAATTCATCTTTATATTCTGATGAAGTACTTGGCTCATTTTGATTTGTCGCCAATGACTTTGAAAACCTATTACTAACCTTATTATCTTTTGCTGATGGTTTGCCTTTGGTATTTTGCTTGGTAACGTTTTCCTGAATTTCCTTCCTATTCTCGTCCTTAATATTGAGGGAGGAGTTTTTGATTTTTGGAATTTCTGTCTGTATTAGTTTTTCAATAGCATTGAAGTTTTTTTCATCTCTTGGTGTGGAAATCATTAAGGCTTTCCCATTACGACCGGCTCGCCCAGTTCTGCCAATTCTATGAACATAATCTTCCGCATTGGTGGGTACGTCAAAATTATAAACATGGCTAACGCTTGGTATATCTAATCCGCGAGCAGCTACATCTGACGCTACCAGAAATTGTAGAGATCCCGTTCTAAAGCCCTCGAGTGTGTCCATTCGGTATTTTTGGTCTAAATCCCCATGAATTGCTGCAGCATTGAACCCGTATTTCTTTAGGGATTTTGCGCAAATATCAACATCGCTCTTCCGATTACAAAAGATTATCGCGTTTTTGCAATCGCCGCCTTCATTAAGGATCATTTCTCTTAAAAGCTTGCGCTTTTCTGTACCCTCACGGTCTTTTCTTGAGGGCTTAAAAAGTAATACGCTCTGCTCAATATTCTCAGAAGCAGATGCTTGTCTTGCCACCTCTACACGCAGGGGAGCTGATAAAAAAGTGTTGGTTAACCTTTCTATTTCCGCAGCCATTGTTGCCGAAAAGAAAAGTGTTTGGCGAGTAAAAGGGGTGAGATTAAATATACGCTCAATGTCTGGGATGAAACCCATGTCTAGCATTCTATCAGCTTCATCAACCACCATTATTTGAACTCCAGTTAGTAGTAATTTACCTCGTTCAAAATGATCTAATAGGCGTCCCGGGGTCGCAATTAATACGTCCACGCCTTTGTCTATTAATTGGTCTTGCTCTTTGAAGGATACTCCACCAATTAGCAATGCTTTAGTAAGCTTCAAATTTTTCGAATATAGCTCAAAATTTTCTGCTACTTGAGCGGCTAGCTCTCGCGTTGGGCAAAGAACAAGTGATCGTGGCATACGAGCTCTAGCCCTACCTCGAGCAAGTAAATGGATCATGGGTAATGTGAAACTGGCGGTTTTACCAGTACCTGTTTGTGCAATTCCTAATACATCACGGCCTTCAAGTGCTGCGGGAATAGCCTGCAATTGAATTGGAGTTGGCTCTTGGTAGCCAACATCTTCAATCGCATTCAAGATTTTTGGATTTAATTTGAGATCAGAGAATAATGCCATAAATAATTTTCAATTTTATTTAAAGCTTCGGTTGCAAATGAATATATTCAATTAATCTTTCCCGATACATTTTTCTCGCCGGTTAATATCCAAAAATGTATCAAAGGTCAATCTTTGAGCTAGAAAACGTGATGATTTAAAGAGTGAGTTCTTTAGTTTTAGATGTTTTTATGCTTGGATAATCTCTGGCTAGGCGGTCAAAGTCCCATTGTAACCGGGATAGGAAAACGCTATCCCCATCGCTGTCTATGGCCATGTGTTGTTTGTTCTCTGAGTTAAGCCTATCTATTTCTTGCTTTTCACCTGAGACCCAACATGCCGATTTGAATTGGCTCGCCTCAAAGCGCACAGGTAATCCATATTCTAGCTTTATTCGGCTCTCAAGTACTTCAAATTGTAGTTGGCCAACGACACCAACAATATATCCAGACCCATAGGTTGGTTTAAATATCTTTGCAGCACCTTCCTCTGCAAACTGAAAAAGCGCCTTCTCTAAATGTTTTGTCTTCATCGGATCTAAGGATAAACAATTCTGTAAAAGCTCAGGGGCGAAAGAAGGTATTCCTTTTGCCTTCAATAGCTCACCTTCGGTGAGAGTATCACCTATTCTCAATTGTCCATGATTAGGAATTCCAATAATATCACCCGCCCATGCTTCTTCTGCAAGAGATCTATCCGAGGCCAAAAAGAGCACAGGATTTGATACAGTTAAAACTTTTTTTGTTCGTACATGAGTTAATTTCATTCCTCGTTTGAAGTGTCCAGATGCTAGACGTACAAAAGCAACTCGATCGCGGTGCTTTGGATCCATATTAGCTTGCACCTTAAATACGAAACCAGATACTTGTTTTTCTGAAGGCTGTATTGGTCTTGGCACTGCTGATTGTAGTTGTGGAACTGGTCCAAGATTTGCGATTCCTTCCATCAATTCTTTAACACCAAAACTATTCATTGCAGATCCAAACCATATAGGTGTTAGATGTCCCTCCAATAATGATTTTGGGTTGAGCGGAGGTAGAAGTTCCTTTGCCATTTCAACTTCATCTACTAGCTTTTCTTTTAGATCGCTTGGAATATATTTATCCATTTCTGGATCACTAAGACCGTTAATTTTTATGCTTTCACCCAAACGGTTTTTATCGGCCCTATCCATTAACTCTAGTCTATCGTTTATAAGGTCATAGCACCCTAAAAAATCTGAACCTATTCCAATGGGCCAACTGGCTGGAGTTACATCTATTGCTAAGTTTTCTTGAATTTCATCAATAATTTCAAAAGTATCACGGCTTTCTCGGTCCATCTTGTTACAAAAGGTAAATATTGGTAAGTCGCGTAAACGGCAAACTTCGAACAGTTTTCGGGTTTGGCTTTCTACCCCTTTGGCTCCATCAATTACCATAATAGCTGAGTCTACGGCCGTAAGTGTTCTGTATGTGTCTTCAGAGAAATCACTATGTCCGGGGGTATCTACTAAGTTGTATCTATAGCTATTGAAATCAAAAGACATTGCAGAAGCTGACACTGATATTCCTCGGTCTTTTTCCATTTGCATGAAGTCAGAACGAGTTCGTCTTGCTTCTCCTTTTGCTCTTACTTGTCCCGCTAATTGAATGGCTCCTCCATACAAAAGAAACTTTTCAGTGAGTGTTGTTTTGCCTGCATCGGGATGCGAAATAATGGCGAAAGTTCTCCTACGAACAACTTCGTGATTAGCAGGGTTTAAG
>Ga0129352_10183383_pt1 | contig 10301 bp, 11 predicted proteins | sample CPBNA1_6_FD_105429 | JGI IMG/M metagenome (GOLD analysis project Ga0129352, IMG submission 105429) | Freshwater to marine salinity gradient microbial communities from Chesapeake Bay, USA - CPBay_Sum_27_0.2_RNA1 (Metagenome Metatranscriptome) | ecosystem: Environmental > Aquatic > Marine >... | reverse complement strand
TCTGAAGATCGATCGATCCTTCATTAAGGATTTGCATACCGAGCAAGACATAGCAACTGGCGTGAGTCTGGTCGATGCCATTATTGCCATGGCCAAGGGATTGGGTCTGAAACTGATTGCCGAAGGGGTGGAACGTCCGGCCCAGCTTAGCTATCTGCAGGCGAATTCCTGCGATCAGGCCCAAGGGTATTTGTTTACTGGACCCTGCAATGCGGAGCAGATGCGCAACGTACTGTTTGGGCCTGGGTTTGCTTCTCTGATCCAGCAGCGAGACAAAGAGGGTTAACGCCAGATGAAATTCAGGATCAAATCGAAAGATTTGCAAGGGCGTTGCAAGCACTGAAGCGGATATGGCCGTATAGTTACTGCCAAACCTTCTAGTGGATTTCAGCGGTGAAAGGATTTACCACCAAAATAGTGCATAGCGATAGACAGGGTGCTATCGAGCATGGCTCTCTACACAAGCCTATACATGCCAATGTAGCCTACGGCTACGAAGACGCTCGTGATCTGGCTGCCGTTTTTCAGGGAAAGCAGAGCGGCTATAGCTATGGTCGCCAAGTCAATCCAACCGTGACTGCGTTGGAATCGAAAATAACCGTCATGGAGGGCGGTTTAGCCAGCGTGTGTTTTGGTACTGGTATGGCGGCTATCGGAACGACAATCTTCTCGCTGTTGCGTTCAGGAGACCATATCGTTTCTAGCGCGTTTTTGTTTGGCAATACCAACAGTTTGCTCAATACATTCGGCCAAATGAACATCGATGTGACTTTCGTGGACGCCACGTCAGTTGAGGCAGTAGCCGAAGCGGTCACCGAGCGCACGCGAATGGTGTTCGTAGAGACTATCGCCAATCCCCGGACTCAGGTGTCAGACCTAGAAGGTATAGGTGCATTTTGCGCCGAACGAGGCTTGGTCTATGTAGTGGATAACACCATGACATCGCCCTACCTCTTTCAACCCAAGAATGTCGGCGCCAGCCTCGTGGTCAATAGCCTCACAAAATACATTGGTGGTCATGGCAATGCCTTGGGTGGCGCGGTGACCGAAACAGGACTCTTTGACTGGACCGCGTTCCCCAACATTTATCCTGAGTATCAGGGCAGTAACACGGCGGCGTGGGGGATAACCCAGATCAAAAAGAAAGGGTTAAGAGACTTTGGCGCCAGTTTAGGTCCAGAAGCGGCTCATCACATCGCCATGGGAGCGGAAACCTTGGCTTTGCGGGTTCAGCGGCAAAGCGACAATGCCTTGGCCATGTGCCGTTTCTTACGCGATCACCCTCAAGTAAAGCGAGTTTATTACCCGGGTCTTGACGAGCATCCCCAGCACCAGCGCGCAGAAACCCTGTTTCGAGCCTTCGGCGGATTGTTTAGTTTTGAACTACAGGGCGATGTGGATCTGTGGGACTTCCTGAATCGGCTCAGCGTGATCGTTAAATCCAGTAATTTGGGCGACAATCGCACTTTGGCTATTCCAGTAGCTCATACCATTTATTTTGAAATGGGTCCGGAGCGCAGGGCCAGCATGGGCATTGACGAATCGCTGATTCGAATTTCCAGTGGCATCGAAGACAGCGAAGATTTATTGGCGGATCTAGCCGCTGGTTTTGAATAAGGAGCAAGCATGAGCCGACTAGCAGGTAAGGTCGCCGTCATTACTGGCGGTGCAGGTGGGATTGGTATGGCCGCAGGTAAGCGTTTTGCCGCTGAAGGCGCTCAAGTGCTTTTGGTGGACCTGGATGAAAAAGCCTTGGCAGACGCCTGCGCAGAAATTGGCGGTAACGAAGTCAGTTACTTAGTTGCCGATGTCACCAGAGCTCAGGACAACGCCCGCATGGTGGAGACTGCCACTGAGCGTTATGGAGGCTTGGACATTTTTTTGGCCAACGCTGGTATCGAAGGCGATGTGGCCTCTATTTTGGATTACGACGAGTCGCGTTTTGACCAAGTCATGTCAGTCAATGTGAAGGGCCCGTTTTTGGCTTTGCGCGCCGCTGTGCCAGCTATGCGGCTGCGAGGCGGAGGCAGCATTATTATCACCTCCAGTATCGCTGGTGTGCGCGGAGCCGCGTCCCTGGCACCCTATGTCACCAGCAAGCACGCAGTGATTGGGTTGATGAAATCCGCGGCCCGAGAGTTCGCCGCTGAAGGCATCCGTGTTAACACGGTGAATCCGTCTCCGGTACAAACTCGGATGATGCGATCCATTGAAGCGGGCATGGCACCGAATGATCCAGCGGCTGCACAGCAGTCAATGGCGGCGAATATTCCTATGCGGCGCTATGCAGAACCCGAAGACATTGCCAACATTATGCTGTTTCTCGCGAGTGACGAAAGCCACTTTGTTACTGGCTCCACGTACTTTGCAGATGGCGGCAACACCGCTTAAAGTTCTGCCTTCGCGGTTGTGACCGCAGTTTAAGACATATCTAGCCAATCCATAGAAAGAGGATGACATTCATGGCCGAGGCCTTACTCGCAACGGATCTGAACTTACCTAACAAGCGCACAGGTAAAGTGCGCGACCTTTACGACGTAACCTTGGCCTCTGGGGAAGAGGCGCTGCTGATCATCGCCAGCGATCGCATCAGCGCCTTTGATGTGGTGATGCAAAATGGCCTGCCGGGTAAAGGTGTGGTGCTGACCCAAATCTCCAAGTTCTGGTTCGACCACTTTGCCGGTGAGATCAATCATCATCTGTTGAGCACCGACGTGGCCGATGTACCCGGTCTGACCGATGATGAGCGACAAGCGTTGAACGGCCGCATCATGCTGTGCCGAAAAACCGAAGTGGTGCCTATTGAGTGCATCGCCCGAGGTTACATCACCGGTAGCGGCTGGAAAGATTACCAAAACAGCGGTGCAGTTTGCGGCATTGAGCTGCCTGCGGGTCTGCGCAATTCTGACCGATTGGAGCAACCGTTGTTCACGCCTTCCACCAAGGCGGTGGACGGACACGACGAGAACATCAGCTTCGATGAGGGCGCGGAAATTGTCGGCAGAGAACTGATGGAATGGCTGGGCGATAAAACCCTAAGCCTGTACAGCGCTGCTCGGGATTACGCTGGCGAACGAGGCATAATTCTAGCCGACACCAAATTTGAATTTGGACAGATTCAGGGTGCCGGCGAACCGCTGCTCATTGACGAGATCTTCACCCCAGACAGCTCCCGTTTTTGGCCCGCCGACGACTGGGAGCCCGGTCGTGAGCAGGTAAGCTTCGACAAGCAAATTGTGCGCAACTATCTAGAAACGGTAGTGGCCAACGGCGAGTGGGATAAGAACCCGCCGGGACCAGCTCTGCCAGACGAAGTGATAGAGCGAGGTATTGCGCGTTACTTGGAGGCCTATCACCTGCTCACCGGTGATCACTTGAGCCTGTAAAGCGCCAAAATCAACCATGGACTGGGGCGAATACAAGACTCTGTGCGACCGACCGGATTACTGGTCGGCTTGGGTGACGAATCAGTGCATTGAGTTGCTCGATAGTAGCGGCCTAGCTGGCGCGCAGGATGTGTCGGAGGCATTGCGCCAAGACCTGTGCAAGGCCTCGCTGTTGCGCCCAGATGACCACAAGGGAAGTTCAGATACTTGGATGTATCAGGTGAGTTTGTCTCCGGGTCAGTGTCGTGTTTTGCTCCAAGCCATTCATCAAGCTGAACAACGGGGCCATCGAACCCTGCAGACCCAGATTCGCGGTTTGGGCGGCTTTGCTGAACACTGCCATCAGCTACTTAAGCTGCGACAACGCTCATTTGTGACGGATCAAAGGATTCATGGTTAGTCAGTCTACATCTGCTGAGTCACAAGGCCGCCCTGTCATTACCAAGGTTTTGATCGCTAATCGTGGTGCCATCGCCCGACGAATTGTCCGCGCCTGTAACGAGTTGGGGCTGGCCAGTGTGGTTATTTTTTCGTCTGCGGATGCCAAGGCGCCTTACATTGAGGAAGCTTCCCAGGCCTTTCCGCTAACCGGTTTGCGCCCCCTAGACAGCTATTTGGATCAGGATCAGTTGCTGGAAATCGCCCGGCAAAGCGGAGCTGATGCCCTACACCCGGGTTACGGATTCCTATCGGAAAACGCCGCTTTTGCGCGCCGGGTCATTGACGCAGGCATGGTCTTCGTTGGCCCAGACCCGTCGTGGTTAGAGCGCATGGGTGACAAGGTGAACGCCCGCAAGATGATGGCCGAGCAGGGGATGACCATCTTTGAAGGCAGCGATTTGATTACCGATTTTTCCTCGGCGAGACAAGCGGCAGAACGAATCGGTTTCCCCCTGGTGGTTAAACCCTCAGGCGGCGGTGGGGGTATGGGTATGCAGGTAGTCCAGAACATGGATGGGCTGGAGGCCGCCTTAGCCCAAGCTTCGGCGGTTGCTGACGCGGCGTTTGCTAACAGCGACCTGTACTTGGAACGCTGGGTCGAAAAGCCCCGGCATATTGAGTATCAAATTCTTGCGGACGAGCATGGGAGCGCCATGCATTTGTACGAGCGCGAATGCTCGGTGCAGCGTAGGCATCAGAAACTCATTGAAGAAAGTCCAGCGCCAGGTATCGATGCGGCCCTGCTGCGTCAGCAAGCAGAGCTAGGGGCCAGTGTTTGCACCAGTTTGGGTTACAACAATCTGGGTACCCTGGAGACCCTTTTCAGCCAGGGCGAGACGGGCTTCTTAGAGATGAACACCCGTATCCAAGTTGAACATGGCGTTACCGAAGAAGTCACCGGTATTGATCTGGTGCAACAGCAAATCTTGTTGGCGGCGGGAGGGCAGCTACCTAAGCAGGTACCGATGCAGGGGCACGCCATAGAGGTAAGGATATACGCCGAAGACGCTCAGACGCTGATGCCGTCGACCGGCGTGTTACGAGCATTTCAGCCGCCTACCTTGCACGGCGTTCGTATTGAAACCGGCTATCAACAGGGGCAGGAAGTCAGTCCCTATTATGATGCCCTGCTGGCTAAGGTTATCGCCAAGGGCAATACCCGCGCTCAGGCCATTGGTCGGGCTGTGGTGGCGCTGCAAGCCTTCAACATTCAAGGTGTGCAAACCAATGTGGTTCTGTTAGTGCGCGTGCTTCAAGACTCGGAATTTTTAGCTGGTCATGTAGACACAGGAATCGTTGAGCGCATTTTGCGCACTGGCCGGAAGGTGATGGCTTTGTAAGACGGCTTCGTCCGATGAATCCCGGTAATCCCGCTCTCTGAAAAACGCCATGGCGATGCTATATTCCATCGGCTTTAATAACAGTGGGGCGATCATGGCAAAACAAGAAATCGAGAGCGAAGTCACAGGAAATGTGTGGAAGGTGCTAAAGGGCGCCGGAGACTCCGTGGCAGAAGGGGAGGTCATCATGATCCTAGAATCCATGAAGATGGAGATTCCCATTGAATCGCCAGCGGCTGGCACGCTCGTTGACGTGCTCGTGCAGCCTGAAGATCAAGTTGAAGAAGACCAAGCCGTTGCAGTGCTAGAAACCTAGGCTATCCAACAAAGTAAAATAACCTGCGGGGACAAAACAATGAGTTCAGATTTAGTCACTATTAATATCAGCAACGGCATCGCCGATGTGCGCTTGAATCGGGAAGAAAAATACAACGCCTTAAGCCAAGACATGTTCGACGCCATCATCGAAGCGGGCCAGTCCTTAGCCACCGCTGATGACGTGTCCGCCGTGGTCTTGTCTGGCAACGGACGAGGTTTTTGTGCAGGTTTGGATATGGCGAGTTTTACCTCAATGTCCGACGGATCGCGCAAATCTCAATCAGGGACAGACGCGCTCTTGTCCAAGGACGAGGGCCCAGAAAACAGGGCCCAACGCCCGGCCTTGGTTTGGAAACGCCTACCCATGCCGGTGATTGCCTCTCTTCATGGAGTCGTCTTCGGAGGTGGTTGCCAAATCGCATTAGGTGCTGATATTCGCATCGCCGCGCCAGATATGAAGATGTCTATCATGGAAATAAAGTGGGGTTTGGTGCCGGATATGAGCATTACCCAGACCCTGAGGGATCTAATGCCTATGGACGTAGCAAAAGAGCTGACTTTCACCGGACGCATCCTAAACGGTCAACAAGCCAAGGACGTTGGACTTGTGACTCGAGTTGCAGATGATCCGTTTGCCGAAGCCATGGCGTTGGCAGAAGAAATTGCCGGTAAAAATCCTGACGCCGTTCGTGCCGGTAAAGCCCTTTACGAGCAAGCATGGCATGCGGACGAACGCACAGGTCTGGAGCTGGAGGCTTCTTTGCAGGCTGGGCTGATTGGCACCGGTAACCAAATTGAAGCGGTGAAGGCGAATTTTGAGAAACGCCCGCCGGTGTTTGCACCTGCGGCTGGTAGCCGTCAAAAGTAGTCGCCTATGAGCTGGGATAAGGAAGTTCAAGAGCTGCAGCGTCGGCGCTATCTGGCCCAGCAGCAAGGTGGCGAGGCCAGTATTGCAAAGCAACACGCTCGTGGACGCATGACCATTCGCGAGCGCATCGATGTGCTGCTTGATGATGGATCCTTTCGCGAGCATGGCCGGGCCACGGCGAGTCCCGTATACGATGAAAATGACCAACTGCTGGAATATGTGCCTGCAAACTACGTGGTTGGTTTTGGAGCTATTGAAGGGCGCCGGGTCACCGTAGGAGGCGAGGATTTCACCTTAAAGGGCGGCTCACCCAATGCGGCGGGTCTGCGTAAGAGTGTTTATGCCGAGCATCTGGCGGTGCAATACCGTACGCCCCTTGTGCGCATGCTCGAGGGTGGGGGCGGTAGCGTCAAAGGCGGAGGAAAAAAGGGCGGTACTGTAGGCGACCCAGTCTATACCGAACCCCGATTCAAGATCATTGCCGACGCCATGGGTGTTGTCCCTGTCGCTTCTGCGGCTCTCGGAGCCGTGGCGGGTTTTCCCGCCGGTCGTCTCGTCGCTTCCCATTTTTCGGTTATGACCGAACATACGGCTCAGGTATTGATTGGTGGCCCTGCTCTTGTTGAGCGAGCGCTCGGGGTCAAGATGACGAAGGAAGAACTGGGTGGGGCGTCTGTGCACCTGCGTAGCGGCATCGTCGACAATGTGGCCGCCGATGAACACGATGCCTTAGCCCAAATTCGTCGCTTCTTAAGCTACCTACCCAGCAGCATTTGGCAGCGTACGCCTCGATACCAAGTAGACGATCCGGTAGACCGTCAAGAGCAGGCCTTGCTCTCTATTGTTCCCAGAGACAGCAATACCGGCTTTGATATGCGGCACATCCTGCATTTGATTTTCGATCAAGGCAGTATCTTTGAAATTGGCGCGCTGTACGGTCCGAGCCAGATTTGCGCTCTAGCGACCCTCAATGGCCAACCTGTCGGTGTGTTGGCTAACGACTGTTTACACTACGCCGGTGCCATGACTGCTGAGGCCGCGCAAAAGTATCGTCGTTTTGTGGAAATGTGCGACACGTTTCATTTGCCCATTGTTAATTTGATTGATCAGCCGGGTTTCATGATCGGACCCGAATCAGAAGCCGCGGGCACCATCCGTTATGGCATGGCGGCGGTAGCCGCTGCCGCTCAATCGACGGTGCCATGGGCGGTTATTCAAGTTCATAAGGGTTTTGGTGTTGCCACAGCCGCCCACTACGCCCCTGGTGCTTACATATTGGCTTGGCCTTCCGTAGAATCCGGCCCGCTGCCGGTAGAGGGAGGCGTAGCAGTTGCTTTTCATAGAGAAATTGCTGCGGCCCCAGATCCGGAAGCAAAGCGTCGGGAGCTGGAGGATCGCTTGCGCGAAGCCCGATCTCCATTCCCGCGAGCGGAGTCATTTGCGGTTCACGAGTTGATCGATCCGCGAGAAACACGCCCGGTATTGTGTGAATGGATCGAGTGGATTCAGCCTCAATTGGAGACACTCACCGGACCGACACAATTCCCAGCGCGTCCTTAGTCGAGCCATCCCCCAACCAGTTAATTGGAGAACATCATGTCTATTTCTTTTGCCGATCAAGTTGCCATTGTTACCGGAGCAGGCGGCGGCCTAGGCCGTTGCCACGCACTAGAACTTGCTCGCCGGGGCGCCAAGGTAGTGATCAACGATCTGGGTGGGTCGATGGACGGAAGTGGCGGCTCTTCAGAAGCAGCTGAGGCCGTTGTGGCGGAGATCAAAGCCATGGGCGGCGAGGCTATCGCCAACGGCGGCAGTGTTTCGGATCGTGCCGGTGCTCAAAGCATGGTGGACGATGCCATGAACGCTTGGGGCCGAGTGGATGTGTTGATCAACAACGCTGGCATTTTGCGCGATAAATCGTTTTCCAAAATGACCCTGGATGATTTTGAGATGGTGGTCAATGTTCACCTGCTTGGTGCGGCTTATTGCTCCCATGCGGTATGGCCCATCATGCGTGAGCAAAACTACGGCCGAATTTTAATGACCACTTCGCCTAGCGGTTTGTATGGCAACTTCGGTCAAACCAATTACAGCGCAGCCAAGCTCGGCCAGGTCGGGCTTATGAACAGCATGAAAATTGAGGGCGCTAAGAACAATATCCACACCAATAGCATTGCTCCGGTGGCGGCAACCCGAATGACGGAAAATTTAATGCCGGAAGAAGTGTTAAAAAGGTTGGGGCCAGAATTGGTCACACCAGCAGCGATATTCCTAGTGAGTGAGGATGCGCCAAACGGTGTAATTTTGCAGGCTCAGGGTGGTCAGTACTCACTGGCAACGGTTGTGGAAAACAGCGGCCTCGACTTGGGCGCTGAGGCGACAGCAGATGATGTTGCAGCCAACTATGAGGCCATTGTTGATATGGCTGAGTTGAAAACTCGAGGTATGCTACAACTCTAAGTTGCTTGTTAATCATGGCCGCGGGTTGATCCTTTCATTCCGTGGTTACAATCCCGACGGCAATCGGTACGTCTCATTATTGGTTCATTGGCATGGCGGCACTAATACTGACCCTGATCCTTACGTTTTTGTTGGCCGGCGGTCTTTGGTTTGTGTTGGGCAGTAAGTTGTCCTTGGCCGACGAGGATCGCGAAAACGACTTGGCTAATCTCCTGGTCTATTTCTTAGCGTTGTTACCAGTCAGCTTCGTTCTCGTCTTTTTCGGCATCGGCGGCTAGCTAAGTTGAAGCTCTCCATAGATATCGAAAGCGTTAAAGGGTTTTTACATCCCGACGAGGGCGCAGCCTTGTACCAGTATGCCTGGGCGAGCGCAGGCCTGGGTCCTTGTCTGGAAGTCGGCAGCTACTGTGGTAAATCCACGGTCTACTTGGGTGCCGCTGCCCGTGACACGGATAGTCAAGTGTTTGCATTGGATCATCATCGTGGATCCGAAGAGCACCAAAAGGGTGAGGAATACCACGACGCTGATCTATTTGATGCAACCATTGGCCGAATGGATTCGCTGCCGGCGTTGCGTCGCAATCTATCCCTTGCCGAGCTGGAGGCCTGGGTGACCCCGGTGGTTGCGTCTAGCGCTCAGGCTGGCCGCTATTGGACCACGCCCCTGGGCATGGTGTTCATCGACGGGGGACACAGCCTTGAGGCGGCACATACGGATTATCGAACCTGGAGCGTTCATATTCGTCAGGGCGGCATTTTAGCAATACACGACATTTTCCCTGATCCTGCTGACGGTGGTCAGGCACCCTTTGACATTTATCAGCTGGCGTTGGCGTCTGGTTTGTTTGAAGAGGTGGAAATGCGCCGAACTTTGGCGGTATTGCGGCGTCTGTGATTGTCAGGCGGGCTCAATGTTCTTAAACAGCGTCGATGCTGGGGTCAGATCAAACAGTGCGTCTGCCGCTAACAGCACCGCGCCGGCGGTCCACGTCGGTTTTTCGTCCGGCCAGTAAACGTCGTCGGGAAAGACATAACCGGTCCACCAACTGCCATCCTCCAGCTGAAATCGCTGGATGTTCTGGTACAGCGTGAGGGCTTGTTGCTCCTTGCCCGCCACCATGCAGGCCATAATAAGCTCGCAGGTTTCCGCAACGGTGACCCAAGGTTGGTCTGCCACACATCGACAGCCTAGGTCCGTTTCCACAAAGATATCCCACTTTTCTGCCAGCCGTTTCTCCGCATCGGTGCCGCTCACCACGCCGGTGAGCACCGGGTAGAACCAGTCCATGGAATAACGCGCCTTAGACTCCCAGGTGCGGTCAAAGCGCTCAGGTTTATGGCGTAAGGCGGTGCCTAAGCGTGAGCGAGCCTTTTGCCATGACCTATTGTCGTAGCCTAGGGTTTCGGCTATGTGGCAAGCACAGGCCAGAGACTTGTAAATGGCGCTGCAGCCGGTCACCAAGGCGTCCTTGGATGGGCCAGTCTTGG
>Ga0129352_10058678_pt1 | contig 10376 bp, 11 predicted proteins | sample CPBNA1_6_FD_105429 | JGI IMG/M metagenome (GOLD analysis project Ga0129352, IMG submission 105429) | Freshwater to marine salinity gradient microbial communities from Chesapeake Bay, USA - CPBay_Sum_27_0.2_RNA1 (Metagenome Metatranscriptome) | ecosystem: Environmental > Aquatic > Marine >... | reverse complement strand
TTAAGGAACTAAACAATGGATATTATTAGTCTAGTGTTACTCATGCTATTACCAATAGTAGGTGGGATATTAACTTTTTATTATTCATACAAATACTCGAAGAATGATACAGAATAAGGGTTTCTCGATACCCGACCATTATTGAACACATGGTAACGAAAAATACTCAGAATACTTTGAGTTCACTTAAAAGTGACTTGAGTCTGAGATATCAAAATTACTTGTTCATAATGACCTCCTTGTTAACTATGACTAAAAGGAATTCTAGATGTTCTATAGTCGATAGTAAGTATGAATTAGTTAGTTTCTGGAGCTAACTGTAAGTAAAACCAGACCCTTAAACAACAAGAGGCTTACGCCTATGAATATTACAAACAGAGACTACTCTGAACTTAAAAGTAACGTTATTAAATGGTCTCTAGCCGCCATGATTGTTCTACTTGCACTAGCAGGAACTAAGAAAGCCTACGGTGTTACTGATGGACAATACGAGTTAGACTTTAACCTACCTAAGGGTTTTGACTTTGAGATCCGTGACCGTGAGGATACCAGTCACGTAGAGCTCGGTAAGACCTTTGGTTTTATGGATCGACACTACGAAGTAGAGTATCGCTATGCAGACCTAGATATTGATAAGGAACATAGACTTACTCTTACTACACCTATATGGTCTACTGATAGCTTCCTTACAGGTAAACTACAGACACATGCTAGCCTAGAGTATAGGTCATTTGAGGATAATCTATTTGATACCTCATGGAGACCAGGACTTAAGGTTAGATGGGATAAGCCTGTCATGGAAGGGCCTACAGGTAGTGTAGACTTCTTCTGGTCTGTACAGCCTAGACTAGCCTTCTTAGATAATAATGAAGAGTTATACACTAGTAGAGATGTAGTAGGCTTTAGGTTTACCAGTGATGCAGACTTCTACATTGAGCCCTTCGTAGAGAGAACACACTTAGATGATTATGATAAGACTATTAATGTCTTCGGTGTTAACTTCGAGATTGATGTATAATTAACTAATAAACTAGATGATACATAACTGATCACCTCTGAGATTAGAGGTAATGATTTATGTGTCCTTTATGTCCCTTATACGGGAGGAGAGGAGATGATAGATAAAGTAATAGATAAGATAACCGAGGAAGTAGAAAAGAGAGTGGTCGCTAACTTAGAGAACCTGAAGTTTAACATTACTGTTACGGTATCTAGAGGAGATAGCGATGAAGATATGCAAGAGATGCCAAGTGAGGAGACCGACTGAGAGCTTCGGGGTAGATAAAAGAACTAAAGATAGATTATCTAACATATGTAAGAAGTGTTTATTTATTAAGGATAAATATAATAAGTAATAGTTACTGTATGGACTTGTAGCTACTCTGGTACTACGAGTACTACAGATAATACTACATAGACGTCATCTCATACAAGAGGTGAGTCTGACACGGTTAGTATTACTCTAACCTCAGTAGTAACACTTAGAGGATAACCAGTAGAATTGACTACTAGAAGGGATACTGACAGTAGAATTAACTGGTATCTGGAGTATATTCTAGGTAATACTACAGGGGGCTAGAGGGGGCTAAAGAGCTATAGGTGTATGTGATAATCTATAGCCACCTATAGGATTTCTACTAGTACACTCATAGACACTCACAGAGCCTTATAGTATAAGACAATGGGAGACCCTAGTAGGGGCTCTATAAGGGCCACTATAGGATTGATTTATAACAACTACAGTGACCCCTACAGGTGTATTGACAGTATTACTCACAGAGGCTGTAGGGCCCCTGTAGGCCCCGGGGGTACTCCCCCTTGAAGTGACACTCTTGTATTCCATCTAGCCTATAAAATTTTTAAAATTTCCTAAGGGCTTTCCCAAGGCCCCCATAGACCCTTATAGTATAACTATTGTCATCTCCTATAGTAACTCCTATAGAGATGAATACTAAAAGATTCTATCAGGGTCTATAGTCTCCTATAACCTATAGGTATCACTATAGGGGACTATTGTCATCTCCTATAGGGGTTCTTATAGTATTACTATAGTAATATTATTAACCCAGAGAGTTTAATCTTAATGGTCAGGTATCTAGAGAGCTATATACTATAAGGGTTTTATAGATCTATAAGTGTCTATAGGGGCCCTACCGATCAAATTTGTTAATTTTTATTTTAAGACCAAGGAGGTCCTACTATAAATGCCGTGAGGCATCCCCTATGGGAGTGAATTATGCTCCCATCAGAAACGTCGTGATGACGTAAGGAGATAAAGATGAAAACATTAATCATCCTCGCAACACTACTTGTTGCACCAGTAGCACTCGCAGACATCCTGCCTGTGCGTCAGCTAGACAACTTTATTCGCGTTACCCCTGTAGCCCTCTATATGATGGATAAGCAAGGTGGTGAGTGGGAAGTAAAGACTGATTGTCAAGTTGATGAAGTCACTCGGTTTGAAACCAAAGGCCGAGCTATCCGCGAAGGTACTAAGATACGTGTAGCGGACAATGACTACTGTGAAGTGATTTCTGTCGTCCCCTCGAAGAAATCCTAGTAGTATAACCTTAACCCCTTCTTATGAGGAAAATATTTATGTCTACAAACAACGATGAGACTCCCCTAGAAACTCCAAAAGGAGAAGAAGGGGCTAAGCCTAAGCCTAAGCTAGGTGGGCGTAGAGAGGGTGCTGGCAGACCTAAAGGTGCCAGAAACCTCAGACCAAGCAGAGTAGAAATTGATGCTCAAGGTTCTATTAAGAAACTAGAGGCTCTGGGATTTGATCCCATTGAAGCCCATGTTAAGTCTATTGAAGAGATTGACCTAAGATTAACTAAAGAAGATCAAAAGAGAAAGCCCTCCAGTATGGCTATTTCTCAACTACTTTCCATTAAGGAAAAGCACGTTAGTAGCCTTATGCGGTATGGCTACCGACAAGTACCAGAGAAGACTGAGTCTACGCAAGAGATTAAGGCCTTCGGTATCACCTTAACAGATTCCCCTTCTTCACCCGAAGAATCCTTAGAGAAAATCGGAGACGATGAGGAGAGGATCGATAAATTCTTAGATAACCAGTCTAACAAAGACGAAGTTAAACACTAATCCCAAAAGGAATATATAATGAATTTCAAAAAGACAGCTATTGCCATGGCAGTAGCAACAATTGCAGTTACTCCTGCAGTAAGTGCCCAACAGTTTATTAACACCGATAACACAGGCCAAGTAATCTTGTTCCCATTCTACAACACTCAGAATGGCAACGACACCTATATGCATGTGGTTAATACCACAGAGGATGCTAAAGCTGTACGAGTAACCTTTAAAGAGCATGTGAACTCCGATATCATTCTTGGTTTTAATGTTTATCTTGATGCTAAGGATACCTTTGCTTTTGGTCTCACCAGCACAGATGAAGGCGGTGCAGCCGTTTACGCTGCTGATGCTACTTGTACTGTACCTCGTCTAGGGTCCTCTAATCCTCCCTACAGCGGTACTCAAACAGAGCTCGCTAACGGTGCTATTCTGCGGAATCAACCCTTCGTAAACTTCCTCTACGATAACGAAGTTAACGACAGTATTACACGTACCTCTATTGGTCATGCAGAAGTTATTGAGATGGGTGTTGTTGATTCATCTATTGATGTATCCGATTGTGATGTTATCGCCACAGAGTGGTCTTCTGGTGCTTGGGCAACTAACCCTGCCACTAACGTTACCTCTCCCTCGGGCGGCATCTATGGTTGGTCTATGACTATTAACCCTAATCAAGCTTTCTCCATGGCTATGGAACCTACTATGATTGATGGTTGGGCGCTTGGTAGCTCTAACTACCACGCTAATCCCGGTTCTACAACCCCTAACCTGTCTCAGGGTTCTCCTGAAGCTAGGATTACAGTAGATGGTACCGATGTAGTTGTAGACTATACTCTGCAAACTAACGGTGCTGTTCACGCCACCAGTGCTTTGCTTGCAACAGCAGCATCTGGTAACGAAGTGGTTGTTGAAGAAGTTATTGCCGCAGAAACTGATTGGGTAATGACCTTCCCAACTAAGAGTTTTTATGTAAATGGTACTTCAGCCGATGCGCCATTTACTGCAGTCTACGATGGTACTGAAGAGTCTAACGTAGCATGTGAAGAAGTAACTATGGTCCAATATGACCGAGAGGCTACATCAGCCGGTCCTTCAGGTGACTTTGTCCCCGGAGATGATGACAGTGGATCTACTTACAGCATCTGCAACAGCATGACTGTCCTTCGTTTTGAAGAGCAGAGTGCTCTTAATGTTTCTGACGCTAAAAGCGTATCTTACCCCTTCCAAGCTGGTTGGGCCGATGCACTGTTTAGCCAGAAAATGCCTGCTGACGATAATGGCGTAGTAGTCGAAGGACTCCCTGTGATTGGATTTGCAGGTACTCGTATCGTCAATGACGTAATGTCTTATGGTAGTGCCACAGAGCATAAAACACTAACTACAACTAGCGCTAGCAGCTAATAATTTAAGGAGCTACAGATGGCAGCTTTTCAAAAATTCCACTCTTTCGTGGAGGCTGTTGCTGAGAGCAAGCATGACCTTGGGAGCGATACCCTCAAGGTCATCCTTTCAAACACCTCTCCCAATGCAACAGACAATATTAAGTCGGATATTCAAGAGATTGCCGCAGGTAACGGTTACACCACTGGTGGTAACACTGCTGCTGTCGTGAGCTCCGCTCAGACTTCAGGTGTCTACAAGCTTGTTCTTGCGGACCCTTCTACTTGGACTGCTTCAGGTGGTGCCATGGGCACTTTCCGTTACGCGGTCCTCTATAACGCCTCAGCTGGAAATAATGAACTCATTGGGTTCTGGGATTATGGCTCAGAGGTAACTCTGGCTGACGGTGACTCATTCACCGTAGACTTTGATCCCTCAGCGGGGGTTTTGACAATTACTTAATTAGGAGTCTGACATGGCAAAACAACCAAAAAGGACTGCTGAGCAAGTAAAAGAAGAAATCTTACAGAAAAGGGCTATGAGAGAACATCTAGTTGGGGAAATGGGCTATACCTTCCCCAACAGTAACATAGACCCAACAATGCCTGAAGAAGGCAATGCTACTACGGCCTCGGTTAGAGAAAATTTCGCTTACTCTAAGTATGAAATTGAATCTTTGCAGGCCGCAGTAAACAATATTTATAACGATATCAGGGCGCTGGAAGACGAGTATGTAAACATTACGGGTGACATCCTGTTTGGGCATATCTCCTTAGACCCCAGCGTTACTGAAGAATTTGGTGAGAGAGATTACGTCACCAAGTCTTATGTAGACAATTTAGGCACTGGCGGGGGCGATGGAAGCGCTTTCCCGGATGCACCTAACGATGGAAAACTATACGGAAGACAGTCTGAGTCTTGGGCCGAAGTAGTTATTCCTGAAGGTGGCACTGGTGCTGGACTAGTTATATCCGATACTGAGCCTACAGATAAAGTTGAAGGAATGCAGTGGCTAGACACTACTACTAGCCAAGTATTCATATGGGATGGAGATAAATGGCTTGAGTTTCCCGCTGGAAGTAGCGGAGGGGGCATTGAAGAAGCCCCTGAAGATGGCAAAACATATGCAAGAAAAGATGCCGCATGGACCGAAATAACTTCTACGGGAAGCACTGTAGATGTCGAATGGTCAGACATACAGAACAAACCAACTGAAATTGACGCCCTTGACGGAACAGTAGGGTCCTACTCTATGGTAAGTGGCGGAACCTACTGATAAGGAGATTTATCTAATGGCAACAAAGATTTTTATTAAACACGGAAGCGGCGCACCATCTGCTGATGACCTTCATGGTAGCGGTGAATTAGCTATCGATATGACTAATAAGCTAATCTACACTAAAGACCTCAACAATAACGTTGTGGCTCTTGGTGCAGATATTGCTTCTTCAGACATTAGCTGGGACCAACTTACGGATGTTCCAACCGAATTTCCGCCTGAAGCGCATGAGCATAATTACACAGAAATTAATGATGGCGCTGGTGGCACACTTAACGTAAAACTTGACGATATCGATGCAATCCTTCTTGATATGCAAGCAGATATTGCTGCACTTGAAGGCAACCTTGCTTTCGGCGGTACTGTGGACATGACCACAGATACTATTACATCCCTCACTGATGCCTCTACCGACAAAGGATTTGCCCTTGGTAATATCCCTACTCCTCCCCCTACAGGTTCTGAAAGTATTTACTTTATTGTAGAGAAAGGTGGAGATTTCGGAGGCGAAGAATATAACTCAGGTGACTGGCTGGTATCACAAGGTGATTCTGGATGGTCTTCTGTAAACTTTGATGCGACTGTAACTGTTACTTGGGACGAGATTGGTGGCAAGCCCACGGAATTCCCACCAGAAGCGCATACGCATGTAATGGCAGACATTACAGACCTACAAACTGCTCTTGATGACAAGGCAGAGGCTGACCATACGCATGAAATTGATGATGTTAACGGATTACAAGCTGCACTTGATGCAAAAGCAAATATGGACTCCATTAGTGGGGGCACTTACTAAACTACAAGGTGAAATGCTATGACTCAAATAACAATTAAAAAAGGTCTGGGAAAACCCCAAGAAGACGACCTCGTTGTTGGCGAGTTGGCGATTGATACTTCAAACCTCAACTTGTGGTCTAAAAATGAACTATCCGGTGAGGTTGAACTCATCACAGGCCGCACAGACTTCGTTGAGGGTACTAGAGACGGTGGTTTAATTGCTTGGGATAGCACTAACGGAGAATGGTCTCCAAGCAATGCTGTTGAAGTAAGCACGTCTTATGTAGAGATTTTTGAAGAACTCTACGCACCTTACGTAGAAGCACCTGAAGTGGCTACTGCTAAACTATCATCAACAGGTGATAGTATTGACCTTGATGGTTCTATTATGACAAATGCAGCTGACCCTGTGTCAGCTCAAGACTTAGCTACAAAAGCTTATGTAGACACTGCAGTCTACGACGATACACAAATTCAAGCAGATTTGAGTGCAGAAACGCAAGCCAGAATTGATGGCGATGCAGCATTACAAAATCAAATCGATAGTCTTGATGGGTACGATGATACGCAGATTAACGCAGACTTGGCTACAGAAACTCAAGCTAGAATTGACGGTGATGCGGCTCTTCAATCTCAGATAGACGGACTTGAAAACTACGATGATACCCAGATTAGAGAAGATCTGAATAAAGAAATTGATGATCGTATTGTTGGCGACCAAGCTCTTCAAGACCAGATTGATGGTAAGCAAGATGCAGGTGATTACCTTACCGATGCCCCTTCAGACACTAAGCAATATTCTCGTCAAGATGGTGCATGGGCTGAGATAGTTATTCCTGAATCCACTGGCGCGGGGCTAGTTATTTCTGACACACCGCCTGCCGATAAAGTTAACGGTATGCAGTGGCTTAACAGCACTAACGGTGAAGTTTTTATCTGGGATGAAGACAAGTGGATTGAGTTTCCCGGTGGTAAAGACGGTGCCGATGGTGCCGATGGTGCTGACGGCAGTTCTTTAATTATCTCTGATACTGAACCAACTGAAAAAGTTGAAGGTACTATGTGGCTTGACACCACTGTTAGCACAGTATTTATTTGGGATGGTTCTGCTTGGTTAGAATTCCCTGCTGGTAGTAATAGCGCAGGCTCAACCGTTTATATTGGCGAAGATGAACCTACTAACCCCGTAGAAGGTCAGCAATGGCTTGAAACACCCGCTAGCGGTGACGCTAAGATGTGGATCTACGATGGAGAGAAGTGGCTAGAGCAACCGGGAGGAAGCTCAAGCAGCGGCGGATCTTACGACGACACCCAAATTACCTCTGATCTTGCACAGGAAGTTGCAGACAGAGTGGCAGGCGACCTTGCCCTTGAAGGTGATCTTGCACAGGAAGTTGCAGACAGAGAGGCAGGTGACCTTGCCCTTCAGGATCAGATTGACGCGATTGGTGCTGGGGGTGGTGGCGATACCAGTCAAATCGCCTCCGATCTAGCAGATGAAACTGAAGCACGTATTGCGGGTGATCTACTGCTACAACAACAGATCGATGGCTTATCAAGCGGTGTTGAATCGGTTAATGGCCAAACAGGAGCAGTTTTTCTTGACTACTCTGATGTTGGAGCAGCCCCTGCTGATAATTATGCTCTAGAAGGAGTCTCTTACACTAAGAGCGAATCTAATGATCGTTATGCCTTGATAGGAGATTCTTACACCAAGAACGAATCTAACAACCGATATGCTCTGATAGGTGCGTCTTATAATAAGACCGAATCTGATGAGAGGTACTCACTAAAGACTTCTTCTGTTACCTCGGTAAACGGGAAGACTGGCAGTGTTAATCTTACTTATTCTGACGTAAACGCTGAACAAGCATTTACTAAGAACAATGCTTTCAACAAAAGCTTTGGAACCAGTTCAGGGACTGTAGCAGAAGGTAACCACACTCATTCCCAGTATGCTACTACAGGCTACGCTTACAGCAAGGCAGAGTCAGACGCTAGATACCAAGCAATAGGTACAGGAGGCAGTGACCCCCTAGACCTGAATAACGGTATATCTTTAGCAAAAGGTAACGCTAAAGGAACCGACTATAAGACTAAGTCAATACTTGAGATTATGACTACAGGTGGTTCTTTACCAAATCACACTGGTTACCAGCTACAAGTTGATATGAACGGCGGTTGGGGAAGCCAAGAATTTAAATTCATGTGCGGTTCCACTTGGGGCACATACAGCTCTACTCCATCATTTACTATTAAGCCGGATGGTTGCTACGCTGCTGATTTCGTTGCTACTTCTGATGAAAAGCTAAAGAAAGATATTGTCACAGCAAAATCTGACGTTATCCAGCAGTTAAAAGGGCGCGAGTGGAATTGGAAAGACAATGGTAAGAAGTCTTCTGGTGTAATAGCACAAGAGTTAGAGCAAATTCTCCCTCACTTGGTTATAGAAGACAGTGAAGGCACTAAGCGAGTTTCCTACAACGGACTAACAGCTTACTTAATTGAAACTGTTAAGGAGTTGTCAGCAAGAGTAGAGAAGCTGGAGGCAAAGGATGATACCTGAAACTAACCCGAGCCTAAGAGACGCTTTAGCAGACGCAGATCTCAGTACCACTAATGGAAGACTGAGCAGTCCAGCTCTTCTAGATAGGATGCCAAAGTATAGCGCAAACGTAAGCTTAACAAGCTTATCTGGAACAGTAATTGGCTTTAACTCGGTTTCTAGCGGCCAATGGGATGCGACAAATGTAAACAGAGCGGTCGCTTGGCCCGGAACCCTAGGGAGTGCCGGTGTCAAAGGATTCACTGCGTCAAACACTGACGCATCATTGTGGGGTTCAAGAAATACCTCAGGTGACGCTGTAATTGAAGCTAACTACCATGGGCAGGCCACTGAAGGTGTTTACAGATTTAAAGCACAAGTTAACAGGAATTATGCTGCTAGTTTAGGGGCTCCTGGGGCGGTAGCATTAGTCATGGCAAACGCTGGCTATTTAGCAGGAACAGTGTCAATACTCTATTCAGGTGCTGATTGGGCAAGTGGTTGGGGAGACCAAATCATAGACTACGAGTTTTACCTCCCTCCCGGATATCCTTACTTAACTGTAGCCCTTTATCATAAGATATTCGGCACAGTAGGTGGCCACTCAAACGTAGCTGATCAAAACGTACAATATAGTAATAGTTTCGGTGATGCAAGAGTACACAAATAACGCCAAGGAGCAACAAATGAAATATTTACTAATTGGAGCAGAGATGCATACTTTGCCTATGGTCACCGAGATATCAGGCGAAAACCTAGAAGAAGCAAAAGTTTCTGCAGCCACCTTTATTCTTGAATCCCAAGGAGAATGGGAAACTATAGTTGATGAAGATGGAAACGAGAGCTATCAAAAAGAAAACAAACTCAACAACTATCACGCCTTTTTCCTTGTTGACATGGAAAAGGGAGAAATAAGGCGACCGTTTTTTAATGAGAAAAGAGAGCTGCAACTAACCAGTACTGAATCTGCTTTTATGCCTTTAGGCGTTAATACCGTAGACTCTCATTTTCAAAAAGAAGCTGAAGCAGGAGGAAACAAAACATGAGCAAGAACAGTTTTACTATAGACAATCCTGCAGAAAAAGGCTGGATTGAAGATGAAGACGGGCGGTGGATTTGGTCTGGATCATCATACCCTAATGCAGAAGACTTAGAGGTAGACACTAGGCACGTATTACTAGATTCAGCTAGTAAGAGTATGTTACCTGCAGGTGTATCTACCCAATCAGACGCTAATAGAGTTGTTTTAGCTCACCTAGATACAATATTTGACGAAGTAGGTGAGATAGGTGATTTACA
>Ga0129352_10305606_pt1 | contig 10402 bp, 8 predicted proteins | sample CPBNA1_6_FD_105429 | JGI IMG/M metagenome (GOLD analysis project Ga0129352, IMG submission 105429) | Freshwater to marine salinity gradient microbial communities from Chesapeake Bay, USA - CPBay_Sum_27_0.2_RNA1 (Metagenome Metatranscriptome) | ecosystem: Environmental > Aquatic > Marine >... | reverse complement strand
GTTTCGTTTAAAGCCTTGGCCGAAAAACGCAACAGAGTCGCATGCAACCCACCGATATCCAAGAACCCAGTTACTTTCACAAAGTAGTAGACTGCCAGTGGGCGTGCCCAGCCCATACACCCGTGCCCGAATACATTCGGTTGATCGCTGAAGAGCGGTACACAGAAGCTTATATGCTGAATTGGGATTCCAACGTGTTTCCCGGCGTGCTCGGCAGAACCTGCGATCGGCCCTGTGAACCGGCATGTCGACGGGTACGCACCGAAGAAAAACCCGTGGCTATTTGTCGGCTCAAACGTGTCGCTGCGGACAACAAAGGTGACGTCAGCGAATATTTACCCCGGGTGCCTGCCGTTAAGAATGGCAAAAAGATTGCTTTAATCGGTGCAGGTCCTGCTTCGCTGGCGGTGGCCCGCGATTTACTGCCTCTGGGATACGAAGTGCATTTGTTCGAGAAGGACGCCGTTGGCGGCGGGTTCATGCGCAGCCAGATCCCGTCCTTCCGTCTGCCAGAGGAAGTACTCAACGAAGAGGTCGATCGCATCCTGGACATGGGTGTGATTTGTCACTTTGGGCAGGAAATCACCAGCATGAAAGCCATGCTCGACATGGACTTTGACGCGTATTTTGTCGGTACCGGCGCGCCTCGCGGGCGTGATCTGGAACTGCCGGGTCGAGCAGAAGTTGACGACTACATCCACATCGGTATTGATTGGCTGTCGAGCGTTGCGTTCGGGCATACAGAAAAGATCGAAGGCAAAGTCATTGTTATGGGCGGTGGGAATACCGCGATGGATTGTTGCCGTACCTCTCTGCGCTTGGGAGCAGAGTCGGTGAGTGTCGTCGTGCGTTCTGCGTTTGAGGTCATGAAGGCATCAGAATGGGAAAAAGAAGATGCCATGCGAGAAGGTATACCGATTATCAACAATCGGCCGCCTAAAGAGTACGTGCATGAAAACGGCAAGCTGACCGGCGTCATCTTTGAATGTGTGGAGCCTGTGAAAGGCGAAGATGGTCGATTGTCTTATGTGCCCACCGGCGAACCTGATGTCTTTATTGAAGCGGATCACATTCTAATGGCGATAGGCCAAGACAACCATTGTCCGTGGATTGAGCGCGATCTGGGCATGGAGTTCGATAAGTGGGATTGTCCCAAGCTCGATGAGGTCACGTTGCAATCTACGCATCCTAAAGTTTTCTTTGGCGGCGACAGTGCCTTCGGTCCGGAAAATATCATCTGGGCTTCAGCACACGCTCATCAGGCAGCGATCAGTATTCATCTGCTCTGCCAGGGTAAGGACCTCAAAGCCGATCGCCCACCCCAAGGCGTCAATTTGTTATCAACGAAAATGGGCATGCACGAGTGGTCGTATGACAGTCACCATGACGCGTCGGCGCGCAATCTGGTGCCGTTGGTTGAAAAGAAAATGGCGCTGACGAATGTCAAGGTTGAGGTCGAGCTGGGGTTTGACCAGGAACTCGGTGCCGCAGAGGCACAACGGTGTTTGAACTGTGACGTACAAACGGTCTTCACTGAAAACCTGTGCATAGAGTGCGACGCCTGTGTCGACATTTGTCCAATGGACTGTATTACCTTCGCTGAAAACGCGGAGGAAAATGTACTGCGCGAGCGACTGACGGCGCCCGCGTTGAACACGGAACAAGATTTATACCTGTCGGAAGAGCTGCCGACCGGACGGGTGATGGTGAAGGATGAAGATGTTTGTTTGCATTGTGGTTTGTGCGCTGAGCGCTGTCCGACCAATGCCTGGGATATGCAGAGATCGGTCGTTCACGTACCCCAACTAGGAACATTTGCGGAATGACCATATCGTACAATGATTTTGTGATCCGTTTTGCCAACGTTAATGGCTCAGGGTCAGCAAGTGCCAATGGTATGTTTGCCAAGGCGCTATTCCGCATGGGAATTCCGGTGGCCACGCGCAACATATTCCCTTCGAATATTCAGGGCCTGCCGACTTGGTTTGAGGTGCGTGTCAGTGACCAGGGCTACCTGGGGCGTCGAGAGGGCGTCGACATTATGGTGGCCATGAATGCTGAAACCCTAGTAGAAGATGTCGCCTCAGTGCGACCGGGAGGGTATTTGTTGTATGACAATTCCAAACCGCTCGCCAAAACCTTAAGGCGCGACGACATTAGCGAAATTGGCATGCCGATTTCTACCATGCTGTTGCCAGAGTACACCGATCCTAAACAACGAAGCCTGTTCAAGAACATCACCTACTTGGGTGCCCTGGCTGGGTTGTTAAATATTGAGTTTGATGTCATTACCGGGATGGTCTCAACCCAGTACAAAGGCAAGGACGCGCTAATCGAGCCGAATATTCGGGCCCTCGAAATTGGGCGTAAATATGCACAGGAATACTTGCAAGCACCCCTGCCGATTCAGGTTAAACGGTCCAACAAAGTTGGCGATAAAATTATGGTCGATGGCAATATGGCCGCGGGCCTCGGCTCCATCTACGGCGGCGCGACCGTGTGCGCGTGGTATCCGATCACACCGTCCACTTCAATGGCTGAAGCTTTTGAACAGCATGCGAATCGCTTACGCATCGATAAGGACAGCGGTCAGAAAAATTTTGCCATTGTTCAGGCCGAAGACGAACTTGCAGCCATAGGCATGGTGATTGGTGCCGGCTGGAACGGTGCGCGCTCATTTACCGCAACCAGCGGGCCAGGTGTTTCACTGATGGGTGAGTTTCTGGGTTTGGCGTACTTTGCTGAAATCCCGGCGGTATTGTGGGACATTCAACGCGCAGGGCCTTCAACCGGTATGCCCACGCGTACACAGCAAAGTGATGTGCTCTCTGCGGCTTACGCCTCTCACGGCGATACCAAGCACCCGGTACTGTTTCCCGCAACTCCTAAAGAGTGTTTCGACTTTGCCGCTGACGCGCTTGATTTAGCCGACCGTTTGCAGACGCCCATCCTTGTGTTGAGCGACCTGGAACTCGGTATGAACGACAACCTGAGTGATCCATTTGTTTGGGACGATGCGCGACAATATGATCGTGGCAAGGTGTTGTCAGCGAAAGACCTCGACGAATTAGAGGTATTTGGGCGTTATCTGGATGTGGACGGAGACGGTATTGGATATCGAACCTATCCCGGTACTCATCCAGACAAAGGGGCTTTTTTCACACGCGGCACTTCGCGAGATGAGTTTGCCGCATACACCGAATCACCGGACGCTTACCAACGTAACATGGAACGCCTGATCCTGAAGTGGAACACGGCGAGTGAATTGGTGCCGAAGGCGGAAATTAATACTCAGAGCAATAGTGTTGGGGTGATGTTCTACGGCACCACCGCAATCCCTATGCCCGAAGCCCTAGATATGCTGGCCCCTGAGGGCATTGCCCTAGATACCTGTCGGATCCGTGCTTTTCCGTTCGGCAAGGAAGTGCAAAGCTTTATCGACGAACACGATGTAATTTTTGTGGTGGAACAAAACCGTGATGCACAGATGAGGTCGCTTATTATTAACGAACTCGATACCGCGCCGAGCAAATTAGTGCGGGTCACTTATTACGCTGGATTGTCTATATCCGCGGAATTCATTGCACAACATATATCAGAATATTATCAGGCCAATAAGCTGCCACGTTTAACGGAGGTGCAACAGTGACTTTTGTTGCCAAGCCACGGACTCACCATCCTAAACTACCGGTCAATGAGATCGGCCTGACCAGACGCGACTATGAGGGCTCAGTGTCTACTCTGTGCGCGGGTTGCGGCCATGACTCGGTCAGCGCTGCCATCGTACAGGCCTGCGCTGAGTTATCTTTGCCACCGCATCGCTTTGCAAAAGTGTCCGGCATTGGATGCTCTTCAAAAACACCGAGCTACTTCTTGAATCATTCTCACGGACTCAATTCGGTGCACGGTCGCATGCCGTCTGTGATCACCGGTGCTAATCTGGCCAATCGAGATCTGTACTGCATCGGCGTATCGGGCGATGGAGACAGCGCGTCTATTGGTTTAGGGCAGTTCGCTCACATCATGAGACGACGCATCAATATGTTGTACATTGTGGACAACAATGGCACGTACGGGCTGACCAAAGGACAGTTCTCAGCGACGAATGATAAAGGTTCAACGTCGAAAAAAGGCGTGCCTAACCTGTACGAACCCATAGATATGGTGAGTATGGCGATGCAAATTGGTGCCAGCTTTGTTGCGCGCAGCTTTTCTGGCGACAAACGTCAGTTGGTGCCGTTGATCAAAGCAGGGCTACGGCACAAAGGCATGGCCTTTATTGATGTGGTGTCACCCTGCGTGGCCTTCAATAACCATCAGGGCTCGACAAAGAGTTATGAACACGTGCGCGCGCATACGCAAAATGTTGTCGATGCAGACTACATTGCCAGCCACGAGGAAATCACCGCCGACTATCCGCCAGGCACAACGGAAGACGTTGCTATGCCCGATGGTTCAACGTTACGTCTCTACAAAACGGACGACAGTTACGACCCACATGATCGCGTTGGTGCACTCAACTATGTCCAGCGGAGAGCGGAAGAGGGTGAAACTGTTACCGGGTTGCTTTATGTGGACCCCGACGCCGCTGATTGTCACGAGGTGATGGATACAGTCTTGCGTCCGTTAAATGAGCTTGAAGAGGACGCCTTGTGTCCTGGAAATGAGACCCTTGCAGCGATAAACGAAAGTTTTCGCTAAACTAAGCGCGAAATAGGGAAACTACTCACAAATATCTACATTGTGAGTAGTTATAGGACTTACCCTAGGGCTTATAATACCCAGGATTGTACATGGATTGCTCTCAACGCCGTGTCTGCGGCCATTTTGGGTACCCCATTACCCAATCCAGCATAAACACACTTAACCTGTAAGAGGATTTGACGTGGCACTACCTAGCCTCGAGGACTATTTTCCGGACTGGAAAGAACGTGAAGCTTTAGCCGAAGCAATGATCCCGCTGATCGGTCGTTTATATCGTAAAAATGTGGTCTGTTACTGTTTTGGTCGTGCAATGTATAACCAAAACGTGATGCAGCTGATGAAAACGCATCGCTATGTTCGTCAGATAGCTCAAAACGAACTCTCCGAATTTGAAAGTTTTCCGATCCTCGAAGCGATGTCGGAGTTAGACCTTGGGCCCAGTCATATTGATGTTGGTCGATTGGCATCCAAGTACATGGAGTCGATTGACAGCAGCAAGGTCAGTGCCGCTGAATTTGTTCAGCAAGAATGCGCTGAAGTCATTGGCCGCCATGTGCCACCGCTGCCAGAGCCACAGGATGTAGTGCTCTATGGCTTTGGTCGTATTGGCCGTCTGCTCGCCCGCTTATTGGTTGAGAAAACCGGCAGCGGTGAGCAATTGCGCCTACGCGCGATTGTCGTACGCAAAGGTAGCGGCGATGATCTGATTAAACGCGCCAGTTTGCTGCGCCGTGATTCTGTGCATGGCAGTTTTCAGGGAACCCTGCGGGTTGATGAAGAAAATAGTTCTATTATCGCCAACGGTAATGTCATACGTGTCATCTATGCCGGCAGCCCCTCCGAGGTTGACTACGAGTCGTACGGTATCAAAAACGCAATCATCATCGACAACACCGGTGTATGGCGCGACGAAGCAGGTCTGGGCGAGCACCTTAAAGCAAAAGGCGCCGCTAAAGTCATCCTGACTGCGCCGGGTAAAGGTGCAATTAAAAATATTGTTTCGGGAATCAACTCGGGGGACGTAGAACCCGGCGATGCCATCCTTGCTGCGGCCAGCTGCACAACCAATGCAATCGTGCCGGTCATGAAGGTGATGCATGACAAATACGGTATTGAGTCCGGGCACATGGAAACCGTACACGCTTACACTAACGATCAAAACTTAATTGACAATTACCACAGTAAAAATCGCCGAGGCCGAGGCGCGCCGTTGAATATGGTGATCACTGAAACGGGTGCTTCATCTGCGGTTGTAAAATTGCTTCCGGAACTAGACGGTAAGTTAACGGGTAACGCAATCAGAGTGCCAACGCCCAATGTATCGTTGGCCATTTTGAATCTGACTTTGAGTCAGGAAACCTCAGAAGAGGATGTCAGCCAATTCTTGCGAGATGTCAGCCTGCACAGCGATATGCAACGTCAAATCGACTATACAACCTCTCCAGATATTGTGTCTTCCGACTTAGTGGGTAATCGTCACGCGTGTATCGTTGATGGTACGGCCACGATCGTCAAAGGAAAACAAGCGGTTCTTTACGTTTGGTATGACAACGAGTTTGGCTATGCCTGTCAGGTCGTACGTGTTGTGCAAAAGTGGGCGGGTATAGCTTATCCCTTAATACCAAACGATGTGGTGAAACTAGGCTTTTAATCGTCCTGGGGGATAAAAGGACGTAGACATGACTGTTAGAACCCGCATAGCCCCTTCGCCCACGGGAGACCCCCATGTAGGAACCGCCTATATGGCGTTGTTTAACTGGGCCTTTGCACGCCGCCATGGCGGCGAGTTTGTGCTGCGAATCGAAGATACAGATGCGGCGAGAAGCACGGACAATGCGGAACAGGCAATCTTTGAGGCGTTGCGCTGGCTTGGTTTGGAGTGGGATGAAGGCCCGGATATCGGTGGTCCCCATGGTGCATATCGGCAGAGCGAGCGCAAAGCGCTATATGCTGAACATGCACAGCTGTTAGTTGACAAAGGGCATGCGTTCCATTGCTTCTGCAGTAAACAACGACTTGATGACCTCCGTGCGGAACAACAAGCTGCCAAACAGACCACACGTTACGACGGGCACTGTCTGACCCTGGATCCAGAGCAGGTGAAAGCGCGTGTAGCGGCAGGAGAAACCCACGTCATTCGTATGCGAGTCCCTGAAGAAGGCGAGTGTACGTTTACCGATGAATTGCGGGGCCCTGTAACCATCCCTTTTGCACAGATTGATATGCAGGTCCTCGTCAAAGCCGATGGCATGCCGACCTATCATCTGGCGGTAGTGGTAGATGATCACCTCATGGAGATCACCCACATCCTGAGGGGGGAAGAATGGCTGAATTCTGTGCCAAAGCATGTGTTGCTCTATCAATATTTTGGCTGGGACATTCCGACTCTGGTGCATTTACCTTTATTGCGTAATCCCGATTCGAGCAAATTATCAAAGCGTAAGAATCCGACGAGCGTGACCTACTATCGCGATGAAGGCATCCTGCCGGAAGCGTTGGTCAACTATCTCGCCCTGATGGGTTGGTCGATGCCCGACGAACGGGAACTGTTCACCAAGCAGGAAATGGCCCAGGCCTTTGATCTGCAACGAGTGTCTGTGGGCGGACCAATCTTCGATCAAACCAAACTGGCTTGGTTGAACGGACAATACCTGCGCCAATTGTCGAGCCACGAATTTGCGGCAAGGGTCAGCGAATGGATGCTTAACGCAAACAAATTGAATCAGCTTATTCCGTTGGTACAGCAACGCGTAGAACGGCTATCTGATTTAGTTGGATTGGTTGATTATCTGATCGGTGCCCGCAAGACATTGTCTGTAGACGACTTTGATCACAAAAATCTCGAACGTGAACACATTATCAAGGTACTACACCACACCCTGGCTGCTTTTGACCTGCAGCGCTCATGGGAGCGAGAGGCGCTTTTCCAGCTGTGCCAAAAACTGGCGGACAGCACGCAGTTGAAATTCAGAGATTACTTGTTCCCGCTGTTTGTAGCCATCTCTGGAAGAGGGGTATCGCTGCCGTTATTTGATTCGTTGATGTTTATCGGTCCTGACCTCAGTCGGGCCCGGTTACGTGATGCTCTTGAAGCGTTGAGCGTGTCGGGGAAAGAGCGTAAACGTCTCGATAAAGCCTTTGTACCCATCTTGCAGGTGCTGAACTCAGAGGCAAATTAGGTGTTCAAGCAAACCCTTTATTGACACTGCGCACTCGTAAACCTAACATCACGCGCGTGTTCTGGGGCCATAGCTCAGCTGGGAGAGCGCGTGAATGGCATTCACGAGGTCGGGAGTTCGATCCTCCCTGGCTCCACCACTTTCATGAGGTAGTCATCATGTCTGAACCGCATTCGTCACACTCTATTTCAACGCCCTCCGGCTGGATCATGGACGACAATGCCCTGGTTCGTGAGTTTACGTTCGATGATTTTGTTGGCGCGTTTGGCTTCATGTCTCAAGTGGCCATACTCGCCGAAAAAGCGGACCATCATCCGAATTGGCATAATGTGTACAATCGGGTCACGATAACGTTGACCACGCACGACGCCGGTAATATTGTGACGAGTAAAGATGTTGGTCTTGCCTCGGCTATCAACCAACTACTCACATGATGATCAGGCGAGTATTCATCCGTTGACCCATACCGTTCACAATGCGGTTAACTGTCACAAACGCACGTATTGTACCTACAGCCGGTGTCCACAAACGTTTAGAGTACACATTTGATCAACAAACACATTATAACGAAGGATAAGTCATGCCAAAAATAACCTATATTGAACACGACGGTACAGAGCACAACGTGGACGCTGAAGTGGGCGTCACGGTTATGAACGCAGCGCTGGACAATCTGGTACCCGGTATTGATGCTGATTGTGGTGGCGAGTGTTCTTGCGCAACCTGTCATGTCATGGTTGCAGAGGATTGGATGCCAAAAGTGGGTCAGCCAGGTGAGAGCGAAGAGTCAATGCTGGACCTGAATCCCGAGCGCCAGCCTAATTCACGCTTATCCTGCCAGATTGCTGTTTCAGACGAGCTTGACGGACTCGTTGTTCAACTGCCTGAATTCCAATTCTAGTGACCGAGTTAACTAAGCCGTTGATGGTCGACCTGGATGCGGCTGACGTGCCGTTGGCGGAGATTGATGTCAGCCAACGAGAACTGTGGGAACAAAATAAAAAATATCCATTTTTCAAAAGGTTACGAGACGAAGCTCCTGTGCATTATTGTCAGGATAGTGAGTTTGGTCCCTACTGGTCGGTGACACGCTATGACCACATAATGGAAGTAGAACAAAACTGGCAACATTTTTCTTCAGATCCGACCATTGTCATTCAGGATCCAGAGGAAGATTTCCAATTACCCATGTTTATTGCCATGGACCCGCCCAAACACGACGATCAGCGTAAGGCCGTACAAGGGGTCGTGGCGCCAGCTAATCTTAAAAATTTAGAAAGCACCATTCGCAGTCGGGTCGAGGAGATTTTGGATGGGTTGCCGATCGGCGAGACGTTCAACTGGGTTGACAAAGTGTCTATTGAACTCACAACGCAAATGTTAGCAACCCTGTTCGATTTTCCGTACGAAGACCGTCGCAAGTTAACACGCTGGTCTGATGTGGCCACGGGTGGACCGGAAACCGGAGTAGTGGACAGCGAAGAGCAACGACGTGAAGAACTCTTTGAGTGCTTATCTTACTTCCAAGGCCTCTGGCATGAGCGAGTCGGTCAAGAAGGTAACGATCTGGTCACCATGCTGGCGAACAGTGAAGCCACACAGGATATGGAGCCACAGGAGTTCCTGGGTAATTTGGTGCTGCTGATTGTTGGCGGTAATGACACAACACGCAACTCGATAACGGGCGGTGTTCTGGCGTTAAACGAAAATCCCGGCGAGTATGCCAAACTGCGTAATAATCCTAGGGTTATTCCAAACATGGTGTCCGAAATCATCCGGTGGGTGACCCCTCTGGCGCATATGCGCCGCACCTGCTTAAAAGACTACGAGTTAGGCGGTCAAAAGATATCTGCCGGCGATAAAGTCGTTATGTGGTATGCCTCGGGTAATCGTGATGAGCGTGCGATACCGCAACCAGACGAATTCATTATCGACCGTCAGCGGGCCCGGCAACATTTGTCCTTTGGGTTCGGGATTCACCGCTGTATGGGTAACCGGCTGGGTGAAATGCAGTTGCGCGTACTGTGGGAAGAAATCAGCAAACGCTTTCACAAAGTAGAGGTGGTGGGAGAGGCCAAAAGAGTGCCGTCTAACTTTGTGCATGGGTTTACGGAATTACCCGTTCGCCTGCATCCACTCTAGCTGGGACCGAGAGCGCGTCAGCGGATCCCAATGACGCGCTCCGCGCTCCGCGCATCGCGCACGGGAAAAAGTACGGATCGGTTAGGTGAATATCCCCACAAGGGTGAGGTGAGTCGTTAAACGGTTTATTGGGCTGAACTAACGCACAATCACCGGCGCGGCGTGTAGGTACGTGTCAGCCTCCAGACAGTTCACAATAAAATCTGCAACACTGCGCCGACTGACAATGCCATTAGACCACTCATGTTGCGCTTGCAGCACCCGATAATTCTGATGAGATGCGCCATTGGTCAAAATGCCCGGGCGCACAATGGTCCAATCCAACTCGCTCTGCTCGATCATCTCCTCTTGAATGCTTTTGTCCGCATAGGCGCGCC
>Ga0129352_10890513_pt1 | contig 10417 bp, 5 predicted proteins | sample CPBNA1_6_FD_105429 | JGI IMG/M metagenome (GOLD analysis project Ga0129352, IMG submission 105429) | Freshwater to marine salinity gradient microbial communities from Chesapeake Bay, USA - CPBay_Sum_27_0.2_RNA1 (Metagenome Metatranscriptome) | ecosystem: Environmental > Aquatic > Marine >... | reverse complement strand
GATATCGATAATCTTGGAAACCGTCGTGTGCGGTCCGTCGGTGAGCTGATGGAAAACCAATATCGTGTCGGTCTTTTACGCATGGAGCGTGCTATTCGTGAGCGCATGAGTTCTGTCGATAATGATACGGTAATGCCGCAGGATTTGATTAATGCTAAACCTGCTGCTGCTGCGGTTCGTGAGTTCTTTGGGTCATCCCAGCTTTCTCAGTTCATGGACCAAACCAATCCTCTTTCTGAGATTACGCATAAGCGTCGTCTTTCAGCACTTGGCCCAGGTGGTTTAACGCGTGAACGAGCAGGTTTTGAAGTGCGTGACGTGCACCCAACCCATTACGGCAGAATTTGCCCGATTGAAACGCCAGAGGGGCCAAATATCGGTCTCATTAACTCGCTGGCGACATTTGCTCGTATCAATAAATATGGCTTCATTGAGAGCCCTTACCGTAAAGTGGTTGACGGTAAAGTGACGGATCAGGTGGATTATCTTTCTGCGATGGAAGAAGCCCGATACCGTGTGGCGCAGGCGACAATTTCATTTGATGAAAAAGGTGTCATTGACGATGAGCTAATTAACTGTCGTGTGAATGGCGACTTTGAGATGGTGCCGCCTGAAATGGTGAATTATCTTGATGTATCACCTAAGCAGATTGTTTCTGTTGCGGCGGCGTTAATTCCCTTCCTTGAAAATGATGACGCGAACAGAGCGCTTATGGGTTCCAACATGATGCGTCAGGCTGTGCCGCTGCTGCAAGCAGATGCGCCGCTTGTCGGTACAGGTATGGAAGAAGTTGTTGCGAGAGACAGCGGTGCGGCTGTGACCGCCCGTCGCTCCGGTATTGTTGATCAGGTTGACGCGACGCGTATTGTTGTGCGTGTTACGGAAGAGGTCGATGCCTCAAAATCTGGCGTTGATATTTACAATCTTCGGAAGTTCCAGCGTTCTAATCAGTCCACTTGTATTAATCAGCGTCCGCTGGTTAGGGTAGGTGACCGTGTTCAGGCTGGTGATGTCGTTGCCGACGGCCCTTCCACCGAATTAGGTGAATTGGCACTTGGTCGTAACGTGCTTGTCGCGTTTATGCCATGGAATGGTTACAACTTTGAAGACTCAATTCTGATTTCGGAGCGCATTGTGCGCGATGATGTGTTTACCTCGGTTCATATTGAAGAGTTCGAAATCATGTCCCGTGATACTAAGCTGGGCCCTGAAGAAATTACGCGTGATATACCCAATGTCGGTGAGGATGCTCTGCGTAACCTCGATGAAGCCGGTATTGTTTATATTGGCGCGGAGGTGAACCCAGGCGACATTCTGGTCGGTAAGATTACACCGAAGGGTGAAAGCCCGATGACGCCGGAAGAAAAACTTCTGCGTGCCATTTTTGGTGAGAAAGCCTCTGATGTGAGAGATACATCCCTGAAACTTCCGCCCGGTGCATCGGGTACGGTTGTGGAGGTGCGTGTTTTCAACCGTCACGGCATTGAAAAAGATGAACGTGCATTGGCCATTGAGCGTGAGGAAATCGAAGCCCTCGCAAAAGACCGTGATGATGAATTATTCATCCTTGAGCGTAATGTTTATGACAGACTGCAAGAGTTGTTAAACGGCAAAATTGCCGCCAGCGGTCCAAAGGATATTTCGTCGGAAACAAAAATCACGGAAGCCTTGCTTGAGGATGTGCCGCGCAGTCAGTGGTGGCAGATTGCTCTCAAAAATGACAAAGCTATGTCCGAAGTTGAAGCCTTGAAAAAGCAGTTTGAAGACAGCAGAGCAGCTCTGGAGGCTCGCTTTGAGGACAAGGTTGATAAGCTTCAGCGTGGTGATGAGTTGCCGCCGGGCGTGATGAAGATGGTCAAGGTCTATGTTGCTGTTAAGCGTAAGCTGCAACCTGGCGATAAAATGGCCGGTCGTCATGGTAACAAAGGTGTTATCAGCCGGATTATGCCGGTTGAAGACATGCCTTATCTTGAGGACGGTACACCTGTTGATATTGTTCTCAACCCTCTAGGTGTGCCAAGCCGGATGAATGTCGGTCAAATTCTTGAAACCCATTTGGGTTGGGCGTGTTCAGGTCTTGGTAAGCAGGTTTCAGATGCGATTACCGCCTACGAGCAAAGCGGCGATGCTTCTCAGGTTAAGCAGACGCTTGCCGGTATTTATGAAGGCGATAAGGGTGTCGAGGAGTTATCCGAAGGCGAAGCCGTTGAAATGAGCTACACGCTTAGAAAAGGTGTGCCAATGGCTACGCCGGTATTTGACGGCGCAGTTGAAGAGGACATCGTTGACGTGTTGTCCAATGCGGGGATGGATGCGTCTGGTCAGGTCGTTCTGCGGGACGGGCGGACCGGTGAGGTCTTTGATCGTAAAGTGACGGTTGGCTATATTTATATGCTGAAACTTCACCACTTGGTTGATGATAAAATCCACGCACGTTCTATCGGGCCATACAGTCTTGTCACGCAACAACCACTTGGCGGTAAAGCGCAATTTGGTGGTCAGCGATTTGGTGAGATGGAAGTTTGGGCGTTGGAAGCTTATGGTGCTGCCTATACGTTACAGGAAATGTTGACCGTTAAGTCAGATGATGTGGCGGGTAGAACCAAGGTCTATGAAGCCATTGTTAAAGGCGATGATGCTTTCGAGGCAGGTATTCCTGAGAGCTTCAATGTCTTGGTTAAAGAAATTCGTTCACTCGGCCTCAATGTCGAACTGACGGAAAGTAAACAGAGCGAGTAGTTAATTCGTATCACAGTCGGCAGATGGCCTGCTGACCAGAGAAGGAGAAACGACCTATGAATCAAGAGGTCATGAATATCTTCGGCCCTCAAGGGGGCGTTCAAATGTTTGACCAGATTAGGATTTCCATCGCGAGTCCTGAAAAGATTATGTCCTGGTCATATGGTGAAATTAAAAAGCCTGAAACAATCAACTACCGTACTTTCAAGCCAGAGCGTGACGGTCTTTTCTGTGCCAGAATTTTTGGGCCTATCAAGGATTATGAATGTCTGTGCGGCAAATATAAACGCATGAAATATAAAGACATTATCTGCGAAAAATGCGGTGTCGAGGTGACGTTGACCAAGGTACGCCGTGAGCGTATGGGCCATATTGAACTGGCAGCTCCTGTTGCGCATATCTGGTTTTTGAAATCACTGCCAAGTCGTATCGGTCTGTTGTTGGATATGACATTGAAAGACCTGGAGCGTGTGCTTTATTTTGAGAACTTTATTGTTCTCGATCCTATGCTGACGGGTTTGAGTAAAGGCCAGTTGCTGACCGAAGATGAATATTATGAAGCCATGGATGAGTATGGCGATGATAGTTTTGTCGCCGGTATCGGTGCTGAAGCCATTCGTATTATGCTCGCCGAACTGGATCTCGAAGAACTTCGTGACTTTTTGAAAGTTGAAATCGCAGAAGCCACGACTGAGTTGAAGCCAAAGAAACTTGCTAAGCGCCTTAAGGTTGTTGAAGCCTTTTTGAAGTCAAATAACCGTCCTGAATGGATGATTATGACTTTCATTCCGGTTATTCCGCCGGAACTGCGTCCGCTTGTACCGCTGGATGGTGGTCGTTTTGCAACCTCTGACCTGAACGATTTGTATCGCCGTGTTATCAACCGTAACAATCGTTTGAAAAGACTGATTGAGTTGCGTGCGCCGGATATCATTATCCGTAACGAAAAACGTATGCTTCAGGAGTCTGTCGATGCGTTATTTGACAATGGACGTCGTGGTCGGGTGATTACGGGAGCGAATAAGCGTCCGTTGAAATCACTCTCTGATATGTTGAAAGGTAAGCAAGGGCGTTTCCGTCAGAACTTGCTCGGTAAACGTGTTGATTACTCTGGTCGCTCGGTGATTGTGGTCGGCCCGGAGCTAAAATTGCATCAATGCGGCCTGCCGAAGAAAATGGCGCTGGAACTGTTTAAACCATTTATTTATGCACGGCTTGAGGCCAAAGGCTTGTCTTCAACTGTTAAGCAGTCTAAGAAAATGGTTGAGAAAGCACGTCCTGAAGTTTGGGATATTCTGGATGAAGTTATTCGTGAGCATCCAGTTTTGTTGAACCGTGCGCCGACGCTTCACCGTCTTGGTATCCAGGCATTTGAGCCGGTTTTGATTGAAGGTAAAGCCATTCAATTACACCCGCTTGTTTGTGCTGCTTTTAATGCGGACTTTGATGGCGACCAAATGGCTGTTCATGTGCCGCTGTCACTTGAGGCACAGCTTGAGGCGCGTGTTTTGATGATGTCCACGAATAATATTCTTCATCCGGCTAACGGGTCCCCGATTATTGTTCCGTCTCAGGATATTGTCCTTGGCCTTTATTATATCACTCTGATGCGTGAGGGCGCCCCAGGTGAAGGTATGGTTTTTGCCACAATGTCGGAAGTCGAGCATGCACTTGATAACGGTGTTGTTACCATTCACACTAAGATTAAAGCACGGGTTGACAGTTTTGATGATGAAGGTAACCCGATCACCGAAATCGTCGAAACCACCCCAGGTCGGATGATGGTCGCGCAGGAACTGCCAAAACATCCTGCTGTCCCTTATTCAACAGTGAACAAATTGCTTACGAAGAAAGAAATTTCTAAAGCGATTAACTCTGTCTATCGTCATTGCGGTCAAAAAGAGACAGTTCTGTTCTGTGACCACATCATGTTCCTCGGTTTCCGTCAGGCCTGTAAGGCGGGTATTTCCTTTGGTAAAGACGATATGGTCATTCCTGAAGAGAAGCTGCCACTGATAGATGAAACTCAGCAACTCGCTAAGGAATATGAACAGCAATATATTGATGGCCTGATTACGCAAGGCGAGAAATATAACAAAGTTGTTGATGCCTGGGCGAAGTGTACCGATCGTGTGGCTGAAGTGATGATGGGTAAAATTTCATCCCTGAATCCTGAGGATGCTGATCCGAACGGCTTTATTAATTCCATCTACATGATGGCTCATTCTGGTGCGCGTGGTTCACCTGCTCAGATGAAGCAGTTGGCTGGTATGCGTGGTCTGATGGCGAAACCTTCGGGTGAAATTATCGAAACGCCGATTATTTCAAATTTTAAAGAAGGTCTTTCGGTTCTGGAATACTTCAACTCCACTCACGGGGCCCGAAAAGGCCTTGCTGATACAGCTCTGAAAACTGCTAACTCCGGTTATCTGACCCGTCGTCTTGTTGATGTTGCACAAGATTGCATCATTACGGAAGATGATTGCGGTACATCCGAAGGTTTGACTGTTTCTGCTGTAATTGATGCAGGTGAAGTGATCACATCTTTGTCTGAACGTGTCCTTGGTCGTGTTCCGACGGATGATGTTGTTGATCCGGTTACCGGTGAAGTTATCGTCAAAAAAGGCGAGATGATCCTCGAAGAGCATGCCGATGCGATTGACTCGGCAAATCTTGTTGGTATCAAAATTCGATCTGTTCTGACCTGTGAAACACGTCACGGTGTTTGCGCCCATTGTTACGGTCGTGACCTTGCACGCGGAACGCCTGTGAATATGGGTGAAGCTGTTGGTGTTATTGCCGCACAGTCTATTGGTGAGCCTGGTACGCAGCTGACGATGCGGACGTTCCACATTGGTGGTACGGCGCAGGTGGTTGACCAATCTTTCGTGGAAGCTAATGCCGATGGTTTGATTTCTCTTGAGAATGTCAATGTCGTTTCAGATAGTGCAGGCAGGCTTGTTGTTATGGATCGTAACGTCACTGTTAAGATTGTTGATGAAAACGGTCTTGAACGTGCAAGCCATAAACTCACATACGGTACACGTCTGCGGGTTAAAAACGGCGATGAAATCAAGCGCGGCGAGCGTATTGGTGAATGGGAGCCTTATGCTCTGCCAATTCTGACGGAAGTCGAAGGGGAGGTGCATTTTGAGGATGTCGTTGAAGGTGTCTCGATTAATGAGGTAACTGACGAAGCGACGGGTATTTCCCAACGTGTTGTGATTGACCCTCAATCTGGTTCCAAAGCGGCTGATTTGAAGCCTGCCATTGTTCTAAAAGACGATAAAGGTGAGATTAAAACGCTGGCGAGCGGTAAGGAAGCCAGATACTTACTTTCAGTAGGCTCGATTTTGTCAGTTGAAGCAGGCGCCAAAGTCCATGCCGGTGATACATTGGCGCGTATTCCTACTGAAGGCGCGACATCCAGTGATATTACTGGTGGTCTGCCGCGTGTTGCCGAACTTTTTGAGGCTCGTCGTCCAAAAGAGCATGCGATTATTGCTGAAATTGGCGGGACAATTGAATTTGGGCGTGATTATAAAAATAAACGCCGGATTACAATTCACCCGGATGACGAGTCGCTTGAAAAAGTTGAATATCTTGTTCCTAAAGCTAAACACCTTTCCGTTCAGGATGGGGATCGTATTGAAAAAGGCGATTATCTGATTGATGGTCTACCGGCTCCGCACGATATTTTGGCGATTTTCGGTGTTGAAGATCTTGCAGCATACCTTGTTAATGAAATTCAAGATGTCTACCGACTGCAAGGCGTGACGATTAATGATAAGCATATTGAGGTCATTGTGCGTCAAATGCTTCAGAAAATTGAGATTGAAAATCAAGGGGATAGCGACTTTTTACCGGGTGAGCAGACAGACAGGGTCGAATTTGACGAAGTCAATGAAAAGCTTGTCGCAGAGGGCAAAGAGCCGGCTAAAGGTTCGCCTGTCCTTTTGGGGATCACCAAAGCGTCATTGCAGACGCGGTCATTTATCTCAGCGGCTTCCTTCCAGGAAACCACACGCGTGCTGACTGAAGCTGCCATTAACGGTAAAGAAGATAGCCTCGTTGGTCTGAAAGAAAATGTCATTGTCGGACGTCTGATACCTGCCGGTACTGGCGGGGTGATGCAACGTCTGAAATCCGAAGCTTCTGAGCGTGATAAGGCACTCTTAGAAGATGAGGTTGACGTTGAAGTTACACTAGAAACTGAGGTTTAGTTTTGAGAGAAATTTAAGGTGTAAAAACCTTGAATTTCTCTTGAAATCCGGTTGACAGTGTGAGTCGCATTGGCTAAAAAGCACACACTTTAGTAGCAGGGCCGTAGGTTCATAATATATGTCGCGACTTTGGTGGCATATCAAATACCTAAACGCTGTTGTTTTATTGAAGTAATTATTGGGTGCATGATTTCGGCTAATCCGAAATCCTCTGTGAAGTGAGTCTCCAGACCTTTTCGATTTAGGCGGTGTCTGCAGACTTTTTGGTTTTTCTTGTGTCTGAATTTGGACGCGCAGAGAAGCCTTTTTTGTGTTTGGAAATTGGGCGAGACATATGCCAACGATAAACCAGTTAATCCGCAAGCCGCGGAAAAAGATTGTAAAACGGAATAAGGTTCCAGCCATGGAAGCCTGTCCGCAAAAACGCGGTGTTTGCACACGCGTTTATACAACGACACCAAAAAAACCAAACTCCGCGCTGCGTAAAGTGGCGCGTGTTCGTTTGACGAACGGGTTTGAGGTGACGAGTTACATACCCGGCGAGGGTCATAATCTTCAGGAGCACTCCGTTGTCATGATCCGTGGAGGTCGTGTTAAAGACCTGCCAGGTGTTCGTTATCATATTGTACGCGGTGTTCTGGATACGCAGGGCGTTAAAGACCGTAAGCAGCGCCGTTCTAAATATGGCGCGAAGCGTCCGAAATAGGAGTTTTTTACTATGTCACGTCGCCATCGCGCAGAAAAAAGAGAAATTAACCCTGATGCCAAATATGGGGATGTTGTTCTGACCAAGTTCATGAACAGCCTCATGTTGCACGGTAAAAAAATCAATCGCAGAAAAAATTCTCTATGCCGCGCTTGATCAAGTTGAAAGCAAAATTAGTCGTAACCCTGTCGAGGTCTTCCATGAGGCCCTTGAAAATGTGATGCCTGCTGTTGAGGTTCGCTCTCGTCGTGTGGGGGGTGCAACATATCAAGTGCCGGTTGAAGTACGCGCCGATCGTAAGGCTGCGCTTGCTATTCGCTGGTTGATTGCTGCTGCGCGTGCCCGCGGTGAAAACACTATGGTTGACCGTCTGGCAGGTGAGTTTCTGGATGCCGTTAATAATCGCGGTAATGCTGTTAAAAAACGCGAAGATACGCACCGTATGGCGGAGGCCAACCGTGCCTTCTCACATTATCGCTGGTAATTGAAATCTAAAGGATTCCTAGAATGTCTCGTAAAACGCCCCTAGAAGATTATCGCAATATCGGCATCATGGCTCACATTGATGCCGGCAAGACGACAACGACAGAACGGATTCTTTACTATACCGGCGTCAGCTATAAAATTGGCGAAGTCCATGATGGTGCGGCCACTATGGACTGGATGGAGCAAGAACAAGAGCGCGGTATCACCATTACATCCGCTGCAACGACCTGTTTTTGGAATGATAAGCGTATTAACATCATCGACACACCCGGTCACGTTGACTTCACTATTGAGGTTGAGCGTTCTTTGCGGGTTTTGGATGGTGCTGTCGCTGTTTTTGACTCTGTTGCTGGTGTTGAGCCGCAATCTGAAACAGTTTGGCGTCAGGCGGATAAATATTCTGTCCCGCGTATGTGTTTTGTTAATAAAATGGATCGCACGGGCGCAGACTTCTTTAGATGTGTTGAAATGATTAAAGACCGTTTGGGGTCAACGCCGTTGGTAACTCAGTTACCGATTGGTGCTGAAGCCGAGTATGAAGGTCTTATCGATCTCGTCAAAATGAAAGAAGTTCTCTGGAAAGCTGAGGATCTTGGCGCGGAATATGAATATGTCGATATCCGTGACGACCTTAAAGCGCAAGCCGACGAATATCGCTCCATGCTCATCGAAATGGCTGTTGAGGTTGATGATGATGTCATGGAAGCCTATCTTGAAGGTGAAGAGCCTGACGAAGAAACCCTCATTCGCTGTATTCGTAAAGGCACGATTGATCAAAACTTTGTACCTGTTCTGAATGGGACAGCGTTTAAAAACAAAGGTGTTCAGCCTTTACTCGACGCTGTGGTGAACTTTATGCCATCACCGCTAGATGTCCCTGCGATTACCGGTATTGATGCCAAAACTGAAGAAGAAATTACACGTGAAAGCTCTGACGATGCGCCGCTGTCTATGCTGGCTTTTAAAATTGCCAATGATCCGTTTGTTGGCTCTTTGACTTTCGCTCGTATTTATTCCGGTAAGCTTGAAAGTGGCCAGACGCTTGTCAATACTGTGAAAGATAAGCGTGAGCGTATCGGTCGTATGCTTCAAATGCATGCTAATTCCCGTGAAGAAATTAAAGATGCTGTTGCCGGTGACATTGTTGCCCTTGTTGGTCTGAAAGACACAACAACGGGTGACACGTTATGCGTGCAAGAAAGCCCTGTTATTTTGGAAAGAATGGAATTCCCAGATCCAGTGATCGAGGTTGCTGTTGAGCCGAAAACCAAGGGAGACCAAGAAAAAATGGGTCTTGCTTTGAGTCGCCTGGCGCAGGAAGATCCGTCTTTCCGTGTTAAATCTGACGAAGAAAGCGGTCAGACCGTTATCGCCGGTATGGGCGAGTTACATCTTGATATCATTGTTGATCGCATGAAGCGTGAGTTCAAGGTGGAAGCCAATGTTGGTGCACCGCAAGTGGCTTATCGCGAGACCTTCACAAAGGTGACCGATGTTGATTACACGCACAAAAAACAAACGGGTGGTTCCGGTCAGTTCGCTCGTGTGAAAATGACTATCGAGCCGCTTGAGCCGGGTGGCGGGTTTGAGTTTGAAAACAAAATTGTCGGTGGTGCCATTCCTAAGGAATATATCCCTGGCGTTGAAAAGGGCATTGAAAGCGTCCGCGAAAATGGCGTGCTTGCAGGTTTCCCGATGATTGACTTTAAAGTCATCCTTCATGATGGGGCATATCACGATGTTGACTCCAGTGTCATGGCATTCGAAATCGCTGCGCGTGCTGCTTTCCGTGAAGCTTCTAGAGAAGCGGGTGCGAAATTGCTGGAGCCTATCATGGCTGTTGAGGTTGTTACCCCAGACGAGCATATGGGCGATGTTATTGGTGACCTAAACAGTCGTCGTGGGCAGGTTCGCGGTACAGAAGCCAGAGGCAATGCTTCGGTAATTGAATCAATGGTGCCTTTGGCAAACATGTTTGGTTATGTGAACAATTTGCGTTCTATGACACAGGGCCGTGCCCAGTACAGTATGCTTTTTGATCACTATGAACCCGTGCCACAAGCCGTGTCAGATGAAGTTCTGTCACAACTGGCCTAACAATTAATTGAGTATTTAGAACATCATCAAGCTGGAGAGAGATAAACATGTCGAAAGAGAAGTTTGAGCGCACGAAGCCCCACGTTAACATTGGCACGATTGGTCACGTTGACCATGGTAAGACGACGTTGACGGCAGCGATTACGAAGGTTTTGTCTGAGCATGG
>Ga0129352_10414699_pt1 | contig 10454 bp, 2 predicted proteins | sample CPBNA1_6_FD_105429 | JGI IMG/M metagenome (GOLD analysis project Ga0129352, IMG submission 105429) | Freshwater to marine salinity gradient microbial communities from Chesapeake Bay, USA - CPBay_Sum_27_0.2_RNA1 (Metagenome Metatranscriptome) | ecosystem: Environmental > Aquatic > Marine >... | reverse complement strand
GTATCACAATTTTGGTTTTGCAGGGAGGGCAAGCGAAGTAGATGAGCTATACTTTGAGTTTCCTAAAAATACCAACCGAAGCTATCTCTACTTTGCATCGGTATTTACAGGAGCAGAGGTTACGAATCAGCAGGATGGATCATCGCTACCGATCGTGGTCGCTCCAAACTACCGTACCGATCCTCAAACGGGTTCCAGTTGGGCAAAAAACCCGGTAATCGGTTATTATAATGATAATTCCCCGGAACTGGCCCGAAGTGATCAGGGACCAAACTCTCCTTTTCAAAATACATGGCCTACCATCTGGCCGGACAAGTTGGAAGATCTTACCGATCCCGGGTGGCCCGGACAGTGGAACGGTTTTTTTGGCAAGGACATTTTCAATGCCGATCAGGAGTTTTTCTACCGTACCGGGGACGACCTATACACAAGATACTCACGGGATGGCCGGTATCTCCCCGATTCCAGTGATCCAAACAGAGGCGGTCTGGGGCTCATCATGGATTCGAGGGTATTATCCTGGACACAAAATCTAATCAGCAATGTCCATTTTTCGATTTTTGAAATTCGGAATGATTCGGAAAACGATTATGACAAAGTTTCTTTTATGCTTTGGACAGCTGACTGGCTAGGCACACCTAGTTATGATTACCCCTTCTTTGATCAGCAGCGATCCATCGCATTCTATACAGACGTCCGACCTACGGAATCTCCCCCGGAATTTGATGGACAAAAAGTGGGCGTGACTGCGATCCGGTTTCTTGAAACTCCCGGGAATGCCATTGATGGAATCGACAATGACGGAGACAGTGATTTCTACTTTGCCGGTGGTCCGGAAGGGCTTTACCGTCCCTCCAATCAGGACCTGTATCAGTACTTGACTGACGCGGATGGAGGATTCTTTCCATCCAAATCCTTCTTGAATGATCAGATAGTGCCTCAATTTTTGGCAAATGACTTTCAGGAGTATACTATCGGACCCGGTGATCCCCTTGTCTTGATCCATCCGCAGACGAGTGAGAGAGTTTTGATGAGATATCCGCAGGAAGAGGTATTCGAACAGGAAGATCCTGTGATTATAACGCTGGGAGAAGCTGAATTTGTGTTGCCGTCCACTGGACTTACGGTTCGGGAGGATACCCTGAATGCACGCCATCGGAATTTGCAAGATGATGACTTTGATGGATTGATTGATGAGAACCAACCGAATCATCTCACTCTTTCCCGCTTTGTGGAGGGTTCATTACTGGTACGAGCAGTTCGCTATATCAACTATACATGGTCCGGATACTTTGATGGCTATAACGAATATCCGGGGATCGGTGAATGGACGGAGACTGAGAATGGATGGGTGCCGGATCAGTTAATCATGCAGCCGGGTCTTGTTATTCCTGATGAGTGGATTCAACAGCGAATAGAGTCAGATGCCCAGTTTGATGAACAAATCACTGCCTATCAGGAATCCCTGAGGGAGAGTTACAGCCGGCAACCGGTAAATCCTGTTTTTCCGGAGTCCTATTTTGACCGTTTCTATAGAAATCATGCGACAAGTGCACCAATGATCGATGAATCTCGTGAAGATTTCTTTGATAACACGAGAGCTTGGCTTGCGTCGGATGATGTGGGTCTGGACGGAGTGGAGGGAACCGGATCCATTGGTGAATTAGATGGGTTTCCGACATCTGGAGCATTCACGCCATTCCCCGGAGAACCAGGAATCGACAAAACAGATGTGCAGGAAACGGATGCCATTGGAATTACGTCCGCAACCATCGTAGCTGCTGGTGCACTCAACCTGTCCGGAATAGATAGTCAGATTTGGCTCCGTTACATGCAGCCGGGTGATTTTGACAACCTTACGGTCAATGAAGCAGAAACCGGCGATTGGGATCAGTTTCTAACATCTGGGTTTTTTCCTCTGAAAAGTGGTTCTGTGGAACGTTTTGCGATTGCGATAACAGCAGCACAATCCAACATTGGCTCAGGCAGAGGCCTGGGTGTGAACGATGGTTTGGGCGCGAACCGGGAAGATGCAACGCTTGCGACCAATCAACTCAACAATGCATTTCAGGCCTATGATGCAAACTATCAGTTTGCGATTGCACCACCACCGCCCAATCTCACAGCAGTTCCTGGTGATGGGAGAGTGACGCTCTATTGGGACGGAACGGCGGAAGATGTGTATGATCGTTTTCTGGATCGGATTGGCGCTAATCCACGAAACTTTGAGGGATACCGAGTCTATCGTACCACAGATCCTGCATTGTCGGATGCCAGAACGATCACGGATGGACGTGGTTCATTTCAGTTCCTGGAGCCGATTGCTCAGTTTGATGTGGAAAATGGAATTTCTGGCAATCATCCAATTCCAATTTCAGGGACGGAGTTCTATTTAGGGGATGATAGTGGTTTGCGAAGAAGCTTTGTAGACACCGACATTATTAATGGACGTCAGTACTACTATATCGTAACGGCCTACAACAGCGGAGCAGTTCTGGCCAATATTGCACCTTCTGAATCCCCAATCAGCCTAAGCATTGCACCGGATGGAACCCTGCAAGCCGGACAAAATGTGAAACGTGTCACACCTACGGGTACTTCGGCTGGATTTGTAGGGCCCGCGGAACTGGAACTCACGAAAGTATCTGGTGAGGGCACAGGGTCTGTATTTGCCTCTGTCATTGATCCATTTAAATTGGAAAGAGGTGTCTACGAAATTCGATTCCAAACAGAGGAAGATGATGCTCTGTCTACGGCTTCGTTTGATGTTATCAATACCACAACCGGTGAGGTATTGATTGAACAGAGCACCGATCTTCTTGGGGAAGAAGTTTTTGTGAATGGAGTTGAGTTACGAGTCCTAAACGATGTACAAAACGGAATGTCAAATAACGCACAACCAACGGCCGACATACTTCCGGATTTGCATATAACACCGATCTCATCGATGGGTGGTCGTTCGATCCCGGCTACATTTGTGGCGCAACGTATGGTGGAAAATAAAGCATCAACAGATCATTCCGAGAGAAATCAGTTGGGTGAATATCTGCTTATATACGATCGTAGCCCCATGGCATTGTACAGGACAATGGCAATGAAATATCCGATTGTGGAAGAACAGGTAGATGAGAATCTATCTCCTGTGGAACTCCCGATTGTGGTTAGGGATCTTCGAACCGGCAAACAGGTTGATATTGCTTATCAACGAAATAAACTGTTGCGTGAGTCCTATAAAGAGGTTTCTGGGCCCTTTTCCGCCATCTACCTGCCAGAAGAACAGAGAACATACAGTGATATACTCTATCTGCTGGACGACTCAGGGGATCCGATCTGGCGAATCCATATGGAGCCACATCCGCATAATGAGCCAGTATCCCTGCAGCCCGGAGACCAGCTGTCCATGGTGCTCTCTTCAGAGTTCACGGATCAGGATGTGTACCGCTTCACGATTGATGATTCTCACATACCCAGGGAAGATCTGGCCGTTGCGGCCGAAAATCTGGATCAAATCCGTGTTGTGCCAAATCCCTACATCGTCACAAACATTACGGAACCACGGCCTACGGAAGCCAGACCAACCCAGTTACGACAACTTCATTTTATCAACCTTCCTGCACAATGTACCATTCGAATATTTACCCTCTCCGGAAGGCTTGTGCAGACGTTGCAGGTTAATAATCCGATCGATAACGACCGCTACGTGTGGGATATGCTTACAAAAGATAACCTTGAGATGTCCTATGGCGTATACATTTACCATGTATCGGCCCCTGGAATCGGGGAAGCCACAGGTCGTTTTGCCATCATCAAATAGTCACAGAATATGAAACATCACATGAACGTATCCGTCAATAATAAGCCAGTTCGAATGATCCCCAGAGCACTTTTGCTCATCTTCATGCTCTTTTTGATGAAACCAGAGCTACATGCACAGGTCATATCCAAGACCGGTACAACTTCCGGACAATTTTTGCATATACCCGTGGGAGCAAGAGCAACGGCTCTGGGAGGTGCTGTGACGGCTTCTTCCCTTGATGCAACCGGGCTAATCTGGAATCCTGCCGGCATTGCCGCAGTCAACAACCGGCAAATTATGATCGAGCATTCGGAATGGTTCGCCGGCATCCAGCACAATTTTATTGGTGGGGTTTTGCCATTGGGTGATGCCGGGGATGCCGGAACCGTCGGTCTCTATGTTGTCGCTCTCACTATGGAGGACATGGAGGAAACCACCTTCGAAGAACAGGAGGGAACCGGACGCTATTTTGGAGCTGGAAATTATGCGGTTGGGGCGAGTTATGCGCGGTATCTGATGGAGAATTTCGCGATCGGCGGTACAGTGAAATATGTCTACGAAAAAATCTGGAATACATCAGCCGGTGGCTGGGCTGTGGATTTTGGGACTCATTATGTTACTCCGTTTGATGGGATGCGCTTTGGGGTTCGAATTGCCAATTTCGGGCAAAAGCTGAATATGGAAGGGGATGATCTAATCACCACGGTAGATATCGATCCTGGAAGTGAAGGAAATAACAATCGGATTGATGCACGGCTTGCAACCGATTCCTTTGATTTGCCACTTATGTTGCAAGTGGGTCTGGCGTATGATCTGTACGAAACTTCCTTTGTTCGGATGACGGTACTGGCTGATGCGATTAGTCCCAGTGATGCTCAACAGAGTGTAAATTTGGGAACCGAACTCTCATTTTATGAAGGGTTGATTTCTGTTCAGGCCGGTCTACCGGAACTCTTTCTGGGTGATGACCGGATGTTCCGGTTTGCGCTGGGTGGCGGGGTACGGTATCAGCTGAATTCGGGCTTGGATCTGGATATCGGGTATGCAATGAACGACCATCAGTACCTTGGCATCACCAATCGTTTTTCACTTAAAATCGGATTTTAGAGGATGATATGATGGAACATCCGAATCGAAAACTACAGACACACAGGCCCATACTGTTGCTGAGTCCAATGCTGTTGCTGAAGCCCATGCTATTGCAGAGGTCCAATCTTTCAATCACGCCAATGCTATTGCTGAGGCCGATGCTTGTGCTGATCCTTGTGATCGCTGGTATGGCCCCAAAAAAAATCTTTGGCCAGGATGCACCTACTCCGCCACCGATGCCTCAAGTCTCTGCGGTGGTCGGGGATCAATCCGTCACATTGTACTGGGATGATAGCGCTGAAAGACATTACGACCCATTCTTTGAAAGCTTGGTCGTGTATGAACAACGTGTTGCTGCCGACATCTTCGAAGAAGTGTACGCAAACCCATATAACTTTGAGGGATATCGGGTGTACAAATCTACAGATCCGGAATTTTTGGATGTATTACGAATTACCGACAACCTTGGCAATCCGGAACGACTTGTCTATGAAGCGTCTTTTGACCTCATCAATAGTATTAATCAGTATCATCCTGCCTCGCAGAACGGGCAACGAATCTGGATGGGGAGTGATAATGGAATCACAAGAATCTGGGAGGATAACAACCTAATCAATGGGAAAACCTACTACTATGCGGTCGTATCCTACACACATGGGGATGCGCTGCCATCCCTTCCTCTGCCGGTTGACCCGTTAAATCCGGAGGTGATTTTGCCCAATGAGGTATATAGGGTGCCACCTCTCGAATCACTCATCGACATTGAAATCCGACCAAATGGTGAGGTGATCACAGGAATTAATGTGGTAAAAGTCGTCCCAAGGGCCCCTTCTGCCGGGTATATTGAGCCGGTGAATCCCGAGCCAGTACAATTGTCTGGAACAGGATCCGGTGATATCATGATTGATGCAATTGATCCTGGAAAACTATTGATAGGTCATCGTTATGAAATCAGCTTTGAAGATACTCTTGTGGAAGGCACGACCGGTGATCCGGAACTGATTACCAAAAACTTCACTCTGCGAAATCAAACTACAGGAGAAACCCTCTTTGAAGAGGAGGAGTCGTTTGATAGAGAACTACCGGTTCGGGAAGGCTTCCGGCTTGCGTTTGGTGACCTAGTCCGAAGAGTAGCTGTGGATGCTGAAAACTCATTCTGGGTTACCGGTCAATCGGCACCCATTCATGATTTTTCCTTTGCAGTATCGAGCAGAACTCCAACGGCCTTCGATTATGAGATTGAGTTCTTTGACGAACCTACGCGAACATCCAGAGTGTTTACCCGTGGCAGTACGACCTTTCCCGAATCCATCGTTAACTTCATTGTGACGAACACCATAACGGGTGAGGAGATTGATTTTGGGTATTTTGCGAATCCGCTCCTGCCCAGAGATTTTCGGGCGGTTGCCTACCTATCAGAGGATCGTGTTCTAATTGGCGGAGCCGGAGGTGTTATTCTCGAATCATCCAATGGAGGTGAAACCTGGACTCCAGTAGAGAGTGGTGTATCGGTACGTATCCGGGACTTTGAATTTGTGGATCCGCAAAACGGATTTGCAGCCGGTAGAGGAGGAGTGGTTATTAAAACCACAGATGGTGGGGCAAGTTGGTCCTCTCCACTGGCCACTAATACAGAGACGAACCTCACAGATCTGTTCTTTTTAGATCAAAATACAGGGTTTGTTAGTGGTGAGGGAGGTTTGATCCTAAAAACAACCGACGGAGGAACCACGTGGGAATCACTGGAAACAGGAATTACACGTGCTCTCAATCGAATCCATTTTGTGGATGAAAACACCGGATTTGCCTCCGGATTTGTGACTGTGCTGAAAACAACGGACGGTGGGAGTACCTGGCAAACGATCTCTGTGGGAACCGTTGCCAATTTTACAGCACTTACGTTTTCAGATGATCTGAACGGGTTTGTGGGGGGAACAGCGGGACGAATTTCAAGAACCACGGATGGTGGAACCACATGGGCTGTACTGGATGCAGGGATTGGTGTAAACATTAATCAAATCAACTTTATCAGTGCACAAACCGGATGGCTCACTGGCAGTAATGGAGCACTATGGAAAACAACCGATGGTGGTACTACCTGGACACGGCAGGAGAGCGGCACAGCAGATGAGCTTTTTGGAGTGGATGCACTGAATGGTGAGAGGGTTATCGCCGTCGGTGCTAATGACCGCAGGATTCGAACCTTTAACGGAGGGGATTCATGGACTTCATCGGAAGTGTTTAATCAATTTCGGTCTGCGTTTGATGATAACGGAATTCCACGGAGTGATGTGATCTATTTCCTTGAAGAGATCGACGGAGTTCCCGGGGATGAAAGTACTGGACTCATCGATACATGGAGTGTTTCCCTGATTGCACGAAGCGCCAGCAGTTCTGGTGGTCTGACCGTGAATCCGGCCGCAGGGGATCAGCTTGTGCTCTCCACACTAAAACCCTTTACCGAGGCGGACCTTTTCGAATTCGAGATTCGCTCCGAAAATGTACCCTCTGTGGAGGAGACTCTTGGTGCCGATATTCTGGATGATATTCGCGTGGTGCCCAATCCCTATTTGGTGACTCATATTGCTGAAACATCACCCGGTGATAGGCAGATTCACTTCACAAACCTGCCGGCATCATGTGAAATACGGATATTTACAGTAGCCGGACAGTTGGTGCAGACGCTGGATGTCAATAACCCATTTGATCAGGATCGATATATCTGGGACCTGAAAACAAAAGATGGAAGAGACCTTGCCTACGGAGTGTATATTTACCATGTAACGGCTCCTGGTGTAGGAGAGAAGACGGGGCGATTTGCAGTAATTAAGTGAGTTACTTATTTGTAATAATCCACACGTATGCAGCGTGCATACGATTTCACACATAAAAACCAAAAACAAGCGAAACTATGATTCAAAAGCGACAATATGTGCTACCAACATGGTTCATACTGCCTATGTTTCTGATAAGCGGACTCTTTTCTGATGTATTTGCACAGGAAAATCCAGTTACAGTAACATTCGTAGTGAATACATCAACAGTAGCAGACACACTTACCGAAAATCATGTCGTTCAGATGCGTGGAGCGATCAACGGATCTGAAGACGGCGAAATCAACTGGGGTTCTACCTCCAAGCAAGCAACCAATGTTGGTGGCGACTATTGGGAGATCGACCTTGAACTAAACCCAGGCGATGAAGTGGCCTACAAATTCTGGACCGGAACAAACACAGAGAGTGGTCTCGGATACGATGGTGGCTGGGAGACGGGCGATAATAATATCTTCACGGTTCCGGCAGATGCGAGCGAAGATATTCGGACTGATGTCATCTATTTTGCCCGACCCGAAATCGGACGACAGGCACCCTTTACCTATGGTGCGGGCGAAGAGGGTGAAGTTGCACTTCATTTCCGGGTGAATGTCGGCAATCTGATTGCGACCAATGTTTTGGATACCACGAATGCAAATCACGTAGTTGGTGTACGCGGCCAGATCAATCCTGAGACCGGAGAGGTAGCTCATAAATTTGTCATCGACAAAGGTGATGAAATTAACTGGGAATCCACACCGGACCGGTTTGTGAATATCCCTGCTGCCGACAGTACGTTACACTGGGTGTTCTTTAGTGATACCCCACCACCCACTGGGGAGATTGTAACGGCAGATGTTGAGTTTACTGTGAACGTAGGGCTTTTGGAAGGACTTGGATATTTTAACCGAGCAATCGGTGATTTTGTAGCTGTTCCGGGTGGATTTAATGGCTGGGACACTTCTACTTCTATGACCTACGATGAGATCGAGGATGTCTGGACCAGCACACAAGAGATCACGGGTGAAGTAGGTACTTCGGTTGCCTACAAATATTTCATCAACTGGGACGACAGTCGCTTCGATCCGGAGAGTCCAAATTATATCCCCAACCTGACCGAAGGAAATGGATGGGAAGAGCCAGGAACAACAGGTGGTGCAGACAGAACGTACGAGTTAACCGCAGAAACAGTACAGTCTGCAACCGGAGATTTTGGCACCTCCATCGCTTACTTCAACAGTATTCCACAGGAAGCACTGATTACGCAGGATGGAACCGGAACGGCAACCTATCCTGTTACCTTCAAACTGGATATGACAGCGGCATTGGACTACCAGGCTCAACCCTTCAATCCAGCTGAAGATTCCGTTTATTTGATGCTGGAAACCCCTATTCTGGGACTCACACAAGGAATTCCGATTGGTGATGGAGCACCGATCTTTAACCCTGGCAACGAACAGGTTCTCGAGCGTGTACGGTTTGAGCCAACGGGTACAGGTAATATGTACGAGTTGACCCTCGACCTAGATCTCCCTGCAGAAAACCACTTTGGGTTTACCATTGCGTATGTGGGTGAAAACGGAAACCGTGTTCAAAACGGTGGTGGATTCAATGCCGGTCGACGGTATTATCGCTATGCACAACCGGAACTCGTCATTGATGGAACCTCTACGTGGCCTGCTGGTGGATATGAGTTGGACATGATTGAGTGGAAAGAGGAAGATTTGGATTTCCCCACACCACCAGATTACGGACTGGGTGGAGGAACTCTGGCTTATGATTTCTTCAACGATGCAAAACCAACCGTTTTGGATTGGGGAGCCACTATGCCGCTACAGCTTGAGCCCGTAAAGGATGAAAACACCCAAAACGTGTTCTATTCCGGAACGCTCTACATTCAAACCGGAAGCACGGAACCACCGGCAGATCCGGATGTGCGTCCGGTTTTGTTCTCTGTGGATATGGAGGACGTATCATCATTCAATCCTGAAACCGATGAAGTATACGTACGGGGTGCCTTCAATGATTGGGGAACAACTCAATTATTTAGCGATGAAGAGGATCTCTATTATGAAACAATTGTTGAAGTAGAAGGAGCGACAGGAAGTAATATCGCTTATAAGTTCTACTATGCTGATCCTTCAGATATTGATAACGGAGTTTGGGAGAATAATTTGCCATCTGACCGTTCATTCGAACTTTTCCCAGCCGGAATAATTCAGATATTACCTGACACTGATTTTGATGTTGAACTCTACGACTATACATATCTACAGATAATCCATAATTCTGCAGATCCTGCAGTTGAATCTGTAGACATATATGTAGACGGTGACATGGCGATAGATGAATTTGCTTTTAGGGAGGCAACTGTTTTTCTTCCTGCTCCGACAGACGTTGAATTGCAACTCACAATCACACCAGCCGGAGCTGACCCTGCGGCCGGAGTGACCGTGCCGGTAACGTTGGAAGAAGATCAGAAATACTACGCGATCGCTTCGGGGGTACTAAACCCGGATAACTTCGCAGCTAGTCCAACCTCGTCCGACATTGGATTCCGACTCGATCTGGTAGCAGGTACTCAACTTTCAGCAGCATCTGACAGCCTAAGTTTTAAGATCATGCACGGTGCCACCGATGCCCCAGCCGTTGATTTGTTTGTACAAGGGTTACCCGATCCTATCGTTTCTGGGGCAACATTCAGTGCCATTACCGACTACATCACAGTACCGGCACCAGAGGTCTACACCATCGAT
>Ga0129352_10147291_pt1 | contig 10498 bp, 8 predicted proteins | sample CPBNA1_6_FD_105429 | JGI IMG/M metagenome (GOLD analysis project Ga0129352, IMG submission 105429) | Freshwater to marine salinity gradient microbial communities from Chesapeake Bay, USA - CPBay_Sum_27_0.2_RNA1 (Metagenome Metatranscriptome) | ecosystem: Environmental > Aquatic > Marine >... | reverse complement strand
AATTAGTCCTATGCTAGCATCTTACGTACCTATTCTTGTTCTTTTCGGCGTTGCATTTGCACTCGCTCTCGTGCTGATGACCCTTTCCCGAATTGCCGGTCCCTACCGCCCCAACAAAATAAAACTTGACCCGTATGAGAGTGGTATGGACCCGGTTGGGCAGGCCAAGGAACGGTACTCAATAGCATTTTATCTAGTGGCCATGGAATTTATTGTGTTTGATCTCGAAGTCATTTTTATCTACCCGTGGGCCGTCGGGTTTCGGGATCTTGGAGTGGGAACGTTTTACGCCATGGTGGTATTTGTGGTAATCCTATTTGTAGGACTTTTTTACACGTTGAGAAAAGGTACTCTCGATTGGGACATGAAATCGCTGAAACATCAAGCAATGAAACTTTGATCGTATGGGAATTGAAAGCGCGTTAGGAGAAGGATATCTCACAAGCAGGGTCGATGCTCTGGTGAATTGGGCACGTGCAAATGCTGCATGGCCCATGCCGATGGGACTGGCTTGCTGTGCAATTGAAATGATGGCGTTTGCCGGGCCAAAATACGATGCTGCGCGATTTGGATCCGAAGTGATGCGTTTTTCGCCGCGGCAAAGTGATGTTATGATCGTGGCCGGCTGGTGTACCTACAAAATGTCGCATGCTGTGCGCGGGATCTGGGATCAGATGCCAGATCCAAAGTGGTGTATTGCCATGGGTGCTTGTGCGTCCACCGGGGGGATGCACCGTAGCTACGGAGTGGTTCAGGGCGTGGATAATTTTTTGCCTGTGGATGCTTACATTTCCGGGTGTCCACCAAGACCCGACGCCGTTCTTCATGCCCTGATGAAGATTCAGGATAAGATCAAAACGGAACATTCGGTTTTACTTGATGCATAGAAGTGGGTGCAAGACTTGTCATCCGAAATGAAAATCCGAAATGGAAATACTTAGTTTGAAAATCGTATGAGTTCATCTCCCGCAGGGTCGCTATCAAACACCATAGAGGAAGTAACCAAGCATCATACATCAGCCGTGATTGAGGCTTATACTTCATCTGGTGACACGTTTTTGAGAATTGAGAAGGAGTCGCTCCTTGCTGTATGTTCCTGGCTTAAAGAAGAGCATGATTTTGTCTATTTGGCCGATATTGTTGGAGCAGATCGTTTTACGTCTGATGAGCGGTTCGAAGTGATTTACAATCTGTTGAGTTTAAAAAACCAGTGCCGTTTGTTTGTGAAGGTTCGGTGCGATGAAGACGCTCCTTCACTGGAATCCGTGACTGGAATCTGGCCAGGTGCAAATTGGAAAGAGCGGGAAGTATACGATATGTTTGGCATCCGCTTCGAAAATCACCCCGATTTGCGACGGATGTACCTGCCCGAAGATTTCCAATATTACCCACTTCGAAAAGAGTTTCCACTGCTGGGTGTGCCCGGGTCTATTCCGCTTCCTAATACAACCCCAGATGCAGATTAATCAACCCACTCTATGAAATTAACTGATATTCAATCCAAAACGGAGTCTACGTTCTTCCCCGAACACCAGGGAAGTCTCTACAAAAGTCTGGAAGACAAGCACACGACGATTGAGGAGATGGATGACAGTGATCCCCTCAACGCAAAAATGGTGCTGAATATGGGTCCACAGCACCCGGCAACGCACGGTGTATTGCGTCTGGTACTTCAGCTGAAGGGGGAATTGATTGAAAAAGCGAAGCTGGATATTGGATATCTGCACCGAGGCGTGGAAAAGATTGCGGAGAACAAAACTTATCAGGAGTTTATGCCGTACACCGATCGCATGGACTACCTCTCTCCCTACAGCAACAACGTAGCTCTTTGCACTGCTGTTGAGAAAATTGCTAGTGTAGAAGTGCCTGAGCGTGCACATTACATACGTATGATAGGTGCAGAGTTAGCACGAATCTCCTCTCATCTCCTTTGGCTCGGAACAATGGTCATGGATGCCGGAGCTGTATCCTTCTTCATCTGGACATTCAAGGAACGCGAAAAGATTTATGATATCATGGATTATATTGCGGGCCATCGATTTACGGTTTCGCATGCGCGAATTGGAGGGGTGGCGAATGATCTCACCGATGAAGCAACGAGTGCCATTAAAGAGTTCGTAGACAGTTTCCCGAAACAGCTCGAAAGTTATCACAAACTGCTCGACCGCAATCGGATTTTCTTTGACCGAAATGAGGGCGTGGGCGTTTTGAAAACGGAAGATGCTCTTGGTCTGGGTGCAACCGGTCCGGTGCTGAGAGCCACAGGATACGGGTACGATGTGCGAAAATTCACTCCCTACGCACGGTACGATCAGGTGGAATTTCAGGTGCCCACGCGTATGGAAGGCGATAATCTCGCTCGATATTATATACGAATGGAAGAGATGGAAGAGAGCATCCGGATTATCCGGCAGTGCCTCGAACAGATTCCGTCCGGGCCGATCCGAACCAACAATGCAAAGCAGGCCTACCCTTCCAAAGATGAAGTCTACTACTCCATGGAGGGGATGATTCACGATTTTATGATGACCGATACCGGAATTTGTCCGCCTGAAGGAGCGGAAGCCTACCATGCGGTAGAATCTCCCAAAGGTGAACTCGGTTACTTTATTCAGAGCGATGGTACCGGGCATCCGTGGAGGTTGAAGGTAAACGCTCCCTCCTTTTGCAATCTTCAAATACTCGAAAATATCCTGGACGGCGAAATGGTTTCCGACACGGTTGTAATCATTGGCGGTGTAGACCCCGTTTTAGGTGAAGCAGACAAATAGACTCCCATTAAGAATCCCATGACGTACGAATTTACCAAAGAGGATCTGGACAGGATCGAATCAATAAAAAAAGAGTACCCGGAGGTGAAAGCAACCACGTTGCAGGTACTCTGGGTGGCTCAGGACCGGTTTGGTCATGTGGATGCAGATGTGCAGCGGCTGGTGGCCGCAACGCTGGAGCTTCCGGAGGCCCATGTTCACGGTGTAGCTTCCTTCTACACGCAGTATTACAAGCAGAAGATGGGTAAACACGTCCTGGATGTGTGTACCTGTTTGAGTTGTCAGCTTTGTGGAGGGTATGATATTTTGAATCACCTCGAAAAGAAACTGGGTATCAAAGCCGGGGAAACCACAAAAGACGGTATGTTTTCCCTGCAGCAGGTCGAGTGCCTTGGGGCCTGTGGGTATGCACCAATGCTTCAGGTCACCAACGGTGAGTTTGTGAATCATCTCACAGAGGAAAAAGTAGATCATTTGCTCGATAAACTTCGCAACGGGGAAGATCCGGAACACGAAATGATGGAGATGCCTCTCCGCAAACAAAAAGAGAACCCATGAGCCAATCAGACTGGAGAACGTATAAACCTGTGCTGATCCCGCCTGTGGACAACCTCCATGAAATCGAGGTGTACCGCAAGCAAGGCGGATATGAGGCACTCAAGAGTGTGCTCACCGATAAGAAACGCTGGGCAGATCCAAAGAGCGTTGTGGATGAAGTGAAGGCAGCTAACATCCGTGGACGTGGCGGAGCCGGTTTTAATGCAGGTTTGAAGTGGTCATTTATGCCTCCTGCGGATGGTGGTCCACGCTATTTGGCCTGCAATGGTGATGAATCGGAACCCGGAACATTCAAAGACCGGAAAATATTTGAATACAATCCACATCTGTTCATTGAGGGAGCGGTCATTGCAGCGTATGCAATGGAGATCACCACGATCTATGTGTACATTCGGGGCGAATACCGTCCGTTTATCGAAATGATGCGCAAAGCAGTTCAGGATGCCTACAAGAATGGTATGCTTGGCAAGAATATTTTGAAGAGCAACTTTAGCGTGGACATGGTTGTCGCTTCCGGTGCAGGCGCATACATCTGCGGTGAGGAAACCTCCATGCTGGAATCGATCGAAGGAAAGCGTGGGTATCCGCGAGTGAAACCGCCTTTCCCCGCTCAAAAAGGTTTGTGGGGACGACCTACCACCATCAACAATATTGAAACACTCTCCTGTGTACCACTTGTGATCCGAAACGGAGCCGACTGGTTTAGCTCGATAGGGGCAAAAAATCATCCGGGTCCTCTACTCTACGGGATTTCCGGTCATGTAAACCGGCCTGGAGTCTATGAACTCCCCAGTGGTGTTCCTGTTTTGGAACTGATCGAAGAGGTTGCCGGTGGAATGCGTAATGGAAAGAAACTAAAAGCGATCATCCCGGGTGGTTCCTCCACCCCGATCCTCCGCGCAGATCAGCTGGACGGAGTAACGATGGACAGCGATTCACTTCGGACAGCCGGATCCATGCTTGGCACCTCTGGAATGGTTGTCATGGACGAGGACACTGATATTGTCGAGGTTCTGTGGCGTATCTCCCACTTTTATCATCATGAGTCTTGCGGGCAGTGTACCCCATGCAGGGACGGAACCGGATGGCTTGAGAAAATTCTGCTAAAAATTCGCAATGGGGATGGAGAAACACGGGATTTGGATCTGTTACTGGATGTGACAACACAAATGGAAGGCCGTACGATCTGCGCCCTTGCAGATGCAGCAGCATGGCCTGTTCGATATACGATTACCCGTTTCCGGGACGAATTCGAAGCACGGTGCAAAAAATCCGTTCACGCTTTGGTTTGACGAATAGACGGAAAGTAACCATCAATTTTTAGACACCAATCACTAAGCTAACAATGACCATGTCTGAAGTATTTATCGACGGAAAACGGTATGAGTTTGAAGGACAACCACAGTTGTTGCAGTTCATTCTCGATCTGGGACTCGAAGTGCCTTTTTTCTGCTATCACCCCAGTATGACCGCTCCTGCAAACTGCAGACAGTGCATGGTGAAAGTTGGTTCTCCTGTAAAAGACCGAGAGACCGGTGAGTATGAGCTTGACGATGAGGGTAACCGGGTCATTCGCTGGTTTCCGAAACTTCAGACCTCCTGCAATACCGTGATCGCGGATGGTATGGTAGTACAGACACAGGAAAGTGATGAATTGGTACAGCGAGCACAAAAAGATACATTGGAATTCATTCTGGCAAACCACCCGCTGGATTGTCCGATTTGTGATCAGGCGGGAGAATGTCCACTGCAGATTCAAACTTACAAATACGGTCCGGAAGGAAGCCGTTTTGAGGTAAAAAAAGTACATAAGCCCAAGCATGTCCAACTCGGCCCGCGTGTCACACTGGATGCAGAACGATGCATCAATTGCACACGATGCGTACGTTTTACGGATGAGATCAGCAAATCCCATCAGCTCACCATTGTGGAGCGGGGTGATAAAAACTACCCTGTCACTGCGCCAGGACGTAGTTTTGACGACCCTTACTCACTCAATACCGTAGACATTTGCCCGGTTGGTGCTCTCACTTCTACCGATTTCCGATTCAAAGCTCGCGTCTGGGAGATGAATCAGACGCCCAGCATCGACATCACCAATGGAAAAGGATGTAATATCGATCTTTGGACGCGCGATAACCTGGTTCTGCGCATTACTCCGCGTTTTCATCCGGAGGTAAACGATTACTGGATGCCGGATGCCGGACGCGAGGCCTATCAACTCTTCAACGAAAACAGGGTTTCCCATCCGGCTCAAAAACTGGAAAGCGAGCAGGTATCAGCATCATGGAACCATGCTTTAGAGACGCTGGCAGAACAGCTTGAACAGACCGACCGTAAAGATGTGCTGTTTATTGGAAGCCCGCATGCATCCGTAGAAGAAAATTTCGCTCTGATGCAGCTTGCAAATCTAACGGGGGCCAAGACTCCCGTATTCACGCCCCATGTGGAAGAGGGTTCCGGTGATGGGTTCTTATTGTCGGATGATCAGGCGCCCAATGCAGAAGGTTGCCGACTACTTGGACTGGAAGAGGTTTCTCCGAAACAGATGCAGACTAAGGTTTCCGAAGCACGTTTGATAGTTGCGCTGAATGATAATCTGTTTGGACGCGGAGTTTTGGATGCAACACATGCAAAGAATGCTTTTTGGGTCGTATTTGCATCCAATCACACCGAGACTACGCAAATGGCCGACCTGCTGATTCCGATCACTACGGCTGCAGAACACGCAGCCAGCTATGTAAATGTGGACTCTCGAATTCAGCGAACCTTCCCGGCAAAAGAGACGAAGTATTCGAATCGTCGCCTTAGTATGGAGATGTCGGAGGGACGTTTGGATCGCTTTGGAACCAGCTTTGACAACTGGGTCACGGAAGATCACAAGATCGATTGTGTGCCGTTCTGGGATTTTGCTACACAGGCCGGCGAGCGACTTGGATTGAATCTGCACCTGATCGACGGCCGGCAGATTATGGATCAAATCGCAACCATGAATCCGGCATTTGAGGGGGTCAGTTACGTAACAATGGATGAGCAGGGCGGGATCGTACTTGCAAAGGAATCTATGGCTAAATCGAAGTAAATTATGACAGAAATAACCTCTGCCTCCTACATTGTTCTGGGAGTATCCCTGTTTATGCTTCTTAATTCTGCAGCACTTACAGTGTACGCAGAACGAAGAATCGCTGCATTTATTCAGTACCGTGTTGGTCCAAACCGTGTAGGGCCTTTGGGATTGCTCCAGCCTATAGCGGATGTGGTGAAATTGATTCTCAAGGAGGATGTTACTCCCCGAAACAGTTACCGGACGTTACATACGATAGCACCGTTGATACCGGTGGTAACCGCTTTGATGACTGTGGCGGTGATTCCGTTTGGTGAGGGAATTTTTGTAACGAATATTAATGCCAGTGTGCTGTATTTGCTGGCGATCGCGTCTCTTGGCGTGTATGGGGTTACGTTGGCCGGATGGAGTTCGAACAGTAAGTATTCCCTGCTTGGCGGGCTGCGGGCGGCTGCTCAGATGATCAGTTATGAGCTGCCACTTGGGATGGCGATTGCCTCGGTCATTTTGTTTGTAGGATCGCTAAGTATCGTGGATGTGGCTGCTGCGCAGGAGAATTGGTGGTTTATCTTTCTCAATCCTATCGGGGCAATCATTTTTATAATTGCGGCCTTTGCCGAAAGCAACCGAACTCCGTTTGATATTGTAGAAGCGGAACAGGAGCTTGTTGGCGGTTTTCACACCGAATATAGCTCCATGAAATTTGGGATGTTTTTTCTGGCAGAATACATGCATGTGGTGATCAATTCGATGCTGATCACAACTTTCTTTTTTGGAAGTTACCATCTTCCTTTTGCCGGGTACTGGCTACCGGAAATGTCTCCGCTTCTGAAGGGTCTATTGGATGTCTCTGTATTCGTAGCTAAGACCGGATTCTTTGTATTCTTCTTTATATGGATTCGCTGGACCATTCCACGATTCAAATTTAATCAGGTGATGACATTGGGCTGGGCCAAATTGCTACCGATGAGCATTGTAAATTTTATGGCCATCGCTGCTGTGCTCTACTTCTTGTTTTGATTTGGCACGGTGTAATTTGAGTGATGGAGTCTTATCCTCTGCCCTTGTCGTTGCCCTTACCTCTTGCCTGGAATAATAAAAACAGAAGAACATGTACGAGTTTGTTGAGTACGCTCTGTACAAGAAGCATACCTGCCACCTCCGCGGTTGCGACGTTCAAAACTTTGGATAGTTCAATCCCCGCCCACACAAAAGCAAGCTCTTTTCCCGGCAGAAAAGGAATTCGTTTGATCACGATATCTACGGTCACATAGACCAGCCAGGTACTAAGGGGGATCAAAGGTAGAACCACCATCCACTGCAAGATCATGAGCGCATTGTGGATCAAAAATCGGCCCATGTAGATAGCAAAGATGGATGCTGCTGTTTTTACCGGCAAACTAAACAGATAACTTCGGAACGTGTAAAGAAGCACACCGGCCAGAAAAAGTACCAGACCCATCGCTGCCAGATAGAAGAGATCGACCCGCTCAAGCCACGGACCTGGATCTACAATTCCACTGCCCAAGAGGATAGCAATCAAAAAGAGAGCTACCGAATTTGAGGTAATCGCCGACAAAATAGAGCTGTCACGAATGTCCTTCAATATCTGCTTCTCACCAAGACCGGTCGCTTTTCGTGCCCAGGTAAACAGATAAAATTCACCCGAGTAGCCGACAAATTCCTCGTTGTAAAAGCGTTTAAGAATAAACACTTTGAACGCCTCCAGTGCACGAAACGTCCATAACTGACGATAGATTAGCACTTCCGCTATGGGCAGGCTTACAAACAGAAACAGAAATAGCAGGTAAAAGAGTGGCTGATCCGGCAGATTACGAAATACCTCCGCCCAACCAATTTCAAAAAGTTGATAGGTTACGATTCCCAAAATGAGGGCGGTAATAATCCGCTGACCCCACTTTGCCATTGAATCAGCCCTGGGACTACTCCGAAACGCCTGAAATGTCCGAATCGCTCGTTTCAGACGGCTGATGTCTGATGTATTCGGGTCACGTTCCGGAGAATCCACCGTCACAAGGCCTTACCGATCCTATAACTCAACTTCTTTATCCAATCCTCGTCGCTTCAGCAGGTGCTTCACATCCGGATCCGCACCGCGAAACTCCCGGTACATCTCCATCGCATCCAAACTGCCTCCTCTCGATAAAATAAGTTCTCGGTACCGCATTCCATTCTCTCGGTTCAGCCCTCCTTGTGTACCCATGAAGGCAAATGCATCCGCTGCAAGCACCTCGCTCCACATGTATGCATAATAATTTGCGGAATACCCTCCGGCGAAAATGTGCGCAAAATAGGGGGACCGATAACGTGGCGGTACAGCCGGTAGATCCATATTGTATTTTGCCAATGCAGCAGCCTCAAACGCCTCTACATCAATATCATCGGATGCCTCTTCCATGGAGAGCATGTGCCACTCGAGATCCAGCATGGTCGCTGCAAGATACTCATAGGTATCAAATCCTTGATTAAAGTTGCGCGCATCAATCAGCTTAGCGAGAAGTTCATCGGGTATCGCTTCACCGGTCTCGTAGTGATATGCATAATTTCCGAGTACTTCAGGATGGATCGCCCAATCTTCCTCAAAAGTAGAGGGAAACTCCACAAAATCGCGTGGAACAGACGTACCTGCCTGAGATGGGTAGGTTACCTCCGAAAAAAGCCCGTGTACGCCGTGCCCAACCTCATGAAACAGAGTCGTTACATTATCAAACGTAACAAGCGTTGGTTCACCCTCAGCCGGCGGCTCCACATTCAGAACATTTACAATGACCGGTTTGTCACCGGTAAGTCCGTTTTGAGACACAAAAGAACTCATCCAAGCACCGCCCCGCTTCGAGCTGCGTGCAACATAATCGGCATAAAACAAACCAATCTGCTCGCCATCCTCATCCAGTACATCAAAGGTACGAACATCTTCGTGATACAGTGGCAGATCAAAACGCTCGGTAAAGGTTACACCATACAGCCGGTTCATGGTGTAAAAAACCCCATCCTCCAGAACTCGGTTCAGTTCGAAATAGGGACGAACTTCCGCCTGATCGATCTCATACTTTGCTTTGCGTACTTTCTCGGAGTAATAACCCCAGTCCCACGGCATAACACCATCCTCTAAACCCTCTGCGCGCATCATCTCTTCTATCTCCCGAGCTTCCAGACGTGTATTAGAAACAACCGCCGGAATGAGACCCGTCAGCATGTCAAGTGCATTTTCCGGTGTTTTTGCGGTTTGCGGCTCCAGCGAATAGGATGCATAATTATCGTACCCCAACAAATTCGCCCGTTCGGCACGCAATGCCACCATCTCCTTGATCAATGGCCGGTTATCCACACCACCCTGCTGTCCGACTCCACGCTCTGCTGATGCTTCCCAAATACGTTTGCGCATTTCACGATTATTCAGACTCTTCAAAATCGGCTGCCGGGTTGTATTCGTAATTGTAATAAGATACCCATTATCATACCCCTGCTCCTCAGCAGCCTCTTGCGCAGCTGCCATGCGGCCTTCACTCAAACCATCCAGCATCGCAGCGTCCTCCACAAATACAGAACGTTCTTTCGTCAGTTTTAGAAGATTCTGTGAAAATTCCGTGGTCAAGGTTGACATCCGCTCATTGATCTCTCGCATCCGTTGCTTTTCATCCTCGGATAGCAGGGCCCCGGAACGCACAAATGAACGCCGAGTATCCTCCAGCAATTTCCTGGCAGATGGATCCAGATCCAACTCTTCACGTTGATTGTACAACGTTTCGATCCGCTGAAAAAGATCCGCATTCAGAGAGATATTATCGGAGTGTGCAGCCAGTCTAGGTGAAATCTCAGACTGAATCTCCTGTATCTCTGCATTGGTGTGGGACGATGTAAGATTGAAAAAGACTCTCTGAACCCGCGTAAGTAAACTCCCGCTTAATTCCATCGCTACGATTGTATTTTCGAACGTGGGTACTTCCTCCTGTGTGGCAATTGCCTCGATCTCCTCGAGATGAACCTTCATACCCGCTTCGAATGCCGGCATGTAGTGTTCTATTCGTATGGCATCGAAATCGGGTGCCTGAAACGGCAGTTCACTAGGAGCGAAAAACGGATT
>Ga0129352_10312696_pt1 | contig 10515 bp, 10 predicted proteins | sample CPBNA1_6_FD_105429 | JGI IMG/M metagenome (GOLD analysis project Ga0129352, IMG submission 105429) | Freshwater to marine salinity gradient microbial communities from Chesapeake Bay, USA - CPBay_Sum_27_0.2_RNA1 (Metagenome Metatranscriptome) | ecosystem: Environmental > Aquatic > Marine >... | reverse complement strand
CTAAAGTATTTTCAGCACAATCATTTAAAATAGGAGTCTACATTGGCTATACAAACATCTACAGAAAGAGGATCTTGGAATTCTAGATTAGGTTTTATACTGGCTGCGGCGGGTTCTGCCGTTGGATTAGGAAACATCTGGGGCTTCCCAACAAAAGTAGCAACTGAAGGTGGTGCCGCTTATTTAATCATCTATTTGTTATGTACATTTTTAATTGGTTTTCCTGTAATGGTAGCTGAATTAAGCATAGGTCGAGCTTCTAGACGTAATCCAGTGGGAGCTTTTAAAGCCTTAAGTAACAATAAATTTTTTCCTTTAGTTGGGTTATGGGGCGTCATTTGTGGAGTGATGATCCTCTCCTTCTATTCCGTTATTGCTGGTTGGGCATTTGGTTATGCATTTGAAGAAATATTTTATTTCCTTGGTTGGACTCAAATGGCCGATCTACTGACAGATACAGGAAACGGCTGGAAAAATGCCTTACTGGCAGTCATATTCATGTTGGCCACCATCAAGATTATCACAGGTGGTGTTAGTGATGGTATTGAAAAGGCAACTAAGACCATGATGCCTCTTCTAGTTGGGATTATTGTCATTATGATCCTTTACGTTCTCACCCAGGATGGTGCTATGGATGGGGTTAGAGAATATTTATTACCAGACTTTTCACGTATTACCACGGATTTAATCTTTTCAGCGATGGGGCAAGCCTTCTTCTCACTGTCTTTAGGAATGGGTGCGCTCATCACCTACGGCTCTTATCTGAGTAAAAAAAGAAAATATTCCTCAGGTAGCCGCTTTTGTCACACTAGCCGATGTAGGGATTGCTTTTTTAGCAGGTTTACTCATTATACCAGCTATGTATGTGGCTAGAAGCGCTGGAATAGAAATCTTTGTGGGCGATCAACTTGCGTCGAGTACTGATTTGGTATTTCAGATTTTACCAGCTCTATTTCATACTATTGGGGGCTTTGTGGGGGTAACTCTTGGGGTGGTATTTTTCTTGCTATTAAGCATAGCCGCACTCACATCCACCATTTCATTATTAGAAGTCCCCGTGTCTTATGTCATTGACGAACACCAAATGGAACGATCCAAAGCGGCGTGGTTAGTAGGACTGGGAGTAACCTTTATTTCAGTAGTTATAGCCTTTCAGACTAGTTTAATCGGTAGTTTCAGTTATATTTTTAGCGACTTAGGCTTACCTATAGGGGGATTACTTATCTGTTTATTTATAGCTTTTGTCTGGAAGAAAGAAGAAGCATTGAATGAGTTGGAACACGGCTTTCCAACCATCAAACAAAGCTTATTTGCAAAAGTTTGGCCCGTTTTTCTATATGTAATCTGCCCTGCTGCTATAGCGTATAACATCATTAGCAACTTCCTATAAATAGTTTAATTTGCTTAAAACTTGTTACTCAGGTTAAGTAGCTTTATTTTTGTATATCCATCAACCCAATACTATTAGATGTCCAAAGTATCGACTGCCGATTTCCGTAATGGAATGGTTTTAAATATGGATGGTGTGTTATATGCCATTACTGAATTTCAACACGTAAAACCCGGCAAAGGGCCCGCTTTCGTCCGGACTAAGTTAAAAGGTATAGTAAACGACAAAAATATTGATAAAACATGGCGTTCTGGCGAAAAAACAGAAGCTGTCAGGGTTGAAACCAGAGAATATCAATACTTATACAATGATGGCGAGTCTTTCTATTTCATGAACAATGCTACTTTTGAGCAAATTCCTGTTTTCCCTCATCAAGTAGAACGCAAAGAATTTCTAATTGAAGGCCAAAACTGTACTATTTTGTTCAATGCAGATGATGAGCAAGTGCTTTATGCAGAACCACCGGCTCATTTAGTTTTAAAAGTGGAACAAACAGACCCCGGTGTTAAAGGTGACACTGCTCAAGGTGGGTCTAAGCCAGCAACATTAGAATCAGGTGCGGTGGTTAATGTTCCTTTATTTGTAAATGAGGGCGAGTTAATCAAAGTAGATACAAGAACAGGAACCTACTTAGAACGAGCTAAATAAAAAAATTACTGAACTTAGACTATATAAAATTACATAGTCATTATAAAAATTCTTGGTAGTGCGCGGATCTAATAATCTATTAGTCCGTTTTATCTACCTCCTACATTAATTTAGAAAGAGCTAACTACTTATTATGGATTTAAAACTAGTAAAAAAGATTATTGACCTTATTGCAGCCAGCGATGTAAACGAAGTAGCCATCGAAGAGGGTGATTTTAAAATAAAAGTGAAAAAACTATCTGAAACATCTCAGGTCAGTTATACCCAACCGATGATTGCTCAGCCTACCGCTCCGGCTGTCACTCATAAGACTGAATCGTCGAACACGGCTGATTTAACTACTCCTGCTGCTGCTGCAAATACCATTGAGGCACCCATTGTAGGTACCTTTTATCAAGCACCCTCACCTGATTCGGACCCCTTTGTAAAAGTGGGTGATAAGGTTCAATCCGGTCAAACCCTTTGTATTATTGAAGCGATGAAGATTATGAATGAAATTGAATCAGACTGTTCAGGCACGATAACCGAAATATTAGTTTCAGATGGGACACCGGTGGAATTTGGTCAACCACTGTTTTCAATATCTAAAGACTAGTTTACATGTTTAACAAAATCTTAATTGCGAATAGAGGTGAAATAGCCCTCCGTATAATTCGTACATGCAAAGAAATGGGTATACCGACGGTTGCCGTTTATTCGACTGCAGACAAAGACAGTTTACACGTTAAGTTTGCTGACGAAGCGGTGTGTATTGGGCCAGCTTCAAGTAAAGAAAGTTATTTAAAAATTCCCTCCATATTAGCTGCTGCAGAAATTACAAATGCAGACGCTATTCACCCAGGATATGGGTTTTTAGCAGAGAATTCAGAATTCTCTAGAATTTGTGAAGAACACAATATCAAATTTATTGGTCCCTCACCCGAGGCTATATCTTCCATGGGTGATAAAGCTGTAGCTAAAGCAACGATGATCAATAATAAGGTACCCGTTGTTCCAGGAAGTGATGGAGTTGTCACCCATTACGAAGACGCCAAAAAGGTTTGTGATAGCATTGGCTTCCCTGTAATAGTTAAAGCCTCAGCAGGTGGTGGTGGGCGTGGGATGAGAGTGGTTTTGAATGCCTCTGAGCTCCAAAAAAACTTCGAAATGTGTCGAAACGAAGCCGAGACAGCCTTCAATAATCCAGCTGTTTATATTGAGCGCTTTGTTCAAAATCCACATCATGTTGAAATTCAGGTTCTAGCCGATCAACACGGCAACGCTATTTCTCTCGGGGAAAGAGATTGTTCGTTACAACGTAGGCATCAAAAAATACTAGAAGAGGCTCCCTCTCCCCTAGTAACTCCAGCTCTGCGAGAAAAAATGGGCCAAGCCGCTGTAAATGCAGCACTTTCAGTTCAATATGAAGGTGCGGGTACAGTAGAATTTCTGGTTGATGATGATCTCAACTTCTATTTCATGGAAATGAATACGAGAATACAAGTTGAGCACCCTGTGACCGAACAAATTACTGGATATGACCTGATCGAAGAACAAATTAAGGTGGCCGCTGGAAAGTCTATTGCAGATTATCAAGTCAACTTGTCTGGTCACTCCATAGAATGTCGAATAAATGCAGAAGATCCTGAATTTAATTTTCGACCCTCTGCTGGTGAAATTACCGTTTTTCATCCACCAGGAGGGCAAGGCGTTCGACTAGATACCCACGTCTATTCAGGCTACCGAATACCACCTTATTATGATTCAATGATAGCAAAACTTATAGTTACTGCTAAGACAAGACCAGAGGCAATCATAAAGATGCGTAGAGCTTTACAAGAGTTCATTATTGAGGGAGTCAAAACAACTATTCCCTATCACATACAGTTGATGGACGATCCTAACTTCAATAAAGGGTCTGTTAGCACCAAATATTTAGAAACATCTTTTACCTATAAGGCCGAAAAAAACGCCTAATCATAAAATAATAGCACCATATGAGTACACCAAATCATCTATTTTACACCAAGGATCATGAATGGGTTCACATTCATGATGATGGTACAGCCACTATTGGCATAACTGATTTCGCTCAAGGCGAATTGGGGGATATAGTTTTTGTCGAATTAAATGATGTGGGCGATGTATGTGAAAAAGAGGATACTTTTGGTACTGTTGAAGCAGTAAAAACAGTATCCGATCTCTATGCTCCCTTAGATGGAGAAATTATCGAAATTAACGAAGCTCTTGAAGACGAACCTGAATTAGTGAATGACGATCCCTATGGTCAAGGTTGGATGATCAAAATTTCCATTTCGAATCCAGATCAAAAAGCCGAATTATTAGATTCTGAAGCCTATCAAGCACTTATTTAAAAGCATGAGCCGTCACAATGAATGGATTCTAATTTTAGACTACGGGTCCCAACTCACTCAACTCATAGCTAGGCGTCTTAGGGAACTCAACATCTACTGTGAGATACACCCGTATAATGTCGATTTAGCTCAGGTTTCAACACCTCAACCCTCCGGTATCATTCTCTCTGGTGGTCCAATGAGTGTAAACGACGTTGATGCACCCCATCTTCAGCCTGATATTTTAGAGTTTGACACTCCAATTTTAGGTATTTGTTATGGTCTTCAACTACTCTCCCACACCTTAAAACCCGGATCGGTTGAACGAGCGGAAAAAAGAGAATATGGACGCGCTCATCTTATTGTAAATAATGCTCAAGACTTACTTAAAGATATTCCTCAGAATTCAGTCGTATGGATGTCACACGGTGATCACATTGAAGAGGTAGATTCAGATCTCGAGATCATAGCTCAGACTAAGAATGCTCATGTTGCTGCCATTAAGCATCGTTCTAAACCAATCTATGGGGTTCAATTTCATCCAGAAGTAGCTCACACAGAATATGGAACTCAATTACTCTCGAATTTTGCGCTTGGCATCTGTGGGTTAGTTGGGGATTGGACTGCTTCTTCTTTCATTGAAGAACAAACCGAAGCCATTAGAAGTAAAGTTGGTGATGATAAGGTACTTTGCGCATTGTCAGGCGGAGTTGATTCTACCGTAGTTGCAACGCTTCTGCACAAAGCTATAGGTGATCAGTTATTATGTGTATTTGTAGATAATGGCTTATTGAGAAAAGATGAATTTGAAAGTGTTCTACGACTCTATAAAGAAGAACTTAATTTACCCGTGAAAGGTGTTGATGCGTCAGAACTTTTTTTAGACCGATTAACAGGAGTTTCCGACCCTGAGGAAAAAAGAAAAATTATTGGTAAAACCTTTATTGATGTTTTTGACCAAGAGGTAAAAAATATCGATGCTTTTAAATATTTAGCACAGGGCACCCTTTACCCCGATGTTATAGAGAGTGTCTCATTTAAAGGACCTTCAGCCACCATTAAATCACATCATAACGTGGGTGGTTTACCTGATAAGATGAAACTTGAACTCATTGAACCAGTTCGTGAGTTATTTAAAGATGAGGTCCGTGTAGTTGGTCGAGCTTTAGGTATACCCGATCATTTTATTGACAGGCATCCATTCCCTGGACCTGGCTTAGGAATTCGTGTGGTTGGAGAGCTTAGTCGTGAGAAGTTGCATATATTACGTGAGTCCGATGCAATTTTTATAGAAGCGCTAGTTGAATCTGGTTTGTATAAGCAGACTTGGCAAGCACTAGCGGTTCTACTGCCAGTACAAAGTGTAGGTGTTATGGGCGATGAAAGAACCTATGAGTACACCATAGCATTGAGAGCAGTAACCTCAACCGACGGTATGACCGCAGATTGGGCACACTTACCTTATGAGTTTTTAGCAGAAGTTTCGAATCGAATTATCAATGAAGTAAACGGAGTTAACAGAGTGGTCTATGATATTAGTTCTAAACCACCTGCTACTATTGAATGGGAATAATAGATAAGAAAGGAAAATGGGTTTAACTATGAACAAATCGGTTGTTTATTTGTTATTGATTGTAGTTTTATCTGTGTTAGTGACGGTTTTATCACAACAACCAGTTGACGCTCAAACAGTCCCCTCACTATCTCAAAATCAAGAATTACTATCTCTTTATGAACAGGGTTTAGATAGTGTAATAATTCAGCAATACTCTTCTCCAGTTACCGATGCAGAATATTATTACCTCGCTAGTAGTTATGTACGTTTAGGTCAATACAACCAAGCCCTAATTCTCCTATCACCGTTGATCAATGCTTCGAATTCTGAGCAGTCCCTTTGGTGGAGTGCCGAGGCAAGCTTAGCCCAGTCTAGAGTACTTTTCTATCTCGGTAATTATGCTAGTGCTTTAGAGCAGGCATTTAATGTATCTATTCTTTCTACATCGACCCCAGATCAGAAACGCAGAGCCTCTATGTTTGTGGACGATATTTTAGAATTCCTGAGTCCTTCATCACTATCCCAATTATTCACTAATCATTATCCGTTTGAGCTTAAAGCCAGTATACTAGAAGAGCTTATGTATGTTATACCATATGAGCTTGCCAACACTTTTTATTCAGAGTTACAAGAATTGGCTTTAGCGTCAAGAGAAAGTAACAACCTAACTCTAAGTAGAATTGAACGGCAATTATCCACACCCATTCAATACCGAAGTAGATATAATCCGACTAAACAGTTTGGTGCACCAGATGGGTTTCATTATCGTTTAGGAGTACTCTTACCCACCTATTCCGTGGAAGATCCTAGATATGCCGTAGTTCAAGATTTATATAAAGGTATGTCCTTTGCAGCAGAAGAATTCAATGCCAACACCCCAGACGCAAAAATGTTCCTTATCTACAAATCGACCACAGATACGCTCTCAGCGGGCGAACAGGTAGATACTGAATATTCAGAAATTGAACATTTTGCTCATACTCAAATTTCTTCCTTAGTAATAGGTGATCGGGTAAATGCTATTATTGGTCCACTGTTCTCTAATGAGGCTCCTCTATATGCCCCATTGGCAGAAGAATATGAGATTCCACTATTTCTACCCCTAGCCAATGCCGATAGTCTAGATCTTCACAATAATTATATGTTTCAAGTAAATCCTAGCTTTAGTTCTCAGGGGTCTATTTTAGCCAGATATGCAGTTGAAACCCTTGGCTTCGATACACTAGGTATTCTGGCAGAAAAAGGGAGTTTAGGGGAAGCGGCAGCCCACTCCTTTCTCAGAGAGTCAGAACGACTAGGAGCTTTTGTAGCTTACGACTTTATAGAAAATCTCGAAGAACTAGGGTATGGTATCACAGATTTTACTCAATATTTCACCACCGATACCTTAGATAGCGTAACCATTATTGACGCGGTTTACGCCCCATTTACAGGGACTATTGCTCAAACTCTTATCGAATCCTTACTTACAGACTTAGAAGCTATGCAAAGTACTATAGATATTTTAGGGTCAGAGGAATGGGGTGGCGTAAGCATTAATAGCAGTAGACTACCAGAAACCGATGTTTATTTCAGTAGAGGGTATGCCGTTGACACCACTCAAACCAAGACCCAACAATTTACTACATCATACGAAATTCGCTATGGTAGCTCACCCACCAATTTTAGTTATATAGGGTACGATGTAGCGCATTATGTTATGCGCGAACTATACGCAGTAAAAAATCCTAAGGCTTTAAAAAATCGTATAAAAACCTCATCTCCCTATAAAGGGCACGCTTTCACAATCGATTTCCGCAACACTCATATAAATTCATCCGTCTTTATACAGCATATCCCCTCTTTATCTACTCAAGATGAGGATAACTAGCTCTATTAAGGCATTGATTGTTCTCGTTGTCTTTTGATTCGATACTGTTCTTGAATCCAGTCTCTCCAGATTTTACTCGCCTTCTGATGATCCTCATAATTTGTACTAAAGGTATGTGTGCCTTCAGGACTCGCCACCATATACAGATAGTCATGTCGTTCCGGCCGAGCCGCTGCCTCCAAACTAGTATAGGATGGATTGGTGATAGGTCCCGGTGGTAAGCCATTAATTTGATACGTATTGTATGGATGCTCGAAACTGTAGTCTCTGTACAATAATCTTCTTCGTTCGCCCAACGCAAAATTTACTGTTGGATCTGCTTGTAGCTTCATATTACTATTCAATCGATTCCAATAAAGCCCACCTATCCTTTTCTTCTCCTCCTCAAATTTATACTCCCATTCAATAATAGAGGCCATAATGATCACCTCCTCCCATCGGGTTGATGTAAACGGCTCCCCCTCTATCAAGGTAGATAATGCTTTAGTATTCTCTTTAATTAAGCGACCGATGACCGTTTTAGGTTGATCTGTCCAATACACTAGGTAGGTTTCTGGATACAATTGCCCAATTACTCTGTCAGTATCAGAATTAACCGAAGCTAACCAGGTACTATCGTTAAGAACCTCGAGAAAATCATCCTGTTGATAGATACTCTGCTTTTCGAATTGCTCAACTATTGATTGAATATTCTGCCCAGGTAGTACAGTCAATGTTATAGGATCTTGCAAGCCCCTTCCAAGTTTCTCCAATAATTGATCCAACGAACCACTATTGTTTACCAGGTAATGACCTCTCGGCACCGACCTCCAGCCCGATAAACGCCTAGCCCAATCAAAGATTTCAGGGTCTATGGTTAAGCCCTTTCTTGCCAATGTGCTTAATACACTATCCATTGGTTGTGAGCGCTCAATATATAATGATATATCATCTTCAGTAGAAAGTGATTCTTCGATGAAACTATCTGAGTGTAGCAGATAATTTCTAGGTGTGAACACCAATAAAAAGGAAGCAAATAAAATGACTATCTGAGGTATAAAGGAGTTCATAAATTGTTCAATTTATACGATAAATGAGTTCAAATGGAAATGGACTGCAAAACAAGATAATCTTAAAAATTTATTCAATAAGATTTTTCTCTTTAGCTTCTTGAAATACATCAATCAGAAAAAGTATGTGATCGGCTAAGGTGCTTCCTATCAGCTCCACTCCTTTATGTATATCGTCACGTGAAACATTCGCAGCAAAATTTGGAGTTTTTAACTTTTTTGTAACCGATTTTACCTTCATTCCTTCATACCCTGTAGGTCGCAATAAAGACACCGCATGTATAAATCCTGATAACTCATCACAAGCAAATAAATAGCAATCCATTTCAGACTCAGCTATTATACCGGTTCGATCAGGGGCATGAGCTAGAATAGCATGTTTTATCTCATCGGTGAGCTCAACTTTAGAGAATATGTGCTCTACCGCATAGATTGGGTGCTGATCTGGATAGACTTCCCAGTCGAGATCATGTAATAAACCACACAACCACCAATCGTGAATGCTTTTCTCGTCTTTCTTTTGTTTTTGGGCGTATGCCTGCATGGCTACCGCAACCATATGTGAATGATTTATCAGAGAATTTGTTGTTATGTATTCACGAAGTAATAGTTTGGCAGATTCTTTTTCCATAACGACCTTAGGATGTTAGTTGATGGTTTATTCAATCGATTAAGTATCTTAACTAGTTAAGACTGTTATGTATCACAATATAATGTTGAACAAAATAATAAAGTCCTTCAAACAATTAACTATTCAAGATCATGTATGAATAAGTCAACTATTCCATTTCATAAATGCATGTTTAGGGTACATTTTAATACATTCATTGCCATATTCGGCATTATAAGTCTACAGTGTATGACAAATGTCGAAGAAATTACTGGCGAGCAAGTACAAAATGTATCCTTTCAAGCTGAGGTTCAGCCTATATTACAGCAATATTGTGTCTCTTGTCATGGAAATACCGCGGGTATAAATTTGGATAGTTATGATGCAGTTATGAATAATATTGGCAATAATTGGAAGGAAAAGGTCGTGGTTCCAGGGGATGCTGAAAATAGCGGTTTATATGATGTCTTGTTAGAACGTCCGCAATTCCAGCTTCAGCAAATGCCTACTGGGGGACCATATTTAACGGGTGACGAAATAGAAATCATTAAAACATGGATCAATGAAGGTGCTAAAAACAATTAAATCGAGCAATAGCTGGTACCTTACATTGGCTCTTATGCTTGTGTACTTACCAATTCCACTTTTGGCGCAAAGCTACTATGCAGAAAACGGCACAGCTAATTTCACCTCTAGTGTTCCCTTATATGAATTTACAGGTACAAGTGAGCAGCTGACGGGGCTTATTAACTTAACCGATCATACGGTTGATTTCTATTTGGATTTGGAGACCTTGGATAGTGGTATAAAAAAACGTGATAAAGACATGAGGTTAACACTCGAAACAAAGAAATTTCCATTTGCTGAATTTTATGGAAGCCTTTTGGATAGTGTAGATCTAACAAATTTAAATCCACAAACGATTAGAACCCGTGGTAATTTTAGCATTCACGGAGTAACCCGGGAGCTTGATGTAGAGGGTGAAATTACCGTTGAACAAAATGCCCTACATCTAAAAGCGAATTGGGAGATTCGTTTGGATGATTATAATATAGTACCT